>Ga0222424_100287_pt1 | contig 38305 bp, 40 predicted proteins | sample 2B2ome_FD_182468 | JGI IMG/M metagenome (GOLD analysis project Ga0222424, IMG submission 182468) | Enriched microbial communities from leaf-cutter ant dump, University of Wisconsin, Madison, United States - 2B200A (version 2) | ecosystem: Environmental > Terrestrial > Nest > Insects nest > Nest... | reverse complement strand
CGTGCCCTACCAGTTCTTCCTGCATCCGGTGGCCGAGCATCTGACCATGATGCTGCTGGATGGCTGGCAGAAGGAGGCGGACTACACCCGGGACCTGGTGCGCGTGAAGAATCCGCCGCGCGTGAGCTACCGCACCGATCTGGCCTATGACTATCCGGAATATGGCATCAGCCATGACCGCGCCTACTGGGTCTCGGGCATCAAGGCGCGGGGCACGGGTTACAGCGACGTTGACCTGAACGCGCCCGGTTGCGCGGGTGGCAGCGAGTGGACCTTCGCCAGCGGGCAGGATGCCGGCGCCGCGCCGGTGCCCTGGGTGTCGACGCTGCGCCGCATCACCGGCAGCCAGCCGGTGGCCGCGGGCGCGAAGCTGGAAGGCAGCCTGGCCAACGTCGCCTCGCTGCAGGTGGATGCGGATGCCACCTGTCTCAAGGGCAAGCCGGTGAGCTACAAGATCACCAGCGACGGCCCGGCGCAGCTCCGTCTCAGCGATGGCCGCAGCCTGAGCCTGCCGGCCGGCGCCAGCCAGGGCGTGTTCTGAGGCATTCCGCCGCCCGGCGCGCGCCGGGCGCTCAGCGCTGGCAGTGCCCGCAGTAGACCGTGCTGCGGGCGTTCAGGCGCACCTCCGTGAGCGCCCGGCCGCATTGCCGGCAGGGTTGGCCGGCGCGCCCGTAGACGCTCAGCTCCTGCTGGAAATAGCCCGGTTCGCCCTGGCCGTTGACGAAGTCGCGCAGCGTGGTGCCGCCACGCGCGATGGCGCTGGCGAGGATGTCGCGCACGGCGCCGGTCAGTCGCTGGTAGCGTCCGGCGCTGATGCGCCCCGCCTCGCGCAGCGGGTGGATGCCGACGCGGAACAGCGCCTCGTTGGCGTAGATGTTGCCCACGCCGACGACGACATGGCTGTCCATCAGGAAACTCTTCACCGGCGCGGTCTTGCCCCGGCTCTGGCGGAACAGGTGGTCGTCGCCGAAATCGGCCGAGAGCGGCTCCGGGCCCAGCGAGGCCAGCAGCGGATGCCGTTCGGGCTCGGCCATCAGCTCGCCGGTCAGCCACAGGCAGCTGCCGAAGCGGCGCGGGTCGTGGAAGCGCAGCTCCCAGCCGGAGTCGACATCCCACACGAGGTGGTCGTGGGTCTTGCGCGGCGTGCCGGGCGAGACCAGGCGCAGGCTGCCGGACATGCCGAGATGCACCATCATGACGCCGGCGGCGGTGTGGAACAGCAGGTACTTGCCGCGCCGGCTGATGCGCGTGACGGTCTGTCCGCGCAGGGCCGGGGGTAGTTCGGCGGGCACCGGCCAGCGCAGGCGGCCGTCGTGCACGGTCAGCGAGCGGATGCGGCGGCCTTCGACATGCGGCGCGATGCCGCGGCAGGTGGTTTCGACTTCGGGGAGTTCAGGCATGGCGCGATTGCAGCGCGAGTCGGCGTCGCTGTCCAGTCCTCAGGCGTGGAAAGGCAGTCCGCTCGCGCGCAGGCCGGCCAGCAGGCGGGCGCAGGCGGTGAGGGCGAGGCCGTGCTCCAGTCCGGGCGTGGCCGCTGTCAGTTGGTCGGCCAGTGCCGTCAGCGTGATGCCCTCCGGGGCGGCCAGCATGTGTTCGGCCAGCCAGGCGGCCAGCGGCTCGACGGGCAGGGCGCGCACCTGTTCGCGGGCATCGCGCCAGAGCAGCAGGCAGGTCGGTTCGGGCGCGAGCGAGGCAGGGTCGGTAGCGCGGGTCCAGCGCTGCACGGGCCACTGGTAGGCCAGGGGCCACACGGGGGCGGCCAGGCGCAGTGGTCGCGCGCCGGAGGGGAAGTCGTCGCCGGCCAGCAGGGTGCCGGCATCGGCGCAGGCGTTGGGTGTCTCGGAGATGTCGGCGGCCAGCTCCATCCACTCGTAGTGCAGCAGTTCGGGCAGCCAGGGGCATCCGGCCAGTTCGGGCCAGTCCAGACTGTCGACATATTCTCGGAAATGCAGCGATATATCGTAGAAAAATGGCGAAGTGCAGGCGAAGTCCGCGAAAAACCCGGATTTCAGCCGCTCCGACAAGGCGCCGGGCAGCAGGGCCATGGCCACCGGGAAGGTGCCCTCCACGAAGGTCATGACATTGTTGAACAGCAGCTCACGATAAATCGCCAGGCGGCGCGCCTCGATGCCGGCCGGGGCTGGCGCGCTGTCCGGGTGGCGCAGCCAGCGCGTGAAGCCGGCCTGCGCCTGCTCGAAGCGCTCAGCCATGGCGGACTCCTGCCGCCGGCATCACGCCGGTGGCCGGTTCCGGGGCGGCGGCGCGGGTCTGGTGCCGGCGTATCACATCCATCTCCGCCAGCAATTCGGGCAGGGGCGGGATGTTGAAGTCGCGCTCGAGCAGGGTGGGCAGCACGCCGAAGCGGCGGTAGGCCGAGTCCAGCAGATCCCAGACCGGGTCGCAGACGTCATCGCCATGCGTGTCTATGCGCAGGTCCTCGGCTTCGACGTAGTGCCCGGCGATGTGCGCATAGCGGATGCGTTCGCCCGGCATGGCGGCCAGGAAGGCCTCGGCGTCCTGCCGGTGGTTGATGCTGTTGACGTAGACGTTGTTGACGTCGAGCAGCAGGTCGCAGTCGGCGCGCAGCAGCACCTCGCGCACGAAGTCGGCCTCGCTCATCTCGGCGCCTGGGGCGGCGTAGGTGGAGACGTTCTCCAGGATGAGCCGGCGACCGAGGATGTCCTGGACCTGGCGCACGCGCGCGGCGACATGGTCGACGGCGGCCTCGGTCATGGCGATGGGCAGCAGGTCGTAGAGGTGTCCGGCGTCGCCGGTGTAGCTCAGGTGTTCGGAATAGGCGCGGATCCCGTGCTGGTCGAGGAAGCCGCGCAGCCGGCGCAGGAAGTCCGTGTCCAGCGGCGCGGTGCCGCCGATGGACAGCGACAGGCCGTGGCAGACAAAGGGATGGCGTTCGGTCAGCGCGCGCAGGTCGCGGGCGTACTGGCCGCCCAGGCCCAGCCAGTTCTCCGGCGCGATCTCGAAGAAATCGGGCAGGGTGGCGGCCGGCGCCCGGTCCAGCTCAGCCAGGAAGCTGCGCCGCAGACCGAGGCCGGCACCACTGACGGGAAAGCGCGCCAGAGTCATCCCGTCCGGCCTGCGGCTTACTTCTTGGCGCCGCACTTGCCTTCGGCGGGCTTCTTGTCGCCACCGCACTTGCCTTCGTGGGCTTTCTTGTGGGCCGCGCCACACTTGGCTTCGCCGCACTTGCCCTCATGCGCCTTCTTGTCGCCGCCGCACTTGCCTTCGGCGGCCTTCTTGTCGGCACCGCACTTCGCTTCGGCGGTCTTCTTGGCGCCGCACTTGGCCTCGGCGGTCTTGTGGCCACCACACTTGCCTTCAGCCGGGGCGGCGGCCGTGGCGGCGGCGGGTGCGGCCGGCGCTTCGGCGGCATGGGCGACGCCGGTGACGGAGAAGGCGAGCATGGCGGCGATCGGGGTCAGGGTCTGCAGCTTCTTCATGATGGTTTCCTCGGGTTTCTTGTAGGGATGACGGCAGGCCGTGCCGGCCTCACCCGTTAGATACCGGTGCAGCGCCGGTGTTACAGGCCCGGCGAATTTTTCTTTTGCTGTAACGTCCGGCCGTCCGGGGCATCAGTAAGGTACCACCAACCATGGTCCTGACCAGGAGCCCGCGATGATTCTTTCCTACCTGCGCCGATTCGACGCTCTGCTGATCCGTCTCACCCGCCCGTTGCGCCATGCGGACGGTCTGCCCGCGCTGGCGCTCAGGCTCTATCTGGTGCCCGTGTTCTGGATGGCCGGCACGCAGAAGCTCCTGCATTTCCAGGATACGGTGGACTGGTTCGGCGATGCCGACTATGGCCTGGGCCTGCCGTTCCCGGTGCTGATGGCGGCGCTGGCGACGGCGGCCGAGCTGGGCGGCGCCATCCTGCTGGCGCTGGGCCTGGCCACACGCTGGATCTGCGCGCCGCTGCTGGTGACCATGCTCGTGGCCATCTTCACGGTGCATATCGACAACGGCTGGCAGGCCATCGCCGATGCATCTGCGCCCTTCGCCAACGCCCAAGTGCTGGCCTCGGCGGAGAAGCTGGCGCGCATACAGGACATCCTGCAGACGCATGGCGACTATGACTGGCTGACGTCCGGCGGGTCCATCGCCATCCTCAACAATGGCGTGGAGTTCGCGGTGACCTACATGGTCATGCTGCTGGCGCTGATGGTGCTGGGCGGCGGCCGTCTGGTCAGCCTGGACTACTGGCTGGCGCGCCGCATCCGCGCCTGATCAGTGCCGGTGATCCGGGTGGTCGTGCTGGTGATCCAGCGCGGCCATCCAGGCCTGGATCTGCGCCTCGCTGGGTGGTTTGGCCTGGCGCCGGCCGAGCGCGCGCAGCAGGGTCAGGATCTGCCGCACGGCCAGGCGGCAGTTGCCGCACAGCAGCAGATGCCAGATCACCTGCAGGTTCACGCGCCAGGGCAGCGCGCCCGAGAGGAACTCGGTGGCGTTCGTGCCGACATCCCGACATTTCAGCATTCTCCGGTCTCCTCGTAATGCGACACCATGGTGAAGATGCGGATACGGGCGCGATGCAGCAGCACCCTGAAATTGGATGGCGTGATCGCCAGGGTGTTACAGATTTCCTGCGGCGTCAGGCCCTCGATGTCCTTCAGGGTCAGGGCCATGCGCTGGCCTTCCGGAAGGTCGGCCATGTGATGGTCCAGGCATTCGCGCAGGACATGCGCCTGCAGCAGGGCATCCGGCGTGTCGTCGGTCCAGGGCTGGAAGCGCGCGCGCCAGTGGCCGCTCTCGGAGAAGGCGTCGGCCAGCGGATCGTGTCCGTCGCCCAGCCCCTCCAGCGACACTTCGCGGCGTCGTGAGCGCAGATGCCCGTAGGCCTTGTTGATGGTGATGCGCACCAGCCAGGTCTTCAGGCCGGAGCGGCCCTCGAAGCCGTCTATGGCGCCGTAGACGGCGATCCAGGCTTCCTGCACGGCGTCTTCGGCGTGCTGGGGCGCGATCGCGCGGGCCGAGGCCAGCATGGCGCCGCCGTAGCGGCGCATGGCTTCGCGGTAGGCCTCACGGTCATGGGTGCGCAGGCCGGCGAGCAGGGCGGGCTCGCTGCTGTCGGCGTTGTAGCGGGCGTTGTGGCTGGCCGGGGCCATGTGCGCTCCTTGTCATCCGGCGGGATGGCGGCCCGGGGCGGCCGCCGCGTCATCGGCTTGGATGCGCTGGCGGCCAGTTTGTTACAACGCCCGGATGAAAGAAATCGCTCAGCGCGCGAGCAGCGCCTGCCGCCCGCTCCAGTCGCGCGCGAACTGGCTGGCCACGCGGCCGCTGCGCGAGGCGCGCGTCTGCGCCCAGCGCAGGGCCTCGCCACGGACTTCATCGTTCCATCCGGCGTAGCCCAGCTGGCGCAAGTGGTGCTGCACCAGCTCCAGATACTCCGCCTGGTTGAAGGCCAGGAAGGACAGCCAGAGGCCGAAGCGCTCCGACAGCGAGATCTTCTCCTCGGTGGATTCGCCCGGATGTATCTCGTCCTCCACCCACTGGTACTCGCGGTTGTCGGCCTTGAGCGTGGGCATGAGGTAGCGGCGGTTGCTGGTGGCGTAGACGAGGACATTGTCCGGCGCCTCCTCGATGCCGCCGTCGAGCGCGGTCTTGAGTGCGATCAGTGCCGGGTCCTGGCTGGCCACGGAGAAGTCGTCGACATAGAGGATGAAGCGCTCCGCGCGCCCGCGCAGGGGCGCGACGATGTCGGGCAGGTCGCTGAGATCGTGCGGTGCCACTTCGATCAGGCGCAGGCCCTGGCCGGCGAACTCGGTCAGCAGCGCCTTCACCAGGGTCGACTTGCCGGTACCACGCGCGCCGGTGAGCAGGGCGTGGTTGGCCGGCAGACCGCGCACGAACTGTTCGGTGTTCAGGCGCATGGCGGCTTTCTGGCGGTCTATGCCGAGCAGGTCGTCGAGGTGGGCGTGCTGCACCGAGGCGATGGGCTGGAGCCGGCCCTGGCGCCAGCGCCAGGCGATGATGCCGGGCTGGAAGGGGGTGTCGGGGGTGGAGGTCATCGCATGGTCACCTGTGGCGCTGTGATGACCTGAGTATAGGAAGGCCGGCTTTGTTGCGTAAAATGATATAAATGCAACGAAACATGCCGATATTGGCATTACTGGATGGCGGCCACAAAAAAACCCGGCACAGGGCCGGGTTCCTTGCGAGCCTGGGATCAATTACTTGATCTTGGCTTCCTTGAAGATCACGTGCTGACGGATCTTGGGATCAAACTTCTTGATCTCCATCTTTTCCGGCATGGTGCGCTTGTTCTTCGTGGTGGTGTAGAAGTAGCCGGTGCCGGCGGTCGACACGAGACGGATCTTGTCACGCATGATTCAGTTCCTCAGACCTTGACGCCCTGGGCGCGCAGATCAGCCACAATGGCTTCCACACCCAGCTTGTCGATGGTGCGCATGCCCTTGGTGGTCACGCGCAGGCGCACGAAACGCTTCTCGCTTTCCAGCCAGAAACGGTGATAGTGCAGATTCGGTTCGAAGCGGCGCTTCGTCTTGTTGTTGGCGTGCGACACGTTGTTGCCAACGATCGGACGCTTGCCGGTGATCTGGCAGACCTTGGACATTTCTCGTCTCCGCGATGCAATTCATTTCGCCGCCCGTTGCGGCGATGCGACGCCGACGGGAAAGGCCGGCTGACAGCAAGGGCGCGTTTTATACCAGAAGCCGTTGCCCGCTTCAACGTGAATGCTGAAATTTTGTGCCGGCGTGCTGGCCTGTCTAGGCTTTACTGTCGGATATGACTGGCGTACAAAACGCCCCGACAACTTTAAGGCAGTACGCGGTTCGGAGGCGGGTGACATGGCGAGAGTGGTGGTGAAGCAGGCGCTGGGTGGCGCGAAGCGGTTGCAGAGCCTGGTGGCGCGGCAGGTGCTGCCGCGCGTGATCAGCGGCACCATACGCCCGCTCTGGAGCAGCCGCCTGCCGGTGACCTGGCAGCGCCGCATCACGGGCGCGCTCCTGCACAACGGCTGGGTGCCGCGCGCGGCGCGCGTGTCGGAGACGCAGCTGGGCGGCGTGCCCTGCGAACTGATCACCCCGGCCGGGGGCGCCGGCGATCGTGTCGTGCTTTTCGTGCATGGCGGCGGCTATGTCGTCTGCTCGCCGCGCACGCACCGGCCGCTGACTGCCCGCCTGGCCCTGACGCTGGGTGCGACCACCTATGTGCCGGCCTACCGTCTGGCACCCGAGCACGCCTTCCCGGCCGGCCTCAATGATGTGCTGGCGGTCTATCGCAGCCTGCTCGCCAGGGGCGTGGAGCCCGGGCGCATCGCCATCATGGGCGACTCCGCCGGCGGCGGCCTGGCCCTGGCCCTGGCGCTGTCCATACGCGACCAGCAGCTGCCGCAGCCCGGCAAGCTGGTGCTGATCTCGCCGTGGACCGACCTGACCCTGAGCGGCGAGACCCTGCGCAGCATGGATGGCAAGGACCCCATGCTGACCTGGAAGTGGATCATCGCCAAGACGCCGCTCTACGCCGGCCTCACCGATGCCGCGCATCCGCTGATCTCGCCGCTGTTCGCCGACCTCTCCGGCCTGCCGCCGACGCTGGTGCAGGTCGGCTCGCGGGAAATCCTGCTGAGCGACTCCGAGCGCCTCGCCGAACGCTCCGAGGCCGCCGGCTGGGCGCTCGACCTCCAGGTATGGGATGGCATGTGGCACGACTTCCAGATGCTCGGCGACCTGCTGCCCGAGGCGGACGCCGCCATCGAGGCGATCAGGGCGTTCGTCGCGGACTGACCAGCCGCGCCCGGTAATCTCCGGGCGTCATCCCCGTCCACTGCCGGAAGGCCTTGATGAACACGGTGGCCTCGCGGAAGCCGACCGCCTGCGCCACCGCCTGCACGCTGCCGCCGCCCGCGCGCAGCAGCGCCATGGCGTGGTCGCGGCGCAGGTCGTCCTTGATCTCCTGGAAGCTGGTGCCTTCGGCCAGCAGCCTGCGGCGCAGCGTGCGCCCGGTCATGAAGAAATCCGCCGCGACCTCGTCCAGGTCCGCCAGGCTGGCGATGCCACCCTGCAGCAGCCGGCTGCGCACGCGGTGGCCGAAGCTGCCCTGGAACACCGGCTTGATGAAGAAGCCCAGCGGCAGCTCGCGGATCAGCGCCTTCAGTTCCTCCCGGCTGCGGGTCACCGGCAGCGCCAGCGTGCGCGCGTCGAAGACCAGCGTGGTGCGCGACTCGCCGAAGCGGTGCGGGCAGGGGTAGAGCTGGTGGTATTCGGCGACATGGGCCGGCGCGGGGTAGTCGAACGTGGTTTCGCTGAGCAGGATGCGCCGGTTGATCAGCCAGCAGGCGAAGCGGTACCAGCACAGCAGGATGGTCTCGGCCAGCACGTGGCGCGGGTCCAGCTCGGGCCGGCGCAGGCGCAGCGTGAAGCTGGCCTGTTCGCCGTCGCTGTCCAGGCGCAGCGACATCTCGTCGCTGACCACGCGATAGAAGTGGCAGCCGTGGCGCAGGGCCTCGCCCAGGGTCTCGGCGGCGAGCACGGCGTGCATCATGAGCGGGAAGGTGCCGACGCGGTTCGGTTGTTCGGTGAAGCCGAGGAACTCGTCGCCGGTGCGCCGCCACCAGGCGCGCATGAGGTTGGCGAACTGCACCGGCAGCAGGCGGCGCGCGGGATCATCCAGCAGATCGGAGGGGATGCCGGCCTCAATGAGCAGGCTGGCGGCGTCGAAACCGCAGGCGGCGGCGCGCTCCAGCATGGCCTGGGCGACATGCGGCGAGACGGTGTGGTGCAGCGGATTGATGGCCATGTCCCGGTGGATGTCCCATTAAATCGGTAACTGATGCGATATCTGCCGATATTAGCCGCTTCCATGTCCGTTTTTATCTATCTTCTTGCCGGTTTTCTCATTGTCCGCCCCGCCGGGCCGGACCACACTCGCCAACACCGGAACCGGCGGGTCAGCTGATCCGCCCCGTTCCCCTCAGCCCGCACATGAAAATCAGCACGAGAAGTGGCCGCCATGCATTTCCCTTCCCTCAATCACGATCTGGGTGAAACCATCGACGCCCTGCGCGACAGCGTGCAGCAGTTCGTCCGCGCCGAGATCGCGCCCATCGCCGACGAGGCCGACCGCAGCAACGAGTTCCCCATGCACCTCTGGCGCCGTTTCGGCGACCTCGGCCTGCTCGGCATCACCGTGGAGGAGGAGTACGGTGGCGCCGGCCTGGGCTATCTCGCGCACACGGTCGTGGTCGAGGAGATCTCGCGCGCGTCGGCGGCCATCGGAATGTCCTACGGCGCGCACTCCAACCTGTGCGTGAACCAGATCCGCAAGAACGGCACGGATGCGCAGAAGCGCCAGTACCTGCCGAAGCTGCTGACCGGTGAGCACATCGGCGCGCTGGCCATGTCCGAGCCCAATGCCGGCTCCGACGTGGTGAGCATGAAGCTGCGCGCCGAGCTCAAGGGCGACCGCTACATCCTCAACGGCAACAAGATGTGGATCACCAACGGGCCGGACGCCGACGTGCTGGTGGTCTACGCCAAGACCGACATCCACGCCGGGCCGCGCGGCATCACCGCCTTCATCATTGAGAAGGGCTTCAAGGGCTTCAGCACGGCGCAGAAGCTGGACAAGCTGGGCATGCGCGGCTCCAACACCTGCGAGCTGGTGTTCCAGGATTGCGAAGTGCCGGTGGAGAACGTGCTTGGCCAGGTCGGCAGCGGTGTGCGCGTGCTCATGTCCGGCCTCGACTACGAGCGCACCATCCTCAGCGGCGGCCCGCTCGGCGTCATGTCCGGCTGCCTGGACGTGGTGCTGCCTTATATCCACGAGCGCAAGCAGTTCGGCCAGGCCATCGGCGAGTTCCAGCTCATGCAGGGCAAGCTGGCGGACATGTACGTGGCGCTCAACACCAGCCGCGCCTATGTCTACACCGTCGCCAAGGCCTGCGACCGCGGCGAGACCGCGCGCAAGGACGCCGCCGGCGCCATCCTCTATTCCGCCGAGCGGGCGACGTGGATGGCCGGGCAGGCGATACAGTGCCTGGGCGGCAACGGCTACATGAACGAGAACAAGGTCGGCCGTTACTGGCGCGACGCCAAGCTCTACGAGATCGGCGCCGGCACGTCCGAGATACGCCGCATGCTGATCGGCCGCGAGCTGTTCGGCGAAACCATTTGAATCAGTGCACGTGAATCAGGGGATGCCCATGAAATCCATCCGCATAGGCTGCGCCTCCGCCTTCTGGGGTGACACCAGCACCGCCGCCGAGCAGCTGGTCGCGCACGGCAAGCTCGACTATCTGGTGTTCGACTACCTGGCCGAAGTCACCATGTCCATCCTCGCCGTGCAGCGCATGAAGGACCCGACCCAGGGCTACGCGCGCGACTTCGTCGATGTCATGACGCCGCTGCTACCGCAGGTCAAGGCGCAGGGCATCAAGGTCATCAGCAACGCCGGCGGCATGAACCTGGCGGCCTGCCGCGACGCGCTCGCCGCCGCCGCCACGGCCGCCGGCGTGACGCTGCGCATCGCCGTGGTCGAGGGCGACGACCTGACCATGCGCCAGGGCGAGTTCAGAGAGGCCGGCATCACCGAGATGGAGAGCGGCGCGCCGTTCCCGGGCATGCTGGTGAGCATGAACGCCTACCTGGGCGCGCCGGGCGTGGCCGAAGCGCTGCGCCAGGGCGCGGAGGTGGTGCTGACCGGCCGCGGCGTCGACAGCGCGGTCACGCTGGGCCCGCTCATGCACGAGTTCGGCTGGTCCGCCACCGACTATGACAAGCTCGCGCAGGGCTCGCTCGCCGGCCACATCATCGAATGCGGCGCGCAGTGCACCGGCGGCAACTTCACCGACTGGCGCACCGTGGCCGACGGCTACGAGAACATGGGCTTCCCCTTCGTGGACGTGCGCGAGGATGGCAGCTTCATCGTCGGCAAGCCCGAGGGCACCGGCGGCGCGGTCACGGTGGGCACGGTCGGCGAGCAGATGCTCTACGAGATCGGCGACCCGCGCGCCTATCTGCTGCCGGATGTGCGCTGCGACTTCACCGCCGCCACGCTGACCCAGGCCGGCCCGGACCAGGTGCTGGTGCAGGGCGCGCGCGGCTTCACGCCGCCATCCACCTACAAGGTCTCCGGCACCACGCCGCGCGGCAACCGCATCACCGCCACCTTCCTCATGGGCGGGCGCGAGGCGCGCGAGAAGGCCGAGCGCGTGGCGCGGGCGCTGATCCGCAAGTGCGAGGGGCTGTTCGCCGCCAGGGGCTGGGGGCCGTTCACCGAGACTTCGGTGGAGCTGCTCGGCACCGAGGCCATGTACGGCCCGCACGCCGTCGCCGGCGCGCTTGCCACCCGCGAAGTGGTGGTCAAGATCGCCGCCAAGCACAAGGAGAAGGCCGCGCTGGTGCTGTTCTCCAAGGAGCTGGCGCAGGCCGCCACCGGCATGGCTCCGGGCCTGTCCGGCTATTTCGGCGGACGCCCCAGCGTGCAGCCGGTGGTGCAGCTCTGGTCGTGCATGATCCCCAAGCGCGATGTCGCCATCACGGTCGATTTCGAAGGCGCGCGCACGCCGGTCACGGTGGTCGATGGCGAGCCCTTCGACGCCGCCGCGCTGCCGGCGCAGCCGGCCGGCGAGGGCTGGGCGCCGGCGGCTGATGCCATCGACGTACCGCTCTACCGCCTCGCCATCGCGCGCAGCGGCGACAAGGGCGACCACGGCAACATCGGCGTCATGGCGCGCGATGCGACCTTCCTGCCCTACCTCCGCGCGGCGCTGAGCGAGCAGCGCGTGGCCGAGTACTTCGGCCACCTGATCGCCGCCAAGGGCTCGGTCAGCCGCTGGGAGCTGCCCGGCAGCCACAGCTTCAACTTCCTCCTGCGCTACGCGCTCGGCGGCGGCGGCATCGCCTCGTTGCGCACCGACCCGCAGGCCAAGTGCTTCGGGCAGATGCTGCTCGACATCACCATTCCCGTGCCGGCCGCCGTCGCGGCCGCGCTGCCCGACACGCCCGCGCCGGTGCGCGGCGCCTGATCCCGAGACGAGACTCACGACATGATGGTCATCGAATCCCGCATCAACCCCCAGGACGAGACCTTCCGCGCCAACCGCGAAGGCATGCTGGCCGCCGTGGCCGCGCTGCGCGATGCCGAGGGCAAGGTCATCGCCAGCGAGGAGAAGGCGCGGCCCAAGTTCCACAAGCGCGGACAGATCCTGCCGCGCGAGCGCATCCACCTGCTGCTCGACCGTGGCTCGCCCTTCCTCGAGTTCTCCACGCTCTGCGGCTACAAGATGCACGACGACAAGGACGGCTCGCTGGCCGGCGGCAACATGATCGCCGGCATCGGCTACGTCGAGGGCGTGCGCTGCCTGGTGGTGGCGTCGAACAGCGCCATCAAGGGCGGCACCATGACGCCGTGGGGCGTGCAGAAGACGCTGCGCCTGCAGGAGATCGCGCTGCAGCAGAAGCTGCCGGTGGTGTCCATGATCGAGTCCGGCGGCGCCAACCTGCTCTACCAGGCCGAGCTGTTCATTCCCGGCGGCCGCACCTTCGCCAACCAGGCGCGCCTGTCGGCGGCGGGCATTCCGCAGGTGACGGTGGTGCACGGCTCGTCCACCGCCGGCGGCGCCTACATGCCCGGCCTCTCCGACTATGTCGTGATGGTGCGCAAGAACGCCAAGGTCTTCCTCGCCGGTCCGCCGCTGCTCAAGGCCGCGACCGGCGAGATCGCCGTGGATGAAGACCTGGGCGGCGCCGAGATGCACTGCCAGCAGGCCGGCACCGCCGAGTTTCTGGCCGAGAACGACGCCGACGGCATCCGCATCGCGCGCGAGATCGTGCGCAACCTGAACTGGAACGCCGACCGGCCGGAGGTGCCGCGCCTGCCGGTGCGCGCGCCGCTGTACGCCATCGAGGATCTCTGCGGCGCGGTGCCGTCGGACTACCGCAAGCCGTATGACTGCCGCGAGGTCATCGCGCGCCTGGTCGATGGCTCCGAGTTCCTGGAGTTCAAGGTCGAGTACGACAAGCAGACCGTCTGCGGGCGCGCCGTCATCGACGGCCACCAGGTCGGCATCATTTCCAACAACGGCCCGATCACCACGGCGGGCGCGACCAAGGCCGGGCAGTTCATCCAGCTCTGTTGCCAGAGCAACATCCCCATCGTCTACTTGATGAACACCACCGGCTACATGGTCGGCTCGGCGTCGGAGCAGGGCGGTATCGTCAAGCACGGCTCGAAGATGATCCAGGCCGTGGCCAACGCCACCGTGCCGCAGATCACCATCGTCATGGGCGGCAGCTTCGGCGCGGGCAATTACGGCATGTGCGGGCGCGGCTTCGGGCCGCAGTTCATCTTCGCCTGGCCGAACAGCCGCACCGCCGTCATGGGCGGCGAGCAGGCCGCCAAGGTCATGTCCATCATCACCCGCGAGAAGTGGATCAAGGAAGGCCGCGAGATCGGTGAGCAGGACGAGGCCATCCTGAAGATGCTGGAGATGCAGATCATCAACAAGTTCGACGAGGACTCGCACCCGTTCGCGGCCTCCGCGCGCCTGTTCGACGATGGCCTGATCGATCCGCGCGACACCCGCCGCGTGCTCGCGCTGACCCTGTCCGTGTGCCGTGAAGCCGGGCTGCGCGAGCTGCGCCGCAACAGCTTCGGCGTGGCCCGCCTGTGAGGATTGCCGACATGAGCTTTCCAGTCACCGCCCAGATCCGCCTTGATTTCGACAGCGCGCGCGGCCTGCTGCGCCTGACCCTGAACCGGCCGGACGCGCGCAACGCGCTCAACCCGGACATGGTCGCCGAGCTGATCGCCGTGTTCCGCCACCTGCACGAACGCACCGACGTGCGCGTGGTGCTGATGCGCGGCGCCGGCGGCCACTTCTGCGCCGGCGCCGACCTCAAGGGCGTGTTCAGCGATGTCGCCCGCCCGGTCGCGGCCGGCGAGGCCGACCCCATCGTCGCCGTCAACCGCTCCTTCGGCGAGATGCTGCGCGCCGCCGAGAGCATTCCCCAGGTGCTGGTCACCGTCTGCGAGGGCGGTGTGCTCGGCGGCGGCTTCGGCCTGGCCTGCGTGAGCGACATCGCCTTCGCGCACGTGGACAGCAAGTTCGGCATGCCCGAGACCTCGCGCGGCCTGCCGCCGGCGCAGATCGCGCCCTTCGTGGTCGGTCGCATCGGTCTGACCCAGGCCCGCCGCCTGTGCCTGACCAGCGCCCAGTTCGATGGCCGCGAGGCCCTGCGCCTGGGCCTGGTGCACGAGACCTTCGCGGATGAGGCCGAGCTGGCCGATCGTCTCGGCCGCGCGCTCACCCAGGTGCTGCGCTGCGCGCCCGCCGCCAACGCGCGCACCAAGCAGATCCTGCTCAGCGTCGGCCATGTCGATCCGGACGCCGTGCTCGACCAGGCCGCCGCCCACTTCGCCGCCTGCGCGCGCGGGAGCGAGGCGCCGGAAGGCATAGGCGCCTTCCTGCAGAAGCGCGATCCGGCCTGGTCGGCCCCGCTCGGCGCCGGTGACGCCGCCGCCCTCAACCCCAACACTGTCGCTCAGGAGCCGAAGGCATGAGCCGCTTCGACACCGTACTCATCGCCAACCGTGGCGAGATCGCCGCCCGCATCATCCGCGGCTGCCGCGCCCAGGGCTACCGCACGGTCGCCGTCTACTCCGAGGCCGACCGCGACGCCCTGCACGTGCGCGAGGCCGACACCGCCGTCTGCATCGGCCCGGGCCCGGTCGGCGAGTCCTATCTCTGCATCGACAAGCTCATCAATGCCGCCTGCGAGAGCGGGGCGGGCGCGGTGCATCCCGGCTACGGCTTCCTGTCCGAGCGCGAGGCCTTCGCGCAGGCCGTGCAGGATGCCGGACTGGTGTTCATCGGTCCCGATCCCTTCGCCATCGAGGCCATGGGCAACAAGAGCGCGTCCAAGGAGCGCATGATCGCCGCCGGCGTGCCCTGCGTGCCCGGCTATCAGGGCGCGGGGCAGGATGACGACCTGCTGGTGGCCGAGGCGGTCAAGGTCGGCCTGCCGGTGATGATCAAGGCAGCATCCGGCGGTGGTGGCCGCGGCATGCGCCTGGTGCACGAGGCGGGTGAGCTGAAGGCCGCCATCCAGTCGGCGCGCAGCGAGGCGCAGAACGCCTTCGGCGACGGCCAGCTGCTGATCGAGAAGGCCGTGCTGCAGGCCCGCCATGTCGAGATCCAGGTCTTCGGCGACCGCCACGGCAACGTGGTCTACCTTGGCGAGCGCGACTGCTCGGTGCAGCGCCGCAACCAGAAGGTCATCGAGGAGGCGCCGTCGCCGGCGGTCAGCGAATCGCTGCGCGCGCGCATGGGCAAGGCCGCCGTCGCCGCCGCCAAGGCCGTGAACTATGTCGGCGCCGGCACGGTCGAGTTCATGCTCGCCGCCGACGGCCATTTCTATTTCCTGGAGATGAACACCCGCCTGCAGGTCGAGCATCCGGTCACCGAGCTGATCTACGACCTCGACCTCGTCGCCTGGCAGCTGCTGGTGGCGCAGGGCGAACCGCTGCCGCTGACCCAGGCCGAGGTCGACGAGCGTCGTCACGGTCATGCCATCGAGGTGCGCCTCTGCGCCGAGGATCCGGCGCGCGGCTTCCTGCCGCAGACCGGCAAGGTGCTGGCCTGGCGCACGCCGGCCGGCCCCGGCCTGCGCGCCGACCACTGCGTGATCGAGGGCGGTGTCATCTCGCCCTACTACGATTCGCTGCAGGGCAAACTCATGGCCTGGGGCGAGACGCGCACGCAGGCCATCAAGAAGCTCATCGCCATGCTCGCCGACACCGCCTTCCTCGGTCTCGCCAGCAACCGCGACTTCCTCATCGAGCTGCTCTCGCATCCGGACTTCCAGGGCCCAGGTGTGACCACCGGTTTCATCGCCGAGCACTACCCGGCCGAGCGCATCGCCGAACTGGCCGCCCCGTCGGCCGTGCACCAGGCGCTGGCCGCCGCGCTGCTGGTGCACACCGATGCCCTCGCGCTCGGGCAGGGTGGTGGCCTCGACAGCGCGCTGCTGGGCTGGCACAGCGCCAACGGCACGCCGACCCTGCTCAAGCTGCGCCTGGGCGAGACGGTGAGCACGCTCGACGTCGAGACCGCCGCCTTCGGCGACTACCGCGTCAGCGTCGATGACAGCGACACGCCGGCCGAGGCCGTGCGCATCCTCGCCGTGGAGGGCTGCCGCGTCGACTACCTGGCCGGCGGTCGCCGCCGCCACGCCTGGTTCGCCCGCGACCGTCAGCAACTCTGGCTGGCCACCGAGACCGTCACCGCGGTCTACGCCGACGCCACCTACGAGCCGGCGCAGACCGCCGAGGCCGGCAGTGACGGACGCATCCTCGCGCCCATCGACGGCAAGGTCGTGGCCGTGCAGGTCGCGCCGGGCCAGACCGTCGCCAAGGGCGACCCGCTGCTGGTGCTGGAGGCCATGAAGATGGAGTTCCGCCTGCAGGCCCCGGTCGATGGCGTGGTCGAGGCGGTGACCGCCGGCGTCGGCGCGCAGGTGTCGCTGCGCCAGCTGCTGGTGCAGATCACGCCGGCGGGCTGAGGCGCTTCAGCGCGGCTCCCAGAGCTGCTGCAGCGCCATGCGGTGCAGCAGCAGCGTCTGGCTCGCGGCCTCGTCGGCCTGCGGCGCGAGCCCGGCCAGATTCCGGCGTTCGTCAGGGTCGCTGCGCAACTGGTAGCGCGCCATGAGGCCCTCGCCGGGCAGTTGTATCCACTTGTCGCCATTCTTCCGGATCAGTCCCAGGCAGGCATCCATGTGCCAGCAGCGGGTGATGATCTCGTCATGTCCCTGGCTGTCGAGCAGGTCGAGGCCGGGCCAGCGGCCGTCCGCGCGCAGTCCGGCCAGGCGCAGCAGGGTCGGCAGCACGTCGATATGCTGGCGCAGCCCGTCGTCGCTCCGTGCCGGCAGGCCGCCGCGCCGGTCCACCAGCAGCAGAGGTATGCGCACGCCTTCCTGATAGGGGGTGTTGTCGTGCTGATAGCGTCCGTGCTCGCCAAAGCCTTCGCCATGATCACCGGTCACCACGATGAGGCTGCGGTCGAGGTTATGTCCCAGCGCCGCCAGCACCTCGCCCAGCATGGCGTCGGTGTGGGTCAGGCCGGCCATGTAGCCGGCTTCAGCGTCCGCCGGCAGCGGCCGGCCCGGCACGGCATAGGGGTGGTGGGTCACCGACGTGAGCAGCACGGCCAGGCGCGGACGCGTGTCCGTCTGCCGCCACCAGCGCGTCAGCGGCGCGACCATGGCGCTTTCATCCATGCCGAAGTAGCCGACCCGCTGGAAGCGCGGGTCCAGATCCTCGCGCGTCATGATGGTGTCGAAGCCGAGATTGCCGGCGAGCTGGCGGCGCTGCTCGAAGCGGCCGGTGGCGGATGACAGGAACAGCGTGCGGTAGCCGGCGCCGGCCAGCAGCCGGGGCAGGCAGGGGCCGGGCAATGTATCCGGATCTGCGCTGCGGATGACCATGGCGGGGTGCGGGTGGTATCCGCAGAGCAGGCCGACCAGCGCCTTGGAGGTGTGCGAGGCGGTGGTGTAGGCCTCGCGGAAGCGCACGCCGGTGGCCGCCAGCGTGCTCAGGGCGGGCATGTGCGCTGTCCCGCCGGTGGTCTGCCGGCTGAACCCCGGAACCTTGTCCGCGCGTGTCGATTCCAGCACCACCAGCAGGATGTCCGGCGCCCCCGGTCCCGGCGTCAGCCCCGCCCTGTGATCGGGCGGGCGGTAGTCATAGCTGACCCGACCGCCGCCGGTCAGATGCGCCGTCGGCATGAAAAAGCCGCGGAACAGCGACATGGGCTGGCTGCCGGCCGATAGCTGCGTCCACAGGGCCATCAGGCTGGTCAGGGCGATGATGGCGACAGTTAGCGCGAGACTGCGCCGGCTCCGGCGCATCAGCACCGGCATCAGCCAGAAGATCAGGGCCAGCAGCAGCGTGGCCAGCAGATCGTTGTCCGCCGCGGTGGGCACCACCACTTGCGCGGCATCGGTCCAGTGCGCCAGGGCGTGCGCCGCCAGCGTCGCGCTGAAATAGGCGCCGGTTTCCTGCAGGAAGCGCAGCTCGCTGACGATGAGCAGATAGAGCAGGGCGGCGATGCCGCGCATGAGCAGGCGGCCGGGTCGCCCGGCGCAGGCGCAGAGGATCAGCGGCAGCAGCGTCAGGTTCAGCCACAGCGTGTCGGTCGCGGCGGTGACGCCCGCCCCGCCCGTCAGGGCCGGCAGTGTCTGCTGCAGGAGCAGGAAGAGGTGCAGCAGCGCCAGATGGTGCACGCCTTCGGAGAAAGTGGAGCGGGACAGCATGTGACGGCCAGCCTTCCTTGGTGTCCTGGGAGGCCGGAATGCTCTATCGAATTTGCGTATTAAGCAATATTTAAGATGTCACTGGGCTTTTTGGGCTTTGCTCAGGAGTAAAACGGCTCCGGACAATCCGCACATGGATATCGGCCGAGTCATCAAAGGGTTGCGTGTGGAGCAGGGGCTCAAGCTGGAGGCCCTGGCGAATGATCTCGACCTCGCCACCAGCACGCTCTCGCGCATCGAGCGCAGTCTGCTGAATCCTTCCCTGCCCAGCCTGGAACGCATCGCCATGGCGCTGGGCGTGCGTGTCAGCGACATCTTCCGCGAAGCCGAGCAGGCCGATCCGGCCTGGGCCAGCCGCCTGCGCGAGACCCACGACAGCTATGACAGCCAGAGCCTGCAGATGCGCAAGCTCTTCCACACGCTGGACGATGACAGCCGGCGTGTCGCCCTGGATCTGCTCAAGTCCATGTCGCGCTCGCCCCGGCAGGGCTGAGCCGGACTGTCACTCCCGGTAAGGCGCAAGTCACTTCCAGTGCTTCTGTCTTTCCTCGCGCAGGGCTAGGATTGTCTGACAATCTGTTCGGATACGAGGCGACACCATGGCTCCCGTCTACCGCAAGCGTTTCGGTTTCATGCCCAACCCGGCCGTCGCTCGCGAGATCGCCAGCCTGGACGCCCGCCGCGACTGCCAGCGCATCGCGCATCTGCTCACCGCCTACGAATTCTCCTGGGACATGACCCGCTCGCTGGAGGTGGCGCTGTTCTACACCTACGGCAGCGACACCGTGTCACAGCTGCTGGACCGCACCGGCGAATTCAGCCAGCACGGCCAGAAACGCTACGACGACACCCGCCTGCTCATCGCCCACTTCATGGACAGCGGCTGGGATGGCGAGGTCGGCCGCCAGGCGCTGGAGCGCATGAACAAGACCCATGCCAACTACCGCATCCCCAACGATGACTTCCTGTTCGTGCTGTGGACCTTCATCGACTTCCCCATGCGCTGGACCGACCGCTTCTCCTGGCGGACCATGACCGCGCACGAGAAGGCCGCCTGGTTCCACTTCTGGCGCGAGATCGGCCAGCGCATGGGCCTGCGCGACATCCCCGCCGACAAGCCGGCCTTCGACGCCTTCGTCGCCGACTACCGCCGCCAGCACTTCGTGCCCGCCGAGGCCAGCGCCCGCGTCGCCAACGCCACCCTCGACATCCTGCGCGGCTGGCTGCCCGCGCGCCTGCACAAGCTTGTCGGCCCGATCGTCTACAGCCTGCTGGATGAGCCCGACTTCCTCGCCGCCATCCACGCCCGCCCGGCGCCGCGCCGGCTCAAGCGCCTGGTCGAGAGCAGCCTGACCGCGCTCGGCGTGGCCAAGCGCGCCATCGCCATCGGTCCCTACCCCATGCGCGTGGACGACGCCATCAACCGCACCTATCCGGGCAGCCGCTACGCGATCGAGGATCTGCGGCCGGTGCATCTGAAGCGGCGGGAGGAGCGCGCGCAGTCCCCGGCGCGGGCGGGCGGGCAGGGCGGCTGATGACGGAGTGTGCTTTGCCCGTTGCCGAGCGCGGCGGGCTTTGGCAGACTATGCGCCTCGTCTAGAGACGGGCCGATAGCTCAGCTGGGAGAGCGCCGCGTTCGCAATGCGGAGGTCGAGGGTTCGATCCCCTTTCGGTCCACCAATTAAAGCTCCGAAGAAGTCCGGAAAAAACCTAAAACCCGCTTGGCTCATGGCTTTGCGGGTTTTTTGTTGTCCATTGATGTGTGGGGTGGTGCGTAGACATCCTGCTGTTGTGTCGGTACCTTTGGCGGTATCTGGAGGCGCTGTCAGCCAAGGTACCGTCAAATGCCCCTCACCGACACTGTTGTACGCAATGCCAAGGCCTCGCCGGAAGGCAAGGACATCAAGCTCGCCGATGGTGGCGGCATGTATCTTCTCGTGAAGTCGAGCGGAGCAAAGTACTGGCGATTGGACTATCGCCACCTCGGAAAACGCAAAACTATCGGGCTTGGGGTTTACCCGACAACCACCCTCAAAGAGGCCCGTGAGGCTCGTGAGGAGGCAAAGCGTTTGCTTGTCCAGGGGGTAGACCCGAGCTTTCACCGTCAGCAGACCAAGGCTGTCAGCAAGGAGCTGGCGTCCAACTCGTTTGAGATGGTGGCACGTGAGTGGATGGTTGTGCAGAAGGCCAAATGGTCGGCCAGCTACGCAGAGAAGATACAGAGCGGCTTCGAGCGGGATGTATTCCCGTACATCGGTCGTCGTCCTATTGCCGACCTGACCGCTCCGGAATTGCTGCTGGTGCTGAGGAAAATTGTGGCCCGTGGGGCTGCCGATACAGCCAAGCGAGTGAGGCAGTGTCTGGGGCAGGTGTTCCGCTATGCCATCGCCACAGGTCGTGCAGAGCGTGATCCGGCCGCTGACCTCAAGGGCGCGCTGCCGCCGGTCAGACACCAGTCTTTCGCCAACATCACTGACCCGCGAAGGATTGGTGAGGTGCTGCGTATGTTCGATGCCTATCAGGGATCGCCTGTGGTCAGAGCTGCCTTGAGGCTGGCGCCCATGCTTTTTGTGCGACCCGGAAATTTGCGTCAGGCCGAATGGAGTGAGGTCGACCTAGAGGCAGCCACCTGGCGCATACCTGCCGAGAAGATGAAGATGCGACAGGCGCACATCGTGCCGCTGTCGACGCAGGCAGTAGAGGTTCTGCGGGATCTCAAGCTGTTGACCGGCCAGAGGTTGCAACAGCAGCCCTATGTGTTCCCATCCGCCCGTGCTGGCGGGCGCCCCATGAGCGACAACGCCATCTTAGTGGCGATGCGCACCATGGGTATTCCCAAGGATGAGCTGACTGGGCACGGCTTCCGGCATATGGCTTCAACTCTGCTGCATGAGCAGGGCTGGAATACGGACTGGATCGAGGTGCAGCTTGCTCACAGCGATCACTCGACACGTGGAAAGTACAACTTTGCTAGGTATCTGCCCGAGCGTACCGGCATGATGCAGCATTGGGCAGATTATCTTGATGCTTTAAGGGCTGGCGCGTAATAAGGGCTGATTTATTAAAATGAAGACTATAAGGGAAATATTCAATAAGTCCGACAGGCCTGACTTGTCTGGCTGGAGAATCCAAGAGTTATATACGATTGAAGAGGTATCTTTGCTTTGTGCCAGCATTGATCCTGATACATATCCTTCTGTAAAGATCGCAGATGCTGGTGGTGCGATTAATGCATGTGAAGCAATTATCTTTCGAAGGTCGTTAATCGATGCGGCTAAGTGTGGTCGAATTAGTTTGGTGGAGGCCAACATTGCTGTTTATGATGAAGTTCAGATTCGGCCTGGTGAGTTTGATTATGTTGAAGAGATGCCTATAGATCCATCGAAAATTACAGCAGCAATGGATGTATCTTCGTCTTCGACATTGCGTCTAGAGGAAATAATAAAATGGGCGGCACACTATAAGCTTGAGCTTGTAGATGATCATCCTAATTCGCCATTTGATTTATCCTCATGGGGAGGCGTTAAACGGCCAGAATATAGAACCCCTGCTCTAGATATGCTGTATCTCCTTATTGATAAATTTTGGGCGGACTTTAGCGATGCTAAGCCAGCAAGTGAAACCAAGAAATTAATATGCACGCAGTGGATGGAAAAAGAGTCTGAAGAAAAGGGCTTTGGCTTGAGTAAGAATTTCATTGATGCGATTGATAGTATCGCACGGCATCCAAATCGTAGGGGAAGGGGCTCTGCCAAGATCAATGCAGTACATGTATCGAAAGTGGAAAAGGGTGGCAACTAATACTCCATAAATATCAGTGCCTTATGATTTGTTGTCGCCAATTTTTACTCTTGTGGTGGCACCCATAGGGTCTTGCCTGCCACCCATGCGCACATCGCAGACTGGCGCCTGCTTTCACAGACCTGAAAGGAGGGCAAAATGAAAAGCACCATCATACGCACAGACCTACCAAAAACCGGCTTCGTCCGACTGCCAGACGTTCTGGCCATCATTCCCATCAGCAAATCTAGCTGGTGGGATGGCATTAAAGCTGGTCGATATCCAAAGGGTGTAAAGCTCTCTAAGCGTTGTACAGCCTGGCGGGTGACAGATATCCACGCGTTGATCGCTAGCTATGAGGCGGCCAACGATGAATGAAGTCGACTCCCTTAGTACTCCGACCATCGAGGTGGTCGTAGCAGAGACGCCTCAGCAGCCGGCTCAGTGCGTGCTCGACAACATGCGCAGCGCCTTTATGCGCCATGTTTCGATAACTGAGCACCAAGCCGTAGCCTGTACCCTCTGGAGCGCTTTCACATGGTTCATGGACGGGGCAGATATTGCCCCTATCCTGAACATCACGAGTCCGGTTCCGAGATGTGGCAAGACAACTCTCTTCTCGGTGATTTCAGGCTTGGTCTCAAGCCCAGTCGCGGCATCCAATGCCACGGCAGCAACCTTGTACCGCCTTGAGCCCGGCAAGACTCTACTGATCGATGAGGCCGACACCTTTATGACCAAGAGGGAGCTGGCTGGCATCGTCAACAGTGGCCATAACCGGGATGCTGCCTACGTCATGCGTGTTGTTCAGGGTCGTAGTCAGCCTTTTTCAACGTGGCATGCCAAGGTGATTTGCGGGATAGGTGAGTTGCAACCTACCACGCAGGATCGCTCAATCATCATCCACATGGTCAGGCAGGTCGGTGTGGTAGCACGTCCCAACCCCCGTGCGCGTCAGGATGAGCTCACGGAGCTGCTACAACAGTTGGAGCAATGGGCTTTCGATCAGCAAGCGTCGTACCGCGACTGCAGGCCGGAGCGACTCCAACTTGGCAATGACAGAGCCGAGGACAATTGGTTTGAGCTACAGCGTGTCGCAGCTTTGGCTGGTGGTGTATGGCCGGAGCGTTGTCGCCAAGCTGCGATTGCCCTAACGCCACCGCCAGATGGCTTCGGCGCGGAAGATACTGGCATCGCTCTACTGCGGTCGATGCAACGACTGTTCAACCAGCGTGGCGGCACGCACCTACCGTCTAGTGACATTCTTGTCTTCGTGAACAGTGATGCCGATGCCCCTTGGGCAGACGCAACACCGCAACAGCGACTAAACCGGCAGCGAATCGCTATCACGCTTCGACGGTTCCGGCTGGCCCCACGTCCGGTCCGAGTAGGTGGTGCGACTCCGCGTGGTTATCACGCTGACGAGCTGCGCCGGGTTTTTGGTGCCTACCTGGAGCCTGCCTCGCCGGAGGCGTGATCAGCAGAATGTTGCGTTGTTTCACCCGCCAGCGTGGAGGTCGCTGGCAGGGTGACTCCCGCTGTCATGCGGATCATGTGGTGCTGCCCCTAGCTTGTTCCACTGTTCCAGTTTTTCCCATCTCACCATACCGCCCCCTTAGCACAGTACATTTCAGACTCTTCAATACCGATTTTTAAAGAGGTAAAAACTGGAACAATGGAACAAAGCGCCTGATCGAGCCTTGCTCCCCTTGTTCCTGTTTATCAGGTTGATGCTACTGGCTTCTGAGGGTGTGGCCCCCTTGTAATAGGTATTTGAATAGACCACTATGCCATTATCAGTCCAAGCAAAGATGGTCCTTGGTTTCTTGGCTGTGTTATGGCTTCTTCAGCCCATAGCGCAGTGCTGCGCATTGGCCTTTGGGGTGACTGAGAGTCAGCTGATGTAGTTAGGGGGCATTTTTATGGACAGAGCATACTCGGGCGTTTGGGCAAGCTGTGCGGCTGCGATATTTTTTTCTTTTCTGATGGCGATGCAAGGCGAAAATCTTGAGGCAGGATTCTTCATCTGGTTTGTTTTTATATTAAGCGCTGGATTATTGATCGAGAAAAAAGAGGCAGATGGCCCGCTGAAGATAATTTCGTATTCGCTGCCTCCTGCATTGTTTTTTCTGGCGAGCGCTGTCTCTTTGATAAAAATAAATGATGTTATTCATGCTGGATTTATAATATCTGGCGCAAGCGGGGCATCAACAGAAAATCTTTTCAATTTGTATTTCCTTGCGGCAGCGGCCTCAATCCCTGCGATTGCTTCTGTTAGTGCTGGCAGAGATAGAGTATTTTTCGTCCTGAAAGCCACGACAGCGTTGGATCCTGAGGCCTTAAGAAGGTTCAAGAAAAATATCAGCACGATCCTTTCCACGCTACTTATGATTATTGCATTCTTGGGCTCAATTTCCCATAGAGAGCCTAAGGGCGATAGAATCGAATGCAGCCTGGTTGCAGTCAGTACAATGAAAAAATTAAATTTGCCTGGTGAATATAAGCACAGGTACCAAGATGAAACATACTCAACGAAGATTCCTCTTGACTCACTAATGGTCGAAAAAATAAACTCAACCATCGCGGCTGCCGATAAGAGGCAATACAATGAATGTCTCGATTATCACTCCTCCGGAAATGCGGTCTCTAAGGAAAATTATATTGGCTCACTTAGGGCAAATATAACCGTTGGCCTGATTAAAATTTCACGCGCAAGTAGCGCTGAAGATATTAAGTCTTCGCTTGAATCTATTTCGAGGCCAGGGTCATTTATGAAGATTCTCTAGGGGCGTATTATCTATACACAGCTTTAACTTAGATATCGATGGTCAACTTGGGCCTGTAATTAGGAATGACGTGACACGCAATGCTTTTCGAGCACTGTTACTCCGACTGACGCTGCTTCAAAGTAGAACGAGGCCCCGTTGCCAGGGCCTCTCCACATCAGCCATGCCAGCCGACACTGACCTCCATCACCTTGGTCAGTCGCAACCCGTACATCAGGCTCTGCGGATTCCCGTGGGCGTGTGTCCGCGCCTTTTTTACTGGGTGTCCCGCATCCCGCATTTTCTCGTAGAAGCCTGTTCTGCCCAAAGGCCGTACGCCAACATATTCGGCCCATGCTTTATAGGCCTCGAAGATATCAGGCGATGAGTCCTTCAGGTCATCGCCAACTTCGCAGCACTCTTTGATGAACATCAGCGTCAGGTCCGTCTCCTCAAGGTAGACGCCAGTGTCCTGGCGCACACGCTCCGGCTCGTTCAGTCCGCCGCGCTGCTGATAGGCAATACAGCCCTGAATCATCCAAGCCAGAATGCCATCGGCCTCTGCCAGTAGTTTCTCCTGCAGGTGCGCATCTTGCTCATGCTTAGGTATCTGATGATTGAACGAGATGACCTTGAGTCGCTCCCACATCGCACTGCCGCCACCTGCTGTCGGCCTGCTGTTGCCGGTGATGAAGAGCGTGGCCTGTGGCACTAGCGAGAAGGACTTCTCATAGAGCTCCCGAACCACGATGGCATCCTGGCCGGTAATACGCTTGATCAGGCTATCGTTGAACCGCTGACCCTGCTCGGTCTCCGAGGCGAGTGCAAAGCGCACCCCCTTCAGTTGAGCAATCTCGGAGTTCTTCACGTCATTGCTGGGGTTGTTGGTGGCCATCAGGCTGTTGGGGCTGAGCTCCATGGCGTAGTCCCCCAACACGCGGCGCACCGTGTTGGTCGTCAGGCTCTTGCCCGTACCTGGCTTCCCGTAGATGAAGAAAAAGGCTCGCTCGAGAACCTTGCCAATCAGTGCCAGCCCGAACACCTGTTGCAGATACTCAATCATCGCCTCTGTGTCACCGCCCTCGGCCTGCAGCGCAGTTTTCAACATCGCGATCCACTGCGGGCATTGAGCGTTGAGGTCATGCGATGCCAGGCACTGCTTGGTCAGCATCATCGACTTGTCAGGTGCCTGTAGCCTTCCCGTACGCAGGTCGACGACACCGTTCACGACGCCCATGAGAAACGCATCACGGTCGAAGTCCTCAGCAGATCGGAGCAGCTCCTTATCCTTCGAGGCGAGACTGATCATTGCTTCCAGGCGCGATTTGTTGAGGCATTGGCTGGCCTCGCGTATGGCACGATTCCTAGCCTTTTGCTGCCCTTCGTCCGCTGCCGGCAAACGGCTTGCAGTCTCGACACGAGAGCGTCCGACAACCTCTGCAAAGGCGTAGGCGATGTGTTCGCTGCGCAGTATCCAGCGCCCCCCATCGAAGTATGCCCAGTTGCCATGCTCCCTTACGAAGAGCATGCGACCTGCCATCACCCGCTTGAGCAGGATGGCGTTATCTACGTCGGTCATTGGATAGTCGGTGGTATCGACCAGCGTGACCTTTTCAGGCGCTGGCGTCAGCCGGTCGCACCGTGCAAGCAGCTCGGTTATGGTGACCCCAAGCGACTTCAGCGCGGAGTCAGGATCTTGCCCCTCTTCTGGAAGCAGATACTGGGTCAGTCGCGGTAGCCCAAGACCCTCTACCTTGGTGCGGTACTTATCCCCTGCATGGTCCCGATCAAAAAGCGTGATGATCGACCTGCCGGCATATTGCTTTGAGATTGCCGCCAGTTGCGCTCCGCTGATGCTTCCGTTGGTTGCGACGATGGCGCCAGACCAGCCGGCCTCGATGCAGGAAAGCAGGTCATTCTCACCCTCGACGATGAGCAGCTCGGTAGCGTTGTCTGAGAGCGTATGCTCTCCGAAGAACAGAACCTCGTTTAGGGCATGTCGTGCCCGCATCTGGTAGCAGAGCTGCTTACTGGGGTCCTTGAAGGTGAAGTGCGACGTTCTGCCCTGGGCGTCACGATGGGCATAGATGAATGTCTCCTTGGGCAGGAAGTCGAAGCCTTGCTCATTGGCGAGCCCAGCTTCGTTGATTTCCTGACGAGTAAATTCGCCCTCGGCCACCAAGGTGGTGACGAGCCTGCCATCGGAATACCCAACGCCATGCGTCAGCAATGTCTCAATGTCATGCTGACGAATCTCGGACTGATAAGCCTGTGCCTTCGGGCTCGACTTGAGGGCGAGCTGGTAGTGTTCAGCAGCGCGATCAAACAGGCGCTGCAGCCGATCTGATGGCTGTACCACCCCTCTGAAAATCGGCTTGGGCAAGCTGGCCTTTTTCGTGCGTTCGACCAGGGGAAAGCCATGGCGACTGGCGTCACTGAGAACCAGCTGCGCTGCTTCATAGTTGCTGATCCCCTTCATGCCGGCAACGAAACCGGCTGCATCGCTAAACCACCAGTCGCAGGAAAAGCATTTGCCAAACTGTCCATCCGGATCGTCTGGGTCGAACTTGATACGGAAGCAACCGGAGTGTCCGCAGTCAGCATGCGGGCACGTGTCGGAGTCGAGTGCGTAGGTCTCTGCACCAATCTGCCGCAGTGGCTCTCCGGTGTAATGCTGCACAACCTCCATGAGGTCGAGCGTCTTAACTTTTTTGAAATGCTCCAATTTTATTAACTCGCAACAGAGCCGTTCACCAGCGGCCGAGAGCCTGTCTCGACTTGGTTTAAGCTGAGCGGCGGCGGCTAAACTACAGGTAGAACCCTTGTAAGAACGCAGAACCGCAACACTCATCTCTGGCCCCGCAAGTACGGCAGTTAAACTTGCGGGGCCTTTTTTCATACCAGCACCATCGTTGTTGCTTTCGCCCACTTTTCTCCAGGCGGCCATGTCTTCATGATCTCGATGCATTCCAAGTCACGTAGTGTGGCGACGGGGTACAGCAGGCGGATGCAGAAGCCACGACAAGACTTTTGACGAAGATGCTTCGGGTGTGCCTTGCGTTGGATGAGACCATGAATGCCGAGCACCCTGACGATCTTGTAGGCCGAGGTCTCATGGCAGTCGAGGGCCCAGGCGATCAGTGCTGAGACTGACTTGCCGGATGGGTGATAGACAAATCCGTCGTCATCGGCAATCTTGCTTAGGAAGAGCATGGCCTGGCGCTCAAGCCAGTCCAGCTCGTACAGCGCGTTTTTGCAGTTATCAAACTCCAAAGTGTTTTTCATTGTTGAATTACTCAATATGTTCGCCAGGGGCATCGCTGCATCAATAATTGACTAAGCGATGCCCCCGTATGAGTAGTTTAGTTCCCTACTCAGTACATATCTTAGTTCACGGCTTTGTATCGCCATCGAGCCGGCGAAGCAGGCGTTGCATTGTTGCGGGGTGCCATGGGTATCCCCCTGGTGTCAGCACACCACGCTGGTTGAGGAAGTCGGCCAGCGCCCTGAGGGTTGTGGCTCCGTGATGGCGAGCTTCGTGCACAACGCCCCAATACGTCATGGCCTGCTGCTGTACTTGTTCCTGCCGTGCCTTGCTGGCGTGGGCTGGACATCCTCGGAGCTCGGACAACCTTGGATTGCCCAGGCGCACGCCTCTGCGCTTGGCGGCAGCGAGGGCCGCCTTGGTCCTTGCCGAGATCATCTCCGCTTCCATTTCCGCCAACGCCGACATGACGTGGATCGTGAATCGGTTTGCTGATGGCAAGTCGCAACAGACGAACTCGACGCCAGACTCCATGAGCGCCGACGTGAAGCTCACGTTACGGGCAAGCCGATCAAGCTTGGCGATGATCAGGCTCGACCTGGTGATACGGGCATGGCTGATGGCATTGCTCAGTTGCTGTCGATCCTTGCGACGGCCCGACTCGACCTCGATGAACTCCGCAATGATCTCGGCAGGCTGACCAGCGAGGTACTCCTCTACGGCGTGACGCTGTGCATCCAGACCTAAACCGCTCCGGCCCTGTTTTGCAGTCGATACTCGGTAATAGGCGACGAAGCGCCTGAGCGTAGTCATGTCTCACCTCGTAAACGTTCCTTTGACGGAATGAAAAACGGCGGGAGTCACCCGCCGCATTGGGAAAGAAGCAGTGCCAGGACGCAGAGCTTTAGAAGGAAAGGCATCACGGTCATGCCCAGAAAGACGAAGGCCGCAACGAGTGCGGCCTTTTCGATTCTTCCGGACCAGGTCACGGGTAGTACTCCTGGTCGATGTCGAGGTGACGTTGCAACATGCCAACCAGCTCACGCATGACCACGCCCAACGCGGCAACCAGCATCGCCCTCGCCACCTGGCCTGCCAGATAACGCCCATAACTGTTCATGCTGACCTCCTAGAGATAGCCACGGTCGGCGAAGCTGATGGACGTATTGCCGCCGATGACGATGTGGTCCAGTACCTGGCCATCGACCAACGCCAGCGCAGCCGAAATCCGCCTGGTGATCTGCCGGTCTGCTTCACTGGGCGTGGCCGAGCCAGAAGGGTGGTTGTGCGCCAATATCACTGCCGTAGCATTCAGAGCCAGGCAGCGCTTCACGACCTCACGAGGATGCACAGCCGCGCTGTCGATAGTGCCGTAGAACAACTTCTCGAACGCGATGACCTCATTCTGGCGGTTGACGAAAATGACACCGAAGACCTCACGTTCCTCCAGTGCTAGCTGCAGGGTCAGGAAGGCCTTGGTTTCCTCTGGACTGGACAGCTTTGCGCCACGGACAAATGACTCCGAGATGATGTTGCGGGCAATGCCGATCAGCTCGGCGGATGACACGGGATGCGACAGGCAATAGCGCCCGTCGTCATTACGAGAAATGACGGGGTTCATATGCGACTCCTGATTAGCTCACGAGGCCAAAATCTATTGACCCTGCATTCTTATAACAAGAGTGATGTAATGAATTTACTAGGAGTCATGCAAGTTAATATGATTGAATTTCATTATTATTTGGTGCCGGGGAATCCCTGATAAATCCATCTCCCGATCCAAATTGTGCTAGTGGCACAAATCAAACTCACTGCAAATGATGATACTATGGCCTTATCAGAAAGGCCCCATCGCGCAAAGAACAATACTGATGTTAAGACAATTGTGAGTCTCTTGAATCCAATATGTGTTTCCTTGGCAAGAGTCTCTTGAATTATGTGAAGGCAGGCATAGGTAATGGCTGTATAAATGCAAAATATTAATGCCAAGAATGCTAGTGCGTAGCCTTCAGACTCAAGAAAATCAAGAGAAGAAAACTCATTGCTTAGGTTTCCGCCCACCATTTTATTGAGTCGGTTTGATGCTTCAAGTACGATATCAAGAATGTCGCATAATAACCAAGATAGTCCAAGAAAAATAGCAAGCCTTAATCTGTTTTCTTGAATAAATAAATATCTCTTATTTCCATGTGCGCAGCTTAGTACCCCAATTATTCTGATTTTTAGCATTTTGCGACTGTATCCGCCAAGCTTAATCGCGCAGCCAAAAATAAATAATATTATTATTATATCGGAAAAAGCTATCAGCCCCCAGCTTCCATGCGAAGATAGTGAAAATGACACCACGGTCAATACAAAAAGTAAGGGCGCCGCTACTTTATAGAAGCGCTTTTCGTTCCTGCTCATTTGCCAAGCGGCTCCTTCGCATGACTATTTATTGCGTTGCCTCATGTTTTCTTTGAGGTTACTTCTGCTAGCTTTGCAATAAATGCGTCCGCAGCATCAAATGCTTGCTTAACCAGTCGGTGTGGACTGGTATTCATTGCATCATTATTCATCATCAACTTCTCAAGCAGCTGCTTGGCAAGCTCTGAGCGGGCGCTATCGTCGGACATTTCCTTCACCTCTGGTAGGTCGAGTGCTACAGCACAATCCTAAATTTTGCTTAGTACTTAGTCAACGAAAACCTAAGACGCTCTTAGCTACTGTCACAGCAAGAGCATCGCTAGATGAAACCCAACCACCCGTTCTCGACACGCCTCAAGGCGGCGAGGCAGGCCAAGGCCGCAAGGCTCAGGGCCGAGGGGCGTGGTGGGTACTCCCAGGAAAAGCTCGGAATTGACACAGGCATCGAAGAGGCGACGGCAAGCGCCCGGATGAACCAGTACGAGCAAGGGAGGCATCTGCCAGATCTGCAGCAGGCGATTCGCTTTGCCGAGGCGCTGGACGTGCCCTTGGCTTACTTGTTTTGCCTGGAGGACGATCTGGCAGAAATCATCCTGACCATCTACCACATGCCGGCAGAGCAGAAGCGGCAAATCGTTCGGGTAGCAGCCGAAATCACCGCCAACGCCAATGGTTAATAACAATCAGTGGTGACACTCCGGCATCCCTGTGCGGGGACACAATTTGCTATGATCGCAACCAGCACTTGGTAGGAAACCAGCAAAATCATCAACTTGGCGAGACACGCGCAAGACGGCTCCACTCCGACCGTCCCCTGCCATCTCCACCACATACGTTACAAGTTGTTGTAACTGCAAGCCCAGTGTTTACGCGCCCTCTAGGCGGTCTGAGTGGATACAGTCAGGGTGCATCCCTGCTATTGCTCCAGGATGATTGAGAGGTTGGCAAAGCAAGCAGGACTCGTTCCAGGGGTCACCGGCATTTACTCATGGTGCCGGTTGACCTCCTCCCCCACTACGCCTCCAAGCAGCTCATCAAGAAGAGCCTCGGCACACGACCATCGTGAGGCCAAGCGCTTTGCTGCCCAGCTACAAGCCAACCTGATGGCCGAGTGGGCGGAATTCTGCCGCCAGCAGGCAGCCTCCACGCTGAAGACGCCTATCTCCGAAAGCGAGACGCCTCATATAGCTGAAGCAGCCGCTCACGCGCGGATGCCCTAAATATGAGTGGTGCGAAATGGCGTTCACCTAGTTTTTGTTGCAGTCGCGTAAGGGTGTCCGTAACCGGTCGATTGTGGGCATGAAGCTTGGAGGTTGTGGTGGCGCAGACGGCAGTAGGCCAGATACTTTCAGTCAGGAGGAGCGAGGCTGTCATGATCGACATATCGACAAGGCGCACCATCTGTCGGGTAACTTAAGAGCCCTTGACGGAAGCTGCTAGAGTCTAAGGGCTCGCAGGCCAAGAAAGGCCAAAATCTGTAAGGAGTACAGGATGGCAAAGCCCGATTTTCCCCCACTGCTCCCGCCAGGAGTTCATCAGCTGAGCATGGATGATCTGCATCGGCTAGCAGTAGCGCCATTTCCGGAAGACATGCGTCGTGGCGAAGCGTTCAGGCTCTTCAAGTCATGGATTGAGGCCCTTCAGGCTCTTCAGGTGGGAGGTAAAATTTGGCTCGACGGTTCGTTCCTTACAGAGAAGCCTAACCCCAGCGATATAGACTGCATACTGTGGAGCCCGAAGTGGCTTGATCGGGCGATTGTGACCCCTGAGGCCGAGCAACAGGTTAAACACTTACTCGATAGATCCGTTGCCGAAAACATCTTCATGTTGGATTTTTACATGGAGGCACCGGCGGCAGATCGTATTTTCCATAGGGAGGCATACTGGAGCGGTGTCATGGGATTCGCCCACGATCGGGTTACAGCGAAGGGCTTTGCCGAGGTGGCGTTATGAGCTCAGAGTTCTTGCGTACACACGCTGCTGCTCTCAACGATTTCGCCAAAGAAACGGCTGCACGCGCGTTACAGGCCCCGTCTAGCCTTTTCCTACAGATCGCGGCTAAGAACCAGGCTCAAGCGGCTCTTGAGGCGGAGCATCAACTGAAGATCGCAGAGGCTGCTGAGCTTGGCGAATTGGTTGATGTGAGGCTCATTGGGCCGAGAGCTAATGGCTCAATCTCGCTCGACCTTTTCATTAGCGCAGTGGAGCCTCTCTCCAAAGCGCTGAAGTTGGCTGCGCATCGTCTACGCTATGGCAGAGACTCTAACCGTGCTGTCGCTGCCGATGTAGTGAGCTCGCTCAACCTTAAATTGGCAGGAATTGGACCTGGCTCTACACGTATCTATGTCACCGGGAATGCATTACCTGACTTGACAGGAGAGAGCCTGCTACAGGCCACCCTTACACAGACCTTTCGACTGCTCAACTCCGGTCATGATGACTTTTACGACGCTGTCGATGCTGTGGGTGGAAAGTCAGCTCATCAGCTTAGCGAGTTCATGAGAGCTATTGACGCCGCTGGCCTCGCGGTTGAGTTCGCTTGGCAAACGACGAAGGAGCGCCATTTCTGGAACGGTCGCCCAGATGAGCTAACCCGCATTCGGGGACTGCTAGATACTATAAGAGAGCCTGAGCGGTATGAGGAGGTGATCTCTGGCAACGTTGCAGGTATTACCGATACTGGCCGCCTCGCGCTGAGGACTGACGAGGGTAAGGTCCTAATTCGTTTCCCCCTGAAGCTGACCGATCAGGTTCAGAGGTTAACTATTAGATCACTTGCGACAGTGAGAGTCGAAACGTCCCGCTACTGGGATACAGTAGAGAAGAAGGATATTTTTAAGCGCGAGCTCTTAGCGGTTGAGCATTTGGAGGCCAACACCTAAGACTACGGGGCTTCGCCGTGCACAGCTTGTGCTAATAGTTGTCAGCGCGACTATCAATCAAATCCAAGGCGATCTTGCACTACAGCATCCTCATGAGCGTTGCTCACCTTAGCAGAACCTATGAGAGCTAGGTAGGCATCCTTGTCCTGTAGTAGTTGAGCTGTTAGCAGCCCTCGTACATGTAACGATACATACAGCGCTGCTGCGTATGCCTGACAGTTAATGGAGCGCTCAGGGTTAAAGGCGATGTCAGAGAATGCGTTGTAGGTAAGCACCTGGGAGGCAAGCTCGGGGTGCTTGTGGAGTGCGTTGATATACAGCCAATCGTAGAACGCCGTCCGAGGTACAAGCTCCCAATTAACGCCGAAGAACCTAAATCCTACTAGTCGCCCGTGTTGGGTCAGTCTCAGATCGCGCTTGGCATCAATAGACTTTGCTTGGAGAAGATCAAGAAATGGCCCCCCTCGCTCAAATACTTTGCTTGCCTGATACGCACATTCCAAGCTGAATTCCTGCCTATAGCGTATGGTCTTAATCATCAGGTTGAACGCACTAAGCTTAACCCCGAGCTCATCCCTGGACTTGCTGGAGATCTCCAAAATTCTGTTGACCTGAAGCCTGCTCTCAGCCGCCGCATGCAGTGAGTCGATGGACTTCTGTGACTGACTGAGCGACATCCCAGGAGACCATTGGAACTCGACATGGTGTGTCAAGACCAAGGCAGGCCCAGTTAGTGATGGAGTGAAGATTGGTCTTTCCGCCATAGCTACCGCCAGTGTTCGTAGTCATGCCTATATAAGAAATGCGGTGGGCTGAGTTTAACCCTCAAGCCAGTGTGTGTGGCCTTAAGCTTGGCCTTGAGGCTTTCAGTTGCAACAAGGACCCCTGCTAGATAATCCTTTGGTACGCCGTCCAAGAGCAGCACTTCCGCTTGCGGGTTTGTCGTGTAATGGTTCGGTAACTTCAGCTCGCTGCGTGCTGTCCCCTCGAAGTCGCCATACATCCCTTGGAGGGCAGCAAGTGTCATGCGCTCTTCGAGCGGGATCATGGTGACGCTTGCAGATGCTGCATTGGTAGGGCAGAACGCGCATCGTGCCTCGAACAGCACGCGAGCATAGATTACAAGTATTACCCACTCGTCGTTAGGCTGCTCCTGACGCAGCCCCCAAAACATCTTGTAGTTGGGGAAGCTGATACTTGCGCAAACAGCGTCCGTTCCATCAAGGCGCATAGTATCGTTACAGGTATACTCTACATCGGCAAGATGGAGCTCTCCTTTGGGCAATAGCCCATGCTCCAGAATGGATGCCAGGTTGGTCAAGTTCGTGAAATGCAGAAGGCACTTGATACCACGCTCAGTGACAAACTCCTCAATCGTTTCAGCCATAGCTCCCTGCCAACTTATCGAGTTTTAGGTACCATCCAAGCAGTTCCACAAGAGCTTTACAAGCCACCCCACTGTACGAGCTCATCGAAAGCATCTGAGTGTAAGGTCTGCCACCGCATACTCGCTACCAGACCAACGCAGGGAGCGAAATTGTGGATCGGGGACGCCTCAAGTGGGCCAAGAAAGTCAATTCAAGCGCCCCAAGACACTCACAGGCCCGCGCTTCTTTTTCCTGCTCATGTTCCTGCTATTCTTCGGCTTCTTCCTGCTCGATTTGCACAAAAATGGGCTGGAGGCTGCGTCTGTGATCTTCACGGCTCTCTGGCTCCCAGCAAGCAGCCATGACATTCTTCGCGAGTGATGACCATTGTGAGTCATGCGCGTAGTTCTGCTTTCCAGGCGTGGCATCTGCGGCGTCCGCTTTCGCGGCCCGTTGCCTAGCAATCCCGTCTTTACCCGTGGACTGTCCGTAGTCGTTGCTAAATGGCGGTACATTTGTCGGCATATTTATTTCTATAAAAAAATATTTACAATAAAAATATATGCTTAAATTTTTTATTTGATCCTCTTTCGGCCATCTGCTTCACCTCAAAGCCGGTCCCCTGACCGGCTTTCTGCTTTCCATCCCCAACGTTTATCCTCCCGCCATACCCACCCACGCAGGACTCCCTTCATGAAATGGCGCACCGGCACCCGCAGTGACAACGTCATCGACGCCCGAGGCGGCGGCGGCGGGGGCTTCGGTGGCGGGCGCGGTCCCCGGCTCGGCCTGGGCGGCATCGCCGTGGTCGTGGTCATCGGCCTGCTGCTGGGCAAGAGCCCGCTGGAGATGCTCAGCCTGGTCGGACAGGTCGGCGGCCAGGGCGCGGCGACGGCGGAGCAGGGCGGCACACCGCCGGCGAACGATGAGGCGGCCGATTTCGTGCGCGCCATCCTCGGCGAGACCGAGACGGTCTGGGGCGACATCTTCCGGCAATCGGGAAGGTCGTACGAGGCACCGAAGCTGGTGCTGTTCTCGGGCGCGGTGGAGTCGGCCTGCGGCAGCGCGAGCGCGGCGTCCGGCCCGTTCTACTGCCCGGCGGACCGCCAGGTCTATCTCGACATGTCGTTCTTCCAGGACATGCAGCGGCAGCTGGGCGGCGGGGGCGACTTCGCCTACGCCTACGTGATCGCGCACGAGGTCGGGCACCATGTGCAGACGCTGCTGGGCGTGAGCGCGCAGGTGCAGCGCGCGCGCCGCGCCGGCCAGCGGGTCGAGGGCGATGGCGGGCTGCTGGTGCGTCAGGAGCTGCAGGCCGACTGCTTCGCGGGCGTGTGGGCGAACCACGCCGAGCGCAAGCTGAACTGGCTGGAGAATGGTGACATCGAGGAGGCGCTGAACACGGCCACGGCCATCGGTGATGACCGCCTGCAGCAGCAGTCGCAGGGCATGGTGGTGCCGGATGCCTTCAGTCACGGCACGTCGCGGCAGCGTGTGCGCTGGTTCCGCGCGGGCTTCGAGTCGGGTGATCCGGCCCGCTGCGACACCTTCTCGGCGGCCTCGCTCTGAGCGCCGACCGTCACGCCGGCGACACTCAGCCGAGCAGTGCCAGCACGTTCTCCGGCGGACGACCGATGGCGGCGCGTCCGCCACGCACGACCACCGGACGTTGCAGCAGGATCGGATGCGCGGCCACGGCGGCCAGCAGCTGCGGGTCAGTGAGCGTGGCATCCGTCAGGTTCAGCTCGGCGTAGGCGGCCTCGCCGTCGCGGATCATGGCGCGGGCGGGCAGGCCGAGGGCGGCCTGCAGCGCGGTCAACGTGGCCAGGTCGGGCGGCGTCTTGAGGTAGTCCACAACCTCCAGCGGCTCGCCCAGGCGTTCGGCGGCGGCTTCGGCCAGCGCCAGCGTTTCGCGCGACTTGGAGCAGCGGGGGTTGTGGTAGAGGGTGATCATGGCGGATGTCCTGCCGGTTGCCGAATCCAGATGCGGCAGTATAGCGCCGCCTCTACAATCAGCATCTTCCAGCGCAATGCGTACCGTGGTGTCCGTCATGAAACGACCGGCCGTAGCCGTCCTGCTGTTCCTGTTCACCTGGCTGAGCGCCGGCTGCATGAGTCGTCCGCCCGCGCCGGTCCCCGCGCAGCCGCGCGAGCCGGTGATCGCGCTGGCGCTGGGCGGCGGTGGCGCCAAGGGCTTCGCGCACATCGGCGTGATCAAGGTGCTGGAGTCGCATGGCATACGCCCGCAGATCGTCACCGGCACCAGCGCGGGCAGCTTCGTCGGCGCGCTCTACGCCAGCGGCAAGACGCCGTTCCAGCTGCAGGACCTGGCCTTCTCCCTGCAGGAGTCGGACATCCGCGACCTGACCGTGAGCCGCCAGGGTTTCCTGGTCGGCCAGAAGCTGCAGGACTACGTCAATCAGCAGATCGACAACCGCGCCATCCAGCAGTTCCCGATCCGCTTCGCGGCGATCGCCACGGCCATGGACACCGGGCGCAAGACGGCGTTCAACAAGGGCAACGCCGGGCAGGCGGTGCGCGCGTCCTGCAGCATCCCCAATGTGTTCCAGCCGGCGCTGATCAACAGTGTGCGCTATGTCGACGGCGGCCTGGTCAGCCCGGTGCCGGTGGAGACGGCGCGCGAGATGGGCGCCGACATCGTGATCGCGGTGGATATCTCGGCGCGTCCGGGCGCGGGCAAGTCCGGCATCTTCGGCATCCTCGACCAGACGCTGAACATCATGGGCCTGCAGGCCCTGCAGCGCGAGCTGGCGCTGGCGGACGTGGTGATCGCGCCGCAGGTGACGAATTTCGGCGTGGCCGATCTCGAGGCGCGCCACAAGACCCTGCTTGAAGGCGAGCGCGCGGCACAGGTCCAGCTCGCGGCCGTGCAGCAGGCCATCGCCCGCTTCAAGGCATCGCCGGCGGCGTTGCAGCCGCCCCCGGCCGCTCGTCTCTGAGGCGTCTCAGCCGGGCGCGGCCAGTCTGAGGCGTATCTCGCTGGCCACCGGCAGGTGATCCGACAGACGCTCATCCAGCACCTGCACCGAGGTCACTTCGAGGTCCGGGCCGGCGAGCATGTGATCGAGCGAGCGCGTCGGCGCCCAGCTTGGAAAGGTGTGATGGTCGTGCAGCGGTCTCAGGCCGGCGGCGCGCAGGCCGTGGTGGCCGTTCAGCTCGTGGCCGTCGCAGTTGAGGTCGCCCAGCAGCAGGGTGCCGCCACCGCCGCCGAGCCTGGCCAGGTAGTCGAGCTGGCTGGCGCGTGCCCGCCGTGTCAGCGCCAGATGCGCGATGATGATGCGCAGCGGCGCGCAGCCATCCGGCCGTAGTTCCACTTCCAGCGTGCCCCGCCCCGGCAGACGACCGGGCAGCGGATGGTATTGCGTGCGCCACAGCGGCCAGCGCGACAGGCAGCCCAGGCAGTGCCGGGCGAAGGGCGCCAGGTCGCGGGTGATGGCGGTCTGCCAGTGGGGGAAGCCGGCCTGGCGGGCGAGATGCGCGACCTGGTTCAGGCTGCCGGTGCGCAGGCTGCCGGCGTCGGCTTCCTGCA
>Ga0222424_100286_pt1 | contig 38398 bp, 39 predicted proteins | sample 2B2ome_FD_182468 | JGI IMG/M metagenome (GOLD analysis project Ga0222424, IMG submission 182468) | Enriched microbial communities from leaf-cutter ant dump, University of Wisconsin, Madison, United States - 2B200A (version 2) | ecosystem: Environmental > Terrestrial > Nest > Insects nest > Nest... | reverse complement strand
TAGGCTTCTTGGGCGTCGTGGTGTACACACGGGTGCACACGCCACGGCGCTGGGGAGAGTTTTCCATCGCAGGGCTCTTGGACTTGATCTTTTCGACCTCGCGCCCCTGACGGACCAGTTGATTAATGGTTGGCATTGATACGTCCCAAAACGTGAAATTTGCTCTATTGAGCGAAAACGTGAATCCCTTCGGAAATTCCGAAAAGCCTTCTAATGTAGCAGCTTGTGCCAGAACAGGCAACTGCCGGGCGATCAAGCGCTGCCCAGGCCAGCAGACGCCGTGGAACGGGCTTCGCCCGGCCACTGGCGTCGTCCCCCTTCCAGCGCGCAGCGCGAGAGAAGGGGGAAGCCGCGCAGCGGCTCAGGGGGTTGCTCCTTATTTGATCCACAGGCGGATGGCGTCCCAGGCGCGGCCCAGGATGCCAGCCTGCTCCACCCCTTCCAGCGCGACCAGCGGCACCTCGGCCAGCTGCTGGTCGCCCAGCGATACCTTCAGCGTGCCGATGGACTGGCCCTTGGTGAAGGGTGCGACCAGCGGGTCCGGGCGCACGACCTGGGTGGTGATCTTGCCGGAGCTGCCGGACGGCACGGTGACGACGATGGCGTCCTCGCGGCCGACCTTGAGCGTGCTTTCCGTGCCCTTCCAGACGGCGGGCGTGGCCACGGGCTTGCCGGCGTCGAACAGCTTGACGGCCTCGAACGCGGTGTAGCCCCAGTTCAGCAGCTTCTGGCTTTCGTTGGCGCGGGCGTTCTCGCTGGCGGCGCCGAGCACGATGGACAGCAGGCGGCGCTGGCCCACGCCCGGGAAATCGCGCTTGGACGTGGCGACCAGGCAGTAGCCCGCCGCCGCCGTGTGGCCGGTCTTGAGGCCGTCCACCGTCGGGTCGCGGAACAGCAGCGAGTTGCGGTTGCTGCCGTTGGACGCCGGCGTGCCCGGGTAGCTGTACTGCTTGGTGGCGTAGTAGTGCATGTACTCCGGGAAGTCCTTCATCAGCCGCGTGGCCAGCACGGAGAGGTCGCGCGCCGTGGTGGTGTGGCCGGGCTCGGTGAGGCCCTCGGGGTTCTTGTAGTGCGTGCCCTTCATGCCCAGGGCCTGGGCCTGATCGTTCATGAGCTTGACGAAGTTCTCGGCCGTACCGCCCACGCCTTCGGCCAGGGCCATGGTGGCGTCGTTGCCGGACTGCACGATCATGCCCTTGATGAGGTCCTCGACCGGCACCTGCATCTTGGGGTCGATGAACATGCGCGAGCCGGGCATCTTCCAGGCGCGCACGCTCACGGGCAGCTTCTGGTCCAGGCTGATCTTCTTGGCGCGCAATGCATCAAACACCAGGTAGCCGGTCATGAGCTTGGTGAGCGAGGCCTGCTCCACGGGGGAATCGATGTCCTTGGCGGCCAGCACCTGGTTGGCGGTCACGTCCACCAGCAGGTAGGTACGCGCAGCAATCTCGGGGGGCTGGGGAACGGTCTGGGCCGTGGCGGAAAAGGAGAAGAAAAATGCCAGGGCGGGCGCGGCGAGCGCCTTCAGGAAACGATTCATTGGGTAATCAGGCGGTGAGGTGGCGCGCCACCAGGTTCTTCAAAAGCGGCAATTGTCCGTGAAAGAAATGCCCGCCCGCCGGGATGACGGTAACGGGCAGTATCTGCGGGCGCGCCCAGTCCATCACGGCGGACAGGGGCACGGTGTCGTCCTGCTCGCCGTGCACGACCAGGGTGCGCAGGTGGGCCTCGGGCGGCACGGGGGCCACGGTAAAGCGGCTGGCCGCCGTGCCGACCAGCACCACGCGCTCGACACGGCCCTGGGGCCAGAGCGCGGCCAGCGCATGGCTGGTGACGAAGGCGCCGAAGGAGAAGCCCGCCAAGGCCAGCGGCCCCTCGGGCGCCACCTGCTCGATCACGGCCAGCAGGTCATCCAGCTCGCCCCGACCCTCGTCGTGCACGCCCGCGCTCGCGCCCACGCCCCGGAAGTTGAAGCGCACGGCGGTGAAGCCGCACTGGACGAAGGCGCGCGCCAGGGTCTGCACCACCTTGTTGTCCATGGTGCCGCCGAACAGCGGATGGGGGTGGGCGATGACGGCCACGCCACGGGGCTGCGCCGCCGCATCGCGCACCGCCTCGATGGCGCCGGCGGCGCCGGAGAGGGTCAGGCGTTCGGTGTGTGCATTCACGGTTTTTTGCTACTCGATCAATAGCTGCCAGCGCTTGCTACATAAGCGCTGGAGGCCAAAAACACTATGAACCGGAATCAGCGGCCAAGTTCCGCCGGCGTGACGAGGCGTTCCACCACCTGGCCGTTCTTCAGGTGCGATTCGACAATCTCGTCGATGTCGTTCACGTCCACGTAGGTGTACCAGGTGCCCTCGGGATAGACCACGGCGATCGGCCCGCCCGCGCAGCGGTCCAGGCAGCCCGCCTTGTTCACGCGCACCTTGCCGGGGCCGGCGAGTCCCGCCGCCTTGACCTGGGCCTTGCAGCGGTCGAATGCGTCCTGGGCGCCATGGTGCGCGCAACTGTCCTCGCCGTTGGTGCGGTCGTTCAGGCAGAAGAAGATGTGACGCTGGTAGTACTGGCTCATGGCAGGGATTTTAGGTTTGGGCCTCGCGGCGCGATACGCGCACCAGCACATACAGCAGCGCGGCGTAGGGCCACAGCCAGCCCAGCCACTGGCCCAGGCCGTAGAAACGGATGAAGCGGCCCTGCTCCCAGATCTGCAGCGTCTGCGCGAAATAGGCGCTGGTGGGCGCCTGGTTGAGCAGCGCCAGGTGCCAGGCCAGCGCCACCAGCAGCAGGGCCGCGCAGGCGCGGCGCGGCATTGCCAGCATCAGCACCGCCAGGGCCAGCGCGCCCCACACGCCCAGGCGCGCGGGCAGCCCCATCCACTCCCAGGCGTGCACCGGCCCCCAGCTCAGCGCGGACGACAGCGCCGTCAGCACCACCCCCACGGCCACCACGCCCAGCGCGAACAGCGCGCGCCGGCCCACGGAGCGGATCACGCAGTAGCCCAGCAGGCAGGGAATGAGCAGGCCCAGCGTGACGCACAGCAGCTCGCCGCCGGGCGAGAGCGGCACCAGGGGCGCCTCGCGCACCGGCAGCCAGTCGAGGAAGGGCGTGTCGGCCAGCAGCTCGGTGAGCGCGGCTTCCAGCCGCTCCAGCACCTGCCCCAGCCCGAAGGGCACGGCCGCCGGGAACAGCAGCGCCAGCGGCCACAGCGCCAGCAGCGCCAGGGCGCCGCTCGCGTCGGCCACGAACCAGCGCCCGCGGAAATCGCTCCAGCGGTCGATGGCACCCAGGCGCTCCAGCAGCGCGGCGCTCAGCGCGCCCGCCAGCGTGCCGCCGATGTTGAGCAGCCAGTCCATGTTGGACGGCACGCGCCGGGGCAGGTAGATCTGCAAAAACTCCATAGACAGCGACAGCAGCGCCCCCGCCAGCGTCGCCAGCCAGATCCCCCATACCGGTGCGCCGCGCGGCCAGCCGGAGCGCAGCAGGGCCAGCACCAGCAGGAAGCCCAGTGGCGCGTAGCCCGCGACGTTGATCGCCACGTCGAACCCCGTCCAGTACGGCGGCGGGATCCTGGCCGTCAGGAACACCAGGGGGTCAATGCCCTGGGCGCGCCAGCCGTCGAACGGGAACAGGCTGGCAAAGACGATGAGCGCCGTGTAGATCAGCGCCAAAGGCCATGCGGAGGTCTTGTGCACGCCTTAAAAGGGTTTGACGACCACGAGCACCACGGCGGCCACCAGCAGCAGCACGGGCGCCTCGTTGAACCAGCGGAACCACCGGTGGCTGCGGCGGCTCGTGCCGTCGGCCAGCTTGCGCAGCAGCACGCCGCAGGCATGGTGGTAGCCGACCACCAGCACCACCACGGTGAGCTTGGCATGCATCCAGCCGTTGCCCGGACCGCGCCCGATGCCGTAGCCCAGCCACAGCCACAGGCCCAGCGCCAGCGCGGGCACGGCCAGCAGCGTGGTGAAGCGCAGCAGCTTGCGCGCCATGAGCAGCAGGCGCTCGCGCTCCGCCACGGAGCCCGGAGCCACCATCGCCAGGTTGACGAAGATGCGGGGCAGGTAGAACAGGCCGGCGAACCAGCTGGCGACGAAGACGATGTGGAAGGCTTTGACCCAGAGCATCCGGGCAGTTTAAGGCCCGGATGCTCAGCCCAGACTCAGAACTGGTGGTTCAAGCTGAGCTGGTAGCTGCGCGGCGCGCCGTAGTAGCCGGCGTAGCGCAGGGTGTTGATGTACTTCTCGTTGGTGATGTTGTTCACGTTCAGGCGCAGCGTGGTCTGGGGCTGCACCTGCCACGCGACGAAGGCGTTGAGCACGGCGTAGCTGCCCTGGCGCACCGTGAAGCCGCTCGATTCCTCGTTGGAGATCTTGCTCTGCCACCGGGCGCTGGCGCCGAAGGACAGCGCGGGGTTGCTCGGCAGGCGCGCGCGCAGCGCCAGGTTGGCCGTGCGGCGCGGCACCCAGGAATAGGTGTCGCTGCCGTCCGGGCCGGTCAGCTTCAAGGTGGTGTAGCCGGCAGCCACGTCCAGGTAGTTGTTGACCTTGCCGACGGCCTCGATCTCGACGCCCGTGGACTTCACGTCCTCGGGTGCATAGACGGACTGGCCGTACTGGTTGTAGGTGCCCGTGGGCGTGGCCAGCCCGGATTGCTTGGCCTGGAACACGGCCACGGTGGTCAGCAGGCGCTTGTCCAGCCAGTCGGCCTTCACGCCGGCTTCGTAGTTCGTGCCCTTGCTCGGGTCCAGGTAGCGGTCGTTGGCATCGGCCTGGCTCTGCGGCAGGTACAGGTCGGAGTAGCTCACGTAGCCGAGCACGTTGGGGGTGAACGCGAAGGTCAGGCCGGCATAAGGGCTGGTCTTGCTGCGGCTGAGGTCCGAAGGCACGCCGTAGCTCGTTCCGTCGCGGCGGTACTGCGCATAGTTGACGCCCACCACGGCCTTGAGCCGGTCGGTCAGCGTCAGGCGGGTCGCGCCGTAGGCGCGCTGCAGCCGCTGGTTCAGGGTGCTTTCGACGGCAAGCGGCCCCCACTGCGGCTCGGCAATCAGGTTGCCCGGGTACGGGAAGCCGGGCAGCGCGATGGAATAGCAGGGGCTGGCGCCGCAGTCCGACCCGGTGTAGCCGTTGCCGGTGTATTCGCTCTTGGCCCAGCTCAGGCCGAACAGCGCCTCGTGCTGGCGGCCGAACGCCTCGAACTGGCCGCTGAGCGCGGCCGTGGCCAGGTGCGCGTTCATCTTGTCCTTGCCGCCCCAAGCATAGCCGGTCAGGCCGGTGGCCGAGGGGAAGGCGTAGAACAGCTTGTCGTCGTTGTCGATGGTGCGGTAGTTGTAGCTCAGCTTAAGCTGCCAGTCCGCGCCGATCTGGTGCGCGTATTCGACGAAGGCGGTGCGCGTGGTGGTGTCCCAGTGGGTCCAGTCCTGCGTGGTGGAGGCGCTGCGGTCCCACTCGTTCTGGGTGCCGTCGGCGTTCATGAAGGTCAGCGCGCCCCACATGTTGCCGGTGGAGTCGGACTGCTGGTGCGACGCGCCCAGCGTCAGCAGGCCGTTGTCGCCGATCTGCCCGTCCACCACGCCGTACAGGAAGGTGCGCTCGCGCTCGAAGCTGCGCAGGTGCGAGCCGCCTTCCTCGCGCGCGGCCACCACGCGGCCGGCCCAGCGGCGGTCGTCGGTGAGGGGGCGCGAATAATCGGCCTCGATGCGCGTCGTGCCCCAGGAGCCGTAGCTCAGGCCCAGCGAGCCCTGCGCCTTGTTGGTCGGGCGCTTGCGCACGAAGTTGAGCGTGCCCGCCGCGTTGCCCACGCCGGTCAGCAGCCCGTTGGCGCCGCGGATGACCTCGATCTTCTCGTAGCCGAAGGAATCCATCGCGCCGGTGACGATGCCCCAGTCGTTGGGCAGGCCCACGCCGTCGATCTGGGTGTTGGCGATGTCGAAGCCGCGCGCGGTGTACGTGGTGCGGTTGGTTTCCCATTCATCGACGGTGATGCCGGTGCCCATGCGCAGCGCGTCGTTGAGGTTGCTGATGCCGAAGTCCCGCATCTGCTCGGAGGTCACGATGCTGATGGACTGCGGCGTTTCCTTGATGTCCAGGTCCAGCCCGGTTGCGCCGCTGCTCACCCGGTCCTCGCGCACGTTGACGATCTTCACTTCTTCCAGCGTGGCTTCGGCAGGCGCGCTGGTCTGGGCCAGGACCAGGCCGGCCGGAGCGACCAGCAGCAAGAGTGCAATGGCACGCCCGACAGGGCGCAGTGGATGGCGGTTCATAGGCGGCAATCCCTCGATAAATCTCAAATAGGAATCGTTATTATCCTCATTCGAGGAATTTGCCGTCCCGGCGCGCGCAAAAAAAAAGCCCGGCAGATCCGCCGGGCCAGGAAAGCCTGCGGTGCATCGCTGCAAACCCAGGCCCCGCTCAGGGAGGAAAAGCGGGGGGCGGCAGGCCGCCCGGCGCCAATTTAGCACCGGGGCCAGGGCGGTACAAGCGGCGCTTCCGGGCGGGTGAGGCAAAATTTCGGCATGCACCTTCCCAGCCCCGCCCCCTTCCCGCAAAACCGCCCCCGCCGCCTGCGCCGCGACGCCTTCACGCGCAACCTGGTGCGCGAGCACGCCATCACCCCGCACGACCTGATCTACCCCGTGTTCGTGCACGAGGGCACGAACCGCCGCGAGGCCGTGCCCCCCATGCCCGGCGTGGACCGCCTGAGCCTGGACCTGCTGCTGCCCGTGGCCGAGGACTGCGTCCAGCTCGGCATCCCCGTCATGGCGCTGTTCCCCGCCATCGACCCCGCCCTGAAGGCGCCCGACGGCAAGGAGGCCCTGAACCCCGACGGCCTGATCCCGCGCGTGGTGCGCGCGCTGAAAAAAGAGTTTCCCCAACTGGGCGTGATGACCGACGTGGCGCTCGACCCCTACACCAGCCACGGCCAGGACGGCGTGCTGGACGAGACCGGCTACATCATCAATGACGACACGGTGGAGATCCTCACCGGACGGGCGCATCGGCGCGATCCGCGAGGCGCTGGAGGTGCAGGGCCACATCCACACGCGCATCATGGCCTACAGCGCCAAGTACGCGAGCGCCTTCTACGGCCCCTTCCGCGACGCCGTGGGCACGCGCGGCGCCCTGGGCAAGGCCGACAAGAACGTCTACCAGATGGACCCCGGCAATAGCGACGAAGCGCTGCGCGAAGTCGCCATCGACATCGCCGAGGGCGCCGACATGGTCATGGTCAAGCCCGGCATGCCCTACCTGGACATCGTGCGCCGCGTGAAGGACGAGTTCCGCGTGCCCACCTTCGCCTACCAGGTGAGCGGCGAGTACGCCATGCTCAAGGCCGCGGCCGCCAACGGCTGGCTGGACCACGACGCGGTGATGATGGAGTCGCTGCTGGCCTTCAAGCGCGCGGGCGCCGACGGCGTGCTGACCTACTTCGCGCGCGACGCAGCGCGATTGCTCCTGAAATAAGAGCTTCCAGCGCTTGCTATACAAGCGCTGGAGGCACTTTTCATTCAAAAATCACAAGCAGCCATGCGCATCTTCCACATCCACGGCGGCGGCGCGCAGGAGCTGACCGTCCTGCCCCACCGGATGCCGGAGCAAGGCTTCCTCTGGATCGCCTGCGCCCGCCCCGCGTTCCAGGCCCGCCTGGCCGAGATCCAGGGCAGCCTGCAGGCGCTGGCCGGGCTGCAGCTCGTGGACCTGCACGTGTCCGACCTGCTCAACGCGCAGCTGCCCTCGCACTACGACTACACCTCGCAGTACGACCTGCTGGTGTTCCGCCGGCTGGCCTCCTCCGCGCAGGGCGGCACACCGGACGGCGCGGCGGCGGACCCGGCCGCCCCGCTCAAGCGCAGCGGCCCGCCCGTGCTGCGGCGCATCGACACCAGCCCCGTGGGCTTCGCGGTGTTCGACCAGCTGCTGCTGACGGTGCACCCCAGCGACTGCGCGGTGCGCGATGCCTACGCCGCACGCCTGCTGGCGGCCGCGCCGCCCCCCGGCAGCCCCGGCGACGGCCGCGGCGGCCCCACGCCCGGCGCGCGCATGCCCGCCAGCCCGGCCGACCTGATGCTGCGCGTGGTCAACCTGATGGTGGACGGCTACCTGGACCTGCGCCGAGAGCTCACGCGCCAGCTCGACCACTGGCAGAACGAGCTGCTCAAGCCCCGCGCGCGCTACGTGAACTGGACCTCGCTGCTGGAGGCGCGCCTGTCGCTGCACCAGCTCGACGAGATCTGCGAGGACCAGCGCACCGCCGTGCAGGACTGGATCGACGCGCTGGAGACCTGGGCCCCGCCCGACAGCCCCGCCGGCCTGCGCGAGCTGGATTTGCTCAAGGTGCGCAGCCGCGACGTGCTGGAGCACATCGAGCGCGTGGTGCACCACGTGCGCCGGCTGGAGCAGAGCACCGAGACCGCCGTGCAGATGCACTTCAGCGTGCAAAGCAACCGCACCAACGACATCATGCGCACGCTCACGGCGCTGACCGCCGTGTTCCTGCCGCTGAACCTGATCGCGGGCATCTTCGGCATGAACTTCGAGTTCATCCCCTTGGTGCACAAGGCCGACGGCTTCTGGTGGGCCATGGGCTCCATGGCGGTGATCGCCGTGGCCCTCGTCCTGCTGTTCTGGCGCAAGCGTTACCTGGCCAGAAGTCGATAGCATCCCCCTGAGCGGCTGCGCCGCTTCCCCCTTCTCTCGCGCTGCGCGCGGGAAGGGGGACGCCGCCAGCGCGGCGGGGCGGCCCTTGCGCGGCGGCCCTCGCGAGCGCCGCGCCAGTTTCAACCGCAGCGCTCCCGCGGATTGCCGTCAGACGAACGGCGGCGCCAGCCCCTCGTTGCGCAGCACGCGCTGCACCGCCGGGCGCTCCAGCATGCGCTGCAGGTACGGCCCCAGGTGCGGACGGGCGCGCGCGGGCGCGGTGCGCTGGAAGTTGCGCGTCCAGCGACAGAGCGTGAGCACGTAGGCGTCCAGCGCGCCGTAGTCCGCGCCCAGGAACCACGGGCCGCCGTGGCGCGCCAGCTCGGCGTCCAGCTGCGCGAGGTGGCCGTCGATGCGCTGCTCGGCATGGCGCTGCAGCTCCTGCACGCCCGCCTCGTTGCCCTCGTCCATCCAGCGGTGGGGGTAGAAGTAGACGATGAGCGCCGCCTGCAGCGTGTTGGTCAGCCACATCAGCCACTTGTAGAAATGCGCGCGCTGCGGTGTGCCCAGCGCGGGCGCCAGGGCCGCGCCGGGGTGCGTGTCGCACAGGTGCAGGGCGATGGCCGCCGTCTCGTAGAGCACCAGGTCGCCATCGGTGAGCACGGGCACCAGCCCGTTGGGGTTGAGCCGCAGGTAGGCCGGCGCGTGGTGCGCGCCCTGGCGCACGTCCACGGGCACGCGCTCATAGGGCACGCCGAGTTCTTCGAGCAGGATGTGCGGCACCATGGCGGCGCTGCTGGGGGAGTGGTGGAGCTGGATCATGGAAGGGTCATGGTGAACGGGAGGGCGGCGCCACGCCGAACAGGCCCGCCGCATTGTCCCAAGCGATCTGGCGCGCCACGCCGGCGGGCAGGCCGCCCAGCCACTGCCGGTAGCCCTGCATGAGGCTTTCGTAGTGCTGCCAGCGCTGGTTCACCCAGGTGTCCGAGCCGACCACGAAGCGCGTGGGGTGCTTGAGCAGCAGCGCGCGCCACGCGGGGCAGAGCTGGCCGTCGTCGCACACTAGGCCGGGGCGGTACGACAGCTCGCCCACCAGCCCGGGGTAGCGCGCCAGCAGCGCGTCCACGCGCTCCACCGGCGCGCCGCCGATGCCGGTGTGCGCCCAGATCAGCCGAGCCTTCTGCCCGCCGGAGGGCGTGTGGGCCATCAGCCGGTCGATGGCGGCATCGTCCACGTGCGCCAGCACCACCAGGCCGCGCTGCTCGGCCAGGGCCATGAGTTTCTTCGCCACCGGGCCGTCGGCATTGGTGCTGTCGTACAGGTGGAACTCGCCGATGCCGCGGTACGGGCCCGCCGCCGTGCCGCGCGCCAACTCGGCCAGCACCATGTCGTAGATGCTCTCGTCGGCGAACCAGCCCGTGTAGTCCGCCCGGTTGCGGTACAGCCGCACGAAGGGCACCACGGCGACGCCCGCCGCGCGCGTCTGCGGCAGCGCGGCCAGCGTGAGCGAGCCCGCGTTGGGCCGCGAGTTGGCCACGATGGCGCGCACGCCGCTGGCCTGCATGCGGCGCAGCACGTCGGCCGGCGGGTGCGGGCCGGCCTGGCCGTCCCAGGCTTCCTCGTTGTAGTGCAGGTGGGCGTCGAACAGCGGGCCCGCGTAGTCCGCCGCCTGCGCACCGGCCGAGAATGCTGCCAAAACAATAGCTGCCAGCGTTTGCTGGATAAGCGCTGGAGGCCAAAAAGGCTGTGAACCCTGGGCGGGGCAGGCCATGGTCGGTCAGGCCAGGTGCTTGTCGAGGAAGGCCAGCGTGCGGTCGCGCGCGGCCATGGCCGAGGCCTCGTCGTAGCTGCCGCGCTGGTCGCAGTTGAAGCCGTGGTCCGCGTCGTAGATGTGGACCTCGACCTCGGGGTGGGCGCGGGCGAAGGCCTGCACGCTGTCCAGCGCAATCCAGTGGTCGCGCTGGCCGAAGTGCGCCAGCACGGGCACCTGCGGGTGGCGGGCGGCCTCGTCGGCCGAGGTCATGCCGCCGCCGTAATAGGGCACGGCCGCCGACAGCCCCTGCAGCGTGCAGGCCGCGCGCCAGGCCAGCAGCCCGCCCCAGCAAAAGCCCACGATGCCGACCTTGCGCCCGCTGACCCGCGCCGCGTGGTCGATGGCGGCCTGGATGTCGGGCATCACGCCCGCGCCGGGCAGCGCCTCGGCGGCGGCCTTGAGCGCGCGGCCTTCGGCCATGTCCTCGGGGCCATAGCCCAGGTCCACGCCGGACTGCACCCGCGCGAAGGTGGCGGGCGCCACGGCCAGGTAGCCGCGCGCCGCGAAGCGGTCGGCCACGGCACGGATGTGCGCGTTCACGCCGAAGATTTCCTGCAGCACCACCACGGCGCCGCGCGGCGCCGCGTCGGGCTCGGCCACCCATGCGGGCACCACGAAACCATCGCCGGACATCAGATCGACAAACTGTCCCATGCTGCTGCTCCTCGAGAAGGTGTTTACGATGCGCCATTCTTGCAGGAGACAGCCATTCATTCCATGAACGACAAGATCGCACTCATCACCGGCGGCAGCCGCGGCATCGGCGCCGCCACCGCCCTGCTGGCGGCCCGGCAGGGCTGGGCCGTGGCCGTCAACTACCAGGCCAACGCGGCCGCCGCGCAGGGCGTGGTGGACCGCATTCGCGCCGGCGGCGGCACGGCCATCGCCGTGCAGGCCGACGTGGGCAGGGAGGCCGAGGTGGTGGCGATGTTCCAGGCGGTGGACGCGCAATTGGGCCGCCTCACCGCCCTGGTCAACAACGCAGGCGTGGTGGACGTGCCCGCGCGCGTCGATGCCATGAGCGGCGAACGCCTGCGCCGCATGTTCGACACCAACGTGATCGGCAGCTTCGTCTGCGCGCGCGAGGCCGTGCGCCGCATGAGCACCAAGCACGGCGGCGCGGGCGGGGCCATCGTCAACGTCTCCAGCGCCGCCGCGCGCCTGGGCGCGGCGGGCCAGTACGTGGACTACGCGGCGGCCAAGGGCGCCATCGACACCCTGACCATCGGCCTGGCGCGCGAGGTGGCGGCCGAGGGCATCCGCGTGAACGCCGTGCGCCCCGGCCTCATCGAGACCGAGATCCACGCCAGCGGCGGCCTGCCCGACCGCGTGCGCGACCTGGCCCACCAGGTGCCCATGCAGCGCGGCGGCACGGCCGAGGAGGTGGCCGAGGCCATCGTGTGGCTGATGTCCGATGCGTCGCCCTACACCACCATGTCCCTGCTCGAAGTTTCTGGAGGCCGCTGATGGACCTGAAGCCCCTCATCACCCTGCTCGCCATCGTCAACCCGCTGGCCATCGTGCCGTTCTTCATCCACTACACGCAGGGCTTCTCATCCACGCAGCGGCGGCGCACCATCCAGGTGGCGGCGTTCAGCGCGTTCTGCGTGATCGCGGCCTGCGCGCTGCTGGGGCTGCAGATCCTGGACTTCTTCAACATCTCGCTGCAGAGCTTCCAGGTGGGCGGGGGCATGCTGCTGCTCATCAGCGCGATGAACATGCTCAACGCCCAGCCGGCCGAGGCCAAGCCCCACACGCACGAGCTGGAGGAAGGCGCGGAGAAGGCGGCGGCGGGCAGCAGCATCGCCGTGGTGCCGCTCACCATTCCGCTGCTCACCGGGCCGGCCAGCATGTCCACCGTGGTGATCTACGCCGACCGCGCCCAGACCTTCTGGCAGCACGCCGCGCTGGTGGGCTACGGCGTGGTCATCGGGCTGGCCACGGCCGTGTGCTTCGCGCTGGCCGAGCCCATCGCCCGCGTGCTGGGCAAGACCGGCATCAACGTGATGACGCGGCTCATGGGCCTGATCCTGGCCGCGCTGGCGGTCGAGGTGATGGCCGAGGGGCTGGGCAAGCTGTTCCCCGTGCTCGTGGCGCGCTGAGCATGACACGACAACCCCCTGAGCGACTTCGTCGCGGCCCAGAGACAGCCCTCAGCGCGGGGGCGCACTGAAGAATATGCCAGCCAGGCTTTTGCTCGTCGAGGACGACCCGGCCATCGCCCGCACCGTGGCCTACACGCTGGAGCGCGAGGGCCTGGCCGTGACCCACAGCCTGCTGCTGGGCGACGCGCGGGCGCAGCTGCGCAGCGGTGCGCCCTACGACCTGCTGGTGCTCGACGTGGGCCTGCCGGACGGCAACGGCCTGGACCTGCTGCGCGAGCTGCGCCATGCGCGCCACGCCACGCCCGTGCTGATGCTCAGCGCCCACGGCGAGGAGATCGACCGCGTGCTGGGCCTGGAGCTGGGCGCCGACGACTACCTGCCCAAACCCTTCAGCCCGCGCGAACTGGCCGCGCGCGTGAAGGCGCTGCTGCGCCGCGCGGGCGTGGCCCCCGCCCCGGCACCCGCGCCGCTGTTCCACGACGACGAGACGGGCCAGCGCATCCACCTGCGCGGCCAGCCGCTGGCGCTCACCCGGCGCGAATACCGCCTGCTGGCCTGCCTGCTACGCGGCGCGGGCCGCATCCATTCGCGCGAGGCCCTGCTGGCCGCCGCCTGGGGCGACGACAGCGAGAGCACCGACCGCACCGTGGACACCCACGTCAAGACCCTGCGCGCCAAGCTGCGCGACGCCGACCCGGGGCGGGAGTACATCAGCACGCACCGGGGCATGGGGTACTGCCTGGATGTTTGAAGCCAAATCGGCCTCCAGCTCTTATCCATCAAGCGCTAGCAGCTATTATTTTTGAACCATGCGCCTCGGCATCCGCCTGCTGTTCGCCTTCTTCCTCATCAACGGCATCGCCGCGTTCTTCGTGCTGCGCGTGTTCATGGCCGAGATCAAGCCCAGCGTGCGCGAGGTGATGGAAGACATGATGGTGGACACCGCCAACATCCTGGCCGAGCTGGCCAGCGACGACCTGGCGGCGGGCCGGCTGGGCGCGGGCGACAGCCCGTTCGCGCAGCACGTACGCCACTACGCCACGCGGCCCATCGACGCGGCCATCTGGGGCTTTTCCAAGCAGTCGCTGGACTTCCGCGTCACCGTGACCGACGCCGCCGGGCGCGTGCTGTTCGACTCGGAGAACCGCGCCGTGGGAACCGACCATTCGCAGTGGCGCGACGTGGCGCGCACGCTGCGCGGCGAGTACGGCGCGCGCTCCACGCGCGAGGTGGATGGCGACGACACCAGCGGCGTGATGCACGTGGCCGCGCCGATTTATGTGCAAGACCGGATTGCGGGCGTGCTCAGCGTGGCCAAGCCCACGCGCACGGTGCAGCGCTTCATCGACCGCGCCGAGCGCAAGGTGTTCATGGGCGGGCTGCTGCTGCTGGCCCTGTCCGCCGCCGTGGGCGTGGCCGTGACGCTGTGGATGGTGTGGAACGTGCGCCGCCTGCGCGACTACGCACTCAGCGTGCAGGGCCCCAGCGACGAGGCCGCGCCCGCCGTCCCCCAGGTGCCCGGCGAGCTCGGTGACCTGGCCCGCGCCATGGACCGCATGCGCGAGCGGCTCGCGGGGCACGACTACATCGAAGGCTACGTGCGCGCCCTCACGCACGAGCTCAAAAGCCCCGTGGCCGCGATCCGCGGCGCAGGCGAGCTGCTGGCCGACGACCTGCCCGCCGCCGACCGCGCCGGGTTCGCCACCCAGGTGGTGCAGCAGAGCGAGCGCCTGCAGCGCCTCATCGACCGGCTGCTGGAGCTCTCCAAGCTGGAGCAGCGCCAGCACGCCGAGGGCCGCGCCCCGGTGGCGCTGCAGGACTGTGCCGAGGCGGCCATCGGCCAGGTCCGCGCCCGCGCCGCACAGCGCGGCATCGCGCTGGCCTTGTCGGGCGACGGCGCCAGCGGCCCTTGGGAGGCCGAGCTGGTCACGCTGGCGCTGACCAACCTGCTCGACAACGCCATCGACTTCGCCCCGGCGGGCAGCACCGTGCGGGTGGAACTGGAGGGCGCCGCCGTGGCCGTGCAGGACGCGGGGCCGGGCGTGCCGGATTACGCCCTGCCGCGCCTGGGCGAGCGCTTCTTCACCACGGCGCGCCCTGGCGGCGAGCGCAGCGGATCGGGCCTGGGCCTGGCCATCGTGCAGCGCGTGATGGCGCTGCACGGCGGGCGCATGGCGGTGCGCAACACCGCGCCGGGGCTGCGGGTCGCGCTGCAGTTTCAATAAACGGATATCTCGCCCGCGGGCTCCCAGCGCCACGCGCCCTGCAGCAGCGTGGGCCGCTCGCGCGTCAGCCGCCAGACCTGCTGGCGCATCAGCGTTTCCTCGGTGCCCGTGCGGTTCCTGCACAGCGCCTCGAAGCGGACGTTCACGTACAGGTAGGGCGAGCCCGCGGAATCCGGCTGGCGCTGGGGCTTGTGCACTTTGGCGATGGCGCAGTCCGCGTTGCGGTATTCCACCTGGAAGCGCGCGCGCACCTCCTCCTCGCCCGGATAGGACGGCTTGCCGCAGCCCGCCAGGCACAGCAGCGCCAGCACGGCCGCTGCGGGCCGGTGGTCGAATCGATGGTTCACGGCATTCCCTCTCTCTCTATCTCTCTGCGCGCATGCTACCCGCAGACTTCACGCCCGCTTCACAAACTTCATAGCGCCCTCACCACCGGCCGGAACACTGCCTCCACCAATTCACTTGTGGAGGAATCCTTGAAACACCCCCTGTTCGCCAAGCTGGCCGCGCTCACGGCCGTCGCCCTGCTGCTGCTCATCGGCCTGAGCCTCATCGAGGGCGTGGTGCGCGACCGCCAGCGCTACCGCAACCTCACCGCCCAGAGCGTGGCCGACAGCCTGGCCGGGCCGCAGACGCTGATGGGCCCGCTGATCCACAGCGCCTGCGTGGAAAGCTGGGACGTGGAGACCGGCAAGGGCGACGAGCGCCGCATGGTCGAGAAGCGCCGCGAGTTCCTGCTCACGGCCATGCCCGAGCAGCTCAAGCTGCGCTCGGGCGCCGCCATGGAGGAGCGCGCGCGCGGCCTGCACAAGGTGAACACCTTCAACCTCAAGGCCCACGTGACGGCGCAGTGGGGCTCGCTCGCCAGCCTGCAGCCGCAGAGCACGGTGAAGGGCTCGCGCATGCACTGCGGCGCGCCCATCGTGATGGTGGCGGTGGGCGACGCGCGCGGCATCCGCACCGCGCAGCTCACGCTGGACAACCAGCAGGCCAGCCAGGCCCTGCCGCTCAAGCCCGGCACCTTCCACCCCACCTACAGCCGGGGCCTGCATGCGGCGCTGCCCGAGTCGGTGCGCGGCCAGGCCCCCGGTCTCACGGCCACGCTGGACCTGGAGCTGGTGGGCACCGAGCGCCTGTCCATCGTGCCGCTGGGCGGCAGCACCGAGGTGCAGATGACCAGCGGCTGGCCCCACCCCTCGTTCGGCGGGCGCTTCCTGCCGTCGGAGCGGGAGGTGAAGGGCGATGGCTTCTCGGCCCAGTGGCGCCTGTCGTCGCTGGCCACCACGGCGCAGGCCGACATCGCCGAGGGCAAGCGCGTGTGCGTGGGCGGCCAGGGCGACGGCTACAGCGATGGCGCCGACGACGGCGTGCGCGGCGGCGGCGCCCCGCGCGACTGCGCGGACAGCTTCAGCGTGGCCTTTATCGACCCGGTGAATCCGTACTCGCTCTCCGACCGCGCCACCAAATACGGCGTGCTGTTCATCGCCCTCACCTTCGTGGCCGTGGGCCTGTTCGAGCTGATGAAGAAGCTGCGCGTGCACCCGGTGCAGTACCTGCTGGTGGGCAGCGCGCTGTGCAGCTTCTTCCTGCTGCTGGTGAGCCTGTCGGAGCACCTGCCGTTCGGCGCCTCGTACGCGGTGGCGGCCACGGCCTGCGTGCTGCTGCTGGCCTACTACGCGAGCCACATGCTGGGCAGCCTGGCGCGCGGCATTCCGCTGGGCACGGGCATCGCACTGCTGTACGGCCTGCTGTACGTGCTGCTGCAGCTGGAGCAGACGGCGCTGGCGGTGGGCGCGGTCGCCCTCTTCCTGGTGCTGGCCGCCGTGATGGTGCTCACGCGCAAGGTCAACTGGTACGGGCTGGCGCAGCCCGCCGCCACGCCCCACCGGAAAGCCGCGGAGGCCGCATGACGCTGCCCGCGATGTCCCCCGCAGAAGCCGCGCGCGTGCAGCGCCACCACGACCGGCTCATGGCCGCCCTGCGGGAACGCGACCGCGCGGCGCTGTCCAGCGCCAAGCAGGAGGTGCTGGAAGATGCGTTCGGCAGGCCCACCCCGGGCGCAGCGCCTTCGCCCGCGCTGCGCCGGGCGCTGCGGGACCTATCCTGGCGCATGGCCGGTCTGCTGCTGCCGCGCGGCCGCCTGGGGTGAACGCGCGCCAGATGGGCTACGCTCGGCGCCATGACGTCCGCCACGCCCGCATCGCTTGCGCGCGGCACGCTCTGGGCCTGGCTTGACCGCCGGCCGGCGCTGCTGCTCATCCTCACCACCCTGATCTGGGGCAGCAACGCGGTCGCCGCGCGCCTCGCGGTGGGCCACGTCTCGCCCATGGTGCTGACCACCGCGCGCTGGTCGGTCGCCTGCATTGCGCTGTGGTTCGTGGCGCGGCGGCCGCTGGCGGCCAGCTGGCCGCTGCTGCGCCCGCGCTGGCGCTACCTGGCGGCGATGGGCGTGGCCGGCTTCACCGGCTTCAACGCGCTGTTCTACACCGCGGCCCACCACACCAGCGCCGTCAACCTGACCATCATCCAGGGCGTGGTGCCGGTGCTGGTGCTGCTGGGCGGCGCCGTGGTGCTGCGCCTGCGCGTGTCGGCGCTGCAGGCGCTGGGCGTGGCGCTGACGCTGGCGGGCGTGGCGGTGGTGGCCTCGCGCGGGCAGTGGTCGGTGCTGCGCGCGCTGGACCTGAACGCCGGCGACGTGAGCGTGCTGCTGGCCTCGGTGCTGTATGCGGGCTACACGCTGGGCCTGCGCGCCAAGCCGGCGGTGTCGCCGCTGGTGTTCTTCGCCGCCGTCGCCGCGGTGGCGGCGCTGGCCTCGCTGCCGCTGCTGGCCTGGGAGGTGGCGGCGGGGCATTTCTTCTGGCCCACGCTGCAGGGCTGGCTGATCATCCTGTACGTGGGGCTGCTGCCCTCGTTCGTCTCGCAGATCACGTTCATCCGCGCGGTGGAGCTGATCGGGCCGGCGCGCGCCGGGGTGTTCTACAACCTCACGCCCGTGTTCGGCCCCGCCCTGGCCGTGCTGGTGCTGGGCGAGCCGCTGCGCCTGTACCACGTGGCGGCGCTGGCCATGGTGCTGGGCGGCATCTGGGTGGCCGAGCGGCTGGGCAAGAGGGGCTGAGGCCCCGCAGCTGTCAGGCAGGCACGCCCTGCGCGGCCTCGCTGTCCTCCGGGGCGTCGGAGCAGGTGGCGCCGCCGCAGCCGTGGATCAGCTCGCCAGGCAGCGCCTGGGGCATGTGCACCACGCCCGTCGAGGGGTCGAAGCCCACGCGGCGCAGGTGCAGCGCCAGGGCGGCGTCCATGCTCTGGGCATGCTGCGGGAACCACAGCGCCAGTTCGCTGGCCATCACGCGCAGCACCTTCAGGTCGCCCTGCTGCGCGCGCATCGCCCCTTCGCGCATCACCTGCAGCACCACCTTGTGCTGCATGCTGTGGCAGTTGCCCGAGGCGAAGCGCGTGGAGGCCATCCAGGCGTCCTCCAGCGAGAAGTGGTTGTCGGTGTGCTCCACCAGCGCGTACCAGGCGGAGAGCAGGTGCGCATCGTCAGCGCGCTCCACGGCAGCCAGCAGGTCGACGAACTCGCGGTGGGTATCGTCCATCAGGGGCAGGTCCAGGGCCAGCGCGTCAGACCATTCGAGTTGAGCCATGGATATCCCCTTTTTTCCCTGCGGCATGGGGCCGCGACAAAGACATGGGGGCGAGAGTACGCCGGGCGGGCGGGCCGCGTGTTGACGCAGGTCAGTTCCGCCGCCGGACAACCGCTAAAAAGAAAAGCCCCGCACGGGGCGGGGCTCTGCTGCGGTCGCCGGGGGCGATCAGCTCTTGCCGTACATGCGCTTCATGTCGTCCACGCACTTGGACTTGGCGTCGCCCGACAGCGCGTCGCAGCGCTCCTTGGCAGCCTTGTAGTTGGCGTCGTTCTTCTCGGTGGCGGCTTCCTTGCGGGCCTCGGCCACGTCCGCAGCCTTCTCGGCAGGGTTGTCGTTGGGCTTGGCCTGGACGGCGGCGACCTTGGCGTCTTCCTTGGCCTTCACGTGGGCGGCCTTGGCGTCCTTCACGCAGACGTCCTTGTCGTTGCCCTTGAGGTCGTCGCACTTTTCCTTGGCCACGTCATAGGCGGCATCGGCGCGTGCCTCGGCCACCTTGCGGTTGGCCTTGTCGCTGGGCTTGTGCTGCGCGTCGAGCTCTGCCTTGGCCACGTCTTCCTTGCCCTTGGCTTCCTTCACGCAGACGTCCTTGGCGTTGCCCTTGAGGCTGTCGCATTGCTGCTTGCTCGTCTTGTACTCGGCCGAGATGCGTTCCTTGGCGGCCTTGTACTCGGTGTCCGTCAGGGCGAAGGCCGAGGTGGCCATCAGGCCGGCGGCCACGGCGGCGATCAGGGTGCGTGCATGTGTCATGGTGGTTCTCCTCGAATTGCGGGTTTTCAATCAATCGTTGAAGCGGAAGTCGGGGTGGCGGTCCTGCCATTCCTTGAGCTGCTTCTCGGCCGCGTCACGAGCGATGCCCTGGCGCTCCTGCAGCTTGCCCAGGAACTGCTCGCGCTTGCCGTCGATGACGTCGAAATCGTCGTTCGTGAGCTTGCCCCACTGTTCGATCATCTTGCCTTTGAACTGCTTCCAGTTGCCCTTGACGGTGTCTTCGTTCATGGTGTGCGTCCTCGAAATTGATCGCCTTCGCCATCCACTCGAAATGCGTGGAACCGTTGCGTGGTGCGATGGGCTCCACTGTAGAAACGGATGCGCGCGGGCGCCGTAGGCCGGGCCACGCAGCGTGCGTCAGCACAGGCCTACGGGTTGCAGGACGCTGCCGCACCCAATAATGGCGGCATGAGCTCCACCCCTTCTTCCGCCCCCTCCGCCCGCCCGCGCGTCGTCATCATCGGCTGCGGCTTCGGCGGCCTCGAAGCCGCACGGGCGCTGCGCGGCTCGGCCCTGGATGTCACCCTGCTCGACAAGACCAACCACCATCTCTTCCAGCCGCTGCTGTACCAGGTGGCGACGGCCGGGCTGTCGGCCCCGGCCATCGCGGCGCCCATCCGGCACCTGTTCCGCCAGCAGTCCAACGTCACCACCTTGCTGGGCGAGGCCGCGCGCATCGACGTGGCGGCGCGCACCGTGCACCTGAAGGACGGCGGCAGCCTGCCCTACGACCACCTCATCGTCGCCGCGGGCGCCACGCACAGCTACTTCGGCCGCGACGAATGGGCCGCGCACGCGCCCGGGCTCAAGACGCTGGACGACGCCTTCGAGGTGCGCCGCCGCATCCTGCTGGCCTTCGAGGCCGCCGAGAAGGAACCCGACCCCGCGCGCCGCGCCGACTGGCTCAACTTCGTGGTCGTAGGCGCAGGCCCCACGGGCGTGGAGATGGCCGGCACGCTGGCCGAGATCGCGCGCCACACGCTGCCCGGCGAGTTCCGCCACATCGACCCGGCCAGTGCCAAGGTCATCCTGCTCGAAGGCGGCACGCGCGTGCTGCAGGCCATGCCCGACAGCCTGAGCCAGCGCGCCAAGGAGCAGCTGGAGAAGCTGGGCGTGGAGGTGCGCCTGGGTGCCCGTGTCACCGCCATCGATGCCGAGGGGTTGATGGTCGAATCGGCCTCCAGCGCAGACCCAGCAAGCGCAAGCAGCTATCAAATCAAGAGTCAATGCATCGTCTGGGCCGCCGGCGTGGCTGCCTCCGCGCTGGGGCGCCACCTGGCCAAGGCCACGGGCTGCGCCACCGACCGCGCAGGGCGCGTCACCGTGGAGCCCGACCTGTCGCTGCCCGGCCACCCCGAGATCAGCGTCATCGGCGACCTGGCCGCCGCGCAGAGCCACGTGCCAGGCCAGCCGCCCCGCCCCGTGCCCGGCGTCTCCCCCGGCGCCAAGCAGATGGGCCGCGCCGCGGCCGCCAACATCCTGCGCCGCTTGAGCGGCCAGCCCACGCAGCCCTTCCGCTACCGCGACTACGGCAACCTAGCCACCATCGGCCGCAACTCGGCCGTGGTGGACCTCACCTCGCCGGCCGGGCCGGTGCGCTTTTCAGGCTACTTCGCGTGGCTGTTCTGGCTGTTCGCGCACGTGTACTTCCTGATCGGCTTCCGCAACCGACTCGTGGTGCTGATGGACTGGGCCTGGGCGTACTGGACCTTCGCGCGCTATGCGCGGGTGGTGACGGGGATCGAGGGCAAGGGCGGCGGCGGGCAGCGCGCAGACTCCTAGCGCACCTGCTCCACCCATTCCGCCAGTTCCTGCGCCACCTGCGTGGACGCCTCGGCCAGCGCTGCCACGCCGCCTGCGGCATCGGCGCTGCGTGCCGGCGTGCGGGCGATGAAGACGCGCTGCCCGCGCAGCGATTCGCCCGCCGGCGTCAGCGCCACCACGGTGGCGCGCAGGCGCACCACGCCGGCGCTGTCGGTGGGGCTGGCGAAGAGGTGGCTGAATTCCTCCAGCTCCGTGCGCAGCACCAGGGGCAACTGCCCACCCTGGGCCGCATCGCGCGCCTGGGCACCGGCGTCGTCAGCCTTGAGGATGGCGCGGCGCTGGCCCAGGTGCTCGCGCAGGCGCTGCTGCACCAGCTGCGCGGGCGGCTGGCTCCAGCGGGCCTGGCTGTAGGGGCGCAGCTGCTGGCTGTCGGAATAGGCCAGGCGGTACAGCACGGCGTTGCTGCCTTCGGGCAGGCCGGGGGCGTCCACATCGTCCAACGCCAGCGGGGGCAGCGGCGCGCGGCGGTCGGTGGGCGCCGGGGCCAGCGTGCCGGGGCCGAAGTCGTAGAGCGCGGGCCGCGACGGCGGCGTGGGCAGGGCCGAGCAGCCGGCCAGGAATATCAAGCCAAAGATGGCTCCAGCGCTTGATGCATAAGCGCTGGCAGCTATGTTTTTGATAGTTTTCATGCTTCCTCCTCAAGGCGCCGCGAAGCCTTGTTCACCGGGGCCGGGCGGGATGCGGCCCGATCCGTAGATGAACAGCTGCGGGTTGTCGGTGACGCCACCCGCCGTGCGGCTGAGCTGGCGGGCGGCGCGCGAGGTGTCGTCCGCGGCACGGTTCAGGCGCGGCAGGGTGGTGGAGCCGAACTGGTCGGCGGCGCGGGCCAGGGCCTGCGTGCCCTGCGTGATCTGGTCGATGGCGCCGCCCTCGGCGTTCAGGCGCTGCGTGGTCTTGCCCACGTCGCCGGCCAGGGCGGTCACGCTGTGGCCGGCCTGCTGCAGCGCCTGCAGGGTCTTGCGCGCGTCGCCGGCCAGGGGCGGCAGGGCGGCCAGGGCCGGGTCCAGGCGCTGGGTCACGGTGGTGTCGAGCCGCTGGGTGAGCGTGTTCACGCCGGCGGCAGCCTGGGCGATGCTGCCCAGGGCCTCGCTGAGCTTTTGCTGGTTGTCGTCGGACAGCAGCTGGTTCACGCGACGCGTGGCTTCCTCCACCTGGCTGAGGATGTTGGGCGCCTGTTCGGCCAGGCGGCCGAAGGGCGAGGCCTTGATGGGCAGGCGCGGCAGGCCGCTGGGGCCGGGAGGCAGCTCGGGATAGGGCTGTTCGGCGTCGTCCAGCAGGATGTGCGCCAGGCCGGTGACGCCCTGGTAGCCCAGCACAGCGAAGGTGGTGGGGCTGATGGGCGCCTGTTCGTTGACGGCGATGCGGATCAGCACGTTGCCGCTCACCTGCGGGTCGAAGCCGATGCGCGTGACCTTGCCCACGGCCACGCCTTTGTAGCGCACGGCGGCCTGGGGCTGCAGGCCGCCCACGCCGTCCTTGGTGGAGAGCTCGTACTGTTCGTAGCGGGCGTTGTCGCGCGTGAGCCAGAGGGTCAGGCCCGCCAGCATGGCGGCCACCACCAGCACGAAGATGCCCGCGGCGAGGGCGTGGGATTTGTTTTCCATCAGCTGGGTTCCTTGTCGTCTGCTGCTGCCTGCACCGGGGCCTGTACGGGAGCCATCGCGCGCTGCCCGCGTTCGCCCAGGAAGAAGTGCTCGATGAAGGGATGCTTGAAGTGCGCCACCTCGTTCGGCGGGCCGGTGACGATGACTTTCTTGTCGGCCAGCACGGCCACGCGGGTGCTGAGCGCGAAGAGCGTGTCGAGGTCGTGCGTGACCATCACCACCGTGAGGCCCAGCGCCGCGCGCAGCTCGCGCAGCAGGGCGCAGAAGTCGTCGGAGCTGCTCGGGTCCAGCCCCGCCGTGGGCTCGTCGAGCAGCAGCAGCGGCGGGTCCATGATGAGCGCACGCGCCAGCGCCACGCGCTTGACCATGCCGCCCGAGAGGTCCGCCGGCATGCGCGTGGCGTGCTCGGGCTTGAGGCCCACCATCTGCAGCTTGACCAGGGCCGCGTCGCGCACCAGGTCGGCCGGCAGCGTGCCCTGCTCGCTCAGCGCGAAGGCGATGTTGTCGAGCACGTTGAAGGCCGAGAACAGCGCGCCGTGCTGGAACAGCATGCCCACGCGGCTGGCCGCGCCCTCGCGCCCCATCTCGGAGGCGGGGCGGCCCAGCACGGTGACGGTGCCGCGCGTGGGCCGGGCCAGGCCCAGGATCTGGCGCAGCAAGACCGTCTTGCCCGTGCCCGAGCCGCCCACGAGCGAGAGCATCTCGCCGCGCTGCACGGTGAAGTTCAGGTCCTGGTGCACGGCGAAAGCGTCCTTGCCCTTGCCGAACACGGTCCACAGGTCGCGCACCTGCACCACGGGCGGCTCGTGCGCGGCGACAGGGATGTGCTCGGGCGTGCTCATATGCCGATGCTTTTAAATGCGATGGCAAAGACCGCGTCCACGATGATGACCATGGTGATGGAGGTAACCACCGAGGCCGTGGTGCCTTCGCCCAGGCTCTGCGTGTTGGGCTTCACGCGCAGGCCCCAGTGGCAGCCGATGAGCGCGATGAACGCGCCGAAGACCACCGACTTGGCCGTGGCCAGGCCCAGGTTGCCCACCTGCACCGCCGCGGGCAGCGCCTGCACGAAGTAGGCGGGCGAGATGTCCATGGAAACGTCGGCCGCCAGCATGCCCCCCGCCAGCGCGGCGAGCGTGGTCCACACGCTGATGAGCGGCATGGCCAGCGCCAGCGCCAGCGTGCGCGGCATGACGAGCCGGAAGCCGTGCGGGATGCCCATGACGCGCATGGCGTCCAGCTCCTCCGTCACGCGCATCACGCCGATCTGCGCGGTGATGGCCGAGCCCGAGCGCCCCGCCACCAGGATGGCCGCGAGCATGGGCCCCAGCTCACGGATCAGCGAGATGCCCAGGATGTTGACGATGAACGATTCGGCCCCGAACTGCCGCAGTTGCAGGCTCATGAGGTAGGCCAGCACCACGCCGATCAGGAACCCCACCAGCGCCGTGATCGGCAGCGCCGTGGCGCCCATGCGGAACAGGTGGCCCGAGACGTCGCGCCAGGGCCCGCGGCGCGGCGCACGGGCCAGGCGCAGCAGGTCGAGCATCAGCTGGCCCACCATTTCGAGCATGTGGCGCGCGTGGTCCAGCCCGTGCAGCACCAGTACGCCGAGGTGGTCCACCTGCGCGGCAAGGCGCCAGCGCTCGGGCGGCAGCGGCTCGGCGAGCGTGAAGCCGGCCACGCGCGTGAGGATGTCGCGCTGCTTCTCGGTGCAGTCGACCTGCGCAGGCCAGGCGCGCTGCCAGTGGTTCCAGAGCAGCTGGGCGCCCACGTGGTCCAGCCATTCCAGCGGCCGCAGGTCCCACCCCAGGGCCGGAGCCGCGGGGTGGGCGCGCAGCTGCGCGGCCACCGCCTTCCACTGCGCTTCGCTGCCCAGCTCGGCCGCGCCCCAGCGCCCCTGCAGTTGCGCACGGGGCCCGTCGGGCGTGTCGGCAAGGCGGATGCGCGGCGAGGAGTCGTTCATGGGAAGGGAGTAAAGGGGAAGAGCATGGTAGCGGAGCCCGGCCGGCCGGCCGCGTAGGAATTGCGCCCGCCTGGCGGCCGGCGCATGAAATTAATATCAAATCGGCCGCCAGCGCTTGGTACGTATGCGCCAGCAGCTACTGTTTGTATAGCAATAGGCACTCCCCCTCTCGACACGGGCCGGGCGACCCGCACAATGGCGCTCCGTTTCCACCCCTTGTTGTGCACCGCATTGCCCCCTGCCCATGAGCGACACCACGTTTGACACCATCATCATCGGGGGCGGCACCGCAGGTGCGTTGCTGTCCAACCGCCTGAGCGCCAGCAGCCGCCACCGCGTGCTGCTCATCGAGGCCGGGCGCAAGGACGACTACCACTGGATCCACATCCCCGTGGGCTACCTGTACTGCATCGGCAATCCGCGCACCGACTGGCTCTACCAGACCGAGCCCGACGCGGGCCTGAACGGCCGCACGCTGCGCTACCCGCGCGGCAAGACGCTGGGCGGCTGCAGCAGCATCAACGGCATGATCTACATGCGCGGCCAGGCGCGCGACTACGACCAGTGGGCCGAGCTGACGGGCGACGCGAGCTGGCGCTGGGACAGCGCCCTGCCCTACTTCCGCCGCCACGAGGACCACTGGCGCCTGGACAAGCCCGAGGGCGTGAACGAGAACTTCAAGCGCCTGCACGGCAACAAGGCCACCGGCAGCACCGGTGAGTGGCGCGTGGAAAAGCAGCGCCTGCGCTGGGACGTGCTCGACGCCTTCGCCCAGGCAGCGCAGCAGGCGGGCATCCCGGCCACCGACGACTTCAACGGCGGCAGCAACGAGGGCGTGGGCTATTTCGAGGTGAACCAGAAGGCCGGCTGGCGCTGGAACACGGCCAAGGCCTTCCTGCGGCCCACCTGCTATGGCCGGCCCAACTTCGAGATGTGGACGAATGCGCACGCCACCCGGCTCCTCATCGAGACCCTGCCCGACGGCACGCGCCGCTGCACCGGCGTGCAGGTGTGGGACGGGCACGAAATGGTCACGGCCCACGCCACCGGCGAGGTGATCCTGAGCGCGGGCGCGGTCAACTCGCCCCAGCTGCTGCAGCTCTCGGGCATCGGCCCCGCCGACCTGCTGCGCCAGCACGGCATCGACGTGGTGCAGGACCTGCCGGGCGTGGGCGCCAACCTGCAGGACCACCTGCAGATCCGCGCGGTGTACAAGGTCGGCGGCGTGGCCACGCTCAACACCATGGCCGGCTCGCTCTGGGGCAAGGCGCGGATCGGGCTGGAATACGCGATGAAGCGCAGCGGCCCCATGAGCATGGCGCCCTCGCAGCTCGGCGCCTTCACGCGCAGCGACCCGGGCCAGCCCTGGCCCAACATCGAGTACCACGTGCAGCCGCTCTCGCTGGACGCCTTCGGCGAGCCGCTGCACAGCTTTCCGGCCTTCACCGCCAGCGTGTGCAACCTCAACCCCACGAGCCGGGGCAGCGTGCGCATCCGCAGCGCGGACTTCCGGGCCGCCCCGGCCATCGCACCGAACTATCTCAGCACGCCCGAGGACCGCAAGGTGGCGGCCGACAGCCTGCGCGTGACGCGCCGCATCGCGGCCCAGCCCGCGCTCGCCAAGTACCAGCCCGAGGAATGGAAGCCCGGCCCGCAGTTCGAGAGCGACGAGGACCTAGCGCGCCTGGCAGGCGACATCGCCACCACCATCTTCCACCCCGTGGGCACCACGAAGATGGGCCGCGAGGACGACCCGATGGCCGTGCTCGATTCGCAGCTGCGCGTGCGCGGCATCGCCGGCCTGCGCGTGGTGGACGCGGGCGCCATGCCCACCATCACCAGCGGCAACACCAATTCACCCACGCTGATGATCGCGGAGAAGGCAGCGGAGTGGATCCTCCAGGCCCGCCAAGCCGCCTGACCGGTCAGCGGATGCCGCCTACGTAGCGCGGAGTCTCCGGCGGCGGCGGTGCGGCGATGCGCTGGCGCACTGCCTGGGCAGCCACGTCCAGCAGGGGGCGGCGGGTTTCGGGCTGTGCCTCGTGCACGGCCTGCTCCAGCCGACCGGCCCAGTCGGCCAGCTCGGGCACGTCGTCCTCCTGCGCGCGCTGGCGCGCGAAGCGCACGATCTCCAGCGCGTAGTCGGCGTTGGCGGCCATCCATTCGGTGTCGGTCACGCGCCCCGTCTTGCGGCGCAGCAGCACGTGCAGGTGGGCGGCGATGGCGAGTCGGTCGGTACCGGGCATGGCGTCCTCACCCACCCAGGCGCTCGCGGTGCTGGGCGATGTCCAGGCCGGTCTGCTCGCTCTGCTCGTCCACGCGCAGGCCCATAGCGAAGTTGGTGAGCCACAGCAGCGCGGCCGTCGCCGCCAGGCTGTAGGCCATCACGGCGCCCACCCCGATGGCCTGGGTGGCGAGGCTGCCCGGCGCGCCGCCCACCGTCCGGCTCGCCAGCACGCCCGTGAGCAGCGAGCCCACGATGCCGCCGATGCCGTGCACGCCGAACACGTCCAGCGAGTCGTCGGCCCCCAGCAGGCGCTTGAGCCCCGTGGCGCCCCAGTAGCACGCGAGGCCGGCCACCAGGCCGATCACCAGCGCGGAGCGCAGCGTGACGAAGCCGGCCGCCGGCGTGATGGCGACCAGCCCCGCCACCAGGCCGGAGCACAGCCCCAGCAGCGAGGGGCGGCCGCGCACCACCCATTCGCCCGCCATCCACGCCAGGGCGCCCGCCGCCGCCGCCACGTGCGTGACGGCCATGGCCAGCCCGGCGCGCCCGTCGGCCGCCACGGCCGAGCCCGCGTTGAAGCCGAACCATCCCACCCACAGCAGGCCCGCGCCCGCCATGGTGAAGCCCAGGTTGTAGGGCTCGAAGGCCTCGCGCCCGTAGCCGTTGCGGCGGCCCAGGAACCACGCGCACACCAGCCCGGCCACGCCCGCGTTGACGTGCACCACCGAGCCGCCGGCGAAGTCCAGCGCGCCCATCTGCGCCAGCCAGCCGCCCGGCTCCCACACCCAGTGGGCGATGGGGGCATAGACCACCAGCGTCCACAGGCCCACGAAGACCAGCATGGCCGAAAAGCGCATGCGCTCGACGAACGCCCCCACCAACAGCGCCGCCGTGATGATGGCGAACGTGAGCTGGAACATGGCGTATACGGATTCAGGAATGTGCGGCGCCACGTGGCTCACGGAGAGCCGGCCCTGTTCGAGCTGGAAGTCCAGCCCGGAAAAGCCCATGCGGTCCCAGCCGCCCAGCCAGCCGCTGCCCGGGGTGAAGGCCAGCGAGTATCCGGCCGCGAACCACAGCAGGCTGACCAGCGCGGCAATGGCGACCACGCTGGCCATGGTGTTGAGCACGTTCTTCCGGCGCACCATGCCGGCATAGAACAGGGCCACGCCCGGCAGCGTCATCAGCAGCACCAGGGCGGTGGAGGTCATCATCCATGCGGTGTCCGCCGCACTGATCGCGCCCTGCGCCACCAGCACGGGGCGCGTGGGCGCTGCGGCCGCTTCGGGCACAGCCTGCTGCGCCATCACACTGGCGCACAGCCCCAGGCACAAGAACGCTACCGCAACGAACCGGTGGTTGACTGCCCGCATGAAGGCTCCCTTTTTCGCAACTCGTTACAAGTCCCATTGCACGAGCCATGCCAGCCGGAAGGCCCCCGATCCACGGGTCCGGACCCTCCGCACCGCCCCACAACGGGGGCGGGAAACTCCCAATGCACCACGGGGGTGCGGCCGTTACAGTCACGGCACTCGAAAGCGCGCTTCGGTGTGCCATGCGAGGGGCCGAGGAGACACTCTTTCTACCAACAAGCAAATACCAAGCACCCAGCGAGGTGCAGTTCCTTTCCAGGCGCTGGCGATCCCAGCGCTTTTTTCTTGCCCGCGCGCAGCCCCGCAGCCGGCCTGTTTCGGGCCCTCGCCTCCTGAATTGATAGCAGCCCGGATGCGACAATCCTGCGATGGAATGGATTTTCATCACCCTGGCCTCGCTGCTCGCGGGTTTTGTGGACGCGATCGTGGGCGGCGGGGGGCTGGTGATGGTGCCGGCGCTGTTCGCGGCGTTTCCCAGCGCGCCGCCCGCCACGCTCCTGGGCACCAACAAGGCGGCTTCGGTGTGGGGTACGGCCATGGCCACGTGGCAGTACAGCCGGCGCGTGCAGATCCGGTGGCGCGCCATGCTGCCGGCGGCGGTGGCCGGGTTCGCGGGCTCGTTCGCGGGGGCCTGGGCAGTCACGGTGATGTCGGCCGACTTTCTGCGCAAGCTGCTGCCCCTGGTCCTGCTGGCCGTGCTGGCCTACACCCTGGCCAAGAAGGAACTGGGCCGCCACCACACGCCGCGCTTCGCGGGCACGGCCGAGGCGGTGGCCGCCTGCCTCATCGGCGTGCTGATCGGCTTCTACGACGGCTTCTTCGGCCCCGGCACGGGCAGCTTCTTCGTCTTCCTGTTCGTGCGGCTGCTGGGCTATGACTTCCTCAACGCCTCGGCATCGGCCAAGCTGCTCAACTGCGCGACCAACGTCGCGGCCATCGCGCTGTTCGCGGCCAAAGGCCATGTGTGGTGGCACTTCGCGGTGACGCTGGCCGTGGCCAACGTCGTGGGCAGTTTGCTGGGCACGCACTTGGCGCTCAAGCACGGCACGGGCTTCGTGCGCGGGATCTTCATCCTGGTGGTCAGCACGCTGATCCTCAAGACGGGCTACGACGCCTTCCTGCGCTAGCAGGAAGCCTCCCAGGGGAACCGGGAGGCGCCTCTAATGAAACCTGTTGCGAATTGGCACACAAGCCGCGCTGTGGGGGTCTCCCCCAGCTTCCGTGGCAAGGGCCCGTCTTTATAATCGTGACCTTTTGATGACGGCAGACCTCGCGTATCGCGATGCCTGCCCTTGCAAACCCCGTCTCCGGCCTGCTTACCCGCATGCCGGATTTTTTGTACCTGAAATACCCCTGACAGGACCCATTCCATGAAATTGTTCAAGGCCGTAGCCACCGCCCTCGCGCTCTGCGCCGCTTTCGCCGCCCAGGCCCGCACGCTGGACGCGGTCCAGAAGGACGGCAAGATCCTCATCGCGACCGAAGGCCAGTTCGCCCCGTTCAATTTCTTCAATGGCACCACCCTGACAGGCTTCGAGGTGGAAGTGGCCGAGCTCGTGGCCAAGAAGATGGGCCTCACGATCCAGTGGAAGACGCTGGGCTTCGACGCCCTGCTCACCGGCCTGCGCCAGGACCGCTGGGACCTGGTGATCGCCTCGCACGGCATCACCGACGAGCGCGCCAAGGCCGTGACCTTCACCGACCCGCACTACTGCTCGGGCGGCATGATCATCGCCATGGACCCGGCCATCAAGAGCGCCAAGGACCTGGCCGGCAAGGTGGTGGCCGTGCAGACGGGCACGAGCTACCTGGAGAACGTGCAGAAGGTCTCCTCCATCAAGGAAATGAAGAATTTCCCCACCGACGTGGACGCCCGCAGCGCCCTGGCCTCGCGCCGCGTGGACGCCTGGGTGACGGACCGCTTCGTCGCCAAGGCCGTGATCGACAAGAACCCCGGCGCGGGCTTCAAGCCCGGCGAGATGCTGTTCATCGAACGCATCGCCGCCGCCGTGGCCAAGGGCAACAGCTCGCTGGCCGGCGCCTGGAACAAGGCCCTGGCCGAAGTCATGGCCGACGGCAGCTACGCCGCGCTTTCCAAGAAGTACTTCAACGAAGACGTTCGCTGCCAGTAAGCAGGCACGCCCGGGTCTTCCATGCTCACCGCCCTTTGGCCGCAGCGCTGGAGCCGCCAGCAGCGCAGCAACGCCACGCTCGTCTCCGCCGTCATCCTGATGGTGCTGGTGCTGGCGCTGCTCGGCCAGTTGCTGTCCTTCCTGCCCGAACCCATCGGACCCAACGCCCAGGCGTTCTCCGACGGCGCGCGCACCACGCTGTGGCTCACACTGGTGAGCGGCAGCGTGGGCCTGGTGCTGGGCACCGGCGCGGCCCTGGCCCGCACATCCCGCTGGGCGGCCGTGCGCTGGGTGGCGAGCTTCTACATCTGGGTCATCCGCGGCACGCCGCTGCTGGTGCAGATCCTGTTCGTGTACTTCGCGCTGCCGGTGCTGGTGCCGGGCCTGAACCTGCCCGACTTCGCCGCCGCCGTGGTGGCCCTGGGCCTGAACGTGGGCGCCTACAACGCCGAGGCCATCCGCGCGGGCCTGTTGGCCGTGCCGCGCGGCCAGACCGAGGCCGCCAAGGCGCTGGGCCTGGGGCGGCTGCACGTGTTCATGGACGTGGTGTTCCCGCAGGCGTTCAAGATCTCGCTGCCGCCGCTGGTGAGCAACTTCGTGGCGCTGCTCAAGGACTCGTCGCTGGCCTACGCCATCGGCGTGGTGGAGCTGACCAACGTGGGCAACCGCATCCAATCGGCCACGTTCCAGCCCATCGCCACGCTGTCCACCGTGGCCGTCACCTACCTGCTGCTGACCACGCTGGTCACGCAGATCTCCAACGCCGTCGAGTACCGCTTCGACGTGGAAGGGCGCAGCAAATGACGACGGCGACGCCCTTCATCGTGGTGGACCGCGTGTGCAAGTCGTTCGGCGCGCACCAGGTGCTCAAGGACGTATCGACCACCTTCAACACCGGCCAGGTCACCGTCATCATCGGTGCTTCGGGTTCGGGCAAGAGCACGCTGCTGCGTGCCATCAACCGGCTGGAGCCCCACGATTCGGGCCGCATCACCATCGGCGGCGAGGAAGTCACGGACGACCTGCACACGCTGCAGAAGCAGCGTAGCGAGGTGGGCATGGTGTTCCAGCAGTTCAACCTGTTCGGCCACATGAGCGTGCTGGACAACGTGACGCTGGCCCCGCGCCGCATCCGCCGCACGCCGCGCGCCCAGGCCAACGAGCAGGCCCTGGCCCTGCTGCGCCGCGTGGGCATGCAGGACCATGCGCACAAGTACCCCTGGCAGCTCTCGGGCGGGCAGCAGCAGCGCGTGGCGATTGCCCGCGCGCTCGCCATGCAACCCAAGGTGATGCTGTTCGACGAGCCTACCAGCGCGCTCGACCCCGAGATGGTGCAGGAAGTGCTGGACGTGATGCGCGAGCTGGCGCGCGGCGGCATGACCATGATCGTGGTGACCCACGAGATGGGCTTTGCCCGCGAGGTGGCCGACCGCGTCATGTTCTTCGACCAGGGCCGCATCGCCCACGACGCACCGCCCCAGGAATTTTTCAACAACCCCGCGAACGACCGCATCCGCGCCTTCATCGGCCGCATGAGCGCCTGAGATCCAGGCTCTTGCGGCCCTACAACCCCAGCCCCTACCGGAGTGTCCCCATGAAACTGAACCACACGTTCCTCGCCCTGATGGCCGCCGGCCTGTGCAGCCTGCCACCCGCAGCCTCCGCCCAGACCGCCAAGGATTTCGAAGACCTGCGCAACGAGCTCAAGGCCCTGCGCGCCGAGCTGAACCAGCTCAAAGCGCAACAGGCCCAGCAGCCCGCGCCCGCCGCCTCCGCATCGGCCTGGGGCGACCGCATCGAGGCCGTCGAACTCAAGCAGCAGGACGCCGTGGTGCTGGGCGACATCCCCGGCAGCTTCCGCCTGCCCGGCAGCGAAACGTCCATCCGCGTGTACGGCTACGCCGAAGCCAACCTGGTCAAGGACTTCAAGGGCACGGCCCCCGGCGACACCTTCACCAACGTGATGGAGCAGCCCCTGGGCCATAGCGGCTCGGGCCAGTCCAGCCTGACGGCGCAGACCTCGCGCTTCGGCTTCGAGACCTCCACGCCTACCGGCATCGGCACCTTCAACACCAAGATCGAAGCCGACTTCTACGCCTACTGCGGCAGCGAGTGCAACCGCGGCCGCCTGCGCCTGCGCCATGCCTACGGCGAATACGCCGGCTGGCTGATCGGCCAGACCTGGTCCACCTTCATGGACGTGGACAACCTGCCCGAGACCGTGGACTTCAACGGCCCGCCCGGCGCCACCTTCCGCCGCCCGGCCCAGATCCGCTACACCTACAACAACCCCGACCTGGCCAAGTTCCAGTTCGCGCTGGAAGAACCTACCGAAGGCGCCAAGGGCCTGAACTTCGTGGCCCGCGTGGACAAGGCCTTCGACTGGGGCAACGTGAACGCCCGCCTGCTCTCGCACGAGCAGCGCGTGGACGGCATCAGCAAACGCGGCACCGGCTTCGGCCTGGGCGCGGGCTACAAGCTCACCGGCACCGCCACGCTGATGGCGCAGTACACGCGCCTGGATGGCGACGGCGACGGCGCCTACTTGGTCGGCGCCAACTACCCGGTGCTGGACGGCGGCACCGTGCGCCTGGACAAGTCGCACGGCGTGGTGCTGGGCCTGACCAACGCCTTCAGCGAACAGCTGCGCGGCACCGTGTCGCTGGGCATGGTGCGCTCGCGCCACACGCTGGGCGACGCCTACGTGGACGCCTACGGCACCGAAGGCAACCGCAAGCTGTACCAGTGGCACGCCGGCATGTACTACCTGCCGATCAAGAATGTGGAACTGGGCGGCGAGCTCATCGGCGGTCGCCGCACCACCTTCGACGGCCAGCAGGGCGACATGCTGCGCCTGAACCTGCAGGCGCGCTACCTGTTTAACTGATCTTTTCCCACTGGCAAGAACGGCTGGCCGGGCAACCGGCCAGCCTTTTTTCTTTTTCTTCTTCATGCGCCCAGAACGACTCGGCCTGATGGCCCTGCTGGTGGTGACCGTGGTGTGGGGCACCACCTTCCCCGCCATGAAACTGCTGTCCGCCCGGCTCGACGCCTTGCAGATCATCTGGCTGCGCTTCGCCATCGCGCTGGCCGTGCTGGCGCCGCTGTGGCGCGGCATGCGGCGCCCGGAGCGGCGCTGGGGCTGCGCCCTGGGCGTGCTGCTGTTCCTGGCGTTCTGGCTGCAGATCGAGGGGCTGGCGCTCACCAGCAGCAACCGCAACGCCTTCGTCACCGGCCTGAACGTGCTGGTGGTGCCGCTGATCGCCATGGCCGCCCTGGGCCGCCGCTACGGCTGGCAGCTGTGGACCGCCTGCGCCATGGCCTGCGCGGGCATGGCGCTGATGTTCCACGAGAACGAGCCCTGGAACCTGGGCGATTCGCTGACGCTGGCGAGCACGGTCTTCTACGCCATCTACATCCTGGCGCTGGAGGAGTGCGCGCGCCGCACCGCCGCACAGCCCCTGCGCGCCACGCGCATGGCCGCCGCCCAGGCCACGGTGATGGCGCTGGCGTCCACGCTGATGCTGCTGCTCACGCGGGACGGCGGCCTGGGCACGCTGCTGCAGTCCGCCGAGCGCCTGCCCGCGGATGCCTGGGTGGCCCTGTTGTACCTGGGGCTGCTGGCGAGCGTGGTGGTGGTCACGCTGCAGGCCTGGGGCCAGCAGCGCGTGGACGCCCTGCGCAGTGCCATCGTGTTCGGGCTGGAGCCGGTGTTCGCGGCCCTCACGGCCTGGGCCCTGCTGGGCGAGCGCCTGGGCTGGGCGGGCCTGGCCGGCGCGGCGCTGATCGTGGCGGCGCTGGTGTTCAGCCAGGTGCAGCCTGCGCCGCAGAAATCTTAGTCAAATTGGCCTTCAGCACTTATGCAGCAAGCGCTGGCAGCTATCTTTTTGATACTTTACGGCGCCAATAGCGGCACGTCCGCCACCTTGCGCGGCTTGCCGATGGGCGCTCCCGCCTGGCCCTTCTGCACGGCGGCGATGTCTTCCTCGCTGGGGTAGTCGCCCAGCAGCCAGTAGTCGAACACCCGGCGCGCGATGGGCGCGGCGTGGGCGGCGCCGAAGCCGGCATTCTCGACGATCAGCGCCAGCGCGATCGTCGGGTTCTCTGCCGGCGCGAACGCCGCGAACAGTGAGTGGTCGCGCTGGTGCTCCTCCAGCGCCTTGGCGTTGTACTTCACGTTCTGCCCCAGGCTCACCGCCTGGGCCGTGCCGGTCTTGCCCGCCGAGGTGTAGGGCGCGCCCGCGAACACGCGCGTGCCCGTGCCGCCCTTGTTCACCGCCACCAGCGCGTTGCGCACGATCTCCACGTTCTTGGCCAGGTAGCCCAGGTTCTCGCCCGGCGGCTGCACGATGTCCGTCACCGCGCCGGTGACGGCGTTCTTGATGGCCTTGGCCATGTGCGGGCGGTAGCGCGTGCCGCCGTTGGCCAGCGTGGCCTCGGCCAGCGCGAGCTGGAGCATGGTGAAGTTGTTGTAGCCCTGGCCGATGCCCAGCGACACCGTCTCGCCCGGAAACCAGCGCTTCATGTCGGCGCGCTTGTAGGTGTTGCGCTTCCACTCGGTGCTGGGCAGCGTGCCGCGCAGCTCGCCGTTGAGGTCGATGCCGGTGACCTGGCCGAAGCCCAGGGGCTTCATGAAGTCGTGGATGGCGTCCACGCCCATCTCCACCGCCAGCGAATAGAAGTAGGTGTTGCTGGAGAACTGGATGGCCCGGTGCATGTCCACGCCGCCCAGGCCGCCCTCGTGGCTGCGGAAGGTGTGGCCGCCGAAGGTGTAGAAGCCCGGGTCGCTCACCACCAGGCTGGGCGAGCGCTTGTTCAGCTGCAGCGCGGCCAGCGCCATGAAGGGCTTGTAGGTGGAGCCTGGCGGGTAGGTGCCGCGCAGGGCCCGGTTGAGCAGGGGCTTGTCGATGGATTCGTTGAGCGCCTGCCAGTTCTCCACGTCGATGCCTTCGACGAACAGGTTGGGGTCGAACGTGGGCTTGCTCACCAGCGCCAGGATCTCGCCGTTGCGCGGGTCGATGGCCACCAGCGCGCCGCGGCGGCTGCCGTACAGGTCTTCGATGAGCTTTTGCAGCTGGATGTCGATGGACAGCATCACGCTGTCGCCGGGCGTGGCCGCGTGGCTCGACAGCTTGCGCACGGCCCGGCCGCCGGCCGAGGTCTCCATCTGCTCCACGCCGGTCTGGCCGTGCAGGGCGGATTCGAAGCTCTGCTCGACGCCGAGCTTGCCGATGTATTCGGTGCCCCGGTAGTTGGCCTCGTCCTCCGAGTCCTGGATGCGCGCCTTCTCGGCCTGGTTGATGCGCCCGATGTAGCCGATGGCGTGGCTCGCCACGTCGCCCAGCGGGTAGTTGCGGAACAGCCGCGCCTTGATGTCCACGCCCGGAAAGCGGTAGCGCTGCGCGGTGAAGCGCGCCACTTCCTGGTCGGTCAGCCGCGTGCGGATGGGCAGGGATTCGAAGTTGCGCGACTCCTCCATGAGCCGCTTGAAGCGCCGCCGGTCGCGGTGCTGGATGTCCACCACCTTGGAGAGTTCGTCGATAGTATCGTCCAGCACGCCCGCGCGCGAGGGCGTGATCTCCAGCGTGTACGCCGAGTAGTTGGTGGCCAGCACCACACCGTTGCGGTCCAGAATGAGCCCCCGGTTGGGCACGATGGGCACCACCGCCGTGCGGTTGCTTTCCGCCTGGGCGGCCAGGTCCTCGTGCCGCACCACCTGCAGGAAGACGAGCCTCGCCACGATCAAACCGAACGCGAGGAACACCACCGTACCGATGACCAGCGCGCGCAGGCGGAAACGCGATGCGTCGGCTTCGCTGTTGCGCAGTTCGGTCATGGCTACTAATTACAGAGGGCGGTTCTGGTCGGCATCGGGCGGGCGGCGCTGGGGCGCCAGCAGCACCCAGCTCGCCAGCGGCCACAGCAGGGCTTCCAGCACGGGCGCGAGGAAGCTCCACAGCCCCGGGAAGATGCCCCCGGCGGCCATGCGCAGCAGCAGCTCGACCGCATGGGCCAGCACGAACAGCGGCAGCACCTGCAGCGCCTGCGAGGGCACGCTGAACCACAGCAGGCGGCGGTGGACGGCGATGGCGCCGAACGACAGCACGGTGTACGACAGCGCATGCTGCCCGAGCAGCGCCGACTGGCTCACGTCCATGCACAGCCCCAGCACGAAGGCCGTGCCCATGCCGATGCGCAGCGGCTGGTGCACGCCCCAGAAGACCAGCAGCACCATGAGCAGGTCGGGCATCCAGACCACGCGGCCCAGCGGCAGCATGTTGATCGCCAGGCCCGCCACCAGGCTGGCGCCGATGAACACCGGGTTCACCGGCAGCAGCAGCGGTTCACCGCGCGGCATGATCATGGGCGGCGTCCTTTCGTGCGGGCGGGCGCAGGGTGCGCGGGCTCGGGCCGCGGCAGCGCATCTTCGGCCAGGGGCTTGAGCACCACCACGTGGCGGGCGCCCTGCACCTGCGCCAGCGGCATGCAGTAGATGCGCGCGAAGGCCGAGTCGGCCCGGCGCTCCACGCGCACCACGCGGGCCACCGGCAGGCCCGGCGGGTACAGGCCGTCCACGCCGCTGGTGGTCAGCAGGTCTTCTTCGCGGATGTCGGCATTGGCCGGCATGAAGCGCAGCTCCATGCCGCCGCCATGGCCCGCCACGGGGTCGCCGTAGGCCACGCCGCGCACGCCGGTACGGATGTTCAGCACGGGGATGGCCTGGTCCCGGTCCACCAGCAGAGTGACCTCGCTCATGAGCGGGAAGACCCGCGTGACCTGGCCCAGCACGCCCGCCTCGTCCATCACGGGCGAGCCCAGCTCCACGCCGCCCATCTGGCCCCGGTCCAGCACCACCCGGCGCGTGTACGGGTCCGCCGTGTCATAGATCACTTCCGCCGCCTGGGCGGGAGTTTCCAGGCGGTCGCGCAAGGCCAGCAGCTGGCGCAGGCGCGCGTTCTCCAGGATCAGCTGCTCGGCCTGGTTGGCGCGCTGGCCCATCGTGGTCATCTTCTTGCGCGCGGCGTCCAGGTCCTGCTGCGCCGCGCTCAGCGCCTGGAAGTAGCCGGCCCCGTGGCTCGCGAACTCCACGGGCTGGAGCATGAGCCACTGCACCGGGTAGAGCACGGTGGCCACGGCCTGCCGCAGGGGCCCGGTGAGCGCGAAGCGCGCGTCGGCCACCATGAGGAACAGCGCCAGCGCGCTGTAGACGGCCAGCCGCGACAGGGCCGAGGGGCCCTGCTTGAAGAAAGGGGGAGCGCTGCGCTCTAAGGTACCCAGTGGCATGTGCGGCGCATGCGGTCAGTGAAGTCGTTGCGTGCCTGCGGCATGACAGGCGGGCCCGGATTACTCGCTGGTAAAGATGCTGCCCAGGCGGTCCATGCGCTCCAGCGCGATGCCGCAGCCGCGCACCACGCAGGTCAGCGGGTCTTCGGCCACCAGCACAGGCAGGCCGGTTTCCTCGGCCAGCAGGCGGTCCAGGTCGCGCAGCAGCGCGCCGCCGCCGGTGAGCATCATGCCGCGGTCGGCGATGTCGGCGCCGAGTTCGGGCGGGGTCTGCTCCAGCGCGTTCTTCACGGCCGAGACGATCTGGTTCAGGGGGTCGGTCAGGGCTTCGAGCACTTCGTTGCTGCTGATGGTGAAGCTGCGCGGCACGCCTTCGCTGAGGTTGCGGCCCTTGACTTCCATCTCGCGCACTTCGGAGCCGGGGAAGGCCGAGCCGATGTTCTTCTTGATGGCCTCGGCCGTGGGCTCGCCGATCAGCATGCCGTAGTTGCGGCGGATGTAGCTGATGATGGCTTCGTCGAACTTGTCGCCGCCCACGCGCACGCTGCCCTTGTAGACCATGCCGCCCAGCGAGATCACGCCGACCTCGGTGGTGCCGCCGCCGATGTCCACCACCATGGAGCCGCTGGCTTCCGAGACGGGCAGGCCGGCGCCGATGCCGGCGGCCATGGGTTCCTCGATCAGATAGACGGCGGTCGCGCCCGCCGCTTCGGCCGCGTCCTTGATGGCGCGGCGCTCGACCTGGGTGGAGCCGCAGGGCACGCAGATGATGATGCGCGGGCTGGGGGTGAACAGCG
>Ga0222424_100284_pt1 | contig 38780 bp, 40 predicted proteins | sample 2B2ome_FD_182468 | JGI IMG/M metagenome (GOLD analysis project Ga0222424, IMG submission 182468) | Enriched microbial communities from leaf-cutter ant dump, University of Wisconsin, Madison, United States - 2B200A (version 2) | ecosystem: Environmental > Terrestrial > Nest > Insects nest > Nest... | reverse complement strand
CTCCGGTGCCAAGGGCCGTCGCATCCGCGTGCGCGTGGGCCCCTACGGCACCCGCGCGCAGGCCGACGCGGCGGCAGCTTCCATCCGCGCCATGGCGCTGGAAGCCGTGGTGTTCAAGCAGTAGCTGCCGCGCCCGCCGCCATCCACCGCACCACCTGTTCGATGACCCACGGGCCATCGTCCAGCGGCAGGTCGTGCCCCGCCCAGGGATGGAGCGCCAGGGGCACGCCCCACGCCTGCGCGATGGCCTGCGAACATGCGCAGTGCACCAGCCCGTCACCCAGGCTCGCCAGCAGCAGGATGCGCCGCACAGGCGCCTGCGCCGGTGCCCGGTAGCGGGCCGCCGCCGCGAGCTGACGCAGGGCGTTCGCCGTGGACACCGGGCGCGCCCGGCGCACACCGGCCCAGGCCGGGACCACGTGCTGGCGCTCGGCCGCCCGCCGGCTGGTAAGGCGCAGCACGGTCTGCTCCACCTGTTCCGCCGTGGCGCGGCGCAGCGCCAGCCCCAGCAACGCCGCATAGTTGCGCAGTCGCAGGCGGCGGTAGAAGGGGCTGAACGGCCGCAGGCTGGTGTTGACCAGCACGCAGCCCGCGATGTCCGCCGGCGCCTGCCGCGCCCATTCGGCGGCCACCATGGCGCCCAGCGACATGGCCAGCAGGTGGAACGGCGGCGCCACGCCCTGGCGCGCCAGCGCCTCGCGGCAGGCCGCCACCATGCCCGCCACGCTGGCGGGCGAGGGCACGCCGTGCAACAGCCCGTTGCCCGGCAGGTCCAGCGCCACGCAGCGCGCGCCCGGCATGGCGTGCGCGAAATCCGCGACGAAGCTGCCCCAATGGGCCGATTCGCGCGTGAGGCCGCGCAGGAAGATCCAGGTGGGCACCGCAGGCACGTCCATCACCCGTACCAGGCGGAGAGCGCGTCGGCCCGGCGCTGCGCGCGCTCCCCGGGCGCGGGCGCCCAGCGCGCGTGGCTGCCCGCCGCGCGCGCCAGGAAGTCGAACAGCGCCATGTGCCGCCGCAGCACGCGCTGCTGCCGGTGGTCGATGAGCGGGTTGAAGATGCCCCAGCGCGAGAACAGCTGGCGCGGGTTCTTCTTGATCCACAGCCAGGAGCCCATCTCCAGCGTCAGCGGCAGGAAGGTGTGCGTGGGCACGCGCCGGCAGGCCTGCAGGTACAGGTGGTCCCACAGGTCGCCGTGCGCGAGGTACTGGGCGCTCTGCGGCTCGATGACGTAGGGATGGTGGCTGTGGGCCTGCAAGAAAATCTCCTGCAGCGCGTGCAGCTCGGCCAGGTGCGGTATGGGCTTGCGCGTGTGCGCGAACGGGAACCACAGCCGGTCCTTGACGCCGAAACCCGAGTGGCAGTCCAGCGCCAGGCTGAAGGCGCGGGGCAGCAGCTCGGCCTCCACCACCTCGCACAGGGCCTGGCTTTCCTCCTCCATGGGTTCGCCCGCGCGGCCCCGGTACCAGGGCAGCCCGGCGCTCACGCGCTGCCCGCCTACCCAGGGCGGCACGCGGTCCATCGCGTCCACCGGCGCGTTGCGCATGAGGTCCACCCCGCGCGGGTTGGCGCGCGTGGACGACCACATGCCGCCCGGGTTCACGATGGGCATGAAGACCAGGCGCACCTGCTCCAGCTGCTGGTGCAGCGTGGCGTCCCAGCGTAGCCGCGTGACCATGCTCTGCAGGTAGGCCATCACGACCTCGGTGCCGATGCGCTCCAGGCCGTGCACGCCGCCGAAGAAGCCCACGGCGGGCACCCCGGGCGCGGGGTTGCCGAGGGTGATGGCATGGATGGGCAGGCTGGGGCCGGCGGGCACCTGCACCTGCCGCACCACGCGCGCCTGCAGGTGGGGTGCGCCCTGCTCGATGATCCTCTCCAGTGCCTGCAGCTCGGACAGCATGGTTTCGGTGGTTGCAGGTGCGGAGAGTGGGCGAAACGGCGAGCTTATCCCCCGGGCACGCGCGGCGATAGCCCCGGGCGCGGCGCTGTTGGATTTCACCCCGGTGACACCGAACCGTCACATGCGGGCGCTAAGGTCGGCCCGGTCATTACCTGCGACAAGGCGCACCATGCTCTGGAAACTGCTCGGACTGCAGCGGCTGCTGGATGAACTCTTCGACGAAGCCTGCCTGCGCTTCGACCTGCCCCGCACCGATGGATGGTTCCATGACGACGCCGCGCCCCTCCCTTCGCAGGACTGAGGCCTGGCGCCTGGCCGCGCTGTGCGGCACCCTGGGCTGCGCGCTGGCCTGGGGTCTGGTGGAGCTGCTGGCGCTGCAGCGCTCGCGCTACCACCTGTGGCGCGGGCGGCAGCACCCCGCGCCCACGGCCCGCCTGCACCGCTGATCAGCAGGCCAGCGAAGCAGAAAAGGCGGGCGCGGGCGCCGCCGCCACGCGGTTGCGCCCGGCCTGCTTGGCCTGGTACATCGCCGCGTCCGCCGCGGAAATCAGCGCGTCCAGCGACAGCCCGGCCGTGGCGGAGTCGGCCACCCCCAGGCTGGCCGTCATGCGCACGCCCTGCGCGGACGGCGCGGGTATCTCGGCGCGGGCCACGGCCTCGCGCAGCCGCTCGGCAAAGCGCAGGCCCTGGGCGCTGTCGCAGCCGGCCAGCATCACCACGAATTCCTCGCCGCCGAAACGGGCCGCCAGGTCCCCCTCGCGCAGCTGCGTGCGCACGGCGCCGGCCACGGCCTGCAAGGCCTGGTCGCCGGCCGCGTGGCCCAGGTTGTCGTTGAGCTGCTTGAACCAGTCGATGTCCATGACCACGACGGCCACGCCGAAGCCCTGGCGCGAGGCCGCCCCCAGCAGGCCCTGCGCGGCAGCGATGAACGCGCGGCGGTTGGGCAGGCCGGTGAGAAAGTCCGTCTCCGACTGCTGCTTGAGTTGCCCGATGAGCTGGTCGCGCTCGCGCTCCAGGTCCCGGCGCTGCTGGGTCTGCGCCTGCAGCGAGCGCACGGCGCCAATGACGGCGGCCATCTCGTCCTGCGCCACGGGCTCGGGCAGGGGCGCGCGCAGATCGTCGCGGGCCAGCGCCTTCAGCGCGCGCGTGGTCTTCTCCAGCGGCCGCAGCACGCGGTACTGGATCATGTACAGCGCGCCCCCCAGCGCCACCAGCAGGCCCGAAGATCCGGCCATCACCCAGGCCAGCACGCGCACCGCACGGCGGTGCTCGGCTGCGGCCTTCTCGCGGGCCTGCGCCAGCAGCACGTCGCGCAGCGCCAGGATGGGGTTCATGTCGGGCACGTACTGCGCGGCGAATTCCGCGGCCGTCATGCCGTAGCGGCCATCCCCTTCGCCGCGCAGCAGCACCGAGTCCACGAGCTGGTAGGCCGCGCCGAAATACCGCGTGTTCACCGCGCCCCAGGCCTGTGCCACGGCCTGCGGCGCCTGCGGCAGCCGCAGGCGCAGCTCCAGCAAGGACTGCAGCAGCGCGATGCGCCCGCGCGTCTCGTCGATGGCGCGGCGCTCGGCCGCGGAGAACGGCCGGCCCGTCACCACGCCCGCGGTGAAGTGCGAGCCCAGCAGGCCTGCGGACTCCCGCAGCTCCGCCGCCAGGCGCGCGCCGTGCACGTCGTCGCCCAGCGCAGGGTAGGCCCGCAGCGAGGCCCGGGCCGAGGCATTGGTCACCGGCGCCAGCAGGGGCACGACGGCCACCATGCCGTAGACCGCGTGGCGGATCGCCTCGGGCGTGCGCTGCGCCTTGGGCAGGGCCAGGGTCCGGTCCACGGTGGCGCGGGCCTCGGCCAGCGCCAGGCCGGCCTGCCGCACGCGCCCGGCCTCGCCCGCGTCGGGGAGCGTTTGCCAGGACTGCAGCAGCTCGGCGAACGCGCGGTCCGTGCGCTGGCGCGCGGCGCGCAGGGCCTCGGCGCGCTCCGGCGCCGCAGGCAGGCCGTCGCCCAGCGCGGCGTTGGTGGGACCGCGCTCGCGCGAGACCATCTCCACAGCCACCAGGCCCTGCTGCAATTGGTCCAGCGCGCGCAGGCTCGCGGAAGCGTTGTGCACCGACTGCCATTCGGTGGTCGCCATGCGCCCCACGAGGACCACGGTGGCCACGAGGACGAGAACCCCGAGCAGTTGAAGCAATCGGCTGAGTTGCATGGACGTGTGCTCTGTCCGCCAGGACAGCCGCCGTGAAAGGGCCTTGTTTTTTGCTGCGAATGCCGGGCGCGCCGGCCCGGAACGTGGCGCATTGTAGGAGCCGCGCGGCCCGTCGCAGCCTGCGCCCAAGGCGTTTCAGACAGACTCGCAACCTGTTCTTATTCCCCCACGGGCGCTGCAAATGCGGTTTTGCGGCGTTCTCGCGCCTAAAATCGCTCGCCGCCTCCGAAATCCGGAAACGGCGATCCTGAAACCCTGAACACAACGACAACCATCATGGCAACTGCAAAGAAAACCACTGCTCCTGCAAAGAAGGCCGTCAAGGCCGCAGCTCCCGCAGCCAAGAAGGCGGCTCCCGCCAAGAAGGCTGCTGCAGCCGCTCCCAAGGCCGCCGCGGCGCCTGCGGCGCTCAAGCCCATCAAGGCCGCGTTCAACAAGACCACGCTGGTCGCCCACCTGGCAGAACAGGCCGGCGTGGAACCCAAGGCCGCCAAGGCCGTGCTGGCCGCGCTGGAATCGGCCATCCTGGGCTCCGTGCACAAGAAGGGTTCGGGCGAGTTCACGCTGCCCGGCGTGCTGAAGATCGGCCTGCAGCAAGTGCCCGCCAAGAAGAAGCGCTTCGGCAAGGACCCCTTCACCGGTGAGGAGCGCTGGTTCCCCGCCAAGCCCGCGTCGGTGAAGATCAAGACCCGCGCGCTCAAGAAGCTCAAGGACGCCACGGCGGCCTGATCCATCGCCCTCAGGGCGTCAGAAAAAGGACCGGATGCTCTCGGGCATCCGGTCCTTTTTTCATTGCGCGGGCGCTGGCTGGGACGCGTCTTCGCAGCCCAGGCAGTCCACCTGCAGCACCAGGTCCGCGACCGTGGGGCGCAGGCCCCGCTCCGCCGCGCGCAGCTCCAGCTCGCTGCGCAGCCGGGCGCCGGGCAGCAGCGCCGAGCGGTCGCAGCGCCGGCAGGCCACGCGCACCTCGGCCGATGGCGGCGGCGCGGAGGGGCGCAGGCGGTAGAGGCTGTGCCGGTCGCCACGGTCGTGCAGCAGCACGCCCAGCGCCTGCAGCTCGTGGATGATGCGGTACACCGTGCTGGTGCTCACGTGCGTGCCGCGCAGCAGCATCTGGCGGAAGGTCTCGTCGGCGCCGATGCCCGCAGCGCCCGCCGTCTGGATGACCTGCAGGACGCCGATGCGCGCCGTGGTGGGCCGCAGCCCCGCCGTCCGCAGGCGCTGCAGGATGGGCAGGCCGTCACCGCTCATGGGCGGGGCTCCCGTGCCGTTGCATCGGCCACGTCCACCGCGCTGGCGCGCCAGCCGCCGCCGAGCGCGCGCAGCAGCGCCACCTGCGCCAGCCACTCGGCCTGGTGCAGCTGGGCCGCCGTGTCCTGCGCGGCGTAGAGCGTGCGCTGTGCATCCAGCAGCGTGAGCAGCGTCTCGGCCCCGGCGCGATAGCGCGACTGCGCGAGCGCGGCCGCCTGCTGCGCCTGCTCCACCACCTGGGCCTGCGCGGCGCGCTGCGCGCCCGCGCCGGCCAGCGACTGCAGGGCCAGCTCCACATCCCCCACCGCCGCGACGATGGCGGCGCGGTACTGCGCCAGCAGCTCGGCCTGCCGCGCCTGCGCGAGGTCGCGCCCCGCGGCCAGGCGCCCGCCGTCGAAGAGCGGCGCGGCCAGCGCGGCGGCCAGGCTGTAGACGGGGTTGTCCAGCACACGCGCGAGGCCGCTGCCGCCCGTGCCCAGGCCCGCGCTCAGGCTGATGCGCGGCAGCAACGCGGCGCGGGCCGCCGCCACGTCGGCGTCTGCCGCCTTCAGGCGCTGTTCGGCCTGCGCGATGTCGGGGCGGCGCACCAGCAGGTCGGCGGGCGTGCCGGCGTCGGGCAGCGCGGCCTGCGCCGCGGGCAGGGCCCGGGCCTGCACCGGCGGCGGCTCCGCCTGCCCCAGCAGCACGGCCAAGGCCGTGTGCGCGGCCTGCACCTGCTGGCGCCGGGCTTCCAGCAGCTGGCGCTGGGCGGCCACCAGGCCGCGCTGCTGCGCCTGCTCCAGCGCGGTGGCGGCGCCCGCGCGGGCGCGGGACTCCACCACGGCAAGGACGCGCTCGGCGCTGTGCAGGTTCAGCCCGGCGATGGCCAGGCGCTCGCGCCCGCCCACCAGTTGCAGCCAGGCCTGGGACACGGCCGCCGTCAGGCCGATGCGCACGGCATCGCGGTCGTGCGCGCTGGCTTCGCGCAGGGCCAGCGCGCTGGCATGCCCGGCGCCCACGCGGCCCCAGACGTCGAGCTCGTAGCTCGCGCCCAGCGTGGCGCCGTAGCGGTTGCCCGCGGCCTCGGCGTGCCCGCCGGCGCGCGCCTGGCGGCTGGCCTGCAGCGTGGCGTCCACGCCCGGCAGCAGGCTGGCGCCCGCGGCGCGCGCCACGGCGTCGGCCTGACGCAGGCGCGCCACGGCCGCAGCGAGGTCGGGGCTCTGGGCATGGGCCGTGCGCACCAGCGCGTCCAGCTCGGCGATGCCCAGGCCGACCGTTGCGGCCTGCGCCGGGGGCACCGGGCCGCGCCATTGCGCCGGCAAGGTGGGCGGTGCGGGCGGGGCCGCGTCCGCTGCGGGCGCCGTGGCGCAGGCTCCGAGCAGCAGGGCGGCGGATGCCGGGAGAAGAACGGTCAGCAAGGTGCGCATGGGAGCGAAGCAGTCATTCGGAAGCCAGGGCCACCACCGGGTCCAGCCCGGCCGCGCGGCGCGCCGGCATGTAGCCGAACACCAGGCCGGTGGCCACAGCGCAGGCGAAGGCGCCCGCCATGGAGGTGAGCGAGAAGATGACGGGCACGCCCGACACGATGAGCGCCGCGCCCACGGCCAACCCCATGGCCAGGCCCGCCGCGCCGCCCACCAGCGTGACGAGCACGGCCTCGGTGAGGAACTGGCGCAGGATGTCGCCCTGGCGCGCGCCGGTGGCCATGCGGATGCCGATCTCGCGCGTGCGTTCGCGCACCGTCATCAGCATCACGTTCATCACGCCGATGCCGCCCACCACGAGCGAGACGGCGGCGATCAGGCCCAGCATCATGGTCATGGCGTTGCGCGTCTGCGCCTCGGCCTGGAGCTTGGCGGCGGCGTTGCCGATGCGGAAGTCCTCGCGCCCGTGGCGCTGCAGCAGCAGCGCGCGCATGGCCTGCTCGGCTGCCTGCACCTGTTCCACCGAGGCGGCCGAGATCACCGTGTAGTCGGGCTGCGTCTGCACGCGGTACACGCGCGCGCGGCCGGACTCGTAGGGGATGAACACCATGTCGTCGTAGTTCTGCGCGCCCGAGTCGGCGCCGCGCTCGGCCATCACGCCGATCACCTCGAACGGCGCATTGCCGATCAGCAGGTGGCGGCCCAGCGGGTTGGGGTGGTCCGGGAAGAACTGCGCGGCGGCCTTGTGGCCCAGCACCACCAGGGGCGCGAGGTCGCGGTCCTCCGCCGCCGTGTAGTAGCGGCCCTGCGCCACCTTCCAGTGGTGCACGCGGGGCATGTCCTCGCTGGCGGCGAACACGTAGACCTGGCGCTCGGCGTTGCCGTGGCGCACGGGGATGGGGTCGCCGATCACGGGCATCACGTGGCCGATCTCGGGCAGGCGGGCGATGGCCTCCAGGTCCTGCGCGGTAATGTCGCCCTGCGGCCCGCCCTCCCGCGGGTGGCTGGGCCCCAGGTACATGATGGTCGTGCCCATGGAGCCCATCTGCTCCACCACGCGCTGCTTGGCGCCCTCGCCCACGCCCATCATCACGATGACCGAGGCCACCCCGATCACGATGCCCAGCAGCGTGAGCCCGGTGCGCGCGCGGTTGATGCGCATGCCGCGCCAGGCGGTGCGGGCGGCCTCGGCCAGCTCGGCCCAGAAGGCGCGGTTTTTCTCATTACTACTGTTTTCATAGCTGCTCGCGCTTGATGGATAAGCGCTGGAGGCCGATTTTGCTTGAAACTCCCGCGATGCACCAGTGGCGCTGTCGGCCACGATCCGCCCGTCGCGGATCTCGATCACGCGGCGCGCCTGGGCCGCCACCTCGCGGTCGTGCGTGATGAGCACGATGGTGTGGCCCGCGTCGGCCAGCTCGTGCAGCAGCGCCATCACCTCGGCGCCGCTCTGGGTGTCGAGCGCGCCCGTGGGCTCGTCGGCCAGGATGATGCGGCCGCCGTTCATCAGCGCCCGCGCGATGGACACGCGCTGCTGCTGCCCGCCCGAGAGCTGCGTGGGCCGGTGGTGCAGCTTGTCGGCCAGGCCCAGGCGCGCCAGCAGCGCGGAGGCGCGGCGCGTGCGCTCCTCGCGCGGCGTGCCGGCGTAGATGGCGGGCACCTCCACGTTCTCGCAGGCCGATTCGGCGCGGATCAGGTGGTAGCCCTGGAAGACGAAGCCGAAGGCCTCGCGCCGCAGCCAGGCGAGCTGGTCGGCGTCGAAGCCCGCCACGTCCTCGCCCTGGAAGCGGTAGCTGCCGCTGCTGGGCCGGTCCAGGCAGCCCAGCAGGTTCATGAGCGTGGACTTGCCCGAGCCCGACGCGCCCACGATGGCCACGAACTCGCCCGCGTGGATGGACAGCGAGATGCCGCGCAGCACCTCCACCTCGGGCTGCTCGCCGCCGCCGTAGCGGCGGCGCACGTCGCGCAGTTCGATCAGCGGCGCGGCCGACGCAGCAGCAGCAGCGCTCACAGCTTGAACCTTTGCGGGCCGGTGCGCGCGGCGCGCTCGCCCGTCACCAGCCGCTCGCCCTCGCGCAGGCCCGAGCGCACCTCGGCCAGGTGCCGGCTCTTGACGGCGACCTCGACGGCGCGCGTCTCCACGCTGCCGTCGGCCAGCAGCACGCGCGCGCTGTGGGTGGCGGCCTGGCCCGGCGCGTCCGGCCCCGCCGCCAGCGCGGACACCGGCACGGCCAGCACGCCCTGCGCCCGCGCGGTGACGAAGCTGGCCTGCGCCGTCATCTGCGGCATGAGTTCGCCATCGGCGTTGTCCACGTCGAACAGCACGGTGTACGAGACGGCCTTGCTCGCCGCCGGCTGCGCGCTGCCCCCGCCGGCGGCCTTGGCCTCGGGCGTGGGCGGGGCGGGCAGCACCTGGCGCACGGTGCTGTGCCAGCGGCGCGCGCCCGCGTCCGCCTGCCCGCCCAGAGTGGTGAAGTACACGGGCAGCCCGGCCTTCACGCGGCGGATGTCTGCCTCGGAGACCTCGGTCCACACCGTCATGGTGGAGAGGTCGGCCACGCGCAGGATGTTGGGCGTCTGGTAGGTGGCGTTCAGGGTCTGGCCCTCGCGCGCCTCCAGCGCCACCACGGTGCCGGCCATGGGCGCGTAGATGCGCGTGTAGCCCAGGCGCGCCTCGTCGGCCTTGAGGCTGGCCTGGGTCTGGTCGATCTGCGCCCTGAGGTGGTCGATGCGCGCCGCCGCCGAGGCCAGCGCGGCCTCGGCCGTCTGCAGGTCTTCGAGCCGCGTGGCGCCCTCGCGCTCCATCTGCTGCTGGCGCGCCTGCTGCTGCTGCGCCAGGCGGTGCTGCGCCTGCTGCTCGGCCAGCTGCGCGCGCAGGCCGGCCAGGGCGGCGCGGGCGCCGTCCACGGTGGCCTGCTGCACGCTGGGGTCGATCTCCACCAGCAGCTGGCCCTTCTTCACCTCGGCGCCGGGCTGCACGTGCAGGCGCAGGATCTGGCCCGACACCTGCGCGCCCACGTCCACGTAGCGGCGCGGCTGCAGCGTGCCGATGGCGCTGACCGTGGCCTCGATGTCGCCGCGCGCCACGGGCACGGTGTCGTAGACGACGGCGGGCGGGCGGCTCCACCACCACGCGCCTGCGCCGAGGGCGGCGGCCAGCGCCAGCACCGCGCCCGCGCGGCGGGCGGTGCGGCCGGTCAGGGTTTTTCGCCCCGCCATCAGCGGGGCACCTCGAAGCTCAGCGTGGCCGTGTGGCGCACGTCGTCGTACTTCTTGCCCTCCACGGTCACCGAGCCGTTGACCTTGGCGCTCACCTCCAGCACGTAGAGACCAGGGAACGGCGTCTCCAGCTGCACCGTGCCGTCGGCCGCCGGGGCGAGCGTGCGGCGCCAGCCGGCGCTGGTGTCCACGTTCACCTGCGAGGCGGCGACGGTCTGGCCCTTCCAGACCAGCTTGAAGGTGTTGCCGCCCGGCGTGGTGGGCACCAGCTCCAGGTCGTTGGCGGCCCGGGTCTCGTTGCGGCCCGCGCGGGCCTGGTAGTAGACGACCGCGCCCTTGTCGGTGATGTGGAAGGTGCTCAGGCGCAGGTCGTCCTGCGCCGGCGCGGTGATGTCGATGTGGCCGGTCTGGGGTGCCAGGGGCAGGTCCTTGCCGTCGGCCAGGTAGGCGCGCGGCGCCTTCACGGGCGGCAGCGCCGCGGCGCGGTGGGCCAGGTCGCCGGCATAGGCCCGGGCCTGCGCGCCTTCGCGCTGCAGCCATACATAGTCGGCATGGGCCTGGCCCGCGAAGGCCGCGGCGAAGGCCAGCACGGCGAGGTTCCAGGCGGTTGCGGAGGGTTTGGCGAACATTGAGGACATGGACTGGGTGGGGGAATGAAGAAGGAAACCGGCGGCAGCGCAGGTGCCTGCGCGCCGCTCTTAGAGCGTGTTCAAAGTCTTTTCATGGTGCCCGTTGCCCCGCCAAGGGGGCAGATGCAAGGCGCAAAGCGCAGCCGGGCTGGTGGCCCGGCGAGGATTTGCAACGCCGCAGATGCCCCCTTGGCGGGGCAACCCTTCGGGCAAGGCAGCAAAAGGCCGCACTCGTTGTTGCGCGCCTTGTCCAGGCCACCAGCATGGCCTGCGGCACGCGCCTAGATTGCGGCCTTTTGCTGCCTTGCGGGCACCATGAAAAGACTTTGAACACGCTCTTACTGTGTATGACCAACGAGACCGGAAAAAGGGCAACCCCGCGCGCCACTTTTTCGGGTCTTGTTACAAAAAAGGCCGGCCGGCGCGCGACATCAGGGCACCGGGGCGCCGCTGGCGGCCCAGGCCGCGCACAGGCCCGCCGCCAGGGCCAGCGCGGCGGCGCGCACGGCCAGGCCCGGCCCGTAGGTGAAGAGCAGGCCCGCCAGCAGGCCGCCCGCCGTGAGGAAGCCGCACCACGCGACGAAGCCCACGGTGGCGCCCCAGGCGCCCGTGCAGGCGGCCAGCGCCAGTGCCAGCAGCAGGCCGGCGGCCGCGCGCAGCGCCAGGCGCTGCGCACGCGGCACCTCGGCGCGGCCGGTGGCCTGCTCGTGGTGGCGGTCCATGGCCAGCGCCAGCCCGGCCATGCCGGCATGGGACAGCGCCAGCGCGGCCAGCGGGGCGGCGATGCCGGCCGCCGTCATGCGCCCGCCCTCAGCGCCAGCAGCGCCGCGGCGAGCACCGCCGACGGCAGGCCCATGCCCACCCAGGCGCGCAGCGCGCTGCGGGTGCTGAACACCCACACCACGGCGCCCGCGTACACGGCGAAGCTCAGCATGGTGGCCGTGAGCACGGCGCTGGCGGCGCCCGTGTCCGACACCCGGGGCAGCAGCAGCGCCAGCACCGCCGTGAACAGCGAGGCCAGCACGTAGCCGCCCACGGCGCCCGCCAGAATGCGGCTCGCCACCATCCAGCGGTAGCGCGCAACGGAGCCTGCGTGCACGGCCATGGCTTACGGCGCGACGAAGGTCAGCGTGGTGGTGTAGCCGAGCTTGGCCACCTTCTGGCCGGCGATCACCACGTCGCCCACGGCGGGCGCCTCGTGGCTGCTGACCAGCACGTAGCGGCCCTTGCCGCTGACCGGCACGTCGATGCGGCCGGCCGCGTCGGTCTTGAAGCCCTTGGTCCATTTGTCGGGCGTGATCACGGTGACGGACTTGTTCGCCAGCGGCTGGCCCTTGAACACCAGGGTGAAGGTGTTGCCGCCGGCGGCCACGGGCACCAGCTCGTAGTCGAGCACGGCCCGGGTCTCGGTGCGGCCGGCGCGCGCGTTGAACACGGCGGCCTGGAAATTGCCGTCCTTGGCCTTCCAGGGCTTCCAGACCTGGTCGTTGAACAGGCGCACGTCGCCCGGGGCGGCCACGTCGGCCTCCAGGAACTCTTCCTTCACCGCGAGCTTGGCGGTCTGCGCGCGGTCGGTGGTGAACACCTGGGTGGTGGCCGCCAGCTTGGCCACTTCGGCGCCCTTGTCGTGCTCGCTGTCGGCATCGCCCACGTACACGCGCACCGGGCCGGTGGCGTCGCGCTCCAGCCAGAGCTGGTGGGCGGTGGCGGACAGGGCCAGAGTGGACGCGGCGAGCGCCAGCAGGGTTTTCTGGATGAACATGGAGACTCCTTTGAAAAAACGGTTGGGGGAAAAATCGTGCGCCTCAGGTGGCCGCGCCCGCGGGCCGCGCCGTGGCCTCGATACCGGGCGCAGCGGTGCGCGCCGGCGCCGCTGCGAGCTGCTTGCGGCGCACCCGGCGCGCCGCCACGGCGAAGCAGGCGCCCAGCGCCAGCATGGTCAGGTCGAACCCGGCCAGCACCCAGTCGCCCGCAGGCAGGGTGACGCCCAGATGGCGGTCGGTGGTCAGCAGGTTGAGCAGGGGCAGCAGCGCGAAGGCGGCGGCGGCCAGCCACAGCGTCTCCCGCCAGGCGCGCGGCGGCGTGCGCAGGGCCGGGTACAGCAGCAGCAGGCCCCAGGTGATGAAGAGCGCGTGGGCCTCCCATTCGCGGCGCGCGGCGAAGTCCGCCGGGATCAGGCGGTTGGCCCAGAAGTAAGCGGCCACGGCCACGGGCAGGCCGGCGACGGTGCCGATGTTCAGACACTCCACCAGCCGGAAGCCGAACTCGGGCTTCTCCCCGGCCTTGGCCCGCTTGTCCTGCCGGGCGCGGCGCTTGGCGGTCCAGAGCACGAGGCCCGTGGCGATCATCGCGCAGCCCAGCAGGCCGCTGGCGAAGTACAGCCAGCGCAGCACGGGCCCGGCAAAGCGGCCTTCGTGCAGGGCCAGCATCACGTCCTGCGCCTCGCGGGCCGGGCCGTCCTCGGCCCGGGGCGGCAGCGGCTGGCCGGTGCGTGCATCGAAGCGCAGCCGGTCGCTGCCGGCGATGCGGCTGCCCACGGCCCGCACCACCTGCACGTCGGCGCCCGGGGCCTGGGGCTGCTGCACGCTCAGGCGCGCCACCTGCCCCGCGCCCCATTGCGCCTCGGCCTGCGCCACCAGCGGCGCGAAGGCGGCCAGCGGGGCCGCCGGGCCTTGCGCGGCCACGGGGGCCGGGCGCTGCAGCAGGTCGTCGTAGAACGCCTGGGCATTGCCCCCGTAGCTGCTGGCCTGCAGGCCGGCCGGCATGTACTGGAACAGGAAAAATACCAGGCCGCTGTAGGTGATCATCAGGAAGAACGGCAGCGCCATGACGCTGATGATGTTGTGCGCGTCCAGCCACGAGCGCTGGCCCTTGCCGGGGCGGAAGGTGAAGAAGTCCGCGAAGATCTTCTTGTGCGTGATGACCCCGGTGACGATGGCCAGCAGCATCAGCATGGTGCAGGCGCCCACGAGGCGGATGGCCACGTCGTACGGCACGTAGTGCAGCATGTAGTGCATGCGGTACAGCAGGTGGCCGCCGCCGGTCTTTCGCACCGCGGGCTCGGGCGCCGCCACGCCCGTCGCAGGGTCCAGCGCCCGACGCACGAAGCGGCCGCGCGCGCCCGGCTTGCCGTCGGCGGGCGGTTCGCGCCAGCTCACGCTCAGGCCGCTGCTGCCGCGCTGGCCGGGCAGCTGCACCGACCAGTCCTGCGCCAGCGGCGCGTGGGTCTGCAGGTAGGCCTGCGCCAGGGCCACCGCCTGCTGCGGCTGCACCGGCGGGGCGTCCACCGCCAGCGGCAGCTCGGGCCGCATCCAGCGGTCGATCTCGTAGGCGAAGTAGCCCGCCGTGCCGGTCACGAACACGAAAAACAGCACCCAGCCGACGACGAGCCCGACCCAGGTGTGCAGCCACGCCATGCACTGGCGGAAACCTTCCTTCATGGCGTCAGAAGCGCACGTCCAGCGCCACGCGCAGGGCGCGCGGCGTGCCGTAGTACGCGTTACCCGTGGTGTTGTAGTAGGCCTTGTCGAGCGCGTTGTTCAGGTTGACGGTGACGGCCAGGGTGTTGGTGAAGGCATAGCGCGCCATCAGGTCCAGCAGCGCGTAGGCGGGCTGCTCGAAGCGCACCTTGGCCGGGCCCTGGTTGTCGGCATACATGCGGCTTTGCCAGCGCACGCCGCCGCCCACGGTGAGGCCCCGGCCGATGCTGGCGATGCGGTAGCTGGTGAAGAGCTTGAGGTTGTTCTGCGGCACGTTGGTCTGCAGGCGCTTGCCCAGGCGGTCGCGCGTCATGTTGCGCGAGAAGCCCGCGGCCACCTGCCAGCCCGGCCGCACCTCGCCCGTGAGCTCGGCCTCGAAGCCGCGCGTGCTGGTGCCCGAGACGGCCTCGTAGGCCTGGCTGCCGTCGGGCGCGAACACGTTGGGGATGGAGATGGCCAAGTTGTCCTGCCGCGCCTTGTAGAGGGCGGCGGCGAAGTTCAGGCGCTCGTCGAAGAACGCGCCTTTCACGCCCAGCTCGAAGCTGTCGCCCCGCTGCGGGTCCAGGTAGTCGCCGTTGGCGAGCTTGTTGTTCTGCGGCTTGAAGATGCTGGTGTAGCTGGCATAGGCCGACCAGTTGCGGTCGATGTCGACCACCGCGCCGACGTAGGGCACGACCTCGCCGCTCTCGCCCCGGTCGGTGACGGAGGTGAGGTTGGTGGCGTAGCGGTAGCTGGTCTGGTAGCGGCTCCAGTCCACCACGCGCGCGCCGGCCAGCAGCGCCAGCGCGTCGCTGGCCTTGAAGCGCAGCGTGCCGTAGGCGCTGTTCAGGCGCTCGTCGGAGCTGAAGGTGCCGATGCTGGGGTTGGGCGGCGCGGCGGGGCTGGTGCCGTCCCAAGCATAGATGTTGTCGATGGCGTTGCTCCAGCCCGTGTGGTACCAGTCGGTGTAGGAGGGCGAGAGGTGGTGGGTGCGCGACATCTGCACGCCCAGCGCCACGTCGTGCTTGCGGCCCAGCGCGTCGAAGCGTCCGGTGAGCTGCAGGTCGCCCACGTCCTGGATGGGCTTGCCCTTCCAGCGGCTGGCCCAGAGAGTCACGCCCGCGCCGGTAGCGCGCACCGGGTTGCCGCCGCTGGCATAGCCCACCACTTCGTCGTAGTCGTTCCAGCTGCGGGTGGCGGTGGCGCGCAGCTTCCAGTCGTCGCCGAGCTGGTGCTGCAGCTCGGCGAAGGCGTTGCTGTAGTGGCGCCGCGAATAGGCCCAGCTGGGCGCGGCCGAGTCGGAGCGGCTCCACTGCGTGCGCGTGCCGTCGGAGTAGTAGGCCGGCAGGGCGCCGCGCGCGTGGCCCGTGGCGTCGTGGTGCTGCAGCGAGGCGCCGGCCGTGAGCAGGGTGCGGGGCGCGAGGTCGGCCTCGACGATGCCGTACAGCACCTTCTTCTTCTCGTTCAGGCGGTCGATGTAGCTGTCGTTGTCCTGCACGGCGGCCACCAGGCGGCCGCGCACGGTGCGCTCGGCGTTGAAGGCGCCGCCCACGTCCACCTCGGCGCGGCGGTGGTTCCACGAGCCCGCCTCGGCGTGCGCCAGGCCCTGGAACTCGGCCGTGGGCCGCTTGCGGATCAGGTTGATGGCCGCGCCCGGCGTGCCCAGGCCGTTCATCAGGCCCGAGGCGCCGCGCACCACTTCCACGCGGTCGTACATGGCCATGTCGTTGGTCTGCATGCGCGTGGTGTAGCCCGAGTCGACCAGGCGCACGCCGTCGACCATGTAGGTCTCCACCGTGAAGCCGCGCGCATAGATGGGCGAGCTGTCGGAGCCCGCGTTGCCGCCCATGGCCACGGTGAGGCCGGGGGTCTGCTGCGCCACGTCGGTGAGCTGGGTCAGGCCCTGGTCCTCGATGCGCTGGCGCGTGATGACGGAGACGGACTGCGGCGTCTCGCGCAGCGACAGCCCCAGCGGCGTGGCCGTGCCGGCCTGGCGCGTGGTGTACGAGCCCGTGTGCTCGGTGGTGGCGCTGCGCTCGGCCTCGGCCGTCACGCGCACCTCGGACAGGGCGGCGCCGGGCGCCTCGGGCAGGCGCTGCACCGTGACGGCCGTGCCTTCGATGACGGCCACCAGGCCGCTGCCCGCCAGCAGCCGGTCCAGCGCCTGGCGCGGCGTGAGCGTGCCCGCGACGGCCGGCGCCGTCTTGCCCGCGACCAGCGCGGGCTGCACGATCAGTTCCAGCCGCGCCTGGCGCGCCAGGTCGTTGAGCGCCTGGGCCAGCGGTTGCGCCGCGATGCTGAGCGGCACGGGCGCGGCCGAGGGCGCCTGGGCCTGTGCGGCCAGCGCGGCCAGGGCCAGCGCGCCCGCCAGAGCCAGCGGCGCGGTGCGGAAACGGAAACGGTGCATGGACGAAATCCTCCCTGAGATCGAATTGGAATGAGAAGCCTTCTCACGTAGACGCACCGGCGCGGGAAAACCCCAGGTCCCCGGGAGACTTTTTTTGTTTTTGAATGAAATTGGGCTCCAGCGCTTATGGGGCAAGCGCTGGCAGCTATCTTTTTTGATAATCCATCGTCAAGATTTGCTATGAAGACCGTAGCTTCTAGCGCTTGCCCCGCAAGGGCTGCAGCCTGTTTTGAACCTGAAAAGGTCTCAGGGCGCCGCCACGATCTCGGTCTCGCCGCCGCCCCGCTCGCGCAGGCGCACGGGCAGCACGCGCGGCAGCACCCGCAGGAAGTTGTCGAGGCTGCGCGGGTCGAAGGTGCCCGTCAGGCGCAGTGCGGCCACCTCGGGGTCGCGCACGCGCAGACGGGTCGGGCCGTAGCGGCTGAATTCCGCGAGCGCCTGGGCCAGCGGCGTATCGTCGAAGCTCACCCGGCTCTCGCGCCAGGGAGCGATGCCCGAGGCCGGCACGGCGGCCACGGGCCCCAGCCGTCCCAGCGCATCGCTGGCCACCTGCTGCCCGGCGGTCAGCTCCACGCCGGACCCATCGGCACGGGCCACGCGCACGCGCCCTTCCTCCACGGCCACGCGCACGCCCTCCTCGCCCGGCACGCCGGGCGTGTAGCGCACCGCGAAGCGCGTGCCCACCACGGTAATCCGCAGGGGGCCGGCCAGCACGTCGAAGGGCCGCTGTGCGTCGCCGCGCACGCGGAAGACGGCCTGGCCTTCGGGCATGCGCACCTCGCGCCGCCCGCGGTACAGCGCCACGTCGATGCGGGTGGCCGTGTCGAGCCGCAGGCCGCTGCCGTCGGGCAGCTGCACCTCCACCTGCTGGCCGCGTTCGGTGGCGATGCGCTGCTCGAACACCGGCTGGCGCTGCCAGTGGTTCCAGGCCAGCAGCCCGCCCGCGGCCACCATGCACACCGAGGCCGCGACCGCCATGGCCCCGCTCCAGAAGGGGCGCCGGGCACGCGGGACAGCTGTCGCCCGCTCGCTCGCCAGCTGGTCCCGCAGCCGCGCCAGCGCCTCGGCGGGCAGGGCGTCCAGGGCGCGCCAGTCCGCCTGCCAGCGCGCCAGCGCGGCGCGGTGAGCCGGGTCGGCCGCCTGCCAGGCCGCGAAGGCACGGGTCTGCGAGGCATCGAGCCCGCCGCCCTGGCGCACGAACCACTCCAGCGCCTCGCGGTCGATGCGGTCGGGGTCGGGGGCAGAAGGGCGTGGCGGGAAAGCGGTCATGGCGGGGCAACACAAATGCAGGCCTGGCGAACAAGGTAGACGCACGAGGGCACCTAAACCCCATGCCGGGGCCGCGATATCTTCGTCTTCATGGAAGCGCGGGGTCGTCCGGGTCCGTCGCCGCCCGGCAGCGCCGGCAGGCCTGCAGGGCCCGCTGGATGTGCTGCTCCACCATCTTGCGCGAGATGCCCATGCGCGCGGCCACCTCGGCGTGCGGCAGGCCGTCGAACTTGTGCAGGAGGAAGGCCTCGCGGCAGCGCGGCGGCAGGGCCTCGATGGCCTCCAGCAGCGCCGCCACGCCCTGGGCCGATGCCAGGGCGGCCTCGGGCTCACAGGTCCGGGGCGCGGGCAGGTCGGCCACGTCGGGCAGGGGCGCGTCCTCCACGCCGGCGGGCGCAGCCCGCACCGCCTGGCGGCGGCCCTGGTCGATCAGCAGGTTGCGCGCCGTGCGGTACAGCAGCGCCCGGGGCTGGTGTACCGGCTGCCCCGCCTTCTGCAGCGCGAGCACGCGCGCATAGGCCTCGTGCACCAGGTCGGCCGCGCCGTCGCGGCTGCGCACCAGGCGCGCGAAGTAGTTCAGCAGTTCTTGGTAGTAGTGGGCAACCACGGGCACGCAGCCTGTCATCGGATGGCCCGAACCCGGCGGGTTCAGGAGCAGGGCGGCTGGGGGCGCGGCAGGGGCAGCCCGTGGCTAATAAGAATGATTCTCATATTGTAAAGCGCCCGACCGCCTGGATACACCCCGTGCATCTGCTTACGGCGTATCGCGCAGGTCCGACCCGGCGATAGGACGGGACTGACAGAAAGCACCCGCACGGGTTTCCAGAATGAATCCACACACGGCCTTTTTTCCGTGTGCCGCTTGTTTCCATCCATTCACCACCACAGGAGGTATCCATGCCCAACAACAACCCCCAAGGCCACAACCAGTACACCGAAGGCCACCGCAACACGCAGCGCAAAAGCTCCGGCAGCCGTCAGCAGGCCCAGAACGACCGGACGGCCTCCGGCAGCCAGAACAGCCGCGCGCAGCACGGGGATTCCCCGCGCCGCGGTTCCGCGCAGAGCCAGCGTTGATGCGGTGCGCCGCGAGCGGCGCCTTTTCTTCCTTCCCTTCCAACCCCAGGAGAACCGAACATGGGTTACAGAGACAGTGACGACAGCAACTTTTCGCGCCACGGCATGGGCCGCGACCATGGCGCCTACCCCGAGCGCAGCTACCGCGACGAACCCCGCTGGGGCTCCCCGGACTACGGCGACCGCAACAGCCGCCACGGCCAGTCCGGCCCGTATCGCGGCGACTACCGCGAGAACGACCAGTCCGCGCAGTACCGCCAGGACCGCTACCCGCCGGCCGACCGCTTCGAAGGGCCCGGCGGCTACCGCAATGACGGCCGGGACCTGTATTCGTCGAACAACCGCTTCGGCAGCGATGATGACCGCAACGGCCCGGACCCGGTCCGCCAGGGCGCCCAGCGCCTGGACCCCGACTACCAGCAGTGGCGCCAGGAGCAGTTGCGCCTGCTGGACGAGGACTACCAGTCCTGGCGCAAGGAGCGCTACCAGAAGTTCTCGGAGGACTTCAACACCTGGCGCTCCTCGCGCAGCAACCACGGCAACCAGAACGCTGCTACCAAGGAGCAGCAGCCCGGCGGCAAGTCGAAAGACGCCAGTTGACGGCGCCGGCCTCTGAGTTACGGCAAGCCCGGCTGCGGGCTTGCCGGGGTCGGACATCGCCGCACCTCGTAAAGCGCTGCGCGCCGACAGGCGCCGCGACAGGCCTGCTTGCCGTCCTACACCGCGCCATCCCTTCCAAAAATACGATCCTCCAACGATCTGGCTCCACCGGCAGATCCGGCAATGACGCCCCACCAGGGGAAGGAAGGATCCCGCATGACCGACACGACCGCTTATGGAGGGCTTCTGCGCACCGTGCAGCGCCAGGCGCGCCAGGAAGAAGTCGTCATGCCCTTCACGATGGGCCTGCGCGGGCATGCCAGCCTGCATGAACACCGGACCCGCCTGCACATCGCGCGCCGCGTGGCCCACATCAAGGGCTGCGCCCTCGCCGAGGAAATGCCGCAGTCGCTGTGGACGCGCCGCACCTACCTGATTCCCAGCGAAACCCTGGTGGCCCAGGCGGCCCACGGCCTGGGCGTCTTCGGCGAGGACGACCTGTTCGGCGGCGTGGTGCCGCACGCGTTCGTGGCCACCAAGGCCATCACCCACCCGCTGCTGTCGCCCACGGCCACGGCGCCCGCGGGCTGGAGCGAGGAGTTTCCCCGGCAGGTGGAAGCGGCCGTGCTGCCCGGCCACACCGCGTTCACCCGGCAGGATGCCGCGGAGGCCGGAGAGAAGCTGCTGGCGCTCGGCCCCGTGCGCGTCAAGCAGGTGGCCGAGACGGGTGGGCACGGGCAGACGGTGGTGCACGACCTGGGCGAACTCACCACCTGCCTCGCGGCGCTGCGCGACGCCACGATCGAACAGGGGCTGGTGCTGGAGCAGAACCTGTCGCAGGTGGACACGCTGAGCGTGGGGCAGGTGCGCGTGGCCGGCATCCTGGCGTCGTACCACGGCCGGCAGCGCCTCACCCGCGACAACACCGGCGCCGTCGCCTACGGCGGCTCCGACCTGACGGTGGTGCGGGGCGACTTCCACGCGCTGCTGGCCACCTTGTCTCCGGGGCCGGAGCGCAAGGCGGTGGACCAGGCCCTGGTGTACGACGCCGCGGCCCGCGGCTGCTTCGCGGGGTTCTTCGCCTCGCGCGTCAACTACGACGTGGCGCAGGGGCTGGACGCGGGCGGCGAGTGGTGTTCGGGCGTGCTGGAGCAGTCCTGGCGCATCGGGGGCGCCACGGGCGCCGAGGTCGCGGCGCTGGAGGCCTTCCATGCCGACCCGGGCCTGCGCTCCGTGAAGGCGAGCTGCGTGGAAATCTTCGGGCCGCTGGAAACCCCGCCCGCGCCGGCCGCGGTGTACTTCCAGGGCGAAGACCCCGAGGTGGGCCTGTTGACCAAGTATGCGTTGGTGCACCGCGATGGCGACTCGGCATAGGACGATACAGATCCCTTCGGGGGACCGCACGATCGCAGGCACGCTGGTGGCACCCGACACGGTGGTGCCCGGCGTCATGCTGGTGCACGGCTGGGACGGCAGCCAGGAACAGTACCTCGCGCGGGCGCACGCCATCGCCGCGCTGGGGTGCATCTGCCTGACCTTCGACCTGCGCGGCCACGCGCGCGACAAGGCCCACCGCGACACCGTCACGCGCGAGGACAACCTCAACGACATGCTGGCTGCCTACGACCTGCTCACCGGGCACCCCGCCGTGGATGCGAATTCGGTGGTGGTGGTGGGCAGCAGCTACGGCGGCTACCTGGCCACCATCCTGAGCGCGCTGCGTCCGGTGCGCTGGATGGCACTGCGGGCACCCGCGCTTTACAAGGACGAGGACTGGCTGGTGTCCAAGCAGCACCTGGACCGCCAGGAGATCGCCCGCTACCGCGCCCTGAAGCTGGAGCCCGACAGCAACCGGGCGCTGGCGGCCAGCGCGATCTTCGAAGGGGACGTGCTGCTGGTGGAGTCCGAGATGGACCACATCGTGCCGCACCCGGTCATCGAGAACTACCGCGCGGCCTTCCTGCGCACGCGGTCCATGACCTACCGCGTGATCCGCGGAGCCGACCACGCGCTCGCGCGGCCGGAATGGAGCGAGGCCTATACCACGATGCTGGTGAACTGGATGTCGGAAATGCTCGGGCATGCCAAGGAAGCTTCGCCGCCGCCGGGCAAGGGCGACAAGGCGAAACCGGCGCCTGCCTGATCCGATGCGCGGAGTCAACGCTGTCTGACAGCGCGCGCCGCCGCCGGGTGGGCTAATGGGGCTTCCACACCTGCCAATTCATCAGGAGGCTTCCATGTCCAAGACCCACCGGTCCGGCACCGACCACCTCAAGCCCCGCGCGCTCAAGCGCATGCGCCAGTGGGAGGCGATGGCCCGCCCCCGGCCCGTGCCGCTGCGTTTTCCAGAACCCGAGCCGCCCCTGTGGAAGCCCCTGGGTTGATTGGCCCCTCGGAACCTACCTCGCAACCTCCACGAAAGACATGACCATGCCCCCATCCAAGAACACGCCCCCCGCCACCGACGCCACGGTCCGCAAGCAGCAGAAGATCCAGGCCACGCAGGACCGCAAGGATGCCGGGAAGAAATCGCAGCAGCCTGCCGCCGCGCCCGGCCCCGGGCGCGCGGAGCCCTCACCGCCCCTGCCCCGCCAGCACCTGGACAAGCCCGGCCATGAGAGCGACATGGAGCTCAAGCCGCGCTTCGAGGCGCCCCACTACCAGGGCAGCGGCAAGCTCCAGGGCTTTTCGACGCTGATCACGGGGGGCGACTCCGGCATCGGCCGGGCGGTGGCCGTGCTGTTCGCGCGGGAGGGTGCGGACGTCGCCGTGGCCTATCTGGCCGAACACGAAGACGCCGAGCACACGCGCCAGCTGGTGGAGGCCGAAGGGGGGCGCTGCATCCTGCTGCCGGGCGACGTCAAGGACGCCGCCTTCTGCGCCGATGCCGTGCGCCAGACTGTGGCGGCCTTCGGCAAGCTCAACGTGCTGGTGAACAACGCGGCCTTCCAGGAGCATGCGGCATCGCTGGAGGACCTGACCGAAGAGCGCTTCGACGAAACCTTCCGCACCAACATCTACGGCTACTTCCACATGGCCAAGGCGGCGCTGCCGCATCTCCGGCCCGGCGACGCGATCATCAACACCGGCTCGGTCACCGGGCTCAAGGGCAGCAAGGAATTGCTCGACTACTCGGCGACCAAGGGCGCCATCCACGCGTTCACCAAGGCGCTGGCCCACAACCTGGCCGGCCAGGGCATCCGCGTGAACGCGGTGGCCCCCGGCCCCGTGTGGACGCCGCTCAACCCGGCCGACAAGGCGCCGGAAGACATCGCGAAGTTCGGCGAGAAAACCCACCTGGGCCGCCCGGCGCAGCCCGAGGAGATTTCGCCGGCCTACGTGTTCCTGGCGGCGCCGTGCTGCTCCAGCTACATCACGGGGATTGTGCTGCCCATCACCGGAAGCGCCGGGGACGGGGCGTGAAGCGGGCGGACCGCCTCGCTCACGCAAGGTCCCGGCGCACCAGCGGCTCGACCTCGGCCCACTCTTCATCCGTGAAAAGGCGCGAGCGCGTGTGGAAGGCCTTGCCGGTGCTGCCTTCCAGGGAGAACGTGCCGCCATGGCCGTCGATCACGTCCAGGATGAGCTGGGTGTGCTTCCAGTATTCGTACTGCGATTTGCCGATGTAGAACGGCACGCCGCCCACCGCGCCCAGCAGCACGTCACCGGCCCCGATGGTCAGGTCCGTGGGCAGGTAGCAGTTGGCGGCGCTGTTGTCGCAGCAGCCGCCGGACTGGTGGAACATCACGCGGCCATGCTCCGCCTGAAGCTGCGCGATCAGCGCCAGCGCCGCGTCGGTGGCGATCACTCTGTCGACCATGGCTGGGGCTCCTTGTGTTCTGGTGCCGGCGCACGGTGCGCGCGCCGGCCGCATGCTCAGAAGAAGCCCAGCTTGTTCTCGCTGTAGCTCACCAGCAGGTTCTTGGTCTGCTGGTAGTGGTCCAGCATCATCTTGTGGGTCTCGCGGCCGATGCCCGATTCCTTGTAGCCGCCGAACGCGGCGTGCGCGGGATAGGCGTGGTAGCAGTTGGTCCAGACCCGGCCCGCCTTGATGGCGCGGCCCATGCGGTAGGCCACGTTGCCATTGCGGCTCCAGACGCCGGCGCCCAGGCCGTAGAGCGTGTCGTTGGCGATGGCCAGCGCCTCGGCCTCGTCCTTGAACGTGGTCACGGCGAGCACGGGGCCGAAGATCTCCTCCTGGAAGATGCGCATCTTGTTGTGGCCCTTGAACAACGTGGGCTGCACGTAGTAGCCGCCTTCCAGGTCGCCTCCCAGGTGCGCCTGCCCGCCGCCGGCCAGCACCTCGGCGCCTTCCTGCCGGCCCAGGTCCAGGTAGGACAGGATCTTGGTGAGCTGCTCCTTGCTGGCCTGCGCGCCCATCATGCTGTCGGTGTCCAGCGGGTTGGCGTGCTGGATGGCGGCCACGCGCTTCAAGACACGTTCCATGAATTTGTCATAGATGCTTTCCTGGATCAGGGCACGGCTGGGGCAGGTGCAGACCTCGCCCTGGTTGAAGGCGAACAGCACCAGCCCTTCGATGGCCTTGTCCAGGAACGCATCGTCCTTGTCCATCACGTCGGCGAAGAAGATGTTGGGGGACTTGCCGCCGAGTTCGAGCGTGGCCGGAATCAGGTTGTTGGCGGCCGCCTGCGCGATCACCCGGCCCGTGGTGGTGGAGCCGGTGAAGGCGATCTTGGCGATGCGCTTGCTCGTGGCCAGGGGCATGCCCGCTTCGCGGCCGTAGCCGTTGACGATGTTGAGCACGCCCGGCGGCAGCAGGTCCGCGATCAGCTCGGCCAGGATCAGGATGGAGATGGGCGTGCTCTCGGCGGGCTTGAGCACCACGGCATTGCCTGCACCCAGGGCGGGCGCCAGCTTCCAGGCCGCCATCAGGATGGGGAAATTCCACGGGATGATCTGGCCGACCACGCCCAGCGGCTCCTGGATGTGGTACGCCACCGTGGTGTCGTCGATGTTGCTCAGGGCGCCTTCCTGCGCGCGCACACAGCCCGCGAAATAGCGGAAGTGGTCCACGGTGAGCGGAATATCGGCGTTGAGCGTCTCGCGGATGGCCTTGCCGTTGTCCACGGTTTCGGCGTAGGCCAGCATTTCCAGGTTGGCCTCGATGCGGTCCGCGATCTTGAGCAGGATGTTGGCGCGCTCCGCGGCGCTGGTCTTGCCCCAGGCATCTGCGGCGGCATGGGCAGCGTCCAGCGCCAGCTCGATGTCCTCCGCGGTGGAGCGTGCGGCCTGCGTGTACACCTTGCCGCTGACGGGGGTGACCACGTCGAAATACTGCCCCTTGACGGGCGCGACGAATTTGCCGCCGATAAAGTTGTCGTAGCGGGGTTTGTAGTCGATCTTGGCGCCGGCGGCGCCTGGGGCTGCGTAAACGGTCATGCTCTGTCTCCAGTGGATTTATCGGTGCATCTGGCTGGCGGTGCCGCCATCAGACAGGGCCAATGAATCAAAAGCCGTGCCAGTCCGCACAGCCGTCCTAAGCTGTTGATTCTTCTGGTCTTTATTCGCGCGGGAGCACGAAGGTCAGAGCGCGCTGTCCGTTCCAAGGCACGACACCTGTCACGAAATGGAACACTTGGAAGCCACGGCGGCGCCGCGCTCTTGCCCCGCCCGGAAGCGGCCCCCATACTGCGTGCCAACCGGGGCATGGACACCCGGGCAGGAGACGACATGCGCACCCCATCCACGCCCCTGGCCTTGCGGCAGGCCCGGCAGCACCTGCTGGAGTTCGGGCGTTGCCCCAGCGGCCTGGTGGATGAGCGCCTGGCGCAGTCATGGCAGCGCAGCATCGATGGCGGCCTGCTCCCCACGGGGCGGCTGGGCGCTGCCGACAACCTGGAGTCCCATGCGCTGCGGCAGCTGCGCAGCCAGCACCAGGAACTGCTGGCCCATTCGCGCCCGGTGATGGAGTACTTGTTCGAGCAGGTGCGGGACAGCCAGAGCATCGTCGTCCTCGCCGGTCCCTGCGGAACCCTGGTGGATACCTGCGGCGACCCGTTCTTCCTGGGCAAGACGGAGCGCGTGGCGCTGACCAGCGGCGCCTCCTGGCACGAACGGCAGCGCGGGACCAATGCCATCGGGACTGCGCTGGCGGAGCGTGCGCCCGTGGAGGTCCATGGGGCGGAGCATTTCCTGGAGCGCAATGGTTTCCTGACCTGCGCCGCGGCACCCATCCTCTCCGCCACCGGCCAGTTGCTGGGCATCCTGGACATCTCGAGCGAACACAGCCGTGGCAACCCCCACACGCTGGGCCTCGTCGCCACCGCTGCCCACATGATCGAGAACCGCCTGCTCCAGGCTCCCAGCCAGCGGCACATGCGCCTGCACCTGCACACGCACCCCGAGGGCATCGGCACCGTGGCCGAGGGCATTGCGCTGGTGTCCGAAGATGGCTGGCTGGTGGGCGGCAACCGCAGCGCCCTGGCCTTGCTGCGCCTTTCGGCGGCCCAACTGGGCAGCGTCTCCGTAGGCCAGGTCCTGGGCGTCGACATGGAAGACCTGCTGCGGCGCCATCACCGCAGGCCCGACGGTCCGTGGCCCCTGCGCAGGCACGATGGCGCCACGCTGTTCGCGCAGCTCGCTCTCGACCGGCGCACCCTGCGGCCCGCGGCCCCCGCGCCCGTGCCCGCGAAAGCGCCCGAGGACGCCCTGGCCCAGCTGGACACCGGCGATGAACGGTGGCGTATGGCGGCAGCCAAGGCACGCCGCGTGCTGGACAAGCCCATTGCGCTGCTCATCCAGGGTGAATCGGGCGTGGGCAAGGAGTGGTTCGCGCGCAGCGCGCACCAGAGCGGCCCGCGGCGCAATGGCCCTTTCGTCGCCATCAACTGCGCGGCGATGCCGGAATCGCTGATCGAGTCCGAGCTGTTCGGCTACAGCCCCGGCACCTTCACCGGTGGACGGCGCGAAGGGCGGCCGGGCCTGCTGCGCGAGGCGCACGGGGGCACGCTGTTCCTCGACGAGATCGGGGACATGCCGCAAGCCTTGCAGACCCGGCTGCTGCGGGTGCTGCAGGAAAGGCAGGTCGTGCCCCTGGGCAGTGCGCAACCGGTCGCCGTGGACTTCGCCTTGATCAGCGCCTCGCACCGCCGGCTGCGCGACGAAGCCGAGCAGGGGCGTTTCCGGCCCGACCTGTACTATCGGATCAACGGCCTGACGGTGGAACTGCCTGCGCTGCGCGAACGCACCGATCTGGAGGCGCTGGTCGCCAAGCTCCTGCACGAGATCGAGCCCGTCAGCCCTCCGTGCGTGGAGCCGGGACTCATGGCCGCGTTCGAGCAGTACCGCTGGCCCGGCAATCTGCGCGAGTGCGCCAGCGTGCTGCGCACGGCCAGCGCCATGCTGGACCCCGGCGAGCAGTGCATCGAATGGCACCACCTGCCGGACGATTTCCAGGAAGCACTCCAGCGCGCGGACCGGCTTCCTGCGCCGGAGGCGGCCAGCCGGCCGCCGCAGAATCTGGAGGAACTCTCGCAGGCCGCGATCCAGCAGGCGCTGGAGAGCTGCCGGGGCAACGTCAGCCAGGCCGCGCGCACGCTGGGAATCAGCCGCCAGACGCTCTACCGGAAAATAGCCCAGCGCAGATACGGCCTGCCTCCCGCCAAAGAGTGAGCAGACCTTGGCTTGGTAACGCCCGGGCTATGCTGGGTGCATGCGCAATCCTCAAAAGGCCCTGCTGATCGTCTACCACTCGATGACCGGCGGCACGCGCCAGATGGCCGAGGCGGCACGCGAGGGCGCCATGGCAGACGCCAGTGTGCATGTGCGGCTGCTGCACGCGGGCCAGGCCGGCGCCGATGACGTGCTCGCGGCCGATGGCTTCATCTTTGCCACGCCGGAAAACCTCGCGGCCGTCAGTGGGCAGTTCAAGGACTTCTTCGACCGCAGCTACTACCCCGTGCTCGACCGCGTCAATGGCCGGCCCTACGCCAGCCTGGTCTGCGCGGGCAGCGACGGGAGCAATGCCGCTCGGCAGATCGAGCGCATCGCCACCGGTTGGCGCCTGCGGCCCGTCGCAGAGCCCCTGATCGTCTGCACCCATGCGCAGACGCCGGAAGCCATTCTGGCCGCCAAGCGGATTGGTGCGGACGACCTGGCGCGCTGCAAGGCCCTGGGCGAGGCCATGGCGGCAGGCCTGGCGCTCGGGGTCTTCTAGGCGGGTCAGCGCCTTTGCGCTGCCAGCCTGCGCACCACCGTCGCCAGCCGGTCGATTTCGTCGAAGGTGTTGTAGAACGCCAGCGACGGCCGTACCGTGGTCTCCACGCCGAAGCGGCGCAGGATGGGCTGGGCGCAGTGGTGGCCCGTGCGCACGGCGATGCCTTCCTCGTTGAGCGCCTTGCCCACTTCCTCGGTCGAGTAGCCCGCGAGCACGAAGGACATGACGCTCGCCTTGTCGGCGGCAGTGCCGATCAGGCGCACGCCCTGGATGTCGCTTAAGGCACGCATGCCATAGACCAGCAGATCGTGCTCGTAGCGCGCGATGTTCTCCATGCCCACACGGTTCACGTAGTCGATGGCCGCCCCCAGGCCCACGGCGTCGGCGATGTTGCCGGTGCCCGCCTCGAACTTGTTGGGGATGGGCTGGAACACCGTTTTCTCGAAGGTCACGTCGGCGATCATGTTGCCGCCGCCCTGCCAGGGCGGCATGTCCTCCAGCACCTCGCGCCTGCCCCAGACCACGCCGATGCCGGTGGGCCCGAACACCTTGTGGCCCGAGAACACGAAGAAGTCCGCGCCGATGTCCTGCACGTCCACCCGCATGTGCGAGACGGACTGCGCGCCATCGACGAGCGCCTTCGCGCCCGCCCGCCTGGCGAGCTGCACGATTTCCCTGACCGGCACCACGGTGCCGAGTGCGTTGGAAACCTGGGTGACGGCGACGATCTTGGTGCGGTCGTTCAGCAGCTTCTGGTATTCGTCGAGCAGCACCTGACCCGAATCGTCCACCGGGATCACGCGCAGCTTCGCGCCCTTGGCGGCGGCGAGCTGCTGCCAGGGCACGATGTTGGCGTGGTGCTCCAGGTTGGAGACAATGATCTCGTCGCCCTCGCCCACGTGCTGGCCGCCCCAGCTCTTGGCCACGAGGTTGATGGCCTCTGTGGTGCCGCGCACGAAGATGACCTCGTTCACGTCGGGCGCGTTGATGAACTTCTGCACGCGCTGCCGCGCGCCCTCGTAGGCATCGGTGGCGCGGGCGGCGAGCTCGTGCGCGGCGCGGTGGATGTTGGAGTTCTCGTGCTCGTAGAAGTAGCTGATGCGGTCGATGACCTGCCGGGGCTTGTGCGTGGTGGCCGCGTTGTCGAACCAGACGAGCTGGCGGCCGTTCACGCGCTCGGAGAGCACGGGAAAGTCGCGCCGGATGGCGTGCACGTCGAACGGCGGGTGCTGGCCCTGCCCGGCCAGCGGCACGCCATCCTGCGCGTTCGGACGTGCACCGGGCTTGGGCGGCGTGACGTAACCGCTGGGCAGCACGACCGCATCGACGAAATAGAAGCGCGGATCACCGGAGGGGACGACCGGTACGGCATCGCCCCCCGTGGGCGCACTCGCCGCGCGTGGCGGCTCGGTGTGCGTGCTGAAGGGCTGGCGTGCCAGCAGGTCCAGGGCGTCGGCCCGGGCCGGGTCGGCGCCGCCCGCCGAAGGCTGCCGGTCCGCGGAGTCCAGGAAGTAGTACGGCACGGCGCCCGAGGCCTCGGGCACCCCCAGCACGGCGCCGCCCAGTCGCGGCTCGTAGGCGGGCAAGGCGCTCAGGACCTTGTCGGGCACGCCATTGCCGGCGTTCGCGTGCGGCAACAGCGCCGGCGCGCGGTGCGCGAGCGAGGCCACGGGCGTGGGCGAAGCCGGCAGCAGGTTGGCGCCGGGGGCGATGCCCTGCGGAATGGGGGTGCCGGGCACCGATGGACCCAAGCCTGCCGGACTGGCCAGCGGCGAGCCGGGCGGCGCGACGTTGACAGGCGCCTGCACGCCCGCGATGGGCGTGGCCTGGCCCATGCCGGGAATTGCGGATGGCGGCGTGCCGGGCAGCGCCGAGAACAGCGCCGAGGCCATGCGCGCGAGCACCGACGGGTCGATCGGCGCCTCCAGGCCCTGCGGCACGGCCACGGGTGGGGAAGCTGTCGTCATGGAGCGCTACCCGCTTACTTGTAGGTGTCCAGGGCCGAATAGTCGTGGTAGCGGTTGATCTCCACGTCGTCCAGCACGGCCAGCGCATCGGAGGTGAGCACCGCCAGCGAGCAGTACAGCGAGATCAGGTACGAAGCGATGGCGTGGTTGTTGATGCCCATGAAGCGCACCGACAGCCCCGGCCCCTGCTCGCCGGGCAGGCCGGGCTGGAACAGGCCGACCACGCCCTGGCGCTTGTCGCCCACGCGCAGCAGCAGGATCTTGCTCTTGCCGTCCGCCACGGGCACCTTGTCGGAGGGGATCAGCGGAATGCCGCGCCAGGTGATGAACTGCGAGCCGAACAGGCTCACCGTGGGCGGCGGCGTGCCGCGGCGCGTGGCTTCGCGGCCGAAGGCGGCGATGGCCAGCGGGTGTGCGAGGAAGAAGGCGGGCTCCTTCCAGACCTTGGTGAGCAGCTCGTCCAGGTCGTCGGGCGTGGGCGCGCCGGTGAGCGGAAAGATGCGCTGCTCGTCCGTGACCTGCGCGAGCAGGCCGTAGTCGGGATTGTTGATGAGCTCGCTTTCCTGGTTCTCCTTGATCGTCTCGATCGTCAGGCGCAGCTGCTCCTTGATCTGGTCGTGGGGGCTGCTGTAGAGGTCGGAGATGCGGGTGTGCACGTCCAGCACCGTGCTCACGGCGTTCAGGAAGTATTCGCGCGGATGCTCCTCGTAGTCCACGAAGGTGCGCGGAAGCTGGTTCTCCTCTTCCTTGGCGGTGCAGGTGACCTTGATCGCCTCGGGATTGCGCACCTTGTTCAGCCGGTAGATGCCCGCCTCCACCGGCACCCATTGCAGCAGGTGCGTGAGCCAGCGGGGGCTGATGGTGTCCAGCTGGGGGACGGTCTTGGTTGCATTGGCTAGTTGCCGAGCGGCGCTGTCGCCGAGTGCGGTCGTACCGCCCACTGTTGCCGACATGGTGAAACTCCGTGTGGTTGGAAATTGATGACACGGGCGAGTTTCAAAGCTCCGCCCGCCGGCTTCAACAGGCTATAGCCGCCAACTCGATGCCGCGCACCAGGTTGGCGCGGTGCACGACCTCGCCCCGCGTGACCAGCGTGGACGGCAGGACGCCCAGCGCGCCCGCCAGCTTTTCCACGGTGACCAGCGATGCGATCGCCCGGCCGCGCTCGATCTCGCCGACGTAGGAACGGTTGAGGTCCGAATGCTCCGCCAGCCGCTCCTGGGACCAGCCCTGCGCTTCGCGGGACTGGCGCACCGCGATGCCAAAGCCTTTGACGAAGGTGGTCATGGGGTCGCCCCCGCTTCAGCCCGCAGCGGCGCGTGGGCCGATTCCAACGAGTCGGCCTGCGTCACATGGCCCCCGGCAGGAACATCGCGGGTGAGCCACACGTTGCCCCCGATCACGGCGCCCCGGCCCAGCGTGACGCGGCCCAGAATGGTGGCGCCGGCATAGATGACCACGTCGTCCTCCACCACCGGATGGCGCGGCAGCCCTTTCTGGAGGTGGCCTTGCGCATCGGTGGGGAAACGCTTGGCCCCCAGCGTGACGGCCTGGTACACCCGCACGCGCCGGCCGATGACGGCGGTCTCGCCGATCACCACGCCGGTGCCGTGGTCGATGAAAAAGCCGGCACCGATCTGCGCGCCCGGATGGATGTCGATGCCCGTCTGGGCATGGGCCAGCTCCGCCACGATGCGCGCAAGCAACGGCGTGCCGAGCTGGTAGAGGCAGTGGGCCAGGCGGTGGTGGATCATGGCCAGCACGCCGGGGTAGCACAGCAGCACCTCGTCCACGCTGCGCGCGGCCGGGTCGCCCTGGTAGGCCGCCAGCACATCGCTGTCGAGCAGGCGCCGGATCTGGGGCAGCGATTGCGCGAAGGACTGGGCGACATGCCGGGCCTGCCGGTCCACATCGACCAGGTCGCGCTCCTGCTGGCGGGCGCTGTACCGCAATTCCAGGCTGATCTGCGCAAAAAGCGCATGCAATGCGGAGTCCAGCGTGTGCGCTACATAGAAGTCTTCGCTTTCCTGGCGCAGATCGTAGGGTCCCAGGCGCATGGGAAAGAGCGCGCCCTTGAGCTGCTCGACGACCTGGGCCAGGGCATCGCGCGAGGGAAACTCGCGCCCGCCGGGCTCCTGCGATCTCTTCTGCGCTTCGCGCCATTCGCGGCGCACCTCTCCGAGCGAGGCCGCAATGTGCTCGATGTCAAAGATGGCCATGGATTGCCTCGTCTTTGCCGCCGGGTTCAGTCCTGCACCCAGGGCAGGCCGTGGAAGCGCCAGCCATCGCTGCCGCCGCGCTGCTGGCGCGCATCGATCTCGCCCTCGAATCCCTCCAGCACATTGAACACATGGCGAAAACCCGCTGCCGCGGCGGCCTCGGCAGCCAGGATGGAGCGCTTGCCGCTGCGGCACAGCAACAGCACCACCGCCTCCTTGCCGCCGTCCTTGGCCAGCTTGGCTTCCAGCTCCCGGACGAACCGGGGGTTGCGCGTGAGCGCCGTGCCCGTGGCCCAGGCCACATGCGGGCTGCCAGGGACATGCCCCACGAACTTGCGTTCCTCTGCCGAGCGCACGTCCACGAGCAGTGCCCGCCCGGCCTTTACCAGCTCCCAGGCGACCGGCGGGCTGACACCGCCAGCGTAGGAAAGGCCAAGCTCCGAAGCCTCCTGGCGCGCCTGCTCCAACGCGGCAGGCAGTTCGGCTTCTGCGATTTCGTAGGTCATGAAAGAGACTCCTCGCGGTCATTGATGGTGATAGCCATCGAATCTACGGGGCGGGCCATCATTCACAAACGAATAAAAAATCCATTCAAAATTACCTAAACATCCTTAGCCATCCCTTTCAAGGTATTTGGGTCAAATTGGGCTCCAGCGCTTATCCAGAAAGCGCTGAAAGCTATTGTTTTTGATGATTTGCCTGGGTTGAGTGCGGGGGCCGGGAGTCGCCCTCAACAAAAGCAAATCATCAAAAACAATAGCTACCAGCGCAATCTACATAAGCCCTAGAGCCCGATTTGACCAAAGACCTTGAAAGGGGTGCTTCTCAGAGCGTGTTTACGCGATGGCGCGCGGGGTGCTCCGGCCGCGCCAGTCCCAGATGCTCGCGCAAGGTGCGTCCCTGGTAGTCCTTGCGGAACAGGCCCCGGCGCTGAAGCTCGGGCACTACCAGGTTGGCGAAGTCGCTGAGCCCATGGGGCAGCGTGGGGGCCAGCACATTGAAGCCGTCTGCGGCCCCGGTGGTGAACCAGTGCTCAAGCTCGTCGGCAATGGTCTGTGGCGTCCCTATCAGGGTCCAGTGCCCGCGGGCGCCGGCCACTTTTTCATAGAGCTGGCGTATCGTCAGGTTCTCGTCCCGCGCCATCTTGGCGAACAGCGTCTGGCGGCTTTGCCAGCCCTGGGTGACCGGCAAGTCCTGCGGGAACGGCCCGTCCACCGGATAGGCAGACAGGTCCGCGTTGCCAAGAAAGGTGGACAGCAAGCCGACACCCAGCACCGGGTCAATCAGGCCTTGCAGCTGACCGAACTTGTCTTGCGCCTCCTGCAGGCTGCGTCCCACGAAAGGCGAGATGCCCGGCAGGATCTTCAGCTGGTCCGGCGTGCGGCCATGGGCCGCCAGCCGCCCTTTGAGCGACCGGTAGAACGCGCGGGCGTCCTCGGGGGTCTGCTGCGCGGTGAACACCACTTCGGCGGCCGAAGCCGCCAAGTCCTGGCCATCGCTGGAAGACCCCGCCTGCACCAGCACCGGGTAGCCCTGCGGCGATCTCGGTGTCTGCAGCCCGCCGTGCACCTTGAAGTGCTCCCCCTCGAATGCCACGCGGTGCAGGCGCTCCGGCGCGAAGAACCGGTTGGCCTCCTTGTCGTGAACGAAGGCATCGTCTTCCCAGGTATCCCACAGTCCTTTGACGATCTGCACGTACTCATGCGCGCGGGCATAGCGGTGCGCATGGTCGAGCTGCCTGTCGAGTCCGAAGCTGCGCGCCTCGAAGTCACTGCCCGAGGTGACCAGGTTCCAGCCCGCACGCCCGCCGCTGATCCAGTCCAGCGTGGCGTATTTGCGCGCGAGGTGGTACGGCGGGAGGTACGTGGTGGACACGGTGGCCACCAGGCCAATGCGTTCGGTGGCCTGCGACAGGGCCGACAGCACGAGAAGCGGCTCCATCGGATACCAGAGCGCGTTCTTCGCCACCACATCATCGGGTGGGCCGGGCAAGCCTACGTTGTCCGCAAAGAAGACCGCGTCGAACTTCGCCGCCTCGGCAATGCGCGCCCATTCGCGCAGCTGTGCAATCGAGCTCGCTGCACCGGCGTTCACATCCGGATGGCGCCAGGCCGCGAGGTGATGGCCCACGCCAAAGAAGAAGGCGCCCAGATGCATCGTGGAAGGAGTGTTCGGCATGAAGTTGGCAGAAGTAATGAAGGCATGGGCCAACGCGGCCCAGGCTTTGGAGGTACGGCTGTTTCAGGACTCAGCGCTGCTGCCCCCAGCGCCGCACGGTCAGCCGCTCCAGCGTGGCGAACCCCAGGCTCTCCACCAGCAACCCGATGAGCACCACCATCACCAGGCCCGCGAAGACCCGGTCCGTGTACAGCTCGTTGCGGTTCTGGAAGATGTACCAGCCCAATCCCCCCTTGCCCGACGACGCGCCGAACACCAGTTCAGCGGCGATCAGGGTCCTCCAGGCGAACGCCCAGCCGATCTTCAGTCCGGACAGGATGGCGGGCAGCGCCGCGGGAACGAGGATCTGCGCCACATAGCGCACGCCGCGCAGGCCGTAGTTGCGGCCTGCCATGCGCAGCGTCTCTGGCACGCCCTGAAAACCCGCATAGGTATTCAACGCCAGCGGCCACAGCACCGAGTGGATCAGTACGAACACCAGGCTCCCGCGTCCGAGGCCGAACCAGAGTAGCGCCAGCGGCAGCAGGGCAATCGCGGGCAAGGGGTTGAACATGGAGGTCAACGTGTTGAGCAGATCGCGGCCCAGTTGCGTGGAGACGGCCAGGGTCGTCAAGGCGAACGCGAGCACGACACCCGCCGCATAGCCCTGCAGCAGCACATTCAGGGAGATGCGCACCCTGTCGATCAGTTCGCCCGTGGCCACGCCTTCGGCCAGGGCCTTCATGGTGGCGGCGAACGTCGGCAGCAGCAGGTCGTTGTCCTGCCAGCGGGCGGCCACTTCCCAGGCCAGAGCGAGCACCGACAGAATCAGCGCCCGGCGCACCCACCCCTGCGCCCAGATGCGCGCCGTCCAGGGAAGCACGCGCTCCAGCGGCACGTCGTTGAAAGGGGCGAGGCTGCGCTCGTATTCCGGCCGTATCGGCGGCTGCAGGGAGCGGCTCATGGCGTTGCGTGCCCTTCCTCTTCGAAGAGCAGGCGATGGATCCGCTGCGCCGCGGCCTGGAAAGCGGCGCTGCCCAGGCTTGCCAGATGAAACTCGTGGCTGTTGATCTCGGCGCGCATGCGCCCTGGATGGGGTGAAAGCAGCGCGATGCGGTTGCCCACGACCAACGCTTCCTCGATCGAGTGCGTGACGAACAGCAGGGTGAACCGGACTTCGTCCCACAGCTCCAGCAACTCCTCCTGCATCTTGCGGCGCGTGAGCGCATCCAGCGCGGCGAAAGGCTCGTCCATCAACAGCACGCGCGGCTGCATGGCCAGCGCCCGGGCGATGGCCACGCGCTGCTTCATGCCCCCGGACAGCTGGTGCGGGTATGCATCCGCGAACGGAGTAAGCCCCACCTTCTCGAGATAGTGCATCGCGCGTTCCGAAGCCTGCTTGCGGTCCAGTGCGCGGGAGGCGACCAGCGGGAACACGATGTTCTGCTTCACGGTTTTCCAGGGCGGCAGTTGGTCGAACTCTTGGAACACCGCAATGCGGTCCGGTCCCGGCGCCTCCACGCGCTCGCCAGCCAGGCGGATCTCGCCTTCGACGGGCGGCATGAAGCCGCCGATCGCCTTGAGCAAGGTGGACTTGCCGCAGCCCGAGGGACCGAGCAGCACAAAGCGGTCGGCAGCGTACAGATCAAAGCTCACGCGGTGCGTGGCGCGCACCACCCGCTCGGACGTGCGGTACTCCAGGCTGACGCCATCGACCTGGAGCAATGCCTGCGACGTGACTGCAAGCGCCCCTGTCGACGCAGCGGGCTTCGCAGCCCCGGCCAGGGCATCGGCAGAAAAGCCTTGCCGCAGGGCAACGCCGGGCGCCAGGGCGGTCATTCTCAGTTCCCTGCAGCGTTGTGGGCATCGGGGAAGAAGTAGTCCTTCGCGGATGCGGGCTTGTTCTTGATGGCGCCCACGCGGTGCATGAATTCGGCCAGCGCATAGGTGTTCTGGGGCGTGGTCTTGAACTGGACTTCTGGGCTCTTGATGATCTTGAGCAGCAGATCCCGGTCCGTCTTCGCGTTGCTCACCTTGAGGTAGATATCCGCGGCTTTTTCCGGGTGGGCCGCGACGAACTGGGAAGCTTCGTTCAGCGCATCCACGAAAGCCTTGTAGGTCTTCGGATTCTCGGCGCGGAATTTCTCGGTGGCGTACAGCACCGTGGCCGACGCGGGGCCGCCCAGCACGTCGTAGGAATTCAGCACGATGCGCGCCTGCGGGTTGCCCGCCAGCTCCTGCTCTTGAAACGGTGGGTTGCCGAAGTGTGCGGTGATCTCGGTTCCGCCCTTGATGATGGCTGCCGCAGCATCCGGATGCGGCACCGCCACGCTGATCCTGTCGAGCTTGTTGAAATCCTTGTCGCCCCACAGCTTGGCCGAGGCCAACTGCAGCACCCGGGACTGCACCGAAACGCCCACGGCAGGCAGCGCGATGCGGTCCTTGTCCGTGAAGTCCGCGATCGTCTTCACGCTTGGGTTGTTGGTCACCAGGTAGTACGGAAAATTGCCCAGGGAAGCCACGCCCTTCACGTCCTGGCGTCCCTTGGTGCGGTCCCAGATCGTGAGCAGAGGACCCACCCCGGCGCCGGCAATCTCGATGTTGCCCGCGAGCAGCGCGTCGTTCACGGCCGAACCGCCAGACAGCTGCACCCATTCCACCTTGGCATCCACCCCGGCGGCCTTGGCATGCTTTTCGATGAGCTTCTGCTCCTGGGCCACATTGAGCAGCAGGTACACGATGCCGAACTGCTGGGCGATGCGGATCTGGCCTTCGGCATGGGCGGCCAAGCTGCCCAGGGCCATGCCCAAGCCAGCGATGAAGGCGGTGGTCTTGCGGAGCGCGCGGTTCATGGGGTCGGTCTTTCTAGAGTCGAGGTTCAGAAGGGCGTGTCGCCCTGGATGGTGGTGCGGTACAGCTTGCGGCGCAGGTGGTCCGGCGTGCCGGCGGCCAGGTGCATGAGGGACCGGTTGTCCCAGAAGACCAGGTCGTGCGGCTGCCACCGGTGGCGGTAGACGAATTCGGGCCGGGTGCTGTGGGCGAACAGCTCGGCCAGCAGTGCATCGCTTTCTGCCTGGGGTAGCCCCACGATGCGCGTGGTGAAGTGCTCGCTGACGAAGAGCGCCTTGCGCCCTGTTTCGGGGTGGGTGCGGACCACCGGCTGCACGGCAGGCGCCACCTGCGCGATCTGCGCCGGCGTCAGCCGGGGCCGCCAGGGGTTCCTGGCGCGCAGTTCCTCGTACTTGGCAAGGTAGCTGTGCTCCGCCCGCAGAGGCAGGATGCGTTGCTTCAGCTCCGGGCTCAAGGCCTCCCAGGCCAGGTGCTGGTCGGCAAACAGCGTGTCCCCGCCTTCGCTGGGAAGCTCCTGGGCATGCAGTAGCGACCCCAGGCTGGGCTGCGGCTTGTAGGAGATGTCGGAGTGCCAGTACACGCCGGCGTCGCCCAGGCCAATGGGCTCCCCGTTCTCCTTGATGTTGGAGACGATCAGGATTTCCGGGTGCCCCTGCAGCTGGAACTGATGAAGCACGTGGATTTCCAGCGGCCCGAAGCGGCGGCTGAACTGGATTTGGGCATCGGGGGACACCCCCTGGTCCCGGAACACCACCACGTGGTGCTCCAGATGCGCCTGATGGATGCGGGCAAAATCGGCCTCGTTGATCGGCCGGGAAATGTCCAGCCCGATGATCTCCGCGCCCACGGGTGCGTCGAACGGGCGTACTTCGAAGCTTTGCGCAGGAATACCGGGAACGGGAGCGGCTGTCGTCATTCGATCGTCGTGTTGCATACGGCCACCGGTGGATGGCCAGGAGATGGCGACTGTAGGCCGCCACCCCACGACAGGGAACGAAGGATTTGTTGCTTGTTTATGAGATAAACATCCAAGCAACCGGGCTTGGCAACTGCGCCGCCACGGGCGCGGGACCACTCCTACAGCAAGACGCCGCACGCACTGACCCGGGCGGGGACCTAGCCAACATTCAATGAATGGGCAGGCACCTTCGCCTGTGCTACCTATCCAGGAGATCGCAATGGCAAATACCCAGCAAGGCCAGAACCAAAACCCCCGCGCACAGCAGCAGGATCAACAGAACCAGAAGGGCCAGCAACAGCAGAATCAAGCGAGCCCTCAGGATCGCGATCCGTCCCAGTCCCAACGGAACCAGGGCCAGCAGCAGCAGGCCAATGAGCAGAACCGCCAGCAGGGCAACGAAGTGAACCAAGGCGTCAACCAGGCGAACCGTGACCAGCAAAACCAGCGCGATCAGAATCGCAGTTGATTGCCCGTACGCCGCCTCAAGCCCGTCACAGCACGGGCTTTTTTGTATGGCTCCCTTGGAGCCTGCAGCGGACTGCTAGGTCTGCCAGGTTTCGCCCTGCCGCTCCAGCAGGGCGCGCCCCTTGGGCGTGAGAGAAAGGACGCGGGCGAACTGCTCCGAAGATTCGATCCCGGGCAGCATGACGGCGATCAGTTCGGCAGCCCGAAGCACGCGCAGCTTGTCGATGCAGGCCTCGTCGGTGACCGTGACCGGTAGCTGCGTCTGAGCGATCTCGCGTAGATACTCGAATGGCATGGCCGACCTCTCTACAGAAAGTGACACCAAAGCGCAGTGTGGGGGGCGGATGCGCCGCCCCATGTAAGCAAATGATGCCGGCTTGCAGGATCGCAGCCAACAACAAAAAGGGCTTCCATCTGGAAGCCCTTTTGCATTGCAGTTACCAAGGGAAACACTTCCACATGGCAGCGGCACCCGCGAAGTGCCGCCACCATGGGAAGGCCCGCAACCGGGAAATTACAGGTAGCTGGCTTCGCCGCGGGGGATCTGGCCGGTGCGCACGGCTTCGGCGGC
>Ga0222424_100281_pt1 | contig 39099 bp, 37 predicted proteins | sample 2B2ome_FD_182468 | JGI IMG/M metagenome (GOLD analysis project Ga0222424, IMG submission 182468) | Enriched microbial communities from leaf-cutter ant dump, University of Wisconsin, Madison, United States - 2B200A (version 2) | ecosystem: Environmental > Terrestrial > Nest > Insects nest > Nest... | reverse complement strand
ATGACCCGCATGCCCAAGGTGCAGGAGAAGGTCAAGGAATTCTTCGGCAAGGACCCGCGCAAGGACGTGAACCCCGACGAAGCCGTGGCCGTGGGCGCCGCCATCCAAGGGCAAGTGCTGAGTGGCGACCGCAAGGACGTGCTGCTGCTGGACGTGACGCCTCTGAGCCTGGGCATCGAGACCCTGGGCGGCGTGATGACCAAGATGATCACCAAGAACACGACCATCCCGACGAAGTTCGCGCAGACCTTCTCCACGGCCGATGACAACCAGCCGGCCGTGACCATCAAGGTCTACCAGGGCGAGCGCGAGATGGCTTCGGGCAACAAGCTCTTGGGCGAGTTCAACCTCGAAGGCATTCCGCCCGCATCGCGCGGCGTGCCGCAGATCGAAGTGTCGTTCGACATCGATGCCAACGGCATCCTGCACGTGGGTGCCAAGGACAAGGGCACGGGCAAGGAGAACAAGATCACCATCAAGGCCAACTCCGGCCTGTCGGAAGAAGAAATCCAGCAGATGGTGAAGGACGCCGAGCTCAACGCCGCCGACGACAAGAAGAAGCTGGAGCTGGTCCAGGCCCGCAACCAGGGAGAAGCCGCGGTGCACAGCGTGAACAAGAGCCTGGGCGAGCATGGCGACAAGCTCGACGCGGGCGAGAAGGACGCGATCACCGCCGCGGTGAAGGCCCTGGAAGACGCCCTGAAGGGTGACGACAAGGCCGCCATCGAGGAAAAGACCAACGCGCTGATGGCCGCCAGCCAGAAGCTGGGCGAGAAGATGTACGCCGCCGAGCAGGCTGCGCAGCAAGGCGCCCAGGGCGCGGCAGGCGGCGCCGATGCCGCGGGCGCTTCGGGCGGCGGCAGCAGCAGCAAGCCTGCAGACGACGACAACGTGGTCGATGCCGAAGTGAAGGAAGTCAAGAAGGGCTGAGCATGCCCCGTTGACCAAGATGCCGCCGCGCAGCGCCCGCAAGGGCCATGCGCGGCGTTCCTGTTCTCACCGGGCTTAGAAAAACCATGTCCAAAAGAGATTTTTACGAAGTCCTGGGCGTTCCCAAGAACGCTTCGGAGGACGAGATCAAGAAGGCCTATCGCAAGCTCGCGATGAAGTACCACCCTGACCGCAACCAGGGTGACGCGGCCAAGAACGCGGAGGAGAAATTCAAGGAGGCCAAGGAGGCCTACGAGATGCTCACCGACGCGCAAAAGCGCGCGGCCTACGACCAGTACGGCCACGCGGGCGTGGACCCAAACATGCGCGGCCCCGGCGGCGCGGAAGGCTTCGGCGGCTTCGCCGAGGCGTTCGGCGACATCTTCGGCGACATGTTCGGCCAGCAGCGCGGCGGGCGCGGCGGGCGGCAGGTCTACCGCGGCAGCGACCTGAGCTACGCGATGGAGATCACCCTGGAGGAAGCCGCCAAGGGCAAGGACGCGCAGATCCGCATCCCGAGCTGGGACACCTGCGACACCTGCCACGGCAGCGGCGCCAAGCCCGGCACCAGCGCCAAGACCTGCGGCACCTGCCAGGGCGCGGGCACGGTGCAGATGCGCCAGGGCTTCTTCAGCGTGCAGCAGACCTGCCCGCACTGCCGCGGCACGGGCAAGATCATCCCCGAGCCCTGCACCGCCTGCCACGGCCAGGGCAAGATCAAGAAGCAGAAGACGCTGGAGGTGAAGATCCCCGCCGGCATCGACGACGGCATGCGCATCCGCTCCACCGGCAACGGCGAGCCGGGCACCAACGGCGGCCCGCCGGGCGACCTGTACATCGAGATCCGGCTGAAGAAGCACGACATCTTCGAGCGCGACGGCGACGACCTGCACTGCCAGGTGCCGGTGAGCTTCATCACCGCCGCGCTGGGCGGCGAGATCGAGGTGCCCACGCTGCAGGGCAAGGCCGCCATCGACATCCCCGAGGGCACGCAGGCCGGCAAGCAGTTCCGCCTGCGCGGCAAGGGCATCAAGGGCGTGCGCGCGAGCTACCCGGGCGACCTGTATTGCCACATCGCGGTGGAGACGCCCGTCAAGCTCACCGAGCACCAGCGCAAGCTGCTGCGCGAGCTGGAAGAGTCGCTCAAGAAGGGCGGCGCCCGCCACTCGCCCAGCGGCGAGAGCTGGACGGACCGGCTGAAGAACTTCTTCTCCTGATCCTCGCCTCCCCCTAAAAAAACCGCCCGGACCTCCGGGCGGTTTTTTTATCGACGTCACCGCCGTCCTGCCTGCTCCTGGCGAATGCGCTCCAGGCCCTGCCGGTAGGTGGTCACCGCGAAGTCCGGGAAGCGGTGCTTGAACTTCGTGGAATCGAAAAGATTGTCCTGCCCATAGCGGGGCAGCAGTTCCCGGATCTCACGCACTTGTTTGGAAAAGAGGCCTGCGGCGGCCAGGGTCCACCGGCCGATGACCGTGTAACCCGCACCGCGCCCGAAGACCTCGCCGGCCATGGCGACGAACTCCCGGTAGGTGGGCCGGTCGTCGCAGCACGGCAGGTGCCAGGTCTGGCCGAACGCATCCGGCGCGTTGCCCAGGGCTGCCAGCGCGCGGCTCGCATCCGGGGTCCAGATCAATGTGCGCCGCGTGTCGTCGCGCACCGGCACGCGGGGCTTCTGCCCGGCCAGGAGCCGGTCGATGACCAGCGCATTCGTGAAGCTCTGCGTCTTGCCCGGGCCGTAGAACTCCGGCGCACGGCCGATGAGGACGGGGATGTCGCCGCGCGCCATCTCGTCCAGCACCATGCGCGCCATGGCGGCGCGCACCCGGCCCTTGCGCCCCACAGGCGCGAAGGGGGTGGATTCCGTCTGCAGCCGGTCGTCCTGCGGGTACATGTAGGTGTTGTCGAAGTAGGCGAACTTCGCGCCCGCCACACGGCAGGCGTCGAGCGCGTTCCGCAGCATCACGGGGAACTGCGTCTCCCACAGCGCCGTGTCCGGCGGCAGGCCCGCGGTGAAGTAGACGACGCTGCTGCCCCGGACCGCCTCGGCCGTCTGCCGCGCATCCAGGAGGTTGGCGGCCACCAGGCTGTCGGTGTCGTGCACCTTGCGCGGCGTGCGGCTCACCAGCCGCAGACCACCGGTGTCGTGGCTGCGCTGCAGCTCCCGCGCGAGCTCCACCGCGATCTGGCCGTTCGCGCCCAATATCGTTTGCATTCCCGTTCCTCGGATATGAACTTGACGCCAGCTTAAGCTTGAAGCAAGGTTCAATGTCAAACGCCCCTGGAGCAGCACGACCATGAAGATCGGCGAACTCGCCCAGCGCACCGGCCTGGCGCCGTCGCGCATCCGCTTCTACGAGCGCATCGGCCTGCTCCAGGCCGTGCAGCGCCAGCCCAACGGCTACCGCAGCTACCCCACCGATGCGGTGCTGGTGCTGCAGCTGATCGCCACCGCGCAGCGGGCGGGTTTCAGCCTGGACGAGTTGCGCACGCTGCTGCCCGGCGACCTCGCGCAGTGGGAGCACGGCACCCTGCTGGGCACGCTGCGCCGCAAAGTGGAAGAGATCGAGACGCTGCAGGCGCAGCTCGCGGACAGCAAGGCCCAATTGGTTGCATTGATGGCGCAGATCGAGGCCAAGCCGCAGGACATGAGCTGCGCCGCCAACGCCCGGCGTGTGCTGTCGGAGATGCGGTTGACGTAACCGGGTCAGCGCAGCAGTGCCGCCACCTGCTCGGCCGTCGCCTTGGCCGACTGCGGGTTCTGGCCCGTTACCAGCCGGCCGTCGGCGACCACCTTGGAGACGAAGGGCAGCCAGGCCTTCTCGTACCGGGCGCCGCGCTGCTTCATGGCGCCCTCGGCGTTGTAGGGCACCTTGCGGGCCACGCCGGCCAAGATCTCCTCGCGCCACGAGAAGCCGGTGAGCCTGCGCCCCGCCACCAGCAGCGAGCCGTCCGACAGCGTGGTGTTCAGCAGGCCGCAGTAGCCGTGGCACACCGAGGCCACGATGCCGCCGCGCTCCCAGATGCCGCGCGTGATGCGCTGCAGCCCCTGCGCGTCCGGGAAGTCCCACATCACCGCATGCCCGCCGGTGAAGTAGATCGCGTCGAAATCCGCCGGGTCGATCGTGTCGGGCCGGGCGGTGTCCGACAACAGCGCCATGCGGGCCGGGTCGGCCAGCCAGTCCTTCGCGGTGGTGTCGAGGTTGGGCCATTTCAGCGATCGAGGCTCCAGCGGCGAGCGGCCGCCCGATGGGCTCACGAGATGCTGCGCGCACCCCCGGGCCGCGAACACGTGCCAGGCATGGGTCAGTTCCGACAGCCACAGGCCGGTGGGCTCGGTCGAATCGCCGTACTGCGCGATGTTGCTGACGACGTGAAGGATGCGGTGGGACATGGGGAAGGCTCTCCTGGCTGCGCACCTTAACCTTGAACCGCAGTTCAGAGTCAACCGGGGCGCCCCGCCGCGCTACGATGCCCCGCATGAGCGTCCACATCACCTTCCTCGGCGGCACCGGCACAGTCACCGGCTCCAAGTACCTCGTGCAGCACAACGGCCAGAGCCTGCTGGTGGACTGCGGCCTGTTCCAGGGCTACAAGCAGTTGCGGCTGCAGAACTGGGAGCCGCTGCCCGTGCCCGCGGGCGAAGTGGATGCCGTCATCCTCACCCACGCCCACCTGGACCACAGCGGCTACCTGCCGCTGCTGGCGCGCCAGGGCTTCGGCGGCGCGGTGCACTGCACGGCCGGCACGCGCGACCTGTGCGCCATCCTGCTGCCCGACAGCGGCCACCTGCAGGAAGAAGACGCGGACTACCTCAACCGCCACAACGCCAGCCGCCACCACCCCGCGCTGCCGCTGTACACGCGGCTCGACGCGGTGCACAGCCTGCGCCTGCTGCAGGCCCACCCGCTGCACGCGTGGTTCGAGCCGCTGCCCGGCTGGCGCGCGCGCTTCACCGGCGCGGGCCACATCCTGGGCGCGGCCAGCGTGCTGCTGGAGGTGGGCGGGCGGCGCATCCTGTTCTCGGGCGACCTGGGGCGGCCCGACGACCTGATCATGCAGGCGCCCGAGCCGCCGCCGCCTGCCGACACGGTGCTCATCGAATCCACCTACGGCGACCGCATCCACCAGCCGGCCTCGCTGCTCGACGAACTGGCCGGCGCGCTCACGCGCCTGTCCGCGCGCGGCGGCGTGGCCGTGGTGCCGGTGTTCGCCGTGGGGCGGGCGCAGACGCTGCTGCACGCCATCGCGCAGCTCAAGGCGCAGGGCCGCATCCCCGCGCATTTGCCGGTCTACCTGGACAGCCCCATGGCCGTGAGCGCCACGCAGCTCTTCGGCGAGCACATGGGAGCGCACCGCCTCACGCGCGCCGAGCTGGAGGCCATGGCGCGCGGCACCACGCTGGTCCACACGGCCGAGGAATCCAAGGAGCTGGCGCGGCTGCACGGCCCGCGCGTGATCCTCTCGGCCAGCGGCATGGCCACGGGCGGGCGCGTGCTGCACCACCTGGCGCTGCACGCGGGCGACCACCGCAACCTGATCGTGCTGACCGGCCACCAGTCGCCCGGCACGCGCGGGGCGCGGCTGGCGGCGGGCGAGAAGAGCATCCGCATCCACGGGCAGGACGTGGCGATCCGCGCCGAGGTGGTGCAGCTCTCCAGCGCCTCGGCGCACGCCGATGCGGCGCAGCTCATGGACTGGATCGGCCAGATGGCGCCCGCGCCGCAGCAGGTGTTCATCGTGCATGGGGACATGGAGGCGTCGGACGCGCTGCGCCAGCGCATCGACCACGGCCTGGGGTGGAACGCCATCGTGCCGGTGGCTGGGCGCAGCTACGAGGCCTGAGGGCGGTATCTCAAAAAAGTGAGCTGCTGGCGCTTGTCCATCCTGGGTTTCAGATAGTTTTCCATATGAAACCGAGGTGCATCAAGCACCAGCAGCTCACTTTTTTGACGAACATACCCCAGCGCAGAAGATTGTCATCGCGTTTCACGATGGCAGATCAGATATATCCATAAGAAAATACCCAAAGCCTTCGCCAAACAAGAATATCCCTGCCATCCCGATGAAAAGCTCCGAGCGCAGTTTCGCGCGCCGCATCGACCTCACCTCGCTCCAGCTCTTCGTGGCCGTGTGCGAGCTGGGCAGCATCGGCCGTGCGGCGGAGCGCGAATTCATCGCGGCATCGGCCGTCAGCAAGCGCCTGTCCGACCTGGAAACCGCCGTGGACACCGCCCTGCTCTACCGCCACAGCCGGGGCGTGACGCTGACCCCGGCGGGCGAGAGCCTGCTGCACCACGCGCGCACCGTGCTGTTCGGGCTGGAGCGCATGCAGGGCGAACTCAGCGAATACGCCGACGGCGTGCGCGGCCACGTGCGCATGCATGCCAACATCTCGGCCATCTTCCAGTTCTTGCCCGAAGACCTGGGCGCGTTCGCGCAGGAGCACAGCCAGATCAAGATCGACCTGCAGGAGCACCTCTCCAGCGACGTGCTGCACGCCGTGCAGGAAGGCGCGGCCGACCTCGGCATCTGCAACGTGGCCATGGCCAGCGGCGCGCTGCAGCTCCAGAGCCGCCCCTACCGCAGCGACCACCTGGTGCTCGTCACGCCCGCGGGCCACGCCCTGTCCGCGCGCAGCGCCATTGCCTTTGAAGAACTGCTGGACTGGGACATCGTCGGCCTGCACGCCAACAGCAGCATCAGCCTCGCCATGCGCGCCGCCGCCGCTGCTGCCGGGCGCCCGCTGCGCCAGCGCATCCAGGTCACGGGCCTGGACGCCATGTGCCGCATGATCGACAGCGGCCTGGGCGTGGGCCTGCTGCCCGACCGCGCCTTCGAGCTGATGCGCGGCGTGGGGCGCCTGGCCGCCGTGCCCCTCACCGACGCCTGGGCCCGCCGCGAGCTGCGCGTGGTGGCCCGCGACTTCGACGCCCTGCCCGTCACCGCGCGGCTGCTGGCCGAGCACCTGAGTCCCAGGACCTGTTAACACTGTGGAAGGGGGTCGCGAAGCTCATGACAGCCCGCCCATCAAGGCGCGTGACGCCGTGCGTGCGTCCGCACGCACAAGGAGCGCAACGCCGAGGGGCGGGCTGTCATGAGCTTCCCTTCGGGTTGCCTCGCAAAGGGGCCGTCTGTGGCGTTGCCCGCGCTTGCAAGGCATCAGCCTTGCGGCGCGCGGGCGCCTTGCATCCAGCCCCTTTGCGAGGCAACGCGACCCCCTTCCACAGTGTTAACAGGTCCTAGAATCCAATCCCCCACCTAGAAAGTAGAGCCACGCCATGGGACGCACCCTGTACGACAAGATCTGGGACGAGCACGTCGTCCACACCGAAGAGGACGGAACCTCCATCCTCTACATCGACCGCCACCTGGTGCACGAGGTCACCAGCCCGCAGGCGTTCGAGGGCCTGCGCGAGGCGGGCCGCAAGGTCTGGCGCATGAGTTCCATCGTGGGCACCGCCGACCACAACACGCCCACGACGGGCTGGGAAAACGGCTACGACGGCATCACCGACCCGATCAGCAAGGAACAGATCACCACGCTGAACGACAACATGGCGACCATCACGCCCGCCGCGTTCTTCCCCTTCATGCACAAGCGCCAGGGCATCGTCCACGTGATCGGGCCGGAAAACGGCGCCACGCTGCCCGGCATGACCGTGGTCTGCGGCGACAGCCACACCAGCACGCACGGCGCGTTCGGCGCGCTGGCCCATGGCATCGGCACCAGCGAGGTCGAGCACGTGATGGCCACGCAGACCCTGCTGGCGAAAAAGGCCAAGAACATGCTGGTGCAGGTGGACGGCACGCTCGCCCCCGGCGTCACGCCCAAGGACGTGGTGCTCGCCATCATCGGCAAGATCGGCACGGCGGGTGGCACGGGCTACACCATTGAATTTGCAGGCTCCGTCTTCCGCGCCATGAGCATGGAAGGCCGCATGACCGTGTGCAACATGGCGATCGAAGGCGGCGCGCGCGCCGGGCTGGTGGCCGTGGACGACAAGACCATCGACTACGTGAAGGGCCGCCCCCTGTCACCCACGGGCGTGGAATGGGACCAGGCCGTGGCGTACTGGAAGACGCTGCACTCCGACTCCGACGCGCACTGGGACGCCGTGGTCAAGCTCGACGCGGCTGACATCGTGCCGCAGGTCACCTGGGGCACCAGCCCCGAGATGGTGCTGGGCGTGGACGCCCGCGTGCCCGACCCCGACAAGGAAAAGGACGCGAACAAGCGCGGCGCGATCGAGCGCGCGCTCACCTATATGAACCTGGAGCCCGGCAAGCCGCTGAATGACATCTTCGTGGACAAGGTGTTCATCGGCAGTTGCACCAACAGCCGCATCGAGGACATGCGCGAGGCCGCCGCCGTGGTCAAGAAGCTGGGCCAGAAGGTCGCCAAGAACGTCAAGCTCGCCATGGTCGTGCCCGGTTCGGGCCTCGTCAAAGAACAAGCCGAGCGCGAAGGGCTGGATGCGATCTTCAAGGCCGCAGGCTTCGAGTGGCGCGAGCCGGGTTGCAGCATGTGCCTGGCCATGAACGCCGACCGCCTGGAGCCCGGCGAGCGCTGCGCCTCCACCAGCAACCGCAACTTCGAAGGCCGCCAGGGCGCAGGCGGGCGCACGCACCTCGTCTCGCCAGCCATGGCCGCGGCGGCAGCCGTGCACGGCCATTTCGTCGACATCCGCCAATTCGCCTGAAGGAAGGAGCTTTGCCATGAAGAAGACAGCAACCCTCATCGCCCTCGCACTCACCTTCGTGCTGGCCGGCTGCAACACCGTCAAGGGCATGGGCCAGGACGTGCAGCGCGCGGGCGGCGCCATCGAGCGCGCGGCCAACAAATAAACAAGGCAGACACCAGCCATGCAGAAATTCACCGTGCACAAGGGCCTCGTGGCCCCCATGGATCGCGAGAACGTCGACACCGACGCCATCATCCCCAAGCAATTCCTCAAGTCGATCAAGAAGACGGGCTTCGGCCCCAACCTGTTCGACGAATGGCGCTACCTGGACAAGGGCGAGCCGGGCGTGCCCGAAAGCCAGCGCAAGCCCAACCCCGACTTCGTGCTGAACCAGCCCCGGTACAAAGGCGCGAGCATCCTCATCGCCCGCAAGAACTTCGGCTGCGGCTCCAGCCGCGAGCACGCGCCCTGGGCGCTGGACCAGTACGGCTTTCGCGCCATCATCGCGCCCAGCTTTGCCGACATCTTCTTCAACAACTGCTTCAAGAACGGCCTGCTGCCCATCGTGCTGCCCGAGGCCACCGTGGCGCAGCTCTTCGACGAAGTGGCGGCCTTCCCCGGCTATGAACTCACCATCGACCTGGAGCGCCAGGTCATCGTGCGGCCCCAGGGCGAGGAGATCCCGTTCGACGTGATCGCCTTCCGCAAGTACTGCCTGCTCAACGGCTTCGACGACATCGGCCTGACCCTGCGCCAGTCCGACAAGATCCGGGCCTTCGAGGCCGAGCGGCTGGCAAAGAAGCCCTGGCTCGCGCATTCGATGGCATCCTGAAAAATATCAGTCAAATCGGCCTCCAGCGCTTGATGGTCAAGTGCAACCAGCTATCAATAGGGAAGCAAACCAATGAAAATCGCAGTTCTGCCGGGTGACGGCATCGGCACCGAAATCGTCGCGGAGGCCGTCAAGGTCCTGGAAGTGTTGGACCTGAAGTTCGAGATGGAATCCGCCCTGGTCGGCGGCACCGCCTACGACGCCCACGGCCACCCCCTGCCCGAGGCCACGCTCAAGCTCGCCAAGGAAGCCGACGCCGTGCTCTTCGGCGCCGTGGGCGACTGGAAGTACGACAAGCTCGACCGGCCCCTGCGCCCCGAGCAGGCCATCCTGGGCCTGCGCAAGAACCTGGGCCTGTTCGCCAACTTCCGCCCCGCCATCTGCTACGAGCAGCTCGTGGGCGCCTCCAGCCTCAAGCCCGAGCTGATCTCCGGCCTGGACATCCTCATCATCCGCGAGCTGACGGGCGACATCTACTTCGGCCAGCCGCGCGGCCGCCGCACGGCAGTGGACGGCCACTTCCCCGGCGCCGAGGAAGCCTTCGACACCATGCGCTATTCCAAGCCCGAAATCGAGCGCATCGCCCGCGTCGCCTTCGAGGCCGCCCGCAAGCGCAACAAGAAGGTCACCAGCGTCGACAAGGCCAACGTGCTGGAGACCTTCCAGTTCTGGAAGGACGTAGTGACGGAAGTCCACAAGGACTACCAGGACGTGGAGCTGGAGCACATGTACGTGGACAACGCCGCCATGCAGCTCGTGAAGAAGCCCAAGGCGTTCGACGTGATCGTCACTGGCAACATGTTCGGCGACATCCTGAGCGACGAAGCCTCCATGCTGACCGGCTCCATCGGCATGCTGCCCTCGGCATCGCTCAACAGCAGCAACCAGGGCCTGTACGAGCCCAGCCACGGCAGCGCGCCCGACATCGCGGGCAAGGGCGTGGCGAACCCGCTGGCCACCATCCTCAGCGCCGCGATGATGCTGCGCTTCAGCCTGAACCAGGAAGAAGCCGCCCGCCGCATCGAAGCCGCCGTGCAAAAGGTGCTGGCCCAGGGCCTGCGCACGCCGGACATCTGGAGCGAAGGCACGACCAAGGTCGGCACGGCGCAGATGGGCGATGCGGTGGTGAAGGCGCTGGCGGGCTGAGCCCCACCAAAACGCTCCGTTCCCCCACACCAAGGCAGCGTCCAGGCTGCCTTTTCTTTTTTAGGCGCGCATCCACTACAATACGCGGCTATGTTTGCCGCCCGCCCGTTCGCCCTGAACACCGCCACTGCCGCCCTGGCAGGCGTGGCCGCGCGCGCAATCACCACCAAAACCACGACCATTAAGGGCTGATCAGCTCCGGTATCGTCGTGCGCCCTCCCTGGCCCAGACGAGCCGGGGCAGACAGGCCGGTCTGGCACTGTTTCTTTACTTGAAAGGGCGTTGAAATGAGCAAGTTGGTAGGGTTGGTCGGCTGGCGCGGCATGGTCGGCTCGGTCCTGATGGACCGCATGGAGCAGGAAAAGGACTTCGACCTGATCGAGCCCCTGTTCTTCTCCACATCGAACGCGGGCGGCAAGGCCCCCGCCCAGGCCAGGAACGAAACCACGCTGCAGGACGCGTTCGACATCGAACAGCTCAAGCGCTGCGAGATCATCATCACCGCCCAGGGCGGCGACTACACCAACGAGGTCTATCCCAAGCTGCGCGCCGCGGGCTGGAACGGCCACTGGATCGACGCTGCCTCCGCCCTGCGCATGGAGAAGAACGCCGTCATCGTGCTCGACCCGGTGAACATGCCCGTCATCAAGAATGCCCTGGCCCACGGCGGCAAGGACTGGATCGGCGGCAACTGCACCGTGAGCTGCATGCTGATGGGCGTGGGCGCGCTGTACAAGGCGGGCCTGGTCGAGTGGATGAGCACCCAGACCTACCAGGCCGCCAGCGGCGGTGGCGCGCAGCACATGCGCGAGCTGCTCACGCAGTACGGCACGCTCAACGCCGAGGTACGCGCCCTGCTGGACGACCCCAAGAGCGCCATCCTGGAGATCGACCGCAAGGTCATCGCCAAGCAGCGCGCCCTGACCGCCGCCGAGACGGCCAACTTCGGCGTGCCGCTGGGCGGCTCGCTGATCCCCTGGATCGACAAGGACCTGGGCAACGGCATGTCCAAGGAAGAATGGAAGGGCATGGCCGAGACCAACAAGATCCTCGGCCAGGGCGAAGGCTTCGACGCCCCCGCCGTGCCGGTCGATGGCTTCTGCGTGCGCGTGGGCGCCATGCGCTGCCACAGCCAGGCGCTGACCTTCAAGCTCAGGAAGGACGTGCCCGTGGCCGACATCGAGGCCCTGATCGCTGCCGACAACGAATGGGTGAAGGTGGTGCCCAACACGCGCGAGGCCACTATCCAGGACCTGACGCCCGTCGCCGTGACCGGCACCATGCAGATCCCCGTGGGCCGCATCCGCAAGCTGGCCATGGGCCCTGAATATGTGGGCGCCTTCACCATCGGCGACCAGCTGCTGTGGGGGGCGGCAGAGCCCCTGCGCCGCATGCTGCGCATCCTGCTCAACGCCTGATCGACAGCCCTCCGGAAAGCGCGCGCAGAGCCCTGCGCGCGCTTTTTTGCGTGAAGCCTCTTGACACACCCGGTTACGCGGCGTTGGCAATTGGCAACATCTGACGGCCCCAAGTCGGGGCCCCGGCACCCCGCCCAAAGCTTCCGCACAACCTCAGCTTGTCAGTGCAAAACATTGATGCTATGGTGCTTTTTACATATTTTCACGCGCCGGGGCGGGACCAGACCATGCAAAAAAAAGCACCGCTCGACCGAGCCGCACAAAAACCTAAACAGTTGATGGCAAACATGCATCGTTGGAAATTCTCTGTCCTGGCGGCTGCGGCCGTAGCGTCGGCCGGCTTCTACGCCAGCGACGCCTCGGCCCTGGCGCTGGGTCGCATCACCGTGCAGTCTGCCCTGGGCGAGCCCTTGCGCGCCGAAATCGACCTGCCCCAGATCACCCCGGCCGAAGCCGACACCCTGCGCGCCACCACTGCCTCACCCGAAGTCTTCCGCTCGCAGGGCATGGAATACACGCAGGCCATCAACAGCCTGCAGATCCAGCTGCAGCGCCGCCCCGACGGCACGGCGGTGCTGCGCCTGACGAGCGACCGCCCGGTCAACGACCCCTTCCTCGACCTGGTGCTGGACGCCAACTGGGGCTCGGGCCGCATCGTGCGCAGCTACACGATGCTGTTCGACCCGCCGGCACTGCGCCGCGCGCCGCCGACGGTGACGGCATCGCCCCAGATTTCGGCCCCCGCGGCGCAGCAGGCGCCCGCCGTGCGCGCACCCGCCGCGCCCCGCGCCTCCACCGAATCTTCGGCACGCCCGGCGGCAGCCCCCCGCCCCGCGCCCGCCGATGGTGTCACGGTGCAGGCCGGCGACACCGCGGGCCGCATTGCCAACGCCTACCGTCCGGCAGGGGTGTCGCTCGACCAGATGCTGGTCGCCATGGTCCACGCGAATCCCGATGCCTTCATCGGGGGCAACGTCAACCGCCTCAGGGCCGGCGCCGTGCTGCAGATGCCGAGCGAAAGTGCCGCCCAGGCCACGCCCGCGCCCGAGGCACGCCAGATCCTGGCGGCGCAGTCCCGCGACTTCAACGAATTCCGCCGCAAGCTCGCAGGCGCCGCGCCCACCACCGCCGTGGCCGCTGCCGAACGCTCGGCCTCCGGCGCGGTGCAGGCACGGGTCGAGGACAAGAAGCCCGCGACCTCCGCACCCGACAAGCTCACGCTGTCCAAGGGCTCCGTCTCCGGCCAGAAGGCGGCCGAAGACCAGGTCGCCAAGGACAAGCAGGCCAGCGAGGCCGCCACGCGCATGGCCGAGCTGTCCAAGAACATCACCGACCTGAACAAGCTCGGCGCCGCATCGGCAGCCGCTGGCAGCGCGGCGCCTGGAGCGGCCACCGCCGCCAGCGCACCCGCCGGCGTGGCCGTGCAGACGCCCGCGGTGCCCGCTACGCCCACCGCGCCGGAAGCACCTGCTTCGGCCGCGGCACCCGTCGCCGCGGATGCAGCCAATGCGCCCGCCGACTCGGCCGTGCCTGCGGAAGCAGCTTCCGAGCCCGCATCGGCGCCCGCCCCGACACCGGCGCCCGCACCCAAGCGGCCTCCCGCTCCGCCCCCCGCGCCCGTGGAAGAGCCAGGTTTCCTGGCCGGCCTGATGGACGACCCCGTGCTGCCGCTCGCCGGTGGCGGCCTGCTGTTGCTGCTGCTGGGCTACGGCGCCTACCGCGTGGTGCAGCGCCGCCGCCAGGGCGCTGGCGTGGACAGCTCCTTCCTGGAAAGCCGCATCCAGCCCGATTCGTTCTTCGGCGCCAGCGGCGGCCAGCGCATCGACACGGCCAACAGCGAGATGACCACGGGCTCCTCCATGGCCTATTCGCCCAGCCAGCTCGATGCCGGCGGCGACGTGGACCCGGTGGCCGAGGCCGACGTGTACCTGGCCTATGGCCGCGACCTGCAGGCCGAGGAAATCCTCAAGGAGGCCGTGCGCCACAACCCTGCCCGCGTGTCCGTGCACGTGAAGCTCGGTGAAATCTATGCCAAACGCCAGGACCGCAAGGCCCTGGAGGCCGTCGCCGCCGACGTGTTCAAGCTCACGCAGGGCGAAGGCCCGGACTGGAACCGCATCGCCGAACTGGGCCGCGACCTGGACCCCGAGAACCGCCTGTACCAGCCCGGCGGCCGCCCCGGCATGGCCGAGGACGAGTCGCCCTCGCTGCCGCCCGGCGGCTTCCCCAGCACCTTCACGGGCGCCACGGCGGGCGCGGCGGCTGCCACAGCAGCCCTGCCGCCCGACCTCGACCTGGATCTCGACCTGGACCTGCCGGACGACGCCTTGACTGACGCGCCGGCAGCGCCCGGCGGCTTCGCGGCTGCGGCCGCGGCGGCCACGGGCAGCGCCCATGCCGCCAGCGACCTGGATGACGAGCCGCAGACGCTGCGCCCCTCGCTGGACCTGCCGGACCTGCCTTTGGCTTCCCCTCCGGAGGCAGCCCCCAGTCCCATGACACCGCCCCCTGTGACCAGCCTGGACTTCCCCACCACGGACGACCTGACCATGGCGCCCTCGGGTCCCATGCCGCTCTCGGCCGAAGCGCAGGACTCCAGCCCAATGGAATTCGATCTGGGCGACCTGTCGCTGGATCTGAACGCTCCCTCCAAGCCCATGACAGCCCCTGCTGCGAAGGTCGCAGCGCCGGCCCCCGTGGCCGCTGCCGACGATGGTGCCGCCTCCCAGGACGACCCGCTGGCCACCAAGCTGGCCCTGGCCGAGGAGTTCAACGCCATCGGTGACACGGACGGCGCCCGCACGCTGATCGAGGAAGTGGTGGCCGAATCCAGCGGCGCGCTCAAGACCCGCGCCCAGCGCATGCTGGCCGAACTGGGCTGATGCGGCGCACGCTGCGGGCAGCCACTTCCACCCCAGCCCAGGCCACCCCATGACGCGGGTGGCGCTGGGTGTCAGCTACAACGGCCAGGGCTACAACGGCTGGCAAAGCCAGCCCTCTGGCAACACCATCCAAGACCAACTCGAAGCGGCCCTGGGCCGCTTTGCTACGCAGCCCGTCCACACGCTGTGCGCCGGTCGCACGGATGCGGGAGTTCACGGCCTGATGCAGGTGGTGCACTTCGACACGCCGCTGGACCGTGCGCCTTCGTCCTGGGTGCGTGGCACCAACACCTTTCTCCCCCCCGACATCGCCGTGCAGTGGGCCCAGCCGGTGCCCGACGGCTTCCATGCCCGCGCCAGCGCAGTGGCGCGGCGATACGCCTATGTGCTGCTGCAGTCGCCCGTGCGCCCCAGCGTCGATGCCGGGCGTGTCGGCTGGGTGTTCCAGCCCCTCGATCACGATGCCATGCGGCGGGCCGCGGACCACCTGCTGGGCGAGCACGATTTCACCTCGTTCCGCGCCTCGGCCTGCCAGGCGCACACCCCCGTCAAGACCCTGCACCGCGTCGGCATCACGCGCCGCGGCCTGGATGCGCCCTGCCCCGGGCTGGACTGGAGCCCCTGCTACTGGCGCTTCGAGTTCGAGGCCAATGCCTTCCTGCACCACATGATCCGCAACATCATGGGCTGCCTGGTCGCCGTGGGCCAGGGCAATCGGCCGCCCGAGTGGATGGCGCAAGTGCTCACCGCTAGGTCGCGCGATGCGGCCGCGCCCACGTTCTCGCCGGACGGCCTGTACTTCCTGGGCCCGGTGTATGACGCATCCTGGGGCTTGCCAGAACGCACGCCTGCCTATGATTGGCTTCCATGAACCATGCCACCCGCACCCGCATCAAGATTTGCGGGCTCACCCGTGAAGAAGATGTTGACGCAGCAGTCGCCGCCGGTGCCGAAGCCATCGGCTTCGTGCTCTACGCCCCCAGCCCCCGCGCCGTGACGCCCGAGCGGGCGGCCCAACTGGCCCGGCGGCTGCCCCCCTTCGTCACGCCCGTGCTGCTCTTTGTGAATGCGCCCGCTACCGAAATCATAGCTGCCTGCGCTTTACTAGCGGGCGCCACGGTCCAATTTCATGGCGATGAGTCCCCGCAGGACTGCCTGGCCGCGACGAGCCAGGGCGCCCGCCCCTATCTGCGCGCGGCGCGAATTCCCCTGGGCGACGGTGCCGGCCGGTTCGACCTCGTAAAATACGCCCACGATTACTCTCACGCCCAGGCCATCCTGCTCGACGCGCACGTCGAAGGCTATGGTGGCGGCGGCAAGGCATTCAATTGGTCACTCCTTCCACCAAGCGTCGGCTCTCACCTCGTTTTGTCTGGTGGACTCACGCCTGCAAACGTGACCGATGGCATTTTGCAAGTCCGCCCGCGTTGCAGAACGCTGGCGGTTGACGTCAGTTCCGGCGTCGAGGCCGACGGCCCCGATGGCAAGCCCCTGAGAGGCATCAAGGACGCCGGAAAGATCCAACGCTTCGTCGCCGCCGTGCGCGCGGCCGATGCCTTACTTGCAAAGAACCCAACCCATGACTTCCTATCAGCAACCTGATGCCTCGGGCCACTTCGGCCCCTATGGCGGCAGCTTCGTCAGCGAGACGCTGACCCACGCCATCAACGAACTGCGCGAGGCCTATGCCCGCTATCAGAACGACCCCGAGTTCCTCGCCGAGTTCGAATACGAACTGGCGCACTTCGTGGGCCGCCCCTCGCCCGTGTACCACGCCGCACGCACCAGCCGCGAGTTGGGCGGCGCGCAGATCTATCTCAAGCGCGAAGACCTCAACCACACCGGCGCGCACAAGATCAACAACGTGATCGGCCAGGCCATGCTGGCGCGCCGCATGGGCAAGCCGCGCGTCATCGCCGAGACGGGCGCGGGACAGCACGGCGTGGCCACCGCCACTATCTGCGCGCGCTACGGCCTGGAATGCGTGGTCTACATGGGCAGCGAGGACGTGAAGCGCCAGAGCCCCAACGTCTACCGCATGAAGCTGCTCGGCGCCACCGTGGTGCCCGTCGAATCCGGCAGCAAGACGCTCAAGGACGCGCTCAACGAGGCCATGCGCGACTGGGTGGCCAACGTGGACAACACCTTCTACATCATCGGCACCGTGGCAGGCCCGCACCCCTACCCGATGATGGTGCGCGACTTCCAGAGCGTGATCGGCAAGGAAGCCATCGAACAGATGCCCGCCATGCTGGCCGCGCAGAATATCGCCACCCAGCAGCCCGACGCCGTGATCGCCTGCGTGGGCGGCGGCAGCAACGCCATGGGCATCTTCCATCCCTATATCCCCTTCGAGAAGACACGCCTCATCGGCGTGGAAGCCGCGGGCGAGGGCCTGGACAGCGGCAAGCATTCCGCCAGCCTGCAACGCGGCTCCAGCGGCGTTCTGCACGGCAACCGCACCTTCATCCTGCAGGACGAGAATGGCCAGATCACCGAAACGCACAGCATCAGCGCGGGCCTGGACTACCCCGGCGTCGGCCCCGAGCACGCCTGGTTGCAGGACATCGGCCGCGCCGAGTACGTGGGCATCACCGACAAGGAGGCGCTGGCCGCCTTCCACCACTTGTGCCGCACCGAGGGCATCATCCCCGCGCTCGAATCCAGCCACGCCTTCGCCCACGCGCTCAAGCTCGCGCCCACCATGCGGCCCAACCAGTCCATCCTGGTCAACCTGTCGGGCCGGGGCGACAAGGACATCGGTACCGTGGCCGACCTGTCGGGCGAAGACTTTTACGACCGGCCGTCCATGCGCGGCCTGACCGTCAAGGGCGCCGCAGAAGGGGCCAAGCCATGAGCCGCATCCAGACCACTTTCGAACAACTGAAAGCACAAGGCCGCAAGGCGCTGATCCCTTACGTCACCGCAGGCTTCCCCTTTGCCGACATCACGCCCGCGCTGATGCACGGCATGGTCGAAGCCGGGGCCGACGTGATCGAGCTGGGCGTACCCTTCTCCGACCCTATGGCCGACGGCCCCGTCATCCAGAAGGCAGGCGAGAAGGCCCTGGGCCTGGGCGTCGGCACGGCGCAGGTGCTCGACCACGTGCGCGAATTCCGCAAGCGCAACACCACCACGCCGGTGGTGCTGATGGGCTACGCCAACCCCGTGGAGCGCTACGACCAGATCCACGGCACGGATGCCTTCGTGCGCGATGCGGCAGCAGCCGGGGTCGATGGCGTACTCATCGTGGACTACCCGCCCGAGGAATGCGAAGCCTTCGCGGCCAGCCTGCGTGCGCACGGCATGGACCTGATCTTCCTGCTGGCCCCTACCAGCACGGATGAACGCATGGCCCAGGTGGCGCGCGTCGCCAGCGGCTACGTCTACTATGTGTCGCTGAAGGGCGTGACCGGCTCGGGCGCGCTCGACACCGGCGCCGTGGAGCAAATGCTGCCCCGCATCCGCCAGCACGTCACCATCCCCGTGGGCGTGGGCTTCGGTATCCGCGACGCGGCCACGGCCCAGGCCATCGGCAAGGTGGCCGACGCGGTCGTCATCGGCAGCCGCATCATCCAGCTCATCGAGGAGCAGGAGCACGCCAAGGTCGTCCCGATCACCATCGACTTCCTGCGCGGCATCCGCAAAGCGCTCGACGCATAATGCAGCCCGGCGCGGCCCGCGAAGGCCGCGCGCCCCTCAAGGAGAAAGAACACCATGTCCTGGCTCGAAAAACTGTTGCCCGCCAAAATCCAGCAAACCGACCCCACCGAGCGCCGCCAGGTGCCCGAGGGCCTGTGGATCAAGTGCCCGAGCTGCGAGACGGTGCTCTACAAGGCGGACCTGGAGCACAACCAGAACGTCTGCCCCCACTGCAGCCACCACCACCGCATCGGCGCACGCGCGCGCCTGAACGCATTCCTGGACGCTGAAGGCCGCTACGAAATTGGCCAGGAGGTGCTGCCCGTGGACGCCCTCAAGTTCAAGGACAGCCGCAAGTACCCCGAACGCCTGAAGGAAGCGCTGGAGCAGACCAGCGAGACCGACGCCCTCATTGTCATGGGGGGCGCCGTCAAGAGCATCAACGTGGTGGCCGCCTGCTTCGAGTTCGACTTCATGGGCGGCTCCATGGGCAGCGTGGTGGGCGAGCGCTTCGTGCGCGGCGTGGAAACCGCCATCGAGCAGAAGGTGCCCTTCCTCTGCTTCACCGCCACCGGCGGCGCGCGCATGCAGGAGGGCCTGCTGAGCCTGATGCAGATGGCCAAGACCAACGCCGCCCTCACCCGCCTGGCCAAGAAGGGCCTGCCCTACATCAGCGTGCTGACCGACCCGACCATGGGCGGCGTGAGCGCCGGCTTCGCCTTCGTGGGCGACATCGTGATCGCCGAGCCCAAGGCCCTGATCGGCTTCGCCGGCCCGCGCGTGATCGAATCCACCGTGCGCGTGACCCTGCCCGAGGGTTTCCAGCGCGCCGAGTTCCTGCAATCCAAGGGTGCCGTGGACTTCATCTGTGATCGGCGCGAACTGCGCAACACCGTGGCCAGCAGCCTGGCGATGCTGCAGCGGCTGCCGGCCGATGCGGTGATGTGATCAACTGACTATTCTTTTGATAGCTGTCAGCGCTTGTCCCATAAGCGCTGGCGGCCAATTTGGCTGATATTTCCAGGTCAGCGCATCACACCGGCCTGCAGGTTCCCCAGCACGATCATCGCCACCTGCAGCAGCACCAGCACCACCAGCGGCGACAGGTCGATCCCGCCCATCAGCGGAATGATGCGGCGGAACGGCCGCAGCACGGGCTCGCACAGCCGGGCGATCACGTCCGACAGCGGCGAGCGCGCCTGCACCCAGGACATGACGGCGTAGACGATCAGCAGGCCCATCAGCCCCGACACGACCACCCGCGCCAGCCCGAACAGGGCCATCCACGGCAGCCAGGCCCAGGCGGCACCCGCGCCCAGCAGCAGGATGAGCAGCACGTATTGCGCCAGCTGCAGCAGCACGGCGGCGGCCAGGCTCGACACGTCCCAGCGGCCCGTGGGCGGAATCACCCGGCGAAGCGGCATCACCAGCCAATCCGTCAGCGCGAAAACCAGCCCGCCGACGGGGTTGGAGAACGGCACGCGCTGCCACTGCATGTACAGCCGCAGGAGGCAGGCCCCCGTGAGCAGGCCACCGACGACGTCGAGCAGGAAGGAAGCGATCTGGTAGAGCATGGATGCGACAAAAGCAAGGGGGCCGCAGCGAAGGCGGGCGGCATCGTGGGATGATAGCGGCCCAGGTATTTCCCCGCCCCATGACGCCCCCCCTCACCCTGTCGTCCCTGCCCCTTTTTCCGCTGGGCTCCGTGCTGTTTCCGGGCGGCGTGCTGGCGCTGCGCGTGTTCGAGGTGCGCTACCTCGACATGGTGCGCAAGTGCCGCCAGGCGGGCGCGCCGTTCGGCGTGGTGTCCCTCACTCAGGGCAGCGAGGTGCGCAAGGCCGGCGCTCCCGAAGAGCAGTTCAGCGACGTGGGCACGCTGGCCGTCATCGAGCAGCTGGACACCCCGCAGCCGGGCCTCGTCACGCTGCTGTGCCGCGGCAGCCAGCGCTTTCGGATCACGCAGCGCAGCCATCTGCCGCACAGCCTGTGGATCGCGAACGTGGACCACATCGGCCCGGACCTGTCCGTGCCCGTACCAAACGACCTCAAGAAAGCCGCCAACGCCCTCGCCCAGGTGCTGAACACGCTGCAGCAGCGCGACCCGGATGCGGCCAGCGCCATCACGCCCACGGCCGCGCAACTGGACGACTGCGGCTGGGTCGCCAACCGCTGGTGCGAGCTGCTGCCAGTGCCCTTGGCGCTCAAGCAGCGGCTGATGGAGCTGGACAATCCGCTGGTGCGGCTGGAACTGGTGGGGGATGTGCTGGAGCGGACGGGGATCGCCCCCCAATGAATCGATGACACCGGGCCCATATCTACTGAGTCATATTCTTGAGTGGCCGCGCTCAGCCAAGCGGTTGTTTGTAGCTGCAATGGACGCAGTCATGGGAGTGCTGGCTATGTGGCTAGCATTCAGCTTGCGGCTTGACACATTGCACTGGCCCGAAGGACGGCAGTGGGTCGTGTACGCCATGGCGCCCGCTCTAGCGTTCCCAATCCTGGTCAATCAAGGGCTTTACCGCGCCATTTTTCGATATACCGGTATCACGGCACTCATCACCACTGGCCGAGCAGTAGCCATCTATGGCATGGTATTGCTAGCCATCCTCTTGAACGTGCAGTGGGAAGGCGTCCCGCGCAGCGTCGGCATATTGCAGCCGCTCATTTTCTTGCTATTGGTCGGCGCCAGCCGGGCACTCGGCTGGCTTTGGCTGAAGGGGCGGCCGGGAAAAGCATCCAACCGCTTACTGATCTATGGGGCAGGAAGCGCTGGGGCGCAAACCGCGGCCGGACTTGGTGGCATGCACCAATATCAACTCCACGGGTTTATCGATGACGACCCTACCAAGGCGGGGCGCAGCATCAACGGCGTCCGCATATACACACCGAAAGACCTCTCCGCAATCATTAATCGATTCGGTACCACCGATGTATTGTTGGCGCTGCCCAGCGCCTCTCGCCAACGTCGCCGCAAAATCATCCAAAGCTTGCGCGAATTCCCCGTGCGCATCCGCACTCTGCCAGGCCTGACAGACCTCGCCAGCGGAAGAGTCACCGTCGCGGACTTTCAAGACTTAGATATTGAAGACTTGCTAGGGCGTGAACCTGTGGTGGCCAGCCCCGAACTGTTGAGCCGCAATCTGAAAGACAAAGTGATTCTGGTCACCGGAGCTGGGGGGAGCATAGGAAGCGAACTGTGCCGCCAGATCATCCAGGAAGATCCATCTCACCTGTTGCTCGTGGACCATAGTGAATACGCGCTGTACCTCATTCACCAGGAACTTCAGACCTTGCGCAATCAAGGCCAACATCGCTGTGAACTACTGCCATTGCTGGCAAGTGTGGGAGATCCTGTCCGTATGGCCGACATCTGCCAGTTACACGGCCCTTACGCCATCTATCACGCAGCCGCGTACAAGCATGTGCCCATGGTCGAGAGCAATGCAGGTGCGGGCGTTCTCAACAATATTTTTGGCACGCTCAACATGGTCCGGGTGGCCCTGGAGTGCAACGTGCGTCATTTCGTGCTCGTCTCCACTGACAAAGCAGTGCGCCCCACCAACGTCATGGGCGCGAGCAAGCGCGCGGCCGAACTGGTTCTGCAGGCTATTGCGGCCAGTCGTCAAGCGCCCTTCATTGAAGAGCCCTCCGGCAACGGACAGTGGCAGTGCCCCACCTGTTTTTCCATGGTTCGTTTCGGTAACGTACTGGGTTCGAGCGGCAGCGTGATTCCTCTGTTCCGACGCCAGATCGCAGCAGGCGGCCCCATCACCGTTACGCACCCAGAAGTCACACGCTATTTCATGACGATCCCAGAGGCCGCCCAACTCGTGCTGCAGGCCGGCGTCATGGCCGAAGGCGGCGACCTGTTCCTGCTCGACATGGGCGAGCCCATCCGCATCCTGGAATTGGCCCAGCGCATGGTGGCACTGTCAGGCCTGACCGTGCGCGACGCACAGCACCCAGACGCCGACATTGCCATCGAATTCACCGGCCTACGCCCCGGCGAAAAGCTCTACGAAGAATTGCTTATCAGCGACAACCCTTTGCCCACCGCACACCCGCGCATCCTGCGGGCGAGGGAAGAGTACTGTAAGTGGCCTGATTTACGCGCGTTGCTGCAGTCCCTGCACCAGGCAGCGCAAAGCGGCGATGAAGTAGCCTTGAGACAATTGCTCACTCAAATCGTGCCCGGCTATCAGCCAGAAACAACAATCAGTCCATGATGTACCAGCCCGAAATCCCTCAGAAAATTGCAGTCATCGGCCTGGGCTACGTAGGCCTTCCATTAGCCGTGGAGTTGGGGAAAGTACTCCCTGTCATCGGCTACGACATACTGCCGCAACGCATCCATGAACTTCAGTCCGGCCATGACCGCACACATGAAACATCGGTCGAGCAGTTGCAGGCAGCCAAGTTGTTGCAATTCAGCGGCGACCCGGCAGATCTACAGGATTGCAACATATTCATTGTCACCGTGCCCACGCCCGTGGATTCGGCCAATCGTCCGGATCTGTCGCTACTCATCAAAGCAAGCCAAACCGTTGGCAGCGCTATGCGCGAGAATGCCCTGGTGATTTATGAATCCACGGTTTACCCGGGCGTCACCGAAGAAATCTGCGTGCCGGTGCTGGAACAGTCATCCGGGCTCCGGTTCAACCAAGACTTCTTTTGCGGTTACAGCCCCGAACGCGTCAACCCCGGTGACAAGATCAATACCCTTCCACGTATTCGCAAGATCACCAGCGGCAGCACACCGGAAGCTGCGGATGCCGTTGATGGGCTCTACCGCCGCATCATCACTGCGGGCACCTATAAAGCACCCAGCATCAAAGTAGCAGAGGCCGCCAAAGTCATCGAGAACACGCAGCGCGACCTGAACATCGCGCTGATGAATGAGCTTTCGGTGCTTTTCGACCGGCTGAGCATCGACACGCTGGATGTCCTGGAAGCCGCTGGCAGCAAATGGAACTTCGTCCCCTTTCGCCCCGGCCTGGTCGGCGGCCACTGCATCGGGGTGGATCCGTACTACCTGACCTACAAGGCCGAGCAAGTGGGCTACCACCCGCAAATCATTCTGGCAGGCCGCCGCATCAACGACACCATGGCGAGATACGCAGCGCACAACATCATCAAGATGATGCTGCGCGCGGGTATGGATGCGCCACGCTGCAAAGTGGGCGTGCTAGGCATCACTTTCAAAGAGAACTGCCCCGACATCCGCAACAGCAAGGTTGTTGATCTGGTGCACGAATTGCAGGCCTGGGGCATGGAAGTCGTTGTGACCGACCCGGTCGCCAACGCAGAAGAAGTGCGCCATGAATACAAGATGAACCTTGGCATCGTGGACGAAGCCCACCCCGTGGATGCCCTTGTGGTCGCCGTTGGACACAATAGCTATCGCGCCTTGAGCGCCGCGCAGCTACGCTCCTACTGCCGCCACCCCAACCCCGTGCTGACGGACGTGAAGTCGCTCTACAACCGCCAAGAACTGACCCAGGCAGGCTTTACCGTTTACCGCCTCTGAACCCATGAAAAACTTTGCCCTGATCGGTGCCGCCGGCTACATCGCCCCGCGCCACATGCGCGCCATCAAAGACACTGGCAACCGCCTAGCCGCCGCCTACGACGTGAACGACTCGGTGGGCATCATCGACAGCCTGGCACCTGACGCCGATTTTTTCACCGACTTCGAGCGCTTTTATGAACATGCACACACGCTGCGGCGCAGCCCTGATCAGGCGTTTGGCTACGTGGCAGTGTGCTCCCCCAACCATCTGCACCATGCGCACATCGCGGCAGGATTGCGCCTGGGCTGTGATGTGATTTGCGAGAAACCTCTGGTGCCTACGCCCGCACTGGTGGATGAGTTGGCGCGGGTGGAAAAAGAAACCGGCCAGCGCGTATTCAACATATTGCAACTGCGCCATCACGAAGCCATCGTTCGACTGCGCGACAAGGTGGCCGCAGCCCCGCAAGACACCAAGTTCGATGTAGACCTGACCTACATCACCTCACGCGGAAAATGGTATGCCACCAGTTGGAAGGGCGACCCCCGTAAATCGTTTGGCGTTGCCACCAACATCGGCGTGCATTTCTTCGACATGCTGCACTTCATTTTTGGCGCGCTGCAGCGCAATGAAGTGCACTACAACAGCGAAACCAAGGCAGGCGGGTATCTGGAATACCTGCGCGCCCGAGTTCGGTGGTTTCTTTCCATTGATGCCAATGACCTGCCCGATGCAGTCAAAGGCAAGAAGACCACCTACCGCAACATCGACATCAGCGGAGAGCCTCTTGAATTCTCTGACGGCTTTACCGATCTGCACACTACCAGCTACGCCGAAATTCTGGCAGGCCGCGGTTATGGGCTGGAAGATGCGCGCCACTGCATTGAGACCGTGCACGCCATTCGCACAGCCATGCCGCTCATCCACACGCTGCGTGAAATGCACCCGTTCGTATCCCGGTTGAAATGAGCACCACCATCCACCCCAGCGCCATCGTGGACGAAGGCGCCGTCATAGGCGAAGGCTCGCGCATCTGGCATTGGGTTCACGTGTGCGGCGGTGCGCGCATTGGCAAAAGTGTTTCGTTGGGCCAGAACGTGTTTGTAGGCAACCGGGTGATGATTGGCGACCACTGCAAGATACAGAACAACGTCAGCGTGTACGACAACGTCACGCTCGAAGAGGGCGTTTTTTGCGGCCCCAGCATGGTATTCACCAACGTTCACAACCCGCGCGCGTTCATAGAACGCAAAAACGAATACCGGAGCACACGGGTCAGAAAGGGTGCCACCTTGGGCGCCAACTGCACCATTGTGTGCGGCACCACCATTGGCGAATACGCCTTTGTGGGCGCGGGCGCAGTCGTCAACAAGGATGTGCCCGCCTATGCCCTAATGGTGGGCGTGCCCGCGCGGCATATTGGCTGGATGAGTGAATTTGGTGAGCAACTCGCACTTCCACTGCAAGGCTACGGCGAGGCCACTTGCCCGCACACAGGGGCCCGCTATGTGCTAAACAACCGAACGGTTACCAAGCTGCCCGCATCAAGACCATGATTGATTTCATCGACCTCAAGACCCAGCAGGCACGCATCAAAAGCCAGATCGACGCAGCCATTGCTCGGGTATTGGCCCACGGCCAATACATCCTGGGGCCGGAAGTCGCGGAACTGGAAGAAAAACTGGCCGCCGATACCGGCACCAAGCACTGCATTACCGTCGCCAATGGCACCGACGCCCTACAGATCGCCCAGATGGCCCTGGGCATAGGCCCGGGCGACGAGGTCATCACACCCGGCTTTACCTATATTGCCACCGCAGAAACCGTGGCCCTGCTGCGCGCCAAGCCCGTGTATGTGGATATTGACCCACGTACCTACAACCTCAACCCGGCCCTGCTGCAAGCAGCCATTACCCCCCGAACCAAAGCCATCATCCCTGTCAGCCTGTATGGCCAATGCGCTGACTACGACGCCATCAACGCCATTGCCGCCAAGCACGGCATCCCAGTGATTGAAGACGCCGCACAGAGTTTTGGTGCCACTTACAAAGGCCGCAAAAGCTGCAACCTGACAACCATCGCATGCACCAGCTTCTTCCCCAGCAAACCTCTGGGCGGCTATGGGGACGGCGGCGCCATCTTTACCAACGACGACGAGCTGGCCAAAGTCATGCGCCAAATAGCCCACCACGGCCAAGACCGACGCTATCACCATGTTCGCGTGGGCGTAAACAGTCGGCTAGACACCCTGCAAGCCGCCATCTTGCTACCCAAGCTGGCCATCCTGGACGAAGAACTGGCTGCCCGCCAGCAAGTAGCCCAGTTCTACACGAACCTGTTCCCTCGCCTGCTCACGCGACAGGGTGGCGGTGAGGGTACATTCGCAATCACCACGCCCCACGTCGAGCCCCACAACGTCAGCGCTTGGGCCCAATACACCGTGCAATTGCTCCACCGCGAACAAGTGCAAGAACGCCTGAAGCAAGCAGATATACCCACCGTTGTGCACTACCCCATACCACTGAATCAGCAGCCCGCTGTGGCCGACTCGTTGGCGCACCTGCCGGTGGGGGATGCGGTGGCACGGAGCGTCATCAGCCTGCCTATGCATCCGTACCTGGACGAGAGCGCTGTCCAGCGTGTCGTGCAAGCGGTTTCGAGCGCTCTCGATTGATAGAAAAATTAGCCTAATGCCCTTACCGTACAGGCACAAGTAGCTATTGAAACAATAGAGCTACGCCATGAGCACCATCAGCTATCGCCCCGACATCCAGGGCCTACGCGCCGTTGCCGTGCTGGCCGTGGTGCTGTTCCACTTCAACCCCGCCTTGCTGCCCGGTGGATTCGTCGGCGTGGACGTGTTCCTGGTCATCTCCGGCTTCCTTATCTTTAGCATCCTGCTGGGCAGGAAAGCTCAGCCGAACTACGGATGGTTCAGTACGCTGCGGTACTTCTACGGTAGCCGCTTCAGGCGCATTGCGCCCGCCTACTTTGCCATGCTGGTCGTAGCGTCCCTGCTGGCTGCGGTGCTGCTGCTGCCGCAGGATCTGGCCACGTACATGCAAAGCCTGGACAAGGCCGCTTGGTTTGCCAGCAACACCTACTTTGCCGGCTATGGCGACTACTTCGCTCCCGCCAGCCACGAGAAGCCACTGCTGCACACGTGGTCTCTAGCGGTGGAAATCCAGTTCTACCTGCTGGCACCTTTCCTGGTGCTGCTGATTCCGGCCAGAGCCTTGAAGTGGGTGTTGGGCGCGCTACTGGTCGGCTTGACGGCCTTGGCTGAATACCGCTTGCGCATCCTCGGGATCGGACAGGCGAGCTACTACAGCCTGCATGCCCGCCTGCCGGAGTTCTTCGCAGGGGGCTTGGTGGCGCTGGGCCTGCATGCCGCACCGCCACGGGGGGGGGGCTGGCTTGGGGCCTTGGGCCTAGCCCTCGTGCTGACTGCGGCCGCGGCACAGCCTCAGCTAGGACATTTTCCCGGCCTCCCTATGCTGTTGCCAGTGGCAGGCGGCGCTGATTCTGCTTCAGCCGACCCAAGGCTTGGCCCAGCTCCTGCTGTCCAACCGCCTCATGGTCTGGCTGGGCGAACTGTCGTACTCGCTCTATCTGTGGCACTGGCCTGTATTGGCCCTTTTGCGCTACTACACGGGTGATCAAGTGCTATCCATGTCTTTCGGGCTGCTCTTCGTAGTGCTTACCCTATTGCTGAGCGTTCTGTCTTTCTACTGTGTGGAGGCCCCGCTGCGCACTCAGCGCATCGGCGTCGGACAGGTCATGGGCTACGCTGCGCTGGTCTTGGCGATACTGGGCACATCAACGAGCATGGCCAAGGTCAACAAGGCCCTGTCGCCCCCACCGCTACCCATCGAATACCAGCGCTACGCTGACCCAGCCACCATCTGCCACGGCCAGATCGTGGGCGACTGCTTCAAGGGAGACCTGAAAAGCGACAACGAAGTGCTGGTGCTAGGCGACTCGCATGCGGCCATGTTTAATCTGTTTTTTGACAAGCTGGGTAAAGAGCTGGGCTTCAAAGCCCGCCTCATCATCGCCAGCAGCTGCGTCACCATTCCGGGGTTCGACTACCAGCGGATAGCGAAGTGGGCACAGGAGGCCTGCCGCAACCAACTCACGGAGGCGCAGGCTTACATCGGCCAAGCGAAAGTGATATTTCTCGCAGGCATGTGGAGCTGGCAGTTTCAGGGCGGAGAATTCAAGCGCATCGTTGGGGATTTCCTGAAAAATAGCACTCCGCATGGTCATAAATACGTGCTGAGCCAGATTCCTTTACTGAAGCGCAATCCGATGTGAAATAGACGCTTCAATGCGTTGGGGCTGAAAAGCGTTGCTGGCCGCAATGAAAGCTATGCGTCCGCAAATCAGTTTTTGGGAGAGACCTCCCCTAGGGTGGATTATTTGGAACTCGACGGATTCGGATTGTTTGATGACGCTCCGATATATCAAGAGTCATTGATTTATTACGATGAAAGTCATATGAACGAGAAAGGGGTATCGGAGTACGCAAACCAGGCAAGGAATCTATTTGGATCCGTGCTAAGAAGGAATTTCGAATGAAATCATTCTGGAAACATGTTTCTTCGGTATTCGCAGGGACTGTTCTTGCGCAGTCGGTTCCCCTCGTCGGATCACTGTTCATCACCAGGATTTTCGCGCCGAGCGAGTTTGGAGAATTCGCCACTTGGCTAGCCCTGGTTTCGTTCATTGCCGTGGCTGTCACCCTGAGGTTCGAGACGGTGCTGGTGATCGTAGAGGATGGGCTAGCTAGGGCCCAAGCAGTGCTCATCGTTCTAATGACCACGGTCGCGGCGGCTACTGTCTTGTCCCTGTGTCTGATTGTGCTGAAACACCTGCCGGGAATACAACACTATTTGCCGGAGAAAACGATTCTACTGGCGCTCCTTGTTCCGGCTGCTCTGCTGATGGCCTTGAACCAGGTCTGGCAAACCTGGGCAGCTGCAGACGGAGCGTATGGAAAGCTGAATGCCATGCGGCTCGTACAGGCGTTGGCGACCGTTCTGCTCCAGGTGAGTGCGGGCTTGAAATACCCCAATGTGCTCAGCCTGGTACTGGGGTTCGTTCTTGCCAGTGGCATCGCATTCGCATGGGCGGTGATCCTGATGCCGCGTTTTATCCATAGGGATTTTCTCGACTCGACTGAATTCAGGAAATTCTTCCATCGATACAGAAAATTCCCCCAGTATGCACTGCCTGCCGACTCCATCAATACTGCAGCGGCGCAATTGCCTGTGCTCGTTGTGTCCTATCGTTTCGGCAACGAGGCGGCGGGGTATCTCGCCCTGACGATGCGGGTTCTCGGGGCTCCCGTAGGCTTGGTGGGCAAGGCGGTGCTTGATGTCTTCAAGCGCTATGCCGTTCAAAGCATCAGGCAGATCGGCAATTGCCGAACCCTGTATGTCAACACGTTCATGGCCCTCTCGCTGGCTTCATTGGCCATGGTGATAGGTACGATATTTCTGGCCGAGGACATATTTCGTGTCGCGTTCGGCCCCGAATGGGATGAATCGGGACGCATAACCATCTGGCTGCTACCTATGTTTGCCATGGGGTTGATCGCCAGTCCATTGAGCTACATGACTTATCTCGTCGAGAAACAACGCATAGATATGCTTTGGCAATTTGGCTTATTCATGGCTGCCATTGGAGCATTATATGGTTTTTCTTCATATAAATCAACACTCATCGGATATGGCACAGGGTATGCTGCAATGTATCTGATCTACATATTCATCTCCTATCGCCTTAGTGGGGGCAACAAATGAGCGGCACCGTCGGTGCATTCAATTCGCGATTGAATTAATTAATATCGTTAAATTTACTATCAAATGATTGCCATCATCGATTACGACATCGGCAACGTCTCCGCCGTGGCCAACATGCTGCAGCGCTTGGGCGTGCCTTGCCGGGTGACGGCACAAGTAGACGAAGTGCTGCAAGCCGAACGCATCATCTTGCCTGGCAACGGCGCGTTTGATGCGTGCATGCGGAATTTGCGGGCGACGGGCCTGATCCCCATTCTGGAGCAGCAGGTACTGCAGCGTGGCGTGCCGCTCCTGGGGATTTGCGTGGGTGCGCAGATGCTGGGCAGCCGCAGCGCCGAGGGAAGCGAGCCCGGGCTGGGCTGGATCGACATGCGTGTTGAACGGTTTCCGTCGCTACCGGGTTTGCGCATTCCGCATATGGGATGGAACCGGGTACAGGGCGTTCAACCAGCCCACCCGCTGGCGCGGGGAATGGTTGCGGATGCGCGGTTCTATTTCGTGCACAGCTATTTCATGCTGCCACAGAACCCGTCCGACATACTGCTTCAGACGCACTACGGCATCGACTTCGCGGCGGGGGTGGCACGCGGTCATATTGCCGGAGTGCAGTTCCACCCGGAAAAAAGCCATCGCTTCGGAAAGCAGTTGCTCGCGGCGTTTGCGGGGGGCTGATGATGAATCAGCCGCGCGTGATCCCCTGCCTGCTGCTGCGCGGCAACGGGCTGGTCAAGACGAAGAAGTTCAAGGATGCGGTCTACGTGGGCGATCCGGTGAATACCGTGCGCATCTTCAGCGAGAAACAGGCGGATGAAATCGCCATCCTGGACATCGACGCCTCACGCCTAGGGCGAGAGCCAAACTACGAACTCATCGCCGAGATGGCCGGCGAGGCTTTCATGCCCGTGGCCTATGGCGGCGGTGTGCGTAGCCTGGAGCAGATTCGGCGCCTGATCCGCTCCGGGGTGGAAAAGGTGGTCATCAATACGCTTGCCACTGAGTCCACTGACACCATTCGCGCTGCGATCGAGATGTTTGGTAGCCAAGCCATCGTGGGTGGGGTGGACGTGCGTCGCAAACTGCTGGGCGGCTATGCCGTGATGGTCAAATCCGCCAGCGTGGAGACGCGGCTGAATCTGCAGCAGCACATCCAGAACCTGGTGCGGGCCGGGGTGGGCGAACTGTTCATTAACGATGTGGAGCGCGACGGCACCATGTCCGGCTATGACTTGGCACTGGTGCGCAGCGTGGCCCAGGCCCCGGTGCCAGTGGTGGTCTGTGGCGGCGCAGGTTCGTTGGAGCATCTGCGCCAGGCCGTGCATGAGGGTGGTGCTTCCGCTGTGGCGGCGGGCAGCATGTTCGTGTTCCACGGCAAGCATCGCGCTGTGTTGGTCAATTACCCCAAAGCTGCGGAACTGGAAACGATTTTTGCGAAATCATGAATACGATGAAATACCAGTGCTGTGCCCGGTGCGTCATGGACACAACCGACCCGGAGATCACCTTTGACGAACAAGGCGTTTGCAACCATTGCCGCCAGTTCGATGAGCGGGCACGCCGGGAGTGGTTTCCCAATGAAGAGGGACACCAACGCTGGGAAGCCATTGCTCAGCAAATCAAGGCCAGCGGAAAGGGGCAGGAATATGACTGCATCCTGGGCCTTAGTGGTGGCGTGGACAGCTCTTATCTGGCCATCAAGATGCACGAATGGGGGCTGCGCCCTCTGGTCATGCATGTGGATGCTGGCTGGAACAGCGAATTGGCAGTGGCCAATATCGAAGCCATCGTCAAGCACTGCGGCTACGACCTACACACCCATGTGGTGGACTGGGAGGAGATGCGTGATCTGCAACTGGCCTACTTGCGCGCCGCGGTAGCCAATCAGGACGTGCCACAGGATCATATCTTCTTTGCCAGCCTCTACCACTTTGCGACGAAGAACAATATCCGCTACATCCTGTCAGGTGGCAACCTGGCGACCGAAGGGATTTTCCCATCGGCTTGGCATGGCAGCGCGATGGATGCGATCAACCTCAAGGCCATTCACAAGCAGTATGGCTCGATAAAGCTCAAGAACTATAAAACTATCAGTTTTTTTGACTGCTATATTTGGTACCCATTTATCAAGAAGATGCGAGCCATTCGGCCATTGAATTACATGATCTATGTGAAAGAGCAAGCTCTGAAAGATTTACAGGAGACGGTTGACTACAAACCCTACCCCCGCAAACATGGAGAGTCGGTTTTCACGAAGTTATTCCAGAATTACTATCTGCCGCAAAAATTCAATATGGATAAGCGTCGACCGCATCTGTCGAGCCTAGTTGTTTCGGGGCAGATGAAGCGTGAAGAAGCGCAGGAAAAGCTGAAGGAACTACCGTACGATTTGACTGAACTAGAAATCGATATCACGTATTTCTGCAAGAAGCTCCGTATATCACGCCAGGAGTTCGATGCGCTGATGGATGCGCCAATTCATCATTATACGGATTTTTCGAATTGGGACAGTCGATATCGATTAATAAAACGTATACAAGCGGGAGTGGAGAAAATCCTTGGAAAGAATGTTAAGGTGTATTCGTGAAAAAAATCGCCCATCTAACTTCAGTGCACCCTCGCTACGACACCCGGATATTTATCAAAGAATGTACGTCTCTGGCAGCCAATGGCTATCATGTCGGATTGATCGTGGCTGATGGCAAGGGCGACGAAACTAAGAACAATGTCCGCATTTTAGATGCAGGGGCGCCCAATGGGCGTTTGGACCGCATGCGTCTCGCTCCAAGGCGTGTCTTGGACAAGGCGTTAATTTTAGATGCGGACATCTATCATTTGCATGACCCAGAGTTGATTCCTATCGGTTTGCACCTCAGGCAAAAGGGAAAGAAAGTTCTTTTTGATGCCCATGAGGATGTGCCCAAACAACTGCTTGGGAAACCTTATCTGAATACGCCCTCACGCTGGATGTTATCAAAGGTGTTTTCGATCTATGAGCGCTGGGCTTGCCAGAATTTAGATGCCGTAATCGCTGCAACACCATACCTTCGTGAAAAGTTCGCGGCTATGGGCACGCGAACTATAGACATCAATAATTTCCCGCTTTTGGGGGAGCTGGAAACAGACGATGTGAGGTGGGATCAGAGGCGGAATCAGGCTTGTTATGTGGGGGGTATTGAGCGCATTCGTGGGATTCAGGAGGTCATTCAGGCAATGGAGATGGTAGCCACCGGGACGAGGCTGCAATTGGGAGGCAAATTTTCCGAACCGGATTTCGAGACTAGGGTTCGTGCGGAACCAGGGTGGGAGCGGGTAGATGCGTTGGGATGGCTCGACCGAGCAGGGGTGAAGGCAACGCTGGCGCACTCGATGTGTGGGTTGGTGACATTGCACCCAGTCATAAATTACATTGATGCATTGCCAGTCAAGATGTTTGAGTACATGGCAGTAGGGATGCCTGTCATCGCATCCCACTTCCCTTTGTGGCGCGAGATTGTCGAGGGCAATGCTTGCGGGATTTGCGTCGATCCCCTGAATCCGAACGCCATTGCGCAGGCCATCGACTATCTTGTCACTCATCCGCGAGAGGCAGAGAGTATGGGGCGGAATGGTCAGCAGGCGGTGGCGGAGAAGTACAACTGGACGATGGAAGAAGCAAAACTTCTACGGTTTTATGAAGAACTATAGAAAATCCCAATGAAGAAAATTCTTACTGTCCTTGGCGCACGGCCGCAATTCATTAAGGCCAGCGCTGTTTCGCATGCGATCATACAAATTCCGGATTTGAATGAGGTACTGGTTCATACCGGTCAGCACTTCGATGCCAAGATGGCCGACTTTCTTTGCCGAACTTGGTATCGAGAGGCCGGCATATTTCCTGGATATTCATGGCGGCACACACGGGGCTATGACCGGGCGCATGCTGGCGGAGGTGGAGCAGGTGCTGTTGCGGGAAAAGCCTGATGCCGTGCTCGTATATGGCGACACCAATTCCACGCTGGCTGGTGCACTGGCCACCGCCATGCTGCACATTCCTGTGGCGCATGTCGAAGCCGGCCTGCGCAGCTTCAACATGGCGATACCGGAGGAGATCAACCGGATCCTCACTGATCGCATCTCACGCTGGCTGTTCACGCCCACAACGGGGGCGGCAGAGCAGTTGCGCAGCGAGGGTTCTACATCCCAGCAGATCATCACCGTAGGCGATGTCATGCTTGACGTTGCACTGCACCACGGCGGCCTCGTGCAGACGGGCACAGGGTTGATGGCACAACTGGGGCTGACTGACAAAAACTATATTCTTGCCACCATTCATCGCGCAGAAAACACCGATCATCCCGAGCGTCTTTCAGCCATCGTAGAGGCACTCAGCACCACAGCGCAGCACATTCCTGTGGTTTGGCCCTTGCACCCGCGCACCCGTGCGGCGCTTCAGAATTGCGGGCAACTAGAACCGCTGGCGCAGCGCGTGAGGCTGATCGACCCCGTAGGGTATCTGGACATGGTGCAGCTCGAAAAATACGCGGCAGTGATTGCTACCGACTCTGGTGGCGTACAAAGAGAAGCCTTCTTTCACCACGTGCCTTACGTCACACTGCGCGACGAAACCGAATGGGTAGAGTTGGTGGAATCAGGCTGGAACCGTTTGGCCCCCCCGCTTTCACCGCAAGCTGTCAGCATGGCAATGCTTCAGGCGGTGGGAACTCAGGGTACAGACATTAGCCCTTATGGCGAGGGGGATGCCGCACAGCGCATCGTGCAGCACCTTTACACGGATCTGTACCAGTGAACATTCTCTACATCAACCACTATGCTGGCGGCCCAAGCTACGGCATGGAGTACCGACCGTTCTATCTGGCCCGCGAATGGGTGCGGGCCGGACATGCGGTCACCATCGTGGCGGCCAGTTTCTCGCATGTACGTGCCCAGCAGCCGCACAATGCGCGCGACGAACTGGATGGGATTCTTTACCACTGGCTGCCCACCCCGGCCTACCAGGGCAATGGGCTGGGCAGGATGAGGAATATATGGAGTTTTTTGCGCCAGATGTGGCAACTGGCGGCCGCGCTTGCGTCAGATTGCAAGCCGGATGCGGTGATTGCATCCAGCACTTACCCCATGGATATCTGGGTTGCAAGGCGTATTGCCCGGCTGGCAAAAGCCCAATTGATTTATGAGGTGCACGACCTATGGCCTGCCTCGCCCATGGAACTTTCGGGCATGCCCTGGTGGCACCCTTTTATCCTGCTGTGCCAAAAGGCCGAGAACGACGCATACCGTGATGCAGACTGCGTGGTATCCATGCTGCCCAAGGTAGCAGAGCACATGGCCCAGCACGGGCTGGATCTTCGCAAGCTGCACATCGTGCCCAATGGCATATCGCCGGAGGAATGGCCTGACCTAGCGGAGCCGTTGGCGGATCCACTAGCAAGTCACCTGAATGCACTAAAAAACGCGGGCATAACCGTCGTCGGCTACGCTGGCTCACACGGACTACCTAACGCAATGGATGTGCTTTTAGATACTGCTGTGCTGTTACGCAATGCGCCGCTCTCTTTCGTGTTGGTGGGCAGTGGCCATGAAAAGGCCCGATTGGCACAACGGGTGCAGAGCGAGGAGCTGGACAACGTCGCGCTGTTTGACCCCATTCCTAAAACGCAGATACCGGCACTGTTGGCGCAGTTCGATATTGCCTACATTGGCTGGCAGCGCTCGCCGCTCTATCAATATGGCATTGCCCCCAACAAACTCATGGACTACATGATGGCGGGCTGCGCTGTTTTGCACTCGGTAGAGGCAGGCAATGACCCCGTGGCAGAGGCAGGCTGCGGGCTGACCGTGGCACCAGAGTCACCCCAGGCCGTGGCCCAGGGCTTACTCCAACTCGCAGCAGCCACGCCGCAACAGCGCCGCGACATGGGCCAGCGTGGGCGGGCTTTTGTATTGGCGCACCACACCTATCCAGTGCTGGCGCAGCAGTTTCTTGAGGCTATGGCATGACTCCAACGGACGAGCCCAACGCAGTCAGCAGCCGGTATGCCCGCCGCCCGTCCAGCGACGGGCGCTACAGCTTCTTGCGCCCCGAGGTTTATTTGGGTGTACAGGAGCGGCAACGCGCCATGCTGCACATGTTCAGCCAACAGGGCATGACCGACTTAGCGGCGCCTCGCCTGCTGGAGGTGGGCTGCGGCACGGGCGGCAACTTGTTGGAGCTTCTACGCATGGGTTTCGCGCCCCAGCATCTCAGCGGCATCGAGTTGCTGCCTGACCGCTGCCGCCAAGCTCGCCATGCGCTTCCACTGGCTCTGGAGCTACTGGAGGGCGATGCGCTGCAAGCCCCCATTGCCGCTTGGTCGCAAGACATCGTGCTGGTTTCTACGGTTTTTTCTTCACTGCTGGATGAGCCATTTCAACAAAAACTGGCGACCACCCTATGGCAATGGGTCAAGCCGGGCGGCGCCGTGCTTTGGTATGACTTCACTTTCGACAATCCCCACAATCCGGACGTTCGGGGCGTACCGCTCCAGCGCGTGAAAGCGCTGTTCCCCCAAGCCATCATCAGCGCACGGCGCGTCACACTGGCCCCGCCACTGGCGCGCCGCGTGACACCCATTCACCCCATGCTCTACGCCCTGTTCAACAGCCTTCCCTGGCTGCGCACACACATCCTTTGCTGGATCGCCAAGCCATGAGCCTGCCCTTTCTGCCTTTCGCCCGCCCCGACATCGGCGACGCCGAGATCGCCGCCGTTACCGAGGCCCTGCGCTCGGGCTGGGTTACCACCGGGCCGCAGACCCGTGCCTTCGAGCAGGCCTTTACCGACTACCTGGGCGGCGGAGTGGAAAGCCTAGCCGTGAACTCGGCCACGGCCGGCCTGCACCTAGCCCTGGAAGCCTTGGGCATCGGCCCGGGCGACGAAGTGATCGCCCCCACCCTGACCTTCACGGCCACCGTGGAAGTGGTGCGCTACCTGGGAGCGGACCCCGTGCTGGTGGACGTGGACCCGGTGACGCTCAACATCGACCCCGAAAAAATCCGCGCCGCCATCACGCCGCGCACCCGGGCCATCCTGCCGGTGCACTACGGCGGGCTGGCGTGCGACATGGATGCCATCCTCGCCATCGCCCGGGAGCACGGCATCAAGGTCGTGGAAGACGCCGCCCACGCCCTGCCCACCACTTGGCGCGGCACCCTAGTGGGCCAGTTGCAGTCCGACGCCACGGTGTTCAGCTTCTACGCCAACAAGACCATCACCACCGGCGAGGGCGGCATGGCCGTCACGCGCGACCCGGCGCTGGCGCAGCGCATGCGCGTCATGCGGCTGCACGGCATGAACCGCGACGCCTTCGACCGGTTCACCTCCCGGACGCCCGCCTGGTATTACGAGGTGGTCGCGCCTGGCTTCAAATACAACATGACGGACATCGCCGCAGCCATGGGGATCGAGCAACTGGCCCGGCTGCCGCAGTTCGTGCAGCGCCGCCAATCCCTGGCCGCCCGCTACGGCGCGGAACTGGCGGAATTGCCGCTGATCCTGCCGGCCGGCGCGCCGCAGGGCGACACGCATGCCTGGCACCTGTACGTGGTCCGGCTGCGCGACGATGCGCCGCTGGCGCGGGACGACGTCATCCAGGCGCTGTCGGACCGGGGCATCGGCACCAGCGTCCACTACGTCCCCTTGCACCGGCATCCCTACTGGCGCGACCGCTACCAGTTGGCGCCGGAGATGTTCCCCCATGCCGACGCCGCCTACCGGTGCATGGTCAGCATTCCCCTGTTCACGGCCATGAGCGACGATGATCAGGGCCGCGTCATCGCGGCGCTGCAGGAAATCCTGGGCTGATGGATGGGCAAGCGGCTGTTCGACCTGGCCTTCTCGGCCCTGGCGCTGGCCCTGCTGGCGCCGGCACTGCTCATCGTGGCGCTGTGGGTGGTGTGGGACTCGCCGGGCCCGGCCTTTTTCCGGCAGGCGCGCGTCGGGCGGCACGGCCGGCTGTTCCGCATCTACAAGTTCCGCACCATGCAGACGCAGGCCGAGGCTGCCGGCCCCGCCATCACCGTGGGCGACGATGCGCGGATCACGCGCGCCGGCCGCTGGCTGCGCCGCAGCAAGGTGGATGAACTGCCCCAGTTCATCAATGTGCTCCTGGGCGACATGAGCATCGTGGGGCCGCGGCCCGAAGTGCCCCGGTACGTGGCGTTCTACCCGGACGCCCTGCGGGACGTGGTGCTGAGCGTGCGCCCCGGCATCACGGACGTCGCCTCCATCGAGTTCCGGGACGAAAGCACGTTGCTGGGCGCAAGCCGCGACCCGGAACGGACCTATGTGGAGCAGATCCTGCCGGCCAAGCTGCGCCATGCCGCCGACTACGTGCGCACGCGCAGCCTGTGGGGCGACCTGAAAATCATCGCCCGCACCGCCGCTGCCCTTTGGGCATGACTGGATAAAATCACCGGTTTGGCCGATACGGCCCCTCCCTGTTGCCCACGGCGCCCATGTCAGACCACCATTCCACCCCCGCCCCCCACGACGACAATCAGCTCATCGCCGAGCGCCGCGAAAAGCTCCGCGCCTTGCGCGATGCGCAGGCCAACGGCGGGGGCGTGGCCTTCCCCAACAATTTCAAGCCCGCCCACAAGGCCGCCCAGCTGCACCAGGAGCATGGCGAAGCCGAGCCCGAGGCGCTGGAGGCCGCGCCCACCAGCGTCAGCGTCGCCGGCCGCATGATGCTCAAGCGCGTGATGGGCAAGGCCAGCTTCGCCACGGTCCAGGACGGCTCGCTGGGCGAGGTCGGCGGCCGCATCCAGCTCTACGTGACGCGCGACGCCGTGGGCGAGGACCTCTACGCGGCCTTCAAGCATTGGGACCTGGGCGACATCGTGGGCGCCGAAGGCACGCTCATGAAGACCAAGACGGGCGAGCTGTCGATCAAGGTCACCGGCCTGCGCCTGCTCACCAAGAGCCTGCGCCCCCTGCCCGACAAGTTCCACGGCATGGCCGACCAGGAGCAGAAGTACCGCCAGCGCTATGTGGACCTGATCACCGACGAGCAGGCCCGCAAGCGCTTCGTGGCGCGCAGCAAGGCCGTGAGCGGCCTGCGCGAGTTCATGGTGAGCCACGGCTTCCTCGAAGTCGAGACGCCCATGCTGCACCCCATTCCGGGCGGCGCCAACGCCAAGCCCTTCGTCACGCACCACAACGCGCTGGAGCAGGAGATGTACCTGCGCATCGCGCCCGAGCTGTACTTGAAGCGCC
>Ga0222424_100280_pt1 | contig 39427 bp, 21 predicted proteins | sample 2B2ome_FD_182468 | JGI IMG/M metagenome (GOLD analysis project Ga0222424, IMG submission 182468) | Enriched microbial communities from leaf-cutter ant dump, University of Wisconsin, Madison, United States - 2B200A (version 2) | ecosystem: Environmental > Terrestrial > Nest > Insects nest > Nest... | reverse complement strand
CGGGGGCTGGTGGTAAACGGGCTACCAGTACCATGCTTCAGTTTACCTGGTTTGGCCGACAGGTAGATATCGGCCAGCTAAAGAATTATAAGGACGCCAACGGCAACGGCATCAACTGGAACAACAGTTATTACAGCAACCCGTACTGGATCGCGTACGAGAATACGGTAAGTCAGCGGCGCAACCGGATCATCGGGAACGTGAATGTCAACTATGCCATTCTCGACGGACTGAGCGCCAACTTCCGTACCGGTACCGATTATTATAACGACCGTCGCAAACTAAAAGTGGCTTATGGAACCAATGGAACTCCCTTCGGTTCTTACGAAGAAGATGCGTATGGGGTAAATGAAAATAATACAGAGGCCACGCTCCGTTATAATAAAAACATCAACAGCAATTTTAGCCTTGATGCCCTGGGTGGATGGAACCTGCGTACAAAGATCTATGAGGAAAATATACAACAGGCGCCCCGCCTGGCAGTGCCGGATGTATATACCCTGGCCAATTCAAGGGATCCGCTGGTATCCAATAATTTTTATTCCAGGTCAAAGATCTATAGTGCCTTTGCTTCGGCGCAGGTAGGATATAAGAATATTGCCTTTATTAACTTAACCGCCCGTAACGACTGGTCTTCCTCGCTGCCGGAACAGAACCTGTCCTATTTTTATCCTTCGGTAAATGCCAGCCTGATTCTGTCTGATGCATTGAACATAAGCAGCAATACGCTGAATTTTCTGAAACTGAGAGGCGGATGGTCAAAAGTGGGCAGCTCCGCAGATCCCTACCAGCTGATCAATATCTTTAATTTTAACGCACCATTCCTGGGCAATCCGCAGCTGATCACTTCAACAGTTGATCTGAACCCTGAGCTCAGATCGGAAACAACCAATTCGGCAGAAGCCGGGTTGGAAGCGGCGTTCTTTAACAACCGGGTACGGCTGGATCTGAGTGTATACAATACCAATAGCATTGACCAGATCTTAAAGGTGGATGTGACGGCCGCAACCGGCTATAATCAAAAACTGATGAATGCCGGTAAGATCAACAATAAAGGTATTGAAGTGCAGCTGGGCCTGATCCCTGTAAAGGGCAACGATTTTCAATGGAACGTAGACCTGAATTATGCGGCCAACCGGAGCCGTGTACGGATACTGGATTATGAGCAACGGCTGCAGAATTATGTGCTGGGGTCTTACCGCAGCGTACAGGTGCTTGCTTCTGTAGGAAAACCCTATGGTACCCTGTTTGGGAATGCATACCTGCGGGATGCCAGTGGTAATATTGTGGTGAACAACAGTGGTATTCCCCTGGCCGACCCGAATAAAAAAGTGCTGGGTAAATTTACGCCGGACTGGGTGGGCGGTATCAGCAACAGTCTTACCTATAAAAATTTCAGTTTTTCCTTCCTGGTGGATGCCAGCATTGGCGGATCCCTGTTTGCCGGCACCAACTCCACCGGCAGCTATACCGGTGTATTGGCGCTTACCCTTCCGGGCCGGGATGCAGAACTCGGCGGGCTTAGTTATTACTATCCCGATAATAAAAAGATCAATGGTACCAGGGCCGGCACCAGCGGCCCCAACGGGGAAACCGTGTATGATGATGGTATGATCTTTAACGGGGTTACCGCCGGTGGGCAGGAAAATACCACCATTATCCCGGCCTCCCAGTATTACAAAGCCGCCCGGAGCATTGAAGAAGCATATGTATACGATGCCTCCTATGTAAAGTTAAGAGAAGTAAAGCTGGGGTATACCCTGCCTCAACAGTGGATCCGGAAGATCGGTTTTCAGGGGGCTTCCTTTTCGGTAGTGGGCCGTAACCTTTGGATCATTCATAAAAAGGTACCCAATATCGATCCGGAAGTGGCTTTCAGCACCGGCAATGCGCAGGGGCTGGAAGACCTGACGCTTCCAACCGTCCGGAACATCGGATTCAACCTGAACCTTAAATTTTAAAACCGGCAGCTATGTTTAAGAATATCATTACACTATTTATTATTTTAATTACGCTTTTCGTTACCGCCTGCAAAAAGAACCTGGCGGAGATCAACCGGAACCCCAATGCAGTGGAGGATCCGCAGCCGGATTATCTTTTAACGGCGGCAGAAAAAACGGCTGCGGATAATTACTGGGGTGCCGATAATAATTTTAATTCCAGTTTGCTGCTCATCCAGCACTGGGCCAAGATCCAGTATACAGAACCCGACCGGTATATCTTCAGTAACAGCAGCTTTACCTCATTGTGGAACACCGGCTATGCGCAGGTAATCACCAACCTAAATACGATTATCCGGTTCCCGGACGAAAAAGCCAATAAGAATTATAAGGCAGTAGCAACGATTTTAAGGTCCTGGACCTTTCAGCTGCTGACCGATGCGTATGGAGCCATTCCCTATAAGGAGTCCGGAAAAATAAAGGAAACCCTTACCCCGGTATATGATTCGCAAAAGGAGGTATACTTTGGGTTGCTGGATGAGCTAAAAACCGCTGCCGATGCATTGGATCCCGCTGCCGGCAGCATTTCCGGAGATGTTTTGTTTGGCGGTAGCCTGGACGGCTGGAAAAAATTTGCGCGGGCGCTCCGGTTACGCATCGCCCTGCGTATTGCCGACCGGGAACCGGAAAAAGCCCGGGAAGTGATCAGTGAAGTAACGGCCAGTCTCTCTCTGCTGATCGCCGGTAACGGGGAAGCGGCCAGATTGGTCTATGATAAACCTCCTTTGCAAAACCCCATGGCCGCCTGGTTTTCAACGCGGGACGATTACCGGGTGGGCAAAACCATCATCGATAAATTATATGCGCTGAACGATCCCCGGCTGGCAGTATTTGCTGATAAACCTGCCGATCTTTCGGTTACCAGTTACGTAGGTGTGCCCAGCGGGCTCACCAATAGTGATGCAAACAACCTGGGATTTTCAAAAACATCAAAACCGGATTCGGTATTTTTCCGCTCGGATGCCAATCCTGCCGTGATCCTGAGTTATCCGGAAGTGCTGTTTAACCTGGCTGAGGCTGCAGCGCGGGGATTGTATAACGGTAACGCTGCAGACCTGTACAAACAGGCGGTAACCGCCTCCTTGCAGCAATACCAGATCGCCGATAATACGGTGATCAGTACATACCTCAATCAGCCCGCAGTGGCCTACAACCCCGCAAACTATAAAAAGTCCATTGGCGAGCAAAAATGGATCGCGCTTTATGGGCAGGGACTGGAAGCTTTTGCAGAGTGGCGCCGGCTGGATTATCCGCAACTGGCACCGGGAGCATCCGGTGTGCTGGATGGAAAGATACCGGTGCGGTTTATTTATCCCGGCACGGAACAGTCGCTTAACGGCGCCAATTATAAAGCCGCAGTAGCCGCCCAGGGCACGGATGATCTGCTGACGAAGTTGTGGTTTGATGTAAACTGATCATCTGGTAGCTGTTTCGTTGCCTGAACTTTCAACCAAATAACAGGCAACATTGTTTAATATCGACAGATTGGAGCCGGGCAGAACGGAAAAGGGAAACTTTTTAGCCGGTCCCTACCAGCTTCGCTTTAACATAAAAGGATTATAAATGTATAAAATATACCGATACACCCTTTTCCTATTCATTCTGGCGGCACCGGCCTTAAACCAGGCTCAAGGGATAAAGCCCGGTATCTGGCAGGGCGTGCTGCAACGGCCAGACGGACAGCAGATCATCTTTAATTTTGAATCGGCCAGGCTAAAGGGGAAGCCGGTGCTGTATGTGATCAATGCAGGAGAGCGTTTACTGGTGGATGCTATCCGGCAGCGGGGCGATTCGCTCTGGATCCAGATGCCTTTTTTTGCATCCGGTTTTGCACTGAAGCAAGGAAAGAATGGCTCCATGGAGGGCGTCTATATCAAAAATTATGGAACGCGTAAAGAAGAGATGCCCTTTACCGCCGTACATGGAACAGCAGTGCGATACCCGCTGAACAGCCCGCCAGCCGTGGACATCAGCGGGCGATGGGCTGTATCCTTTAACTCCGGAAATGGAAAGACCCAGCAGGCCATCGGTGAATTTACCCAGGAAGCCGGTGGCCGGATCACGGGAACCTTTCTTACCCCTTCGGGCGATTACCGCTACCTGGAAGGATCCGTAAGCGGTGATTCTTTACACCTTTCCGGCTTTGACGGCGGACATGCATTTGTGTTCACGGCATTATTGAATGATAAAGATCATATTCGGGAGGCGGCCGTGTATTCCGGTTTGAGGGCTACGCAACGCTGGACGGCACAACGGAACGATACGGTGCAGCTTCCGGATGAGAACACTTATACCAAATTAAGGGAAGGGGAAAGCCGGCTGAATTTCCGGTTCCGGTCCACCTCAGGCAAATGGGTCTCTATCAATGATGACCGGTATAAAAATAAAGTGGTCATTATACAGATCCTGGGTTCCTGGTGCCCTAACTGCATGGATGAAACTGCCTATCTGAGCGATTATTATATCCATAATAAAGCCCGGGGAGTGGAGATCATCGGGCTGGCCTATGAGCGTACCGGGGATTTTGAAGCATCACGCAAGGCGCTGATCCCTTTCCAGAAACGATACAATGTAACCTATCCGTTCCTGGTAACCGGCGTATCGGTTTCCGACGAGCAGCGGACAGAAAAAACGTTGCCTCAACTGGAAAGTATCAAGGCCTTTCCTACATCCATAGTGATCGATAAAAAGGGGAATGTCCGGAAGATACACTCCGGTTTTAATGGCCCCGGAACGGGGAAGCATTACGATGCATTTAAAAAAGACTTTGAGTCTTTTGTGAATTCCCTGCTGAAAGAACCGTCTTAAAAATGCACCATGGCTTTGATGACGCCCGTGGCGGGATTGAGCCAGCTTTCAAACTGTGCGGGTACCTCATCAAAAGCAACGGTATGGGTGATATAGGTCTGCGGCCGGATGCTGCCCTGTTTCATATTTTGGATAACGTGTTCAAAGTCTGCTTTTACTGCATTACGGCTGCTCATAACAGTGCTTTCCCTTTTGTGAAATTCCGGGTGGCTGAAGGAGAACGCTTCTTTTTGTAAACCGATCAGCACATAGCGGCCACCGTGGGCCAGGTATTGAATGCCATTGTTGATCGCACGCAGGTTTCCTGTGGCGTCGATAACTACTGTTGGGAAGTCTCCGTTGGTGATCGCTTTTACCTGTTCAACCGCATCTGCATCTGTTCCGTTTACAACCGCATGCACCCCCAGTTTTTCTTTGCAAAAACGCAGCCGGTCTGCATTAATATCCAGGGCTATTACATGCGCACCGGCGATACGGGCCAATTCCATAGTGCCTAATCCAATAGGGCCGGCGCCAGTCACCAGTACATACTCGCCCGGTTGCACACCTGCGCGGCGTACACCATGTGCCCCTATAGCCAGGGGTTCTACCAGTGCCAGCTCATCTGCATTAAGACCCTGGCCGTGCAGCAGGCTGCCGGCCGGCACAGCAATCTCTTCCCGCATGCCGCCATCGATATGTACGCCAAATACTTTTATGTCTGTACAGCAATTGGGCTTGCCCATCCGGCAGGCAATGCAGGTGCCGCAGCTGAAATAGGGCATAATGGTGACCAGTGCTCCCGGCTCAAAGCCTTCGGCCCCGCCGGCGTCAATGAGTTCACCAGAGAGCTCATGCCCCAGGATGCGGGGATAGCTGAAAAATGGCTGGGTCCCCTCAAAGGCGTGGAGGTCCGTACCACAGATACCTACCCGCCTGAGGCGGATACGGGCCATATCTGCACCGGCATCCGGAAGTGCATCTTCACGGAACTCAAAATAGCCGGGGGCTGTGCAAACTAAACTTTTCATCATTTAAATAATTGTCAAAATAACAATTAACTATTGAATTGAGCAATTTTAGCTTTGAACGATCAGCTGATCACTGACAACGACAGGTTAATCGCTTACAGGTACGGATAATCTTCAGCGATCAACCCATCCTCTTTTAACCGGTTCCAGAAATCAATGGGGATCTCGATATGTCCCATTTCCACATTTTTCCGCACACGGGCGGGGTTACTGCTGTTCAGGGCAATACTTTTTACACCAGGTACATGGAGACCAAAATAAATAGCGGCCGCTGCAGGGTCGATCTCAAATTCACGGCAGATCTCGTAATACCTATCGCGCCACTGGTAATAATGTGCGTGCTCCGGATTGTTACGATCCAGCAGAATATAGTTAAAGTAGTCGCTGCCCATCAGGAACCCCCCGTGAAATACCGCAGAGTTGATGATCGTAATGCCCTGCCGGAACAGGCTGTCCATAAAGGCAATGAGGTCCTTGGGGTGATGGTACACGGTAAAACTGTTGGCGATCATTACCCAGTCCAGTTTCACATCCCGGGCAATTTTTTCAATAGCTCTCCAGTCTTTGGCGCCGATGCCGATGCCGGCCACCTCGCCTTTCTCTTTTAACTCCGTAAGCGCCCGGTAGGCACCCAGGATGTCATCATATCGTTTTTGGTAGTCCGTTTCGTCTGAGGCCGCCGCCAGGTATTCATCCGGGTCGTGTACAGAAACCAATTGTGGTATATAACCGCCCAATAATTCATTTCCCTGCCGGAAACATTCCAAAATACCTTCGTAGCTGATCTTTTGCTCCGCATCGTTTTTCAGGCCATGCCAGATCCCTTTTTCAAAAGTAGGTTCGGGCGTTGTTAAGGGTTTTTGTACCCAGGCCAGTTTATTACTGATCAGGACCTCGTTTTTGGCAATGCCCAGGTCTCTGAGGCATTTTCCCAGTTCCTCCAGGGCCAGTCCGGCCCCATATTTTCCGGCAGAGTCGAACAGGGGCGTATCCCCTGCCGGCGTTGCAGTGATGTATTCCTTTACAATAGCCAGTTTTTCATTGTAAGGCAGCTCCCGGTACAGGTTGCCCAACAAACTGGTGCCTGAACATACAACAGGTAATTTTATTTGCATCTGTCAAAATTATCTGAAATAGCGAATAATATGCAGTCAATATTTGCTGATTCCTACATTATCTTAACCGTTTTTGGCTGCTCCGTCAGTTGGGTACGTTCCCATTTATTCTTCGTTATGGAAATAGAGCTTGTAAAACCTTCCCTTATCATCCTCGCCATGCTCAATCATGTTGCGGTCGCCGTGGATATAGATATGGAAATTCTTATCCAGCTTGATCACGCTTTTATAAGACCGGTTCTGCCGCTTTACCGCCGCGGGGGAAATGGAAAAATTATCGGCGATCTCAATATCCCGTTCAGCAGCATAGTGTTGCTTGTACCGGTCAAAGCTTTCTACATATTCCTTATGATGCAGTACTTCGTTATTAAAGGTTTCCTGGTCAAAATGTTGTTTTTCTTTAAAAAAGCTGAGGCTCCGGTTCAGCAGATCCGCCTGATCGGCCTTGGTTACATTGTATTGTTCCGGCAAATGGTCCACCACATAAGATTTATACAGGGCCATGGTACTTTCCGTATTAAAATACTGGTCCTGGCGCTGCTGGATCCGGAGAAAGCTGTCCGTCCAGTAACGGGCCTCCGGCGATTTGTTCTTGGTATCCACAATGGAAATGATATACCCGTTTTCCTTATCCGTATTAAAGATCATACAGCCTTTATCCAGTTTGTTGATGTTGATGCCCTCCTCGCTCTCCACTTCAAAAGCATCCTCCACGGGAAGTACTTTTAAAAAGGGCTCCTTATTCTCCGATTTGAACAGCCCGATAGCATCCACCGTTTCGCCGTTCAGCAGGCCTTCTTTAAAATATACCACATAAAATTCCCCGCCTTTGATACTGGGGTGGGTGCCCTGGTTGTACAGGTGCTGGGCCAGGTTTTTGGACTGTGCCAGGGTTTGTTCCGGGGTTTCAAAAATGGCGGAAACATAGTTCCAGGCTTCATTGGAACTGATATGCCCTTCTGCGTAAAACTGGAAATACTCCTCCGACTTAAAGGGATTCAGAAAGTATCGGGTCATCAGTTCCTTTACCTCAGGATCTACTGCCAGTTCCTTTTTGGAAAGCGTCAGGTATTCATCCTCCAACTGGTTACCTACCTTATGTACGGCGATATGGGTGATCGCGGATCCTTCAAAATACTGCATGCGGCTGTTTTTAAAACGGCCGTAAAGTAATGCAAAAAGTGGCAAATTGGCGTAGGCGCCGGATATTTTCAAACCCTGTTACACTAATTTGCCGGGCTGTAAATATTATATTGCGCTATACGCGGCTATTCCGCGTTGCCCGGTTGAACCGGTAAAAAATTAGCGGATTCATTTACCTTCGGTCCTTTCTTTAGATCATTCATCTACCGGCTTATGACATTAAAATCGATATTATTCCTGGTGCTGATTGCTGTTTCCTTGGTAGCAGGAGCACAAAAGTCTGCAGTGCGTCACGTAGTGACGCATAACCGTACTACTGTTATCTGTGATCCTGCGAAGGGTGAAAAAGCTTATCCTGCCTGGGGCATATTTCCCGGTGAAAGCATACCCGTTCGTAAGATAACCATGCACCTTACCCTGGGAAGCCCGGATAGCCTGCTTACCGCTCACTGGGATTACCTGGATCATATAACCTTACGTCGTAGAGGAGGTACAAAAGGCGCCGCGCTGAATTATGAGCTGGGCCGGATGCTAACGCCCTATGGCAGCGTTTACAACAAGGGATGGAGCTGGAAATGGCAGGTAGATGTTACGGACTTTGCACCCTGGCTGCGCGATAGTGCGGAGATCGTGTATACCCATACCGGCTATGAAAATAATACCGTGGGGTGGGCGCTGACCATTGATTTTGAGATCGTATATGGTCCGCCCGTTGTAACACCGCTGGGCATTGTGCCGCTTTGGAACAAGGGATATAAATATGGCGATCCGAAAGTAAAGATCGAAGACAGCCTGTTGCCTGTTAGCTATACATCCGTTCCTGGTGCCGGAATCAGTCGCATCCGTATCCAGCACACCGGGCATGGGATGGACCGGCCGCGCGGATGCAGCGAGTTTTGCAGCCGCTGGCGGGATCTGAAACTGGATGGCAATCTCATTGATCATCGCAATATGTGGAAGGACTGTGGCGGCAATCCCCTGTACCCGCAGGGCGGCACCTGGATCTATGACCGGGCTTACTGGTGCCCGGGCGACCTGCAGGAACCGGATATTATGGATGTATTTACAAAACCCGGCCGGCATGAAGTAGCGTTGCAAATGGAGCCCTATACGGCTACCGGCAACGTACAGGCTGTGGAAAATATTTCGGCGTACCTGTTCCAGTATTCCACACCACGGCAAAAAACGGATGTAGCGATCGAGTCAATCATGGTTCCCAGTGATGAGCAGCGGTTTTTCAGGCTGAACCCGGCGAGCGTTACCCCGCGTATAGTGATCCGGAACCTGGGAGCAGATCCCCTGCGCTCGCTCACGATTGTGTACGGAACAGACGGCTTTGAGAAAAAGACGTTCCGCTGGAAAGGCTATCTTTCATTTAATAAAACAGAAGAAATATTGTTGCCTGGTGAGATCCGGGAAAAAGAGAACGTTAACATCTTTAGTGTAGTATTGACCAACCCCAACGGAAAAAAAGATGCCTGGCCCGGTGATAATACCCTGCAATCCACGTTCACTGCCCCGGTCAGGCTCCCGTCGGATTTTGTTATACAACTGCTTACCAATAACAAGCCGAAGGATAACCGGGTGTACCTGGTGAATAGCCGGTTGGACACACTTTTTCAAAAAACTCCGGCCCAGCTGGAACCCGGAACGGTTTATACGGATACCGTCCGGGTTGGCGAAGGGAACTATTCCTTATACCTTACAGATACTGCGGGGGACGGACTGGAGTTTTGGGCGGAGCCCCGGAACGGGGATGGCTACCTCCGCCTTTTTGATCTGAAGGGGAACCTGATTCATGCTTTTGAGAGCGACTGTGGCAATGGTGAAATGCTGAGCTTTAAAGCGGTGCCCGGTTTCGTGCCGGATACTACCCAGGCAAAACATGCTTTTTCCCTTTATCCCCGGTCTGTAACCGATCAAACCCAACTAAGTGTGGTGTCCAACAAGCTGGCTAATATGACGGTGGTGATCACTGTAGATGGCGTGGTTTGGCAAAAACACGAATACAAAGCCATCAAAAACGCAACGTTCAGCTATGACCTTATCCACCTGCCGGCCGGAAGAATTGTGGTAGAGGCCTTCATGGATGGCGTTAGCCGCTTTAAGGGCCGGATCAACAAGCGGAAGTAGGAGACGGGTCAACTGTTTTGCAGCCGGCCACGGGGACGGTATCCTCAATACGGATCAAAAGAGAAGCAAGTATCCTTCGCCGGTTATAAAAATACCTGCGGCAAAGATCCGGCGGATCTGGATCTATTAAGAAATTCCTCAGGAAATGTGCCCGCGTTCCGGCAGTAATGCGGCATTATATTTGGGCTAGGATCACAAAGGCACGTGACGGGCCCTGTTTTATAAATGATTTTTTAACCAATAAAATAGTTCAGTATGAGAAGCTTATTATGGTTAATAGCCGTTATCTGTATCGTTGTATGGGTGCTGGGGTTGATCGGAGTAGGCGGTGGAATGGGACTGGGTAACCTGATACATATACTACTTGTGATTGCCATCATTGTTATATTGTATAATATTATTTCCGGGCGTAAACCGGTTGATTAAACGGTATTTTGAGGATGTACTGCCAACCGGAATGCCCGTTGTCCGTTACAACGTGTAGAAAAACTTCCCCGGATCTTAAAAGTGCTGCAGTCTTCAGCAGTTGAAAAAATTTAGAATGCTGATACCGGGAATATAATTCAGTTTCAAATGTCCTGTAGATCTTGCCGGATTTCTAACGCAGGAAGTAAATAAAGGCTGCGCCTGTTGATGCGTGGCATACCTTCCCCCGTAACTACCGGCTCCGGGATTTGAGAGGTGCTGCGTTTAATCTTAAAAAACGGAAACAGTGAACATTCTTAGTATTGTGGCCCATCCAGAGATGATACAGAAATACGTTGCGCGGGCACATTGATATTTCCTGTTGATCTGCAGATGAAAATGCGCCGAAATGCATTTTTGCTTTGCCGGCCGGCTTGTAGTAAAATCAGCACCTGGCTGCGGGAGTTCTGTTAAACCGGAACGTTTAAACACTTCAACAATTAAAAAGAAAAATGTGTAAATTGACATAAATCCAAAACACGATCTTTATATGGAACGTTATGCTTTGCCAAAACAATCCGGAAAACTCATATTTCTTGGGCTTCTGTTGTTTTTATTGGGACTTATTATTGGACTGTTTGTGCATAATATGGCGAATCCCCGTATGGCACTTTCTGCTCACCTGGAAGGGGTGATGAACGGGATCTTTTTAATGGTCCTGGGATTGATCTGGAAACGGATCAGGCTTTCAAAAAGAGCACTTGCCATAACCTTCTGGTTAGCGGTATATGGAACCTTCGCCAACCTGGCTGCGGTGATCATTGCGGCTGTTACCGGTTTTGGCAAAATGATGCCCCTGGCCGGCGGGCAGGAGGGGCCGGCATTTTTGGATGGGGTCATTTCGTTTTTGCTGATATCCCTTTCGTTGTGTATGGTGGCGGTTTGCATCCTTTCGCTGACCGGTATTTACAGGCATATAAAGATGGAAGGAGCAGTATGAATAAAAAAATAATCAACGTCTTTTATAAAAAAACTGTAATTGCTTTTTGCTGATCAAGCGTTGACCCGGAAAAACCGGAGGCGCTCAACCGGCCCTATCAATTAATAGTGCCGGAAAATGCAGGAGGAATAAGCACCAGGAAGCAACTAACAGGGGCCGGTGCGTGATGTAAATGATCGCTACAGAACCTGACATACAAGTATTATATACGTTTAATCTATGCAAACAGAAGAAATCATCATTTACCAGGCTCCGGACGGACAGACCGCTATTGATGTTCGGCTTGAAAAAGAGACGATCTGGCTTCGCCAGGAACAAATAGTCCAGCCATTTGACCGCGAGCGATCTGTTATTACCAAACGCAATCCCTTCGTTTTTCTCCCCTGAAATTGTCGCATTTGCACTGCTATTACATCCGTTTTATTGGCGAGCTTTGTTTTGTAACACACACCCTTTTCAGCAAATCGACAAAAATAAAGGAGGGCGGTAACATGCGGAATATTATCGTATCAGAAATGATCACACTGGATGGCGTTATGCAGGCGCCCGGCGGGCCGGAGGAGGATGTTTCCGGTGGGTTTAAATATGGCGGCTGGACCGCACCTTACGGAGACGAGGTGAGCGCGAAGATCCTGCAAAAGCAGCTGGAACCTGCCGATTATCTTTTGGGCCGGAAAACATTTGAGATATGGGAAGCATATTGGCCGGATCATGGCAACTTTTGGCCGGGGATCAATGCGGGAACAAAATATGTCCTGTCGGGAACCCGTAGAAAATCGGATTGGGAAAATTCGGTTTTCCTCGAAAGCCTGGCCGGAATCAGGGAACTTAAAAGTTCAAATGGCCCGGATATACAGGTTTGGGGAAGTGGTAAGCTGGTACAACTGTTGCTGAAACATGATCTGGTGGATGAGCTCTGGTTCAAAATTTATCCGGTAACACTTGGTGAAGGAAAAAAACTGTTTGAAGAAGGCGCTATTCCTGCGGCTTTTACATTAACAGAAGGAATCGTAACTCCGGGCGGCATGATCATCGCCAATTATAAAAGGGCCGGAGATGTGAAGACGGGTACGGCTCGCGTGTAAAAGAAAAAAGCTAAAGTATGATAAATGATCGTTCAGTATTATTGCAACCAACAGCTGTTGCGGATCTGGAACATTTTTTTATTTTTCAGTTGAACAAGGAGGCCAACCACCTGGCCGCTTTTACCGCTAAAGATCCCACAGACAAAAATGCCTACCTGAATAAGTACACAAAATTACTGGGTGAGCCTACCGTACATATGCGCACCATAATGGTTGACAATGTTATTGCCGGAAGTATTTCAAAATTCGAAATCGAAGGCGATGCAGAAATTACTTACTGGATCGACCGGAAGTTTTGGAATCAGGGAATTACCACAGCGGCGTTAAAACAGTTTCTGGTCATTGAAAATGCCCGGCCCATTTTTGGACGAGTGGCCTTTGATAATTTTGGTTCGCAAAAGGTTTTGGAGAAATGTGATTTTGTAAGAATTGGCAGCGACAAAGGTTTTGCCAATGCACGGCAGGCGGAGATAGAAGAGTTTATTTATAAGCTGATCTGAAAACGTATTAAATGGTCGTTATGCCGCCTGTTTTACCGGTAGCAGGAACACTGGTCGTTGTTTAAAGGAATAGCAATGGCACCAGCGGCTTTTTTGAAGAAATACTTAAGACGGCTCGTGAATACACATCAACAGGTGTGCAATGTGAAGCAGGAAAAACCGCTGCAGCACACTGCACACTGTAATAAATAGTGCCGTGGTAAGGCCATGGAGGTAAAAAACGGGATGCAATTTGTTGAAGGGCTACCGGAACAGATTTACCAATACATAGACAAATAATGCGATTGTTGCTGCTGTACCGCAGATAAAAAAGCCACCTAAAAACTGAAGATACCCGCTTTTTTTGTGCTTTAATGGGATTTCATGTTTAACAGACATATGCTTTTGTTTTATTTCTGCCATAAAGTTCGCACAGAAGACCGGCGTGCCAAAGCGTAAAAGCACGTTATTTTTTATAGGGTTTTTACGGTAAGGACGGGTAGGATCCGTGTTCAGGTATCTATCGGAATAAGAACCTGGTTTCTGTTGCTGCTACAAAGGACGCACGTATAATAAGCCGGCCTTCATTTTATTAAAATGATGCCCGATGGTTTGTGAGAACACAAACCACGACAGCGGCAATGTTTCATTATAGGGGTTGGGCTCCGTAGGAAGCTCTGTGTCTGCGCGGTCCCGCGAGGCGGAAACAGAGCCGGTTGTTCCATAATCACGATCCTGTAAACAGGCGGCGTCTCCGGTGCCCGATCCTTATATGCCGGTTTTGCCATTTCAATCTTTAACCGGCTTTTGGATCCTTGCGCAACTTAATATTATATCCTTCAGTTTTTTATCTTCGTTACCAGGCAATAACCAACGGCTCATTTTCTACAGTTTGGGAACGCCTCATTTCGCCTTCAAATGGCCGCGTAATAGAATTCCATCAATAAAATTTGAACGGGCTCCAAGATACATGAAGATATCCGTTACATTGGCCACGGATACCTGAAGACTGAATACTGACCGCTACAGCGCCTCAAAGCTCAATACCACACTGGCGCGCCCTGAATTTACATTGGGATTGAACCCTACGGTCATCAGGAAATCACCGCTGTAGGTTTTGCTTTCGTCCAGCGTAGTCTTTTGCTTAGCGTAAAGATTGAGCTCTTTGATCCGGTATTTTTTTGCAGGATCAAGGCCCTGGAGCTTAATGGGATTTACGGCAGCTTCGCTGATATACCGGTTGTTTGTAAGATAATTGAACATAACGGCCCTGCTCTTGTCCTGGTTTACGAACATAAGTGAAGCGAGATCATTTTCATAGGGATTTACCAGCCGGTACAGGTCCCCGTGCCATACAATATCTTTAAACCCGTTATAATTTTTAACTGCCTGCTGGCAAAATGAACGGTCTTCGGGTTTTAGTTCGTTGGCGCGGATGTCGAAGCCCAATTTACCCATGGAGGCCACGTCTACCCGGTATTTCAGCGGTTGCTTGCCCCAGTCGGTCACATGGTTGCACATGGCAATTGCCGGATAGTAATAGGAGTAGTTCCATTGGATAAAGATCCGTTCCAGCGGATCGGTGTCGTCGCTGAGCCAGAATTCGGTAAAGTATTTAAGGGAATTATAATCCGAACGGCCTCCGCCGCCGGAGCAAAGCATCATGGGTACTGTGGGATATTTGGCACGGATGCGCTGCAGTACCTTTTCCAGCCCCCGGGTGTATTCTACATATAGATGCGATTGAGGAATGCCATTTTTTTCCAGGTATTTGGAGTGTCCGTTAAAAACAGGGGCATTACAATCCCATTTGATGAAAGCCAGGTCCGGATTCTTTTTAAACAGCCCATCCACCACGCCAAACACAAAATCCTGGACCTGTGGGTTGGTCAGGTCCAATACCAGTTGATTGCGATAATAGAGCTCCGGACGTTTGTCTTCCCGCAGTACCCAGTCCAAGCGTTTTTCATACAATTCACTTTTGGGATTTACCATTTCCGGCTCGATCCAGATGCCGAACTTGATGCCCTGTTTGCCGGCTTCGCTCACCAGGTGGGGAATGCCATCCGGCAGTTTCTTTTTATTCTCCTGCCAGTCGCCCAGCCCGGCCTTATCGCCGTTCCTTGGATATTTATTCCCAAACCAGCCGTCATCCAACAGAAAAAGATCTACCCCCAGATCTTTTGCTCCTTTAAAAAGCCCAACCAGCTTGTCCTGGTCAAAGTCAAAATACGTAGCTTCCCAGTTATTAAGCAGGGTAAGCCGCTGACCTTTTCCATCCAGTAACTGGTGGTTGCGCAACCATGCCTGAAGGTTGCGGCTGCCGGTACCCGTACCTGTAAAAGAAAGGGTATAGGTGAACCGAGGTGTTTCAAACGGAGTACCGGGTTTGAGTTCATAGGCCGACTGGTAGGGGTTGATGCCCGCTACCAGGTGCATTTTTTTGTTGATGTCTGTTTCAAATTGGATGGAATAGTTCCCGTTCCAGGCGATCTGGCCCAGCATTACGGTGCCGCTGGTTTCGGCTGCCGGTGCATCCAGTGCCAGCATAAAATTGGGCGAGCCAATAAGGTTTTCACGGGTGCCCAGCCGAGACTGGATGGTATGCATGCCCTGTTTCAGCCGGGTTTGCTCCGGCTGCATTTCCTTTGCCCAGCTGCCGTTATAGCTGGTGAGGTAATAGTCCTTGTTGTAGAAATAAAGATTGGCGGAGGCGTATTTATTAAGGGTGACCGTTCCTTTTTCTGTATGCCGGATCACGCTCCACTGTTCAATGACATCTTCACGTTTCCAGGCCTTAAAAAAAAGATCCACATAAAACGGGTATACGGCATCCTTTAAGGTAACCCTGGTGAGCGTGGCACCGCCTTCGCTGGTTACGGTTTTATTTTCATAACGGAGATCAAGCGAATTGTTGCCATCTGCATGTACTACTGCAATGGCGGGTTCGGAGAAGTTGTTGTCGATGCCTGCAACTGTAAAGGCACTGTTGTTAGCGCTTCCGCCGTCGCCGGTAAGGTGGTACATATGCCCGGTAACGGCATATTCTTCCGGCGCCTGTAATGTTTTTCCGGTATGAATGATCTTTAAGTGGTTGTCCTTATCCGTTTGCATAACCACCGCTACATTCTTTGTTTCGATAGGAATGGTGATTTGCTGGGCGGTGGCGGTAAGGCACAACACCCATAACAGGATACTGCAAATTGTTTTTAAAACGTTCATTCTGTTGCTCAGATTTAGTGTGAAGGAATCAGTTTAAGATCATCCGTGGGGACTGGCCCCTGCGAAAATAGCCAGATCTGTCTGTTTTTTCCGTTCCGGGTTGAAGGTTGTTCCCGGTTTAAGGTTGACTGATCTTTAAAAAACGCACATCCTTTGCCGGGATGCCGATTGCCCCGGTAGCGTCAACATCCTGTTGCGCCCACAGATCGCGTATCCTGTATTGTTTACGGGGATCCAGCCCCAGGCGGCTGAGGGGTACCTGCATGCTGGCGGGGGCATCTGCATAATTAAAAATGGCATAGTAGGTGTTGCCTTTGTTGTCTGTAAGGGTAAACTGGTTTTCCGAGCGCTGTCCCGTGCCTTCCACCGGCCGGAAACTGCGGCCCTGTGCAGCTGCATTTACTTCGGCATTTGTCAGAAACTTAAGTGATTTGGCTTTGCCTTCGCTGTTGCCTTCTTTGCTGAAATCATCGCCCGAAATAAAGAGACCGGTTATAACCGCGGAAGTTACACGCGCACGGTTTTCACCTTCGGTTGCTTCCTGTAGTACAACATGGTCTGCATCATTGAACCGGTAAATATTGGTGATCCACCAACCATAAGAGAGTGCATTCAGCGTATACTCCGTGTCCTTTATTTTGTTCCATGCATCGCAGGCAATACGGCGTGATTGGGCGTATTGTGCCGGGAAGATAGGCGCTATGGAAAGATTGATATACATATCGCCGAAGTATTTATTCAACAACTGCATGCCATAATTATAGGCCTGTATACCGGATTTTATATGCGGGTTATACCATTTATCTGCGTTAATGGCCCCATGTGCCATAAAATCCATTTTTACATATTGAAATCCGCAGCGATGAAAGAGCGCCGCGATGTTTTTCATACGCTCCTCAATGGCGGGGTGTGTGGGGTCAATGGCATACGCGCCGTCCAGTTCCTGGGGTTTGCCACCTGCATACAGGTACACATTGCGGTATTTAAATTGGGCGGCATCCTTTACGGCTGCGTCCGGCTTCTTTCCCCAGTCGGTGAATGGCGTCCAGTATATTCCCGCCATCTGGCCATTGGCCTTGCAATGCCGTACAAAATCTTTTAATTGTTCTTCGGTGAAGCTGTCCCACCCGGAGTCCAGGCCAATCACCAATGTATTGTCTGTGTTTACAAAATGCCGGGGTTGCAGGTTTTCTTTGAAGAAGTCTGAAACCTCCAGTGCTTTTTGATAATTGATCTTGAACTGCAGCACGCCCCAACTGTTCCACCCTACCGGCATGGCTTTTTCCCAGGGTTTTGGAGGAGCGATTTGCGCGTTGACCTGTGCATAGGTTTCCATCCCGGTCCGCCAGTCGCTGAAAACGCCCAGCATCATTTTGGGTGATTTAATCCGCTTTCCTTCCAGCGCTCCGTGTGGCAGCAGGTCGCGGGTATTGGAGTCTGCAATGCCGCCATAGCCGGTAAGGCGGTAGCCGGGCGCGTTTTCATTCCTGGTGATCACAACGGCCGATTTCCAGAAGTCGTGCTCTACAGATCCAACGACCAGGCCCTTACGTGAGGCACCGTTAAAGATCGCTGATACCTCATAGCTGGTGAGCACCGGAAAGTCCAGTGGATGGGATTGAAAACGGATCCATTTGTCGTTATCAAAAGGAACAAACAATGCACGATGGTCTCCACTACCTGCCGGCTGTGCTGCATCTGCAAGATTCACCGGCGCCATATAATCAGCCGCAACAGTGCCGGAAGCCGCTTCCAGCGTAAAATCGGTGAGCAGGTAGTCCTTTCCGGGATACCGGTAAATGTATTGAACAAGCCGGGGTAGTCCTTTTTGCTGGTAAACGATCCGTACCCGCTGTCCTGTGCCGGAGGCATCGGATACCGGCCCAACTGCAGAAGATACCTTTTGGTATTCTTTTGTAGTGATGAGCCGTCCCTTCCATTTGTAAGCAGCATATAGCCGCAGATCAACGCCGCCCGGGGTTTGGGTAATATGAATGGTACGCGAGCTTTTGTCGTATTCAATTTTCCAGTTACCGGTTCCGGCTGCCCGGGTTCCGCAAAAACAGAGGAGCAGAACCATGCTCATGATAAGCTGCCGCGGCGCTGTCAAACGCTGCTGCGTTTCCGGGGACTTTCGTTTATGCTTTTCGTTCATCCTTTCTTGTTTGCTGGTTAATTATAACCGGGATTTTGATCGGCCGGGGTAATATCCGGATTCAGTTTGATTTCCACATCGGGTATCGGGAGCAACATATTCGATTCCTTTACCAACCCCGTCTGAGCCGCCCATTTATTACGGGCTTTTATCAGTGTAACAAATTTACCGGTACGGATCAGATCAATACGCCGCCAGTCTTCTGCAAATAATTCCCGCATGCGCTCATCCATAATGGCCGTTCTGAAGGCCTCCTGCGATAAGCTGGTCCATTTTTTGTCTGCCGGAAGCGTGCCGCCCCAGGCTCGTGTGCGTACCTTGTTCACCTCGTCCATGGCTTCGCCGGTACGCCCGGTTTCATTCAGGCATTCCGCGTAAGAAAGCAATACATCTGCCAGGCGGAGGACCGGGATGTTTTTTCCCGAATTCCACATATTGTTGATCTGGTTGGGCGCATGTTTGTCTGTTCTGAAATCTTCATACTTTTTGATATGTGGCAACAGCTCGTCATAGTCCGTGCCCAGATCTTCCCAAAGTACGTATTTAAGATCGGGAGTTACACCATAATATGTAAAATCATAACGGATGGCTTCTTCCCTGCGCTGATCGCCGGCTTCCCATACGCCACCATCGCTTACCATCGAATAGGCATATTTGGTTGGCACCAGTTTATCGTAGCCGGAGTAATAGCATCCGTCTCCAAAATACCCCTGAACAGCCCTTGAGCCGATCTGGAACTGGATTTTATTGTTGTTGGGATACACAGGACTGAACTGGAACTCAAAAATGGATTCCGTGGTATTGGAGGTATTATAATCCCACAGGTTTTTATAGTCGAGTACCAGCGTGTATCGGTCTTTCATTTTTTCAAAACAGGCTGCGGCTTTGGCAAAATCACGCAGGCCGGTGGACACCGGGGCCGACATATATGCTTTGCCCAGCATGGCCCAGGCTGCGCCGTAACTTGCCCTTCCTTTTTCCGGGGTAGCGAGCACAGGATCCAGGGGTATCAGGTCTGCCGCACGTTGAAAATCGGCAATAATAAAGGCCCATACGTCTTTGAGCGGTTGCCTGCGCGTGCCCAGTTCTGCCTCACGGTCCAAATCACGGATCGGGATCTCGCCCCAATACATGGCCATTTGAAAATCGAGAAAACCGCGGATGAATGAGGCTTCTCCCAGCAGTTTTGCTGCGCGCGAACCGGCCTCCGGCTGTTCCTTACTCAGCCCCTGTACAATCCTGGCTGCTTCGTTCACGGCCGGCCAGCGAATGTTCCATTGATTGGCGATGTGGTTCAGACTGGAGTTGAGATTCGCATCGTACCGGTCCAGGCCGCCTTTGCCCGGATCGCTTTTCATCTGAAATGCGCCCTGCTGGGTTTCATCTGTACCCATCATCATGATCAGGCTTTGTTCATCCGTACGGATATTTTTCCAGTTGGCATAGATCCCCTGCAGACTGGTCTCCACCAGGTCGGGGTCAGAATATACCTGGCTGATGTCCAGTTTTGTCAAACTTTTTTCGTCGAGAAATTTATTACAGGAACTGATGGATAATCCCATGATAATTGCTCCTGCTATGAATATTTTGCGTTGCATATTTTACTATTTGAGGTTAAAGGCCAACATTGATTCCCAATACAAACATTTTTACCGGAGGATAGCCATAATCACCGGTTTCGGGGTCAAATCCTTTGTAGGGCGTTATGCAGAAAAGGTTGGATCCCGTGGCATAAAAGCGCACGTTACTGAACTTCCAGGCATCCAGTATTTTTGATGGAAGGGTATAGGATAATGTTAATGCCGACAACCGGAGGAAGGAAGCATTCTGAAGGTAGTAATCCGATTCTGAAGGTGCATAGCGGCTATAGCTGGTATTCCCAATTACCCGGGGAATGGTGGCATCCGGGCGCTCCGGCGTCCAGCGGTTCAGCAGGTCGGCCGATGCCATACTTTCACCGATACTGCTGATCAGGCCTTCGTAATAACTGCTGATCTTTCGTGCTCCGTGGGAGTAGGTGAAGTTGGCGTTCAATTCTATTGTTTTATAGGAGAGGTTGGTACCAAAACCTCCGTAGAATTTGGGGTCTGTACCAGCAACAACAATGCGATCGTATTCTTTGCTTACAATGCCATCGGGTTTGCCCTCGGGTCCTGAAATATCCCTTGCAAACAGGTCGCCGGGGTTAATGGTTTTTCCATTAAAATCCAGATGCTCCCATTCAGAACGGTTTGCTTCAGTAGCAATGCCAACAGCGCTCAGCGTATAGATGGTGCGCACGGGTTTGCCGAGGAAAATATTGCCTTCCCGCTGTATTTCGTTTTCATTGATATTATAGATCTCGGTAGCATCTGCATACAGTTTGGTCACCTTGTTCCGGTCAAAGGAGATGTTGCCGGACAAGGTCCAGTTCCAGTCGCTTGTACGGATCACATTCCCGGTTACGGAAAACTCCATTCCTTTGTTATTTACGCGGCCCACATTTTGCCATTCTTTGGTATAACCCACCGTGGTGGCCAGTGAACGGTCCAGCAACAGGTTGTCATTATTGATATAATAGAAATCAGCAGTGATGTTCAATCGCGATTGCAGCAGGCTCATATCCACTCCTATATTGCTTTGCTTTTGCCGTTCCCAGGTAATATCGGGGTTGCCACGGCGGCCGTCATTCGCAATCAGGGCATTGCCGTTATTTACGAGCGAGCCATATAAGGTTTGAAACGCATAATTACCAATATCCTGGTTACCCACCACACCATAGCCGGCGCGTAATTTCAACTGGTTAAAAAGGGTTTGGTCCTTCATGAAATTTTCATTGGTTATTACCCATGCGGCGGAAACAGAAGGGAAAACGCCCCATTGGTTTCCGCGGGCAAAACGCGAAGATCCGTCATAGCGTGCGGTACCGGTAAGCATGTACCGGTTTTTATAATCATAAGTGGCACGTACCAGGTAAGACATCAGGCTGTAGTTATAGAAGTCCGATCCCAATACCGATTTTTCAATGGCCGCAGCGCCGCCCAGATCGTGGTACGACAGGTCGTCGCTGGCAAACCGGTCACCCTGTACCTTGGTGTAGTTCGCACTTCTTTTGCTGGCACTGGTACCCACTAAAGCCATTAACCGGTGATCGCCGGAAAACGTAGTGTTATAGGTAAGGGTGTTGTCCCATTGCCAGTATGTATCGCTCCAGCGTTCGTGTTTGGCACGGGCATCACCGTTATAATGGCGTACTGCTTCCTGTATGTTATGCGGCGTAAACTCGAACCAGTCCTGCGCTCCGTAATCCAGTGCATAGGTAGAGCGGAACTCCCATCCTTTAGCGGGGGTGATGGCGATGAAGTTGGAGGAGGTCAGCCGGTTCCGCGTGCGGTCGCGCTGGATCTCCAGTGAGTTGAAGGGGTTAAAATCGTTGTTATTCTGTTCGCCATGCGCTTTGTAATAAAGCGTAAGATAACCTGCGTCACCACCGATGTATCGGGTAGCCGGATCGCGATAGGGCGCAAAATCCAGCAGGGGATTTGCGTTCAGCGCTTTGTTATATACATCGTCTGAAGGGATGGCATCATTGGTGCGGGTAAATCCTGTGTTGGTACCCACTTTGAGCCATTTTTTAATGTTATAGTCTGCATTAAAACGTCCGGTGTATTTGTCCTGCTTCGTATTTTCTATGATCCCCTTTATGCCTGCATAGCCGGCGCTCAGGTAAAAGGTTCCCCGCTCAGAGCCACCTGAAAAACCAAGTACATGATTTTGCTGCAGACCGTTGCGGGCAACTTCATCCAGCCAGTTGTAGCTTTTGCCGCTGTTGTAAGCCGCCATTTCCTGGGCAGAAAAATATTTGTTGTCTTCATTTTTCATCAGCACATTGTCAATATAATCCTGCCGGTTGGCCGTAGGGTCTTCCTTTAAATGTCCGTTGGCGTAAGCGTCCAGGCGCAATTCAAAAAGCTGCCGGGCATTCAATCTTTCGGGGATCTGGGCAATTTTCGAAACACCCACCCAGGCATCATAGGTAATGTGTCCGTCGCCTCCGCTGCGCAATCCTTTCTTGGTGGTGATCACCACAACGCCGTTAGCACCACGGGAGCCATAAAGGGCGGTGGCCGATGCGTCTTTTAAGATCTGCACGGAGGCCACATCATTAAGATTCATGGCATTAAACCCTCCCTGGTTGTTTTCCATGACCACACCGTCCACTACAAAAATGGGCGTGGAGCCTGCATTGATTGTATTGGTACCCCTGATCCGTATGGTGGCATCGTCGCCGGGACGTGTTCCGGGTGCAATGAATACACCGGGTGCATTTCCCTGCAGGGCCTGGTTGATGTTGGTTACCGGGCGCTCCATCAATGCTTTTGTGTTAACATCGGTAACCGCACCCGTCAGGTCCGATTTACGCATCCGGGCACCCACCACTACCACCTCACTCAGGTTCTCTGCCTGGATGGTCAGCTGCACTTCCATCTTATCTGCTGCGGGCTGTTCTTTTTGGGTATACCCCACCGAATTAAAAACTAAAATGGAACCTTCCGTTACGTTCATGGAAAAAGCGCCGTTAGCATCGGATGCAACAGCATTTTTAGTGCCTTTTTCTGTTATGGAAGCACTGGCAACCGGGGCATTGGTTGCGGCATCCACTACTTTTCCTGTTATGGTCTGCACCTGCTGTGCGCTTACTGCTGTAAACAACAACAGCGCAGGCATCAGGAAAAAAATGATCAAATTTTTCTGCATCATAGAAAACGTATTTATTGTTGATATTAAAGTATGGCAACGAGCAATCAGCCTTCATATTGCTTACAACCAGGTATCAAAGCATGAGCAAATATAATAATTTTATTTACAAATTGTACTATTAGCATAGTATAGTACAATAAGGACTTCTTTTTTTCTATTACAAAGGCGGCCGAGCATCTGTTGTGCCTGTTTCACATGCTCATTAATGTTTAATTATCAATGCTGTATGATCGGTATTATAATAAAAGTGCGTCTGTGTCCGCGTTTAAATTTTTGTCTGGCCCGGTTCAATATAATTTTAATAATAAAAGAAAAAATATCGTTTCTTTGCGTAATTACAACACAATGCAAACGATATTCGAGCACATAAAAGAACTGGAATCAGTTCATGGCTTGTCAAAACACGAACAGTTTGTTCAGGGCTTTATAAACGCAGTAGACAATAAGGCTATTTCCAAAGGAGACCTTCTTCCTTCGGTGAACTGCCTGGTTACAGAACTGGGTTTTGCGCGGGAAACAATTGCAAAAGGATACCGGGAGCTGATCAGCCGGGGGATCGTGGAATCTAAAAACCGTATCGGATTTTTTCTTGCTAAAACAAAGACCCGGAGTCAGCTGCGTATTGCCCTTATCATCTTCGCATTTGACAGTTTCCAGGAGGTTTTTTATAAGACCTTCCGGGACCGCCTGGGAAAACAGGTGCATATTGATGTTTTCTTTCATCATAACAATCTTGATATCCTGGAAAGCATTGTTGACCGGGTTCGTGGAAAATATGGCATGTACGTAGTGGCGCCTATTCCGCACAAAAGAGCAGCGGCACTTCTGGAAACCCTTCCGGCAAATAAATTCCTGATGGTTGACCGGTTTATAACTATGCAGGGTGATTTTTCATCCATTACACAGGAGTTTTACCAGTCGTCTTATAATGCGTTTTATGAGCTTACGCCGGCAATAAAGAAGTTTGGCCGGATGATCTATTACCACCGCCCGAACGCGGATACACCGGAGGAAATTCTGAATGCATTTACCGAATTCGTAAGGGTGCAAAAGATAAAGCATGCGATACGGCCGGAATATGTTCCCGGATCCATAGAAGCCGGGAATGTATATTTTACAATTAACAATGCTGAGTTGTGGATGATGCTGAAGGACGCTAAAGAAAAAAAGCTGAAGCTGGGTAAAGATGTGGGCATCCTTTCGCATAACGACGAAATTGTAAAGGAGATCATCTTTGACGGCATTACCACATATTCTACCGATTTTAAGCTGATGGCCGAGAAATCGGCTGACTTTATATTGAAACGGAAGCCGGTACGGGCTATCATTCCGACGGTATTGATCCGGCGGGGATCGTTATAAACGGCTGTTTATGGATCGCTCAATTTTTATAAGCTTTTTTTTACTGCTGCTGGTTGCGGCCCTGGTAACAGTCCTGAAATCCAGAAGGCAGACAAACCGTACTTCCGTAGGGTACTTCCTGGGGAGCCGGAGTTTTAACTTCTGGATGATCGGGTGCTCCATTTTTTTAACCAACATGAGCGCCAACCAGTTTATTGGCGAAAACGAGTTTGTATACACCACCAACGTGTCGGTAATTGCCTGGGGCATGAGCTCGATACTGGCGATAATCATCGTAGCAGAATGCCTGATGCCGGTATATTTAAGGATCGGTGCGGTTACCACACCCGATTTCCTGGGTTTGCGTTTTGATAAACAAACGCAGCAGATGGTTTCGGTGATTTTCCTGCTGAGTTATATTGTGAACCTGATCCCCACTGTATTGTACGGATGCGCTGTGGCGATGAACGGACTGTTTCATATAGATGAGCGAATGGGGATCAGCTATTTTGCAGCCATCCGCATCCTGGTGGTCTTTATCGGTATTATTGGTTGTCTGTATACCGTATTGGGAGGGTTGCGGGCCATAACCATTACGGATATGGTACAGGGCGCAGGCATGGTAATTGGCGGCGTATGTATTACCTGGCTGGGGCTCCGGTATCTGGGCAACGGTCATTTGCTTGCCGGTTTGGAAGAACTGGTAAGCAATAACAGGGAACACCTGAACGCTATTGGCGGCCCGCATGATGCAATACCGTTTGGTACCGTATTTACCGGGATGCTGCTCATTAATATTTACTATTGGGGAATGGAGCAGTACATTATCCAGGAGGCTTTTGCTTCTAAAAGCCTTGCAGAAAGCCAGAAAGGGCTCTCACTGGCCGCCGTGGGCAAGTTGCTGGCGCCATTGCTGCTGAATGTTCCGGGACTGATCGCCCTTCAGCTATATCCGCATCTGGATAATACTGCCGCCGTTTTTCCAAAAATGGTAGGCGATGTTTTACCGCCGCTGATGGCCGGGTTTATTGCGGCGGTTGTTTTTGGCGGGGCGTTAAGTACCTTTAATGCGGGCTTAAACAGCATCGGTACGCTTTTTATTATGAACATCTATAAGCCCTGGCTGGTAAAAAAGAACAGCGATGCCGGTGAAGCAAAATTGCTGAGGCACGCAAAATTGTTACAGGTTGCGGTTACGGTTGGGGCTGTTGTTTTTGCACCGTATATTATGCTGTTTTCCGGAGGTTTTTACAATTATCTGCAAAAGGCGGCCAGCTTTTTTAGTGTGCCGGTTTTTACCATTATGCTCGTGGGGCTTATTACAAAAAGGGTTCCGGCCATAGCAGCAAAAATTGGTCTTGTATTTTTTGTTATTGCTTATGCCGGTACCCAATTCTTTATTGATACGCGCCTGCATTACCTGCATGTGCTGGCCATCCTGTTTTTGTTAACAGGCGGATTGATGTTACTCATCGGCCGCTTCCGGCCCATGGAACAGCGCTTTCAACTGCCGGCATTATCAGGTGCCCCGCTTCAACCGTGGCGGTCGCGTTATTTTTATTATGCCCTGTTACTGGTATTGATGATCAGTGTGTTTCTGGTTTTTTCCCCGGTTGGGTTAGCCCGGTAGGGAGCCCGGTAGGGGTACCACTCTGGCCGGGATATTGTTTAACAAATGATCTTACGCAATTGTGTAATTAAGGATTTGATCAACTGGGTGGGTAAGAACCATCCTGCATCTTCCGGCCGGAATGATCTATAAAATATGAAATAATAGAATGATGTATTTAAATAATGTTCGCTCAAGAAACGGGATAAAACGGCGCTGGCTGTTGGTGCTTCTTTTTTGTTCGCCGTTGTTCCTGTTTTCGCAGAAGACCCCTTCGCTGGAACTCTGGTACAGGCAACCCGCCGGTGTATGGGAGGAGACGCTGCCGCTGGGCAATGGAAGACTGGGAATGACCCCGGATGGTGGTGTCCGGAAAGAGACCATTGTACTCAACGATATTACCTTATGGTCCGGATCCCCGCAGGATGCCAATAACTATGCTGCCAATAAATACCTGCCAGCCATCAGGAAGCTGCTGAATGAAGGAAGGAATGATGAGGCGCAGGACCTGGTGAATAAACATTTTATCTGTAAAGGTCCCGGTTCTGCCGGTACGCAATGGGGCTGTTTTCAAACCCTGGGTACATTGAAGATCGATTATGACTACCCGGAAGTAAGGGATACAATGGCCACCCGGAATTACAGCAGAGCGCTTTCATTGAATGAGGCCCTTGCCACTACATCATTTGAAGCGGGCGGAGTAACCTACCGCCGCGAATATTTTACGAGTTTCGGAACGGATGTGGCGCTTGTACGACTATCGGCAAGTAAACCCGGTATGCTGAACTGCCGCATTTCGCTGGGGCGGGAAGAACGGGGAACGGACACGGTGCAGCAAAAGACACTGGCCCTGTATGGCCGGCTCGACAATGGTACCGATGGCCGGGGCATGCAATACCGTGCCGAGGTTGGGGCGGTACTGGAAGGCGGAACACTCATTGCGGGCAGCCGGTATATTGAAATAAAACATGCATCCACCGTTACGCTGTATATAAGTGCGGGTACCGATTTTAAAGACCCGGATTATAAGCATACCGTGCCGGCCCTGCTTGGCAAGGCTATGGCGCAGCCTTTTAAAGCAGAAAAGGACCAGCACCGCCGGCAATTTCAAAAACGGTTTCACCGCGTACAGTTTAACCTGGAAGATGGCAGCAACAGTACGTTGCCTACCAATGAACGGCTGGATCATTTTTATCAGCACCCGGAGGCCGATAAAAGTCTTGCAAGCCTCTTTTTCCAGTTTGGCCGGTATCTTGCAATCAGCAGTACCCGGCCAGGGTTATTGCCGCCTAACCTGCAGGGTCTCTGGGCGCACCAGGTACGCACGCCCTGGAACGGAGATTATCACCTGGATGTGAATGTGGAGATGAATCACTGGCCTATGGAGGCCGTAAACCTGTCTGAACTGAACCTGCCGCTGGCAGACCTGGTACAGGGCCTGGTTCTCAATGGTCAGAAAACGGCAAAGGCGTATTATAATGCCAATGGATGGATCGCCCATGTGATCACGAATGTATGGGGCTATACCGAACCGGGCGAGAGCGCTTCCTGGGGATCTGCCAACTCCGGATCCGGATGGCTATGCGATAATCTGTGGACGCATTATGCCTATACGCTGGATAAGGACTATCTTAAAAAGATCTATCCTGTTTTAAAAGGCGCTGCTGTGTTTTACAATGATGCGCTGGTAAAATATCCGGGTACCCAATGGATGGTAACAGCACCTTCGGTTTCGCCGGAAAACTCATTTTACCTGCCCAATGGCAAAACGGCCAATGTGTGTATGGGACCCACCATCGACAACCAGATCGTACGGGAGTTATTTACGAATGTAATAGAAGCCGCCCGGATCCTGAACCAGGATGCGGATCTGAGAAAAACATTAAAGGCAAAGCTGGCGTTATTGCCGCCGCCCGGCCGCATTGGGAAAGATGGTCGTATTATGGAATGGATGGAAGATTACAAGGAAACAGAACTGCAGCACCGGCACCTCTCTCATTTGTGGGGATTGTATCCCGGCACACTGATCACCCAGACAAAAACGCCTGAATTATTGGCGCCCGCAAAGAAGACACTGGAAGTACGGGGTGATGACGGCCCCAGCTGGACCATTGCGTATAAACTACTTTTTTGGGCAAGACTGCAGGATGGTCAGCGTTCCTTCAAATTGCTTAAAGAGCTTTTGAAACCGACCCTGCGCACAGATATCAACTACGGAGCCGGCGGCGGCGTTTATCCGAACCTGTTTTCTGCCGGTCCTCCTTTTCAGATCGATGGAAATTTTGGGGCCACAGCCGGTATTGCTGAAATGCTGCTGCAAAGTCATGACGGATTTATCGATCTGTTACCCTCCGTTCCGGAATTGTGGAAAAGCTCCGGCAGTGTAAGTGGACTGAAAGCACGGGGCAACTTTACCGTAAGCTTTAAATGGAAGGAGGGCCGCGTAACCACTTTCACGGTTACATCGCCGGTACCACGGAAAATAAAGGTAAGGGTGAACGGGCAATTCAAAGAGATAGCCGCTACCCGTTCATAACCGGTAAAACCCGGTACCGGAGGTCTTCACCGGTCTGCAATATGCGGGAACAGGTACATTTTGGCTGCGGAAACAATCCATTTCAGCAGGCGGAGACTCGTGCCGCTGCCTGTTGTTACAAGGCTACTTCAATATGATGCTCCGTCCCGTCGTCCTGTAAGGTAATAAACGGATCTTCTATCGGCTGCCCGTTTTCATAGAACCGGATACTGCCATCTTTTTTTTCGTTCTTAACCTTTAAATGATAATACGTATTGCCAAACCGGTACCGGACCTCGTATCCGGGCCATGCATCGGGGATGCAGGGATTCAGGTACAGGCGGTCTCCTTCCCGGTTCAGTCCGAGTATGGATCCTGTTGCCAGCTGGTAGGTCCATCCGGCAGACCCGGTGTACCAGGTCCATCCGCCCCGGCCTTCATGCGGCGGTGCGCCGTACACATCTGCTGCCATTACATAAGGTTCCACCTTGTATTTTTCAACGTCCTGCGCCGTGCGGGCATGATTAACAGGGTTTACCATGGAAAAGAGTTCCCATACCCGCTCTTTGTCTTTGAGTGCAGCAAAGGCCATAATGGTCCAGATGGCCGCATGGGTATATTGTCCGCCATTTTCCCGTACCCCCGGTACATATCCTTTGATGTAGCCGGGATAGAGGTCCGATTTATCAAAGGGCGGGGTAAGCAGTTTGATGATCTTATTCTTACGGTCGATCAGCTGTGCATTCAATGCATTCATACCCTGCAGGCTCCGTTCCGGTTCCCCGCCTCCTGAGAGCAGCGACCAGCTCTGGGAAATGGAGTCGATCTTACATTCCTCATTGGTGGCAGAGCCCAGTGGCGTGCCGTCGTCAAAATAAGCACGGCGGTACCAGTTTCCGTCCCATGCGTTTTCATGAATATGCGTTTTTAGTTTTTCGGCCTCCGTTTTACAAAGAGCTGAAAAATCGGTATCGCCATAATTTTCTGCGATGACCGCAAAATGTGTGAGCACATCATACAGGAAAAAGGCCAGCCATACACTTTCGCCCTTGCCATGTTCGCCTACTTTGTCCATACCATCGTTCCAGTCGCCGGAGCCGATCAGCGGCAATCCATGCTGCCCGAATTTTAATCCGTACCGGATGGCATGTTTGCAGTGATTATAAAGTGTTTCCCAGTGATTGAGGAAAACCGGCAGGTCGTAGTAGGACTCTTCATCGGCTTGCAACGGACGCCCGTCGATAAACGAAATGTATTCATCCAGCACAGCGGTATCGCCTGTGGTGGTAATATACCGGGAGGTAACATAGGGCAGCCAGAGGTAATCATCCGAGCAGGTGGTGCGTACCCCGCGGCCGGTGGGCGGGTGCCACCAGTGTTGTACATCGCCTTCTTTAAATTGCCTGGATGCGGCCAGCAGCAATTGTTCCCTTGTGATCTCCGGAGTGGTATGCATGAGGGCCAGTACATCCTGCAGCTGATCCCTGAAACCAAAAGCCCCCCCCGACTGATAAAAACCGCTGCGCCCCCATACACGGCAGGCCAGCGCCTGGTACAGCCACCAGCCATTGGTCATAATATTCATAGCATCATCCGGCGTACTTACCACAACGGCGCTTAAAATATGGTTCCACTGATCATGCACTTTCAGGCGGGCTTCATGTGCAAAGGCATTTCCTTTTATTTTGGTTACCAGCTCCTGGGTTTCCTGTTCGTTCCTTCCTGCACCCAGGCGGAATACCACTTCTGTCTCTTCTTCGGAGGCCAGCTGAACCATTACCTGCAGGGCTGTACAGGGATCAAGGCCGGCGCCGGATCTTCCGGACAAATGTTTTCTGGACAGCGCATCCGGGTTTTGCAGACCGCCGTTTCGCCCAATGAATTCCGTACGGTCGCAGGTAAATGTTTTTTCATGGGCATCCGTATCAAAGAACCCTACCTTTTCAGCAAAGGCGGTATTGTAACGGTTGCGGACAAAGAGTACATTTGTTTGCGGATCCTTATCGGCCACAATGAACATTTTGTTTTTATGTACCATATCGCCCAGCACCCATTCCACATAGCCGGTTACAGACAACCGGCGGTTGTGCGGCGTAAGATTGCGCAATTTCAATACGGCATATTTTACCGGAAGCTCTTTATCTACATACACCCAGAGCTCTGACGAAATACCCTGGTGAATATGTTCGTAAACGGAATATCCGAAGCCATGCCGGGTAATATAGGCCTGCTTTCCCGGAGCGGGCAACGGTGTGGGCGACCAGTAGCTGCCGGTTTCTTCATCACGGATATACCAGGCTTCGCCGCATTTATCCGATACCGGGTCGTTTTGCCAGGGTGTGAGCCGGAATGCCTGGGCATTGTCTACCCAGGTATAGGCAGATCCGCTTTCGGAGAGCATGGATCCGATCTCTTTATTGGCAATGATATTGCACCAGGGAACGGGTGATTTTTTCTGCTGGCCGGAGATCTGTATGTATTCTTTTCCATCTTTGGTAAAGCCTCCCGTACCATTGTTGAACTGAAGATAATCCGGCAGTACAACGCTTTGTTCCGGAATCGTTTTAGATGAGGGTGGTTGTACCGGAAGCGGCTCGGGAAGCCCCTTTGCCGTTTTCTTTTTGAGGACCTGTTCGGCCAGGGTGCCTTTATCGTCATCAAAAATAACGCGGGCAACAGTCTGGAACAGGATGCGGTCCTCGTTGGAGATCTGATCGCCGGCCCTTACAAAAATGCCCCCCGGCTGGTCCAGCACGCCCCCGCTGGTAGCGGTTATAAAACCGATTACCTGATCCTGGAACACCTGCCGGTAGGAACCAAAGTCATCATTCCAGATAACGAGGTCTACCCGCAGCGCCTTAAGCGACCAGTAAGAATGCGCTTTGATCAATTGTTTTACCAGGTCGATATTATTGCTGTCCTTTACCCGTACCAGCACAATGGGCAGATCGCCGGAAATGGCATAGCTCCATAGGCCCGATTGTCCTTTTAAATTGCTTTCGATCACTGATGGTGCAGCCCGGAAGCTGTTATTGGCAAAGATGATGGAACCGGCAATGGCATTGAACAGCTGGGCTTCTACCTCGGTGGCATTGATCTGGCGCAGGAGGACCTGGCTATGGGTCCAGGCCAGTTCAAACACCCTGTTTTTGATATACCGGTCGCTGTATTTGGCCAGAAGGGCCGTGCAGATCTCCTTCGACTCACCGATGCCCATCACCAGGTCAAGCGTTACCGTTTGCCGCCCTTTTAACACAATGCGATGCCGGACAGACATTACAGGATCCAGTACGGAGCCCTGTGTTCCGGACAGCAGACCATCCTGCTGCAAAGCCGCCGGGGCTGCAACAGACCGGCCACGGCCAATGAACCGCATACGGTCCGTTTCATAGGAAACCGATTCGCTGTTGGCTCCGTGCAGCATCAGGGTGTGGAACATCCAGGGCGGACTATCATGCCTTGCCCGGGGTCTGCGGGAACAGAGGATAGCACCGGCCTCCGTATCAATTTCTGTTTGTACAAATAAGTTGCTGAATGCCGGATGCGCTTCATCCGCTCCCTGATCCGTAAGGACCACTTCACCGAAACTGGTTACTTCTATGGTCTTGGATGTGGCAGACCGGTTGGTGACGCGGATACGGCGAATCTCTACATCGTCTTCAGGAGAAATGACTACATCTGTTTTGGTCTCAAATCCGTCATCTACGCGGCGGAAAACCACGTGCCCCTGTGAAAAAACGGTTTCGTAGGACTTGCTTTTTCTTAAGGTTGGCTGGTACGTGTTGGACCAGAAGTGGCCGGTGCCCAGATCCTTGATGTAACAGAATACGCCCCAGTTATCCAGTGTGGTATCTTCCCGCCAGCGGTTTAATGCAACGCCCTTCCAGCGGCTGTATCCTCCTCCGCTGTTGGTAATGGCAAGGGAGTAGCGGCCATTGGAAAGCAGCTGTACTTCCGGTATGGGCGTGTTGGGTGTGGCCAACACCCGCATATGCGATTCGTGAGAGATGGTTTGCCGTGCGCTGTTGTCTTCTGTATGCTCATAAAAATTGGTGGAGCGTGGTGCTTTTTCCTGCAGCAGGAGCAGGGCCGACTGGAACTGCGGATCCCGTATGAACCGTTCATGCATTTTGCGGTCCAGCAACAGGTAAGCCATTGCAAGAAAGCTCATGCCCTGGTGATGCACCATAAAGGATTTGATAATGGCGTGGGACTGGCCTCTTGGCATGCGTGAAGGGGTATAATCAATGGCTTCATAAAAGCCATAGCGGCCTTCAAATCCTCTCTGGGCCAGTGTTTTGAGGTTGTCCAGGGCTTCTGCCGGTTCTATCATCAACGCCATCATGCTGGCATAGGGTGCAATAACCAGGTCATTGGCCAACCCTCTTTTTAAGCCAAGGCCGGGTATACCAAAAGACTGGTATTGATAATGCAGGCTGGTGTCCACGAGGTTATAACCAGATTCGGAAATACCCCAGGGCACATTATTCTTATTTCCGTAATAGATCTGGTTCCTCACGGCTCCCCTGGTGCTGCGTTCCAGCAAGGTATTTTCATAAACGGGCATAATCAGCTGCGGCATGAGGTATTCAAACATCGATCCGCTCCAGGATAGCAGTACCGGGCTGTTGCCCAGGTTGGTTACCAGCCTGCCCAGGGTGAACCAGGCCGCCTGGGGTATTTTCCCCTGGGCGATGGCCGTATAAATACCAATGCGCGCTTCCGAAGCCAGCATATCATAATAACTCTTATCGGCATTGTCCTCGCTCACATTATAACCGATATGGAATAGATTTTGCGTTTTGTTGTACAGGAAATCATAGTCCACGGTGGCAAAATCTGCACACCGGTGTTTCATTTTGTCGATGCCTGCTAAAAAGCCGGTTGCTGAAGATGCACCGGCCTCCAGGTTTTTCAGCAGCAGGGCCAGTAATTCCCGCTCTTCGCTTTGGTCTGTTTCTTCAAGGTATTCGTTAATCTGTTTGGGCAGCACCCGTTCCAGCTCCAGTATATTGTTGAGCGACGGGATTTCCTGGAGAATGTGCAGCCGGGTGAACCGGTCCGGTACGGGAAGGTGGGCTGCCCAGGGGCAAAAGGTCCGGATACAGGTAACCAGGTCCGTTAACTGGAGCTCCAGGCGGCCGGCCCAGGTCTGGACCTCCGGGTTCTCCGCATTGGCCGGTTCGTTTTTAAAAGCGGCTGTTTGCTCTGAAAGGCTGCTTAACCGCGACAGGAGCTCCTGCAAGCTGGGCGGAAAATCGGTCCTGAGCCGGTTTAATGTTTTGCTGAGCTGGGTGAAGGGTTCCTGCTGTGCTTTTTTGTCGGCAAAACTCTTTAATACCGCAAACGTATCCAGCAGGCCGTTTGCATGTTGCTCCTTAAACAGCTTTTCCTGTCTAAGTTCATCAAGCCCCTGCCGCAGCAGGATCATACTAGCGATAAAATTTCCACTGTCCACGGTGGAAACATATTTGGGTTGCAACGGAACCAATGAAACAGTATCATACCAGTTGTAAAAATGTCCCCGGTAACGTTCCAGTGCCAAAAGAGTTTCAAAACTGTTATGGGTGCGCTCGGCCAGTTTGTTTACAGAGAGGTAACCAAAATCGTAAGCCGCCAGGTTGGAGAGCAGCGCAAGGCCGATATTGGTTGGGGAGGTACGGTGCGCCAGCGACTCCACCGGGTGCTCCTGGTAGTTATCCGGTGCCAGCCAGTTGTCTTCCTGTGTAACAAAATCTTCAAAATAGGCCCAGGTTTTACGGGCGTAGAAATGAAGCGTATCGATATTCTTTGAAGAAAGGGGAATATCCTTTTTGTAAGAAGGGCTGCTTACCCGCCAGGCCACCGCCGGCGCCAGTACCCAGGCGGCCAGCACCGGACCTGCCACCCACAGGGCTTCGGGGTTGATATAAACCAGCAGTGCAATGATACCGGCCGGCAGGATCACCGATGGCCACATGTACCGGTACGCCTGAAAGAGGTTCTTTTGTTTGCCGTTGGAGTTATTGGATGGGGTCCATTGCAGCAACCGGCGCCGGGAAATGAGCATGCGCCAGTTGGCCAGGAAAATGGCATTGAGGTTTTTGACGGCCTCAAAGGGCAGGCATACAATGCTGAACAGGATATGTGTAAGCCCTGAAAGTACATGGTCTTTTGCTTCGGAAAAATGCGCGCGCCAGTGCATGCTTTCCGGTTTATGAAAGAGTTGCCAGGTTGTGGTTGCAACCAGCGGCAGCAGCCAGGCGGCTAAAAATAACAGGGTCCATAACCGGGCGTCGGGGATCAAGGCCCAGCCCATGATCAGGAATGCCACCATGGCCGGTGCTACCAGGCTTCTGCGGATATTGTCCCATATCTTCCACCGGGACAGGCTGGATATCAGGTTCCGGCGGAGCTTGTTTTCCCTGCCGGGCACAAAGGGCGTGCCCCAGCTGGCGATCTGCCAGTCGCCCCGGATCCAGCGGTGGCGGCGGCTTACATCGGCCCAGTAGGTTTCCGGGTATTCTTCAAACAGCTCTACATCCGTTAGCAGGCCCGATCGTACATAAGATCCTTCCAGCAGATCGTGACTCAAAATGCGGTTGGGCGGAAAGGCGTTCCCCAGCACTTTTTCAAATACATTAATGTCATAGATCCCTTTTCCAACAAAAGAGCCTTCGGAAAACAGATCCTGGTATACATCAGACACCAGCCGGGTGTAGGGATCCAGGCCGGAATCGCTGCTGTGCATTTTAGCATAGTAACTGCTGTTGGAACGGGGAATACTCACCGAGGTACGGGGCTGTAAAATACCATAACCATCCACTACCCGGGTTCCATGAGCGTTGAGCACTGGTTTGTTGAGCGGATGTGCCATGGTGGCTACAAGCTTCCATGCTGCTTCACGCGGCAGCTGGGTATCGGCATCCAGCGTAATCACATACCGGACCAGTTTTAAGGCAGTGGTATCGCCGGTGACCTCCATAAAATCATGATGACCGGTATTACCCAAAAAGCTGTTCAGTTCGGCCAGCTTTCCGCGTTTCCGTTCGTGTCCCATCCAGATCTTTTCACTGGCGTTCCATTTTCGCGGGCGGTGAAACAGGAAGAACCGGCTTCCGGTGTTTTCTTTGGCGTACCGGTGGTTGAGGGCTTCGATGCGTTTAACGGCATAGGCAAGCAGGGCATCATCCCCCGGCATTTTTTCTTCCGGGGCATCGGTAAAATCGGTCAGTAATGCAAAATAAAGATGCGCTTCAAGATTGGCCAGATAACGGACCTCCAGCTCATCTGCCAGTTCCTCGATGGCTTTTTCGCTGGAGAGCATGCTGGGTACGGCAACCAGGGTACAATCCTGCTCCGGGATGCCCTCGGAGTAGTCCATTTTGGGCAGGGGGCGGGGTTTTACAATAAGCGTGGCGATCCAATTCGTTAATATAATAATGGCCTGGCTCAGTGCAATAAAGCTTACCAGGCCGAATGCGATGGCCTGGTAAAAACCGGCTTCGTGCCGGTAAGCATAAAATGCAGCCCATATACAGACCAGAAGGGTAAGGACCAGCGCAGAGCCTGCATAGGATAGCAGGCGGTTGTGCCGGAGCAGGTTCTTGAACCGGTGTTTTGCGGTGATCCGCATACCGGATTTTTTGATCAGAACGCGCTGTCCCTTTTCATCAACCAGGTAATATCCCACATGGTGCTGACGGATGGGTTCGTTTTTGGCAGCACTTTCTTTTGCAAGGTCAATCGCCAGCTGTGCTACATGGTATTCCTCCAGGGTACTGTTTTTACCTACCCATTCCACAATATGCCGGTAGCGGTCGCGGGTTACAAAATCCATTTGCCCGTAAATATCATTGATATCGGTGTTCAGGATCTTTTCTACAACGCTGATGGCTTCCACAAACGTGCGCCAGTCTGTGCTCCGGATCAGCCGGATGCTTTCAATGGAATTGCGGATGGATACCTGGTCGGTGGCCTGTTTCTGGTTTTCGATGTTGACCAGTTCAACAGAAGAACTGCCGGTTTCTGCCAGCCGTTCTTCCAGCCAGGTAAGCGGCAGGGCCAACCCTTGTCCCCGGCCCTGCAGCCGGCGGATGAACTCGGCCACAAAGGCGCTGTCCAGCCTTAATTTCGACCGCGCCATATCGGCGATCATAATAATGATGTCGCGCGGATTTTTCTGGGCGGTCTCCAGCAATTGTTCCGACCAGTAAACGGCAACATTCTTATCCAAACGGTCCAGGGCAACGCGGGAGGCGATGCGGCGGATATTTTCGATAATAGCCAAGCGGAGCATGATGGGGATGGCCCACAGTTCCCCCAGGGTTAACCGCGTTACCGTCTGGTACGATTCAATAAACGCGGTGAGGGTGGCAATACTGATATGTCCGTCGCTGTGGGCGATAAGCTCCAGCGCAATATCATATACGCGCGGAAACCCCGCGGATCGTCCTTTTGCAAGGATCGGAAGGGTCTCGCTATATCCTTTTGGCAGATGGGTTCTGCCCAGTGCGATCTGTTCTTTAACCAGGTAGTAATTGTCCAGGAACCATTCGCTGGCCGGGGCAATCGGCTGCTTGGAGCTGACTGAGTCGTTAAGCAGGTCGTATACTTTTGCAATAACGGTTTCATTATCGTCAAGCCGGGGCAATACCTTGTCTGGCGGATGGCCGCTGGCTACCACATGCGAGCGTGCAACCTGTACTCCATGCCGCTGCATTTGTTCGTGGCTGAACAGTTCCAGCCGGAACGGTTCTTCTTTCTGGAATTCAGGAGTGGCATCCCCCGTAAGGAGCTCGCGCATGCGCACTACGAAATCATCAACCGGTTTTGAAATTTTCATAGTATTGCCGGATAAAAAAGTTACAGACCCGGATCGTATGTGTAAAGTTAATTTTTTATGCTTAGAAGCCGGGCTAAACACAGGCGATCTTCATGCGATTCATGCATGAGCGGTTTATGGTCTGTTGAAAAACATTCGTTTATAACTACCAAGAAGCATGCCATGTAAAGGAGGCGTATACCGTTATTTATAAAAGCGGGAGGCCTATAAACAACGCATGCCCGGTCCTGCTTTCTGAAAAAAAATGTTTATTTTACCGGGGAATTATGAGTATGGAGCGTTTTCTGCAGACCATTATTTTGCTGGGTGTGGTGCAGGGCTTTATTGTAAGCAACCTTTTGTTCTTCTCGCGTCGCCTGCGCAGGCCCAACCGGTTGCTGGCGGCGTTGATCTTCCTGTTAACGCTTGCCAGTTTTTGTTTATATGGTTCCTATATAGGCTGGTTTGGCTCAAAATGGCTGAATTTTTTGTCGAACCTTATTCCAATGATCGTAGTGATGCCGGTGGGCCCCCTGTTGTATTTTTATGTACGCGCCTTCCTGGATCCTGAATTTAAACCCGGCAAAAGAGCATGGCTGCAGTTTTTGCCGGTCATTATCGACCTGGGTAGTACGCTGATCGCCTGGGTATTTGTTCTGGGTGTTTGGACCGGACTGCTTAAGAACGAACCGCGTCCCTGGGCAGATGCCATTGATACCTATAATGTATACTGCGATATTCCCCGTTGGGTGTCTCTGGTAGTTTATGTGACCCTTACGCTCCGGTACCTGCAGGGACAAAAACAAAAAAGGCCGGCTGGCTTTCGCTGGCTGCAACAGATCACCTTGGGGTTTGCGGCGTTTGCGGGCATCTGGCTTGTTTACCTGGTACCTTATGTGATTCCGGAGTATACCGGCTGGATGCTGGACCACCTGGACTGGTATCCGTTGTACATACCCATTACCCTTCTCATTTACTGGCTGGGCATTAAAGGGTACCTGGTTGCCTGGGAGCAGCAGGCGGCAGAAAAGAAGCAGGAGGCCCAGTTATTACCGGCGGGCGTGGTAGATACCGCAATCGAAACATTAAAGAATACGATGGAGCAGGACCGGCTTTACCTGAATACCGCACTGACGCTTCAGATGGTGGCACAGCATACCGGGCTGGCGGCTAAAACCATTTCGGCCGTGCTGAACCAGCATCTGCATAAAAATTTTAATGAATTTATAAACGGGTACCGGGTAGCCTTATTTAAGGAAAAGTTGCTGGCCGATGGGGCAGAACAGCTCACTTTTGCGGGAATCGCCCTCGACTGTGGATTTAGTTCCCCGGCAACTTTTCAACGGGTGTTTAAGCAGGTAACCGGTATGTCGCCCTCAGCATTCAGAAAGAACTATGCAGAATCTGCCGGTCAATATCACTCAGATCCGGATTTGAATAGCATTTAAGCCGATGATTACCTGCTGATTGCAGAGTTTTGGAGAAATACCCGATAAATGAGTAGATTTAACTACACTATTGCGCTCTGGACGGTCTTGTTATGTTCCTGCGGAACCGGCCGGCCCCTCCCGCAGCAGCCCGTAAAAATATCTGACAGTACCCGTTGGGGTACCCAGCAGCTTGCTGCTTTTGAGCAGCGGCTGGAGCGGTTGCGCAAACGGTACCATATTCCCGGCATTTCCGCCGGCATTGTAAATGAGAAACAGCTGGTTTGGAAACAGGGCTTTGGCTATGCCGATGCAGATCGCCGCATAAAGCCGGATGAGCATACGGTATACCACATCGCTTCTGTTACCAAAACCTTTGGAGCCGTCCTATTTATGCAGCAGGTTGCAGCAGGAAAGATCAGCCTGGATGACCCGAT
>Ga0222424_100279_pt1 | contig 39527 bp, 34 predicted proteins | sample 2B2ome_FD_182468 | JGI IMG/M metagenome (GOLD analysis project Ga0222424, IMG submission 182468) | Enriched microbial communities from leaf-cutter ant dump, University of Wisconsin, Madison, United States - 2B200A (version 2) | ecosystem: Environmental > Terrestrial > Nest > Insects nest > Nest... | reverse complement strand
GGTCTTCGAGCTTCTTGACCTTCTTGGAATACAGGCCGATGGGGAAGTTGACGGTGTAGCCCACCGACACCAGCTTGTAGCCCCGGTCGGCAATCTGCGCGTCGAGATAGGGCTTGTGCTGGTAGCTGTTGGCGTCCAGGTCGCCGGCGGCCAGCGCGGCGTTGGGCTGCACGTAGTCGCTGAACTCGACGATCTGGATCTTGAGGCCGTCCTTCTCGGCGACTTTCTTCACCTGCTCGAAGATCTGCGCGTGGGGGCCGCCCGTCACGCCCACCTTGAGGGGCTTGTCCTGCGCCAGGGCGCCGGTGGAGAAACCGGCGGCCAGGGCCAGGGCGAGTGTGGTTTGCAGCAGCGAGCGCTTGTTCACGGAAAACACCTTTCGTTAAGAGATGTTTCGCATCCTAGGGTTTTCCCGATAAAACAGGAACGAATAGGTTTTTATGTTCTTAAAACCTATCCGTCTAAAGCAGGTTCAGGTCCGCAAGGCCACGTTGTTGAGCTTGTCCAGCCGCTCGGGCCAGGTGCCCTCCACCGTCGCGCCCTGCAGCAGGATGCGCGTCCAGGCCACCCAGGCATCCCACTGCACGCGCTTGTCCCAGGAATTGCCCCAGGCGCTGAACAACTGCAGCGCGCTCGCGGCGGCGGCCTGGGCGTCGGCCTTGCGGCCGGCGGACAGGTAGAGCTGGGCCAGCACCATCTGCGGCTCGCCCACCCAGGGGTTGTGGCGCACGGCGCTCTCCAGCACGCCGGTGGCCACGTCCAGGTCCACCAGCGGCTGGTCCTGCTGGATCACCGACCAGTAGAGCGAGGTGGCGGCCGCCTCGTCGGCCGCCGCCAGGGGCTGCGTGCAATTGCCGAACACGGGCGGCAGGGGCAGCAGGCCCTTCAGGCCCGGGTGCTGCAGCGCCAGCCCCAGCGCGTTGATCTGCGTGACCATGCGCCCGCTGGGCCGCATGGGGCCGGGCCACAGCGACGCGGCCCAGTGCACGGGCTGCGGGCGGTGCTGCACGGCGGGAAAGCGCGAGAAGATGTCGTCCTGCCAGCTGAACCACTGCTCGATGGTGTCGGCCATGCTCACGATGAGGAAGGCCGCCACCTCGTAGGGCGTGAGCACGTGGCGCGCGCCATCCTTTTCCAGCGCCAGGCTGCCGTCGCTCTCCAGCGCACCGGCCAGCACCTTCTGCACGAACTGCGTGCGGGACTGCGTACAGAACAGGTAGACGAGCTGCTCGGCCGATTCGCCCGCGATCTCGCGCACGCGCGCCCGCTCCCGGGCGGGGTCGAACTTCACCAGGTCCACGAAGGCATTGCCGTACACGCTGTGCAGCAGACCCAGCAGGCGCACGTCGCGCGGCTGTTGCCACACCGTGAGCGAGCGCGCCACGCCCACCAGGTGGTGGCGGAAGGTGCCGGCCTTGTGCCAGTCCTGGCCCACGCCGCGCGCCAGCACGGTGGGCAGCACGGGCGCGAGGTCGGGGTCGCGCGCCAGCCACTCCTCGTCCAGCAGGGGCTGGGCGCGGGCGAACAGGTCGGCGTCGAGGGCGTGGAAAGGCAGGGTCATGGCTGGCGGCGGTTGGCGGGACTGCGCACAGTATCCCCCAGCGCAGTGCTCGACCGCACCAGCCGCACGGGCAGCCGGCTGCCGCGCGCCGCGTCGCCGCGCGCCTCGCCGGTGGACAGGTTCACCGCCCAGCCGTTGATCATCGCCATCTGCCCCGCGCCGGCGCCCGCCTGGCCCTGCATGACAGTGCCGTAGTTGTAGGGGTTGGCGCCGCCCCGCCCGCTCACGTTGGCCGTGGCCGACCAGTGCCAGCTGCCCGGCGCGGCGGGGAACAGGGCCGGATTCAGGCCCGGCGGGCTGATGGATTTGTCGATGAGCCGCTGCAGCTCCGGCACGCGCGGCAGGCGCCAGTCCACGCCTTCGGCCTTCCAGCGCCCGGTGGCCAGGGCCGTGGCCTCGGCCCGGTCGAGCAGGCGCGGCGTGCCCGCGCAGGTCTTGCCGTTCCACTGCATGCCTTCCACGCAGCGCGGCCAGGCCAGCTGGGCGCGCGTGTCGATCACATAGGCGCCATCTTCGGAGAGCACCCAGTCGTCGGCCGCGAAGGCCGGGGCCAAGGACAGCAGGGCCAGCAAGGCCGACGAGGAGATGACGCGGGACAGAAAAGACTTCATCGGCCGAGCATAGCGGTGGCTCCGTTCGCCCGGCTTACAGGGGCCAAAACGGCCCCCAGCGCTTATGGGACAAGCGCCGGCAGCTATGCCCTTCATAGCATGGGCAGGTAGTTGGTTGGTATAAACCAGCCATGACCGATACCGCGCCCCCTGCCCTCGTCCGCGCCCTGGAAGAACGCGCCTTCAACGCCTGGCCCGCCCACCAGACCGTCTTCCACCAGGGCTGGGTGTTCCGCCTCTCGGGCGGGTTCACCAAGCGCGCCAACTCGGTCAATGCGCTGGAGCCCGGCGCGCCGTTCGACGGCGTGCGCGAGGCCGCCGCGGCGCTGTACGCGCGGCACGGCCTGCCCGCCATCTTCCGCCTGTCGCCGCTGGCGCCGCCCGGGGCGGACCAGGCGCTGGCGGACGCGGGGTACGTGCATTTCGACCCGTCCCTGGTGCTGCACCGGCCGCTGGCCGGCGTGGCGCGACCCCATGCCGCGGCCATCGTCATGCCCACGCCTTCCACTGCCTGGCTCGACGGCTTTGCCGCCGCCAACGGCGTGGCGACGCACCACCGCGCGCTGCACCACGCCATGGTGCAGGCCATCGCGCAGCCCACGGCGTTCGCGGTGCTGCAGGACGACCAGGGGTATGCCGTGGGCTTCGGACTGGCGGTGCTGGAGCGCGGTGCCGTGGGGCTGTATGACATCGCCGTGGCGTCCGAGCACCGGGGGAGCGGGCGGGGGCGCGCGCTGGTGGAGGCGCTGCTGCACTGGGGGGCCGGAGCGGGGGCCGTGTCGGCGTATCTGCAGGTGCGGGTGCAGAACGTGGCGGCGTTGCGGTTGTATGAGGGATTGGGGTTTCGGCCGGCGTATGGCTATCACTACCGGGTGCCGCGCTGAAATGGGCTCTGGCGCTTATTTGGCTTGCGCTGGTAGCTATTGTTTTTGATGGTTTGCCTGGGTTGAGGGCGGAGGCCGGGAGTTCGCCCCGGCGGGCGAGTAACTTTCTTTCGCGTCGCCGAAAGAAAGTCACCAAAGAAAGGGCGACCCTACACGCTGCGGCCCTTCGCTGCGCTACGGGCAACCTGCGGTGCTCGCGTCCAGCGGGGTCTCGCTCGAACTCGCTTCGCTCAAACAATCGCGAGCCCTTATCCGCTGGCCGCTGTGCTCCTCGGCGCATCCTGAAGGGAACCCCGCAACACGGGCCGTCGCTGCGCTCGGCCTCCAACGCGCTGGCGCTGCGCGCCGCGAAACCCAGGCCGAGCGCAGCGATGGCCCGTCCCCTCTCCCCTCCCCTCCCCTCTGGCTGCGCCTGCGGCGGGGCGGTTGCGGGGTGGCACGCGCGTCGGAGCGCGCGTGCTTCGTGCTCTGACTCGCTGTAGTTGTTTGAGCGGAGCGCCGCAGGCGCGCAGCGAGTTCTGCAGCGCACCCCGCAACCGCCCCGCCGCAGGTTTGCCCGTAGCGAAGCGAAGGGTCGCAGACTGGGGGGCGCCTTTCTTTTGGGTACTTTTCTTTGGCGAAGCAAAGAAAAGTACCTCGCCCGCCGGGGCGAACTCCCGGCCCCCGCCCTCAAAAAAGGCAAATCTTCAAAAACCGATAACTACCGATAGCTCAACCGCCGCACAGCCCAATCCCCCAAACTCTGCACCGCCTGCACAAAGAAAATCAACACCAGCACTACCGCCAGCATGATCTCCGGCAAAAACCGCTGGTAGCCATACCGGATCCCCAGATCCCCCAGCCCACCCCCGCCAATCGCCCCTGCCATCGCCGAATACCCGGTCAGGCTCACGAAGGTGATGGTCAGCCCCGCCACGATGCCGGGCAGCGCCTCGGGCAGCAGCACCTTCCACACGATCTGCCCGGTGGTGGCCCCCATGGCCTGGGCCGCCTCGACCAGGCCGTGGTCCACCTCGCGCAGCGCGGCCTCCACCAGGCGCGCCACGAAGGGCGCGGCCGCGATGGTGAGCGGCACCACGGCGGCGGCCGTGCCGATGGACGAGCCCGTGATGAAGCGCGTGAACGGGATGATGGCCACCAGCAGGATGATGAACGGCGTGGAGCGCACGGCGTTCACCAGCCAGCCCACGAGCTTGTTGACCGGCCCGTTCTGCAGCACGCCGCCGTGGTCCGTGAGGCGCAGGAACACGCCCAGCGGCACCCCGATGAGGCCGCCCACCACGCCGGAGATGCCGACCATGACGAGCGTCTCCCACAGGGCCGATGCGAACAGGTCCAGCATGGCGGGGGTGAAGTGGTCAAACATGGCTTTCCTCCTGTGCGGCAACGGTGACTTCCTGGACCTCGACGCCGCCCGCGCGCAGGTGCGCCACGGCGCCCGCGAGGCGCTGGGCCTCGCCGCTGGCGTACACGGCCAGCGAGCCGAAGGTCTCGTCCTGGATCTCGTCCACCTGCCCGTGCAGGATGCTCATGTCCACGCCGTACTCGCGGATCAGCTGCGACAGGATGGGCTGGTAGGCGCTGTCGCCCGCGTAGGACAAGCGCAGCAGCTGGCCCGCGTGGGCGGGGTTGAGCTGCCCCGCGAGCTTGCGCACGTGGTCGAGCACGCTGGCGGGCAGCTCCTGCGGCAGGATCTCGTCGATCAGGCTGCGGGTGATGGCCTGCTGCGGACGCGTGAACACGTCGATCACGCGGCCCTGCTCCACGATGCGCCCGGCCTCGATCACGGCCACGCGGTCGGCCACCTGCTTGATGACCTGCATCTGGTGCGTGATGAGCACCACCGTCAGGCCCAGCTCGCGGTTCACCTGCCGCAGCAGGTCGAGGATGGAGCGCGTGGTCTCCGGGTCCAGCGCCGAGGTGGCCTCGTCGCTGAGCAGCACCTTGGGCCGGCTGGCCAGCGCCCGGGCGATGCCCACGCGCTGCTTTTGCCCGCCGCTGATCTGCGCGGGGTAGCGGTCCGCCAGGGCCGACAGGCCCACCAGTTCGAGCAGCGGGTTCACCCGCGCGCGGATGGCGGCCTTGTCCATGCCTGCCAGCTCCAGCGGCAGCGCGGCGTTGTCGAACACCGTGCGCGACGAGAGCAGGTTGAAGTGCTGGAACACCATGCCGATGTCGCGCCGCGCCGCGCGCAGCTCGGCGTCGTTCAGCTGCGTGAGGTCGCGGCCCCCCACGATCACCTGACCCGTGGTGGGCCGGTTGAGCAGGTTGATGACGCGCACCAGCGAGCTCTTGCCCGCGCCGCTCTTGCCGATGATGCCGAACACTTCGCCCGGCGTGATGTGCAGGTCGATGCCGCGCAAGGCCTCGACCGGGCCTTGTGAGCCCTGGTAGGTCTGGGTGATACCCCGTAAGTCGATCATGGAAAAAATGCCGGGCGCCGCGCAGGCCTGGATCTGGCCCGCGCGGCGCCCGTGGGAGGGAAAGGGATGGAGGCGACTGTAGCGGCGCCGCCTCATATCTCAAACGATCAAAAAATCGATTGGTTAGATGCAACGCTTATGAAAGGCGTGCTACCCGTCTGTCGAAAACTATGAAAACCATAGCTTCCAGCGCTTGCTGCATAAGCGCTGGAGGCCGATTTGGCTCATGTTTTCCTGGGCTCCATCACCTGGTGCAGCTTGGCGGCCAGCGCCTGGGCGTCGAAGGGCTTGACCAACAGTTCCATCTGCGCGCCCAGGAACTGCGGGCTCATGGCCGCCTGCTCGGCGTAGCCCGTCATGAGGATGACCCGGATGGCCGGAAACTTCTCGCGCGCGTAGTCGGCCACCTGCCGGCCGTTGGGGCCGGGCAGGCCCACGTCGGACACCAGCAGGTCGAAGTGCACCGCGCCCGACAGCAGGGCCAGGGCCGCGCCGCCCGAGGCCGCCTCCATCACATGGAAGCCGTGGTCGCGCAGCAACTCCACGGCCAGCGCGCGCACGGTGTCGTCGTCTTCCACCACCAGGGCCGAATCGGGGCGGCGCGGACCGCTGAGCGGCACGGCCGCCTCGGCGCCCGCCTGCACCGCGGCGAATTCCGAGCGCCGGAAGTACAGCGACACGCAGGTGCCCTGCCCTTCCGTGCTCTCCAGCAGGGCGATGCCGCCCGACTGGCGCATGAAGCCGTAGATCATCGACAGGCCCAGGCCCGTGCCCTGGCCCAGCGGCTTGGTGGTGAAGAAGGGGTCGAAGGCGCGCGCGATCACGCTGGCCGGCATGCCGGTGCCGGTATCGCTCACCTTCACGCACACGTAGTCGCCCGCCTCCAGGCCGGGCACGGCGCGCGCGCCCGCAGGCTCCACCGGCACGTTGGCGGCCGCTATGCGCAGCGTGCCGCCGTGCGGCATGGCGTCGCGGCCGTTGATGGCCAGGTTGAGGATGGCGCTCTCGAACTGGTGCGCATCGGTCAGCGCCGGCCACAGGCCGGGCGGCAGCGCGAACTCCAGCGCGATGTTCTCGCCGCAGGTGCTGCGCAGCATGGATTCGAGCCCGCGCAGCGAGACGGCCAGGTCCACGGCCCGCGAGTCCAGCGGCTGGCGGCGCGAGAACGCCAGCAGGCGCTGCGTGAGCGAGGCCGCGCGCCGGGCGGCGGACAGGCCCGACTCGATGTACTTGTCCGCCTCGTCCTGCCGGCCCTGCGCGATGCGCTGGCGGATGATCTGCAGCGGCAGCACGATGCCCTGCAGCATGTTGTTGAGGTCGTGCGCGATGCCGCCCGTGAGCTGGCCCAGCGCCTCCATCTTCTGGCTCTGGCGCAGCTGCTCCTCGGCGCTGCGCAGGGCCTCGGCCTGGGCGCGCTCCTCGGTCACGTCGCGGCCCACGGCCTGGATGAAGCCGTCGGCCGGCGCCGCCGTCCAGGCCACCCAGCGGTCGGAGCCGTCGCGGTGCCGGTAGCGCAGCGTTCCATGGCGCTTGGCCGCCCCGCGCTGCAGGGAGGCGAGCTCCTCCTGCACCGTGGGCTGGTCGTCGGGGTGCGCGAAGGCCTGGATGGGGCGGCCCACCGTCTCCTGCTCGGACCAGCCCAGCACCGCCGTCCAGGCGGGGTTCACGGCCACGATCTGGCCGTCGAAGCGCGCCACCATCAGCAGTGCGTCCGAGCGCAGCCACAGCCGGTTGCGGTCGGCCGTGCGCTCGGCCACCTGCTGCTCCAGCGACGCGGCGGCCTCGCGCAGGCGCAGCTCGGCGGTCACCTTGCCGGTGGTCTCGATCACCGTGTCCATCATGGCGACCACGGCGCCGGTCTCGTCGCGCACCGGGCTGTAGCAGAAAGTGAAGTACGCCTGCTCCGGATAGCCGTGGCGGTTGATGGTGAGCGGGAAGTCCTCGATGAAGGTGGATTCGCCGCCGAACGCCCGCTGCGCGATGGGGCCGAGCACGGGCCAGGCTTCCGACCACACCTCGTTGAACGGGCGACCCAGCGCCTCGGGCTTGTGGCCCAGGATGGGGCGGAACGCATCGTTGTGGAAGGTGACGAGCCCTTCGCCCCACACCAGGCATTTGGGGAAGTGCGAGGCCAGCACCATCTCCACCGCCAGCCGCAGCGCATGCGGCCAGCCGGCGATGGGCCCGAGGGGGTGGCTCGCCCAGTCATAGCGCCGGATCCTGTCGCTCATGGCGCTCTGGGCCCGAGGGAAGACGGACGATGGTGCAGGCAAGGAATCGGTCATGGCGAAGGGGCGCGGCCCGGTGTCTGTTTTCCTTGGAATGTTGGCCGGCTGAGTCTACAGGCGAACCGGCCCGCCCGCCCGCTACGCGCCGGCGGCCGCCGCCCCCCGCGCCTGCACCCGGCGCGAGACGAGGAACCCCAGCACCAGGATGCCCAGCGCCGCCGCCGAGAACACCGGCGGCAGCCAGCCCCGGTCCACACTGAAGGCCACGATCAGCACGCCGGTGGACTGCCCCAGGAAGAGCAGGCACGCGAACAAGGTGACGGCCGTGCCCCGCGCCTGCGGCGCCATCTGCGTGGCCTGCACCTGCAGCGTGTTGTGCAGCATGTAGAAGCCCACGCCCGCCAGGAAGCAGCCCAGCACCGCCCAGCCCACGGCCGGCGCCCAGGCCAGCGCCAGCATGCCGGCGGCGATCAGGCCGGCGCCCGCCAGCGCGAGCCCCTGCTCTCCCATCCAAGCCAGCCAGCGCCGCGCGAACACGCTGTAGATCAGCCCGCCCACGCCGTACAGCACCATCACGCCGCCCGCCGCCGAGGCCGACAGGCCAAAGCCGTCCACCATGCGCGCCGGCACGAAGGCCAGCGTGCCGAACGCCAGGGCGCCTTCCACCGCCACCACGGTCAGCACCCAGCGCACGCGCGGCAGGCGCAGCAGGGCCGCGGTGCCCGCCAGGTAGGCGGCCATCGAGAACGGCGCGGCGTCTCCGTCCACTTGCGTGCGCAGGGCGCCGATGGCGCGCGCATGGCGCAGCAGCAGCCCGGCCGCCACGGCGAAGAGCAGCGCCAGCGCGGCCAGCGCACTGCGCCATCCCAGCGTCTCGGTGGCGAAGCCGCCGAACCACTGGCCGGCCATCATCCCCGTGACGGTGGCCACCATGAGGCGCGCCAGGGTCTCCTGCCGCTGCTCGTAGGCCACCTGGTCGCCGATCCAGGCCATCGACAGCGGGATGATCCCGGCCGCCGCCGCGCCCATGGCGGCGCGCGCCGCCACCAGCAGCGAAAAACTGGGCGCCAGCGCCGTCATCGCGCTGAACAGGGCGCAGGCCGCGGTGGCGCCGATGATCACGCGCACCTTGCCCACCCGGTCGCCCAGCGGTCCGTACACGAGCTGCAGCACGCCATAGGCCACGGCGAACGCGGCGATCACGGCCGAGGCGTCGCCGGTGGTGATGCGGTATTCGAGGGAGAGCGCGACCAGCATCGGGTCGCACACGCGCATGGAGACCATGCTGCAGAAGGCTGCCAGGCCGATCAGGCGCAGCATCGTCGGGGAAGAAGTCATGGGCGCCAATTGTGGGCCGGCCCGCGCCCGGCCGCTGGCGCCGGGACGCATGCACCCCGGCGGCTGAAGGTGATGACGGGGGTGGCTATGCCTTGCCGGCGTTGAAGCTCGTATCGAACGTACCGCGCACGTCCAGCCGCTGCTTGATCAGGCCGGCCGCCAGGTAGAAGTCCGCCGTGCGCTGCTGGTCGGCCAGCACCTGGGCGTCGATGTCCTGCCAGCGCGTGGCGCGGCGCTCGAACTGCAGCTGCGCCGCCTCGGCCGGGATGCCCACGATGCGCGCCAGCGACTGGCCGAAGGGCTTGGCGTTCTGGTACGACCAGACCTGCGCGCGCGCCACGCGCTCCTTGAAGTCCTGCAGCACGGCGCGCTTCTCGGCCAGCGCGGCGTCGGTGGCGGCCAGGAAGGACAGGCCTGTCCACAGCCCGCGGCCGCTGACCAGCACGCGCGCATGGCCGCTGGTCTCGGCCAGCGCGGTGTAGGGCTCCCACGTGGCCCAGGCATCGACCGAGCCCTGCGTGAGCGCGAGCTTGGCGTCGGGCGGGGGAATGAAGCGCAACTGCGCGTCGTCGGCCTTGAGCCCCGCCGACTCCAGCGCCTTGAGCGCCACGAAGTGGCCGATGGAGCCCCGGTTGGTCGCGATGCTCTTGCCCTTGAGGTCTGCCGCCGTCCGGAGCGGCGAATCAGGCCGCACCAGCACCGCCGTGCCGTAGGCGTCGGAGCGGCTGGCCGCGAAGGCCTTCACCTTGCTGCCCGCCGCGAGGGTGAACAGCAGCGGCGCATCGCCGATGGGACCGAAGTCCACCGCATTGGCATTGAGCGCCTCGGCCAGCGGCGCGGCGGCCGGGAACTCGTTCCACTTGATGTCGTAGGGCAGGTTCTTGAGCTCGCCCGCCGCATCGAGCAGCGCCTGCAGGCCGCCCTTCTGGTCGCCGGCGCGCAGCAGCACGCGCGGCTGCGCAGGGGCCAGCACGGGCGAGAGGAAGGCGCTGGCGGCCACGGTGCTGCCCAGCAGGCGGTGGAACTGGCGTCGTTGCATGGTCATGGTTCGGTTCTCGTCGGAAGTCGGAAGTGAAGAAGAAGAAAAGGGAATTCAAAGCCCCAGCGCGCGGCGTCCGGCCGCGACGTGGGCGCTGTCGTCCTGGGGCGTGTGCACGCGCCCGCACAGCACGTCGCGCAGGTGGCGCTCCAGCGGGTTCCTGCGCGCCAGGCCGTGGTTGCTGGTGAGCTGCAGTGCGGCCTGCACGGCCTCGATGGCATTGTTCGTGGCCACCGTCTTCGCCAGGCCGCTGTCCGCCGCGGGCACCAGGGTGCCGGCATCCAGGTCCTGGGCCAGGCTGGCCACCAGGCGGTGGTTGGTGAGCAGCAGGCCTTCGATGCGGCCCAGGGCCTCCTGCGCGCGCGGCAGCGTGGCCAGGGGCGCGCCCAGGCTGGCCGGCGTGCGCTCGCGCAGGAACCGCACCAGCCAGTCGCGCGCGGCGCGCGCCACGCCGGTGTAGAGCGCGGCCAGCATCACCGCCATCTCGGCCTGCATGGCGGGCTCGCCGCGCGCCCAGTCCTGCGGCGGGCGCAGGTCCAGCGCGTGGCCGTGCGGAACCAGCACGTCCTGCAGGATCACGTCGTGGCTGCCGCTGGCGCGCAGGCCCAGGTGGTCCCAGGTGTCCTCGATGCGGATGCCGGGCAGGCCGGCCCGCACCAGGAACGCGCCGGTGCGCGGCGCCTCCTCATCGGTGCGCGCCCACACCACGTACCAGCGCAGGATGGGCGCACCGGTGGAATACACCTTGTGCCCGCTGATGCGCCAGCCGTCCTGCGTGCGCCGCGCCACCGTGGCCGGCAGCCCGCCGCGCGCGGGCGATCCCAGCTCGGGCTCCACGCGCAGCGCGTTGACCAGCGAGACCTCGTGCACCGCCTCGTGCACCAGCTGCCGCGCCAGCGCCTCAGGCCAGGGCGAGCCAGGGCGGCCCATGCCGCGCTGCTGGATGTACTGCATGGTCAGCACCAGCGCCGTGGCCGGGCAGCCCTGGCCGATGGCGCCGATCACCTCGGCCAGTTGCGCCACCGAGGCGCCCTGCCCGCCCAGAGCGCGCGGCGCGGCCAGGGCCAGCAGGCCGGCCTGCTGCAGCTCGGCGAAGTTCTGGTGCGGAAAGCTGCCATCGCGGTCGTGCGCCGCGGCGCGCACGCCGAACTCCGCCGCCAGCGCACGCGCCACTCCGGCAGGGGTGGCGGCAGGCAAGGGCTTGAGAACGGCGGACATGGGCGGCTTTCGGTCGGGAAAATGGCGGGCCCTGCCATGCCGCACACCGGCGCCAAGGCAGGAAGAAGGAACCCGCCCACCTTAGGAGCCCCCGACCGCTCCGCCAACGAAGAAATCCGCGTGACCACATGCGGTTTCGGCATGAACCGCCGCCCCGCCCCGGCGCACGGAAAGCCCGACCCCCGAGACTCAATGCCGGGCGGGCAGCATCCGCACCGCCAGCGCGGCGAGCGACGTCGCCGTCGCCAGCACCGCCACGCCCGTCCAGCCCCACTGCGCCAGTGCCAGGCTGCCCAGCGCCGCACCGGCCGACATGCCGATGAACATGCCGGTGAACAGCAGCGCGTTAAGCCGGCTGCGGGCGGCGGGGTCGATGCCGTAGACGATGGTCTGGTGCGCCACCAGCGTGGCCTGCACGCCGAAGTCGAAGCCGACGGCGCTGGCAATGATCAGGCCCAACTGCCAGGGCGCCGGCAGCCAGGGCACCAGCGCCATGGCGGCAAACGATGCAGCGGCCAGCGCCGCGCCATGGCGGGTGAGGGCTTGAGGCCCGCGCCGGTCGGCCAGGCGGCCCGCCAGGGGCGCCGCCAGCGCCCCCGCCGCGCCGGCAAGGCCGAACGCCCCCGCCGCCGCCGCGCCCAGGTGGAACTGGTCGTGCAGCATCACCGCCAGCGTGGACCAGAACGCGCTGAAGCCTATGGCCAGCAGCCCCTGCGCCCAGGCGGCACGCCGCAGCGCGCCGTGGCGGCGCCACAGGGCCGCCATGGAACCGATCAGCGCGCCGTAGCCCAGCTGCGTGGTGGGCGCAAAGCGCGGAAGCCCGCGCCAGGCGGCCACCGTGAGCAGCGCGATCGCCACCGCCGCCGCCACGTACACCGTGCGCCAGCCCCATTGCTGCGCCACGAAGCCGCTCACCACGCGCGACAGCAGAATGCCCAGCAGCAGCCCCGTCATCACCGTGCCCACGGTGCGCCCGCGCTGCGCGGGCGGCGCCAGCGCGGCGGCGGCCGGCACCACGTCCTGCGCCACGGTGGCGGCCAGGCCCACGGCCAGGCTGGCGGCCAGCAGCGCGCCCATGCCGGGCGCCAGGCCGCTGAGCAGCAGCGCCAGCATCAGCGCCACCGACTTGACCACGATGATGCGCCGCCGGTCATACCGGTCACCCAGCGGCGCCAGCAGCAGAATGCCCAGCGCATAGCCGAGCTGCGTGAGCGTGGGCACCAAGCCCACCACGCGGCTGTCGGCCTGCATGTCGGGCCCCAGCACGCCCAGCATGGGCTGGCTGTAGTACAGCGAGGCCACGCTCAGCCCCGCCGTGGCGGCCAGCAGCAACAGCAGCGGGGCACCCACGGCCCTTTCGGCAGAGGGTGGCAGGACCACACCGCTTGCATGCACGTTTTGAATGGAAGACATCACATACCTGTTCAGCAAAATAAGGAATGCGAGTCTCCATGAGCGACAGTCCGCCGGGTAGTGGCCTGGATCGCAGATTTGTTATACGCTCAACGCATGATCAACGCCCTGCCACCCGGTGCCGACCGCATCGAACTGATGCAGACCTTCATCCGCATCGTCGAGGCCGGCAGCCTCTCGGCGGCCGCGCAGCAGATGAGCACCAGCCAGCCCACGGTGAGCCGCCGCCTGCAGGCGCTGGAGCGCACGCTGGGCATCAAGCTCCTGCAGCGCTCCACCCATGTGATGAAGCTCACCGAGGACGGCGAGCGCTGCTTCGCCCACGCCAAGGCGCTGCTGGACGACTGGCGCACCCTGGAGGCCGACCTGCGCGGCACCGCCGACACGCCGCGCGGCACGCTGCGCGTGCTGGCACCGCATGCCTTCGGGCAGAACCAGCTCATCCCCCCGCTGATGGACTACCTGCGGCGCTACCCCGACGTGACCGTGGAATGGATGCTGCACGACCGCCGCCCGGACTTCATCGCCGAGGGCATCGACTGCGCGATCCAGGTCGGCGCAGTGGAGGACCCCTCCGTCGTCGCCATCCGCCTGGCCGAGGTGCCGCGCATCGTGCTCGCCTCCCCTGCCCTCATGGCCGGCCGCGCCACGCCGCAGCATGCGCAGGACCTGCGGCAGCTGCCGTGGCTGGCACTGAGCACCTTCTACCAGCGCGAAGTCACGCTCACCCACCAGCAGGGCGGCGAGGACAGCAGCTTCGCCATCGCGCCGCGCCTGGCCACCGACAGCCTGTACGCGCTGCGCAGCGCCGCCCTGGCCGGGCTGGGGGCCTGCATCGCCTCCGCATGGATCGTGGACGCGGACATCCGCCAGGGCCACCTGCTGCACCTGGTGCCCACCTGGCAGGCCGCGCCGCTGCCCGTGTACCTGGTGTACCCACATGCGCGCTTCTACCCGGCGCGGCTGCGGCGCTTCCTGGAGGCGGTGCGGGGCGCCATGCCAGGGATGGCCGGCATGCGGATGCCGGCGGGCGCCCCTGGGTAGATACCCGGGAAATAGGGATCAAAATTGGCTCCAGCGCTTGATGGGCAAGCGCTGGCAGCTATCTTTATTGATATTCAGGGCTGACCGGGCCGCTCATGCGGCCTTGCGCAGGGCCTGCGCGCCGGTCTGCCCGTCGCGCTCCGCCACCTTGGCGCGCACCAGCGGCAGCAGCTCGCGGCCGTAGTCGATGGCGTCCACCAGCGGGTCGAAGCCCCGGATCAGGAAGGTGGTGATGCCCAGGTCGTAGTACTTGAGCAGCGCGTCGGCCACCTGCTCGGGCGTGCCCACCAGCGAGGTGGAGTTGGAGCGCCCGCCAAGCTCGCGCGCGATGGCCGTCCACAGGCGCTCGTCCACGCGGTCGCCCTTGGCCGCATCGGCCAGCAGGCGCTGGGCGCCCTCGCTCTGCTGCGGCCCGACGCCGCGCGCATAGCCCTGCTGCACGCGCAGGCGGCGCGTGTCTTCGAGGATGCGCTCGGCGCGGGCCCAGGCCTCGTCCTCCGTCTTGCCCAGGATGGGGCGGAACGAGATGCTGAAGTCCACATGCCGCCCGTTCAGCGTGGCCTCGGAGCGCACGCGGCGCACCAGGTCGCCGGCCTGGGCCAGCGACTCGCCCCACAGCGCGTACACATCCGCGTGCCGGCCCGCCACCTGCAGCGCGGGCGCGGAGGCGCCGCCGAAGTAGATGGGCACGCGCTGGCCGCGCACCGGCTTGACCTCCGAGACGGCGCCCTTCACGCGGTAGTACGCGCCCTCGTGGTCGAAGGGCTTGTCCTCCGCCCACACGCGGCGCAGCAGGGTCAGGTACTCGTCGGTGCGCGCGTAGCGCTCGTCGTGCGAGAGGAAGTCGCCGTCGCGCTGCTGGTCCTCGTCCGAGCCGCCGCTGATGTAGTGCACGGCCAGGCGGCCCTGGGTGTAGTGGTCCAGCGTGGCCAGCTGGCGCGCGGCCAGCGTCGGCGCCACGAAGCCGGGGCGGTGCGCCAGCAGGAAGCCGATCTTCTGCGTGACCGAAGCAGCGTACGCCACGGTGAGCAGCGTGTCCGGGCTCGACGAACTGGCGGGCACCAGGATGCGGTCGAAGCCCGCGTGCTCGTGCGCCTGCGCGAACGCGCGCACGTAGGCGGAATCCACCGCCGGGCCCTTGCGGGCGATGGTTTCAGAGATTTCGTGCGGCTGGATCATGCCGATGAACTGGACGGGCATAGCGGGCTCCTGTGGAATGAGGTTCTGCGTTGGGCTACGGCGATGATCGGCCGGCAACGCGCCGGCCCCAACGAAGAAAAACGCGTTTGCAAACTCGGGCCCCGCATACGGCGCGATAGAGTCGCCCCTGCCCCCGCAACCAGGACGCGCGCCGCCTGACCGCACGGTAGACGGGGTGGCGTCGAGGGTCCTGCAGGAGCTGGCGGACGCAGTGCTGAGTCTGGTGGATGCAGGGAAATGGGACGCGCAGGCCGGGCAGTAGACAGCCCTTACGCCCTCAGCGCATACCACGCGACGCCGCCCCTATCCACGGTGCATTCCACGGCACGCTGTGCGATGAGGTAGTTCATGCAGGCGACGGCCTCGCCCGTGGCCATGCTCAACTGCTGTCCGTCCTGCTCCCCGATGGCGCGGTGGAACAGGGCAGGAAACACGTCCACGATACGTTGCGGGCCACCCGACAGCGACTGGCACAACCGTTCCAGTGCCCGGTCCTGGCCAGCCCTGAGCGAACTCAGGCGTTCGTGCAGTCCGTAAAACGGCTCGTTATGGGAAGGGAGTACCAGCACGTCTGCAGGCACGTCTCGCTCCAGCCTGTCCAGCGACTCGTACCACTCCCTGAGCGGGTTGGCCTGCGGCTCGGTGGCGAACACCGAGACGTTCGACGAGATCCGCGGCAGCACCTGGTCGCCCGCGATCAGCAGCTTCAGGTCGTGACAGTACAGGCAGGCATGCTCCGGCGAATGTCCGCCGGTGGTGATGACGCGCCAGCCGTGCGGGCCCAATGGCACCAGATCGCCATCCTGCAGGCGCCGGAAGCTCTCGGGCAGCGCGTGGATGTGCTTGCCGAAGCTGCCAAAACGGCTGCGGTAGCTTTCGATGGCTGCGTCCGACCAGCCAGCGCGGCGGTGGAACAGCACGCCGTCGGGCGGCGCCTCGCGGTTCGTGTCGGCATGCATCACGCGGCAACTCAGGTACTCCAGCCGGCTCATGTGCAACGGCACGCCGGCGCGGCGCGTGAACCAGCCGGCCAACCCGACGTGGTCGGGATGCATGTGCGTGGCGTACACACCTTCCAAGGGACGCGCCAGCGGCCCCTGCGCCATGAGGGTCAGCCAGTCGGCCACGGTGGCGGGATTGTTCAGGCCGGTGTCCACCAGCACCCAGCCATCGTGCGTGTCGATGGTCCAGACGTTGATGTGGTCGAGCCGGAATGGCATGGACAGGCGGACCCAGCGCACGCCGGGAGCTACTTCGACCGTATGGCGCGGCGCGGGCGGCTCGAACGGATAGGTCAGCGCAGCGGTGTCAGGCTTTGTCATGGCGCAAGCTCAGATGCCGGTGAGCCCGCCCGTGCACAGCACGGTCTGGCCGCTCACATAGTCGGACTCGGGAATGCAGAACAGATAGGCCGCACCGGCGGCCTCCTCGGGCGTGCCGGCCCGGCCCAGCGGGATGCTGCGCTCCAGCATGGCCATCAGCTCCGGGTTCACGCCCACCTTGATCTCGCGCCCTTCGACCTGGATGGCGGCGTCGGCATCGGCGGCGGCTTCGGTCATGCGGGTCTTTATGAGGCCATAGGCCACACAGTTGACCGTGGTGTTCAGGCGCCCCCACTCCTTGGCCAGCGTCATGGTCAAGCCCACGATGCCGGCCTTGGCGGCGGAGTAGTTGGCCTGCCCCGCGTTGCCGAACACACCCGCGACCGAGGAGATGTTGACAACCTTGCGCACCACGCGGCGACCGGCCTCGGCGTCGGCCCGGCTGAGCGCCCGGATCACCGGTTGCGCCGCCCGCAGGATGCGGAACGGCGCGGTCAGGTGCACATCCAGCATCGCGTGCCACTGCTCGTCCGTCGTCTTCTGAATGACGTTGTCCCAGGTGTAGCCGGCGTTGTTGATGAGAATGTCCAGCCCGCCGAACGCGCCGGTAGCCGCGCCGATCAGCCGGTCCGCGAAACCGGCGGCAGCCACATTGCCACAGCAGGCAACCGCCTCACCGCCCAACGCGATGATTTCCTCGGACACGGCCAGGGCGGGCTCGTCGTCGAGGTCATTGAGGACGAGCCGGGCGCCTTCGCCCGCGAGCTTGAGGGCCATCGCCCGGCCGATGCCCCGGCCCGAGCCAGTGACCACGGCCACCTTGTCGCGCAGTTTTTCCGACATGGTGTGCTCCTGTTTACCGGACGCCCGCCGCCTCGGCGTCGTAGGCGCCGGCGCTGCCCTGCTGGCGCAGGATGGCTCGCTGGATCTTGCCGGTCGCCGTCTTCGGCAGGCGGTCCATCAGGCGCAGGTAACGCGGCCTGGCGAAGCGCGGCAATCTGGCACTGGCCTGGCGGGCGATGTCCGCCATGTCCAGCGCCGCGCCTTCGCTGGGCACCAGGGCAAGCATCACCTCGTCCTCCCCGCCTGCGCCCTGTGCCGGAACGGCATAGGCCGCTACTTCATGGACGCCGGGCAAATCGCCCACTACGGTCTCCACCTCGGTGGCCGAGATGTTCTCGCCCCGGCGGCGGATGCAGTCCTTGATGCGGTCCACGAAGGTGATGAGCCCCTGCGCGTCCCGTATGCCGGCATCGCCCGTGTGGAACCAGAGGTTGCGCCATGCCTCGACCGTTTTCTCCGGGACGTTCAGGTAGCCCGCCATGAAGCCGAAGGGCACCTTGGGCCGCACCAGGATCTCGCCGACTTGTCCGGCGGGCACCGGCACGTCGGTTTCGGGGTTGGCGATGCAGATCTCGAAACGGTCCTCGTGCGCCCACCCAGCAGCGTTCGGCGCCGGGTGCCCGATGCGCCCCCAGATGGGAATGCCGACCTCGGTCATGCCGAACCCGGACAGCACATCCTTCACGCCGAAGCGCTCGCGGAACACCGCCTCGTGTTGTGCGGGGTTGGGGGCGCTCAGGCTGGCCCGCAGGCAGTGGTGGCGGTCCTGTTCCGTGGGCGGCTGGTTGATGACGAACATGGCCGTGGTGCCCAGGTGGTTGGTCAGCGTGGCGCTGCTGCTGCGGATGTCGGCCAGCCAGGTGCTGGCGCTGAAGCGCTGCTTCAGGAAGGCCGGGATGCCCGCCAGCACTGTGGCTCCCAGTTGCATGAACAGGCCGTTGGCGTGGAACAGGGGCAGGCAGATGTAGTACTTGTCGGCTTCGGTGATTTCCAGGCTGCGTATCGCCCCCAGCCCGATCAGGGCGCAGTGGCAGTGTGGCATCAGCACGCCCTTGCTGGGCCCGGTGGTGCCCGAGGTGTACATGATGCAGAAGACGTCTTCGGGCTGTGGCAGGGGGCCGTCCCACGGCGCGCAGGCGCTGCTGTCTGTCCAGGCCACCTGGCGCCAGCACCCAGGTATGGCGGCGGGCACATCACCCGCCACGATCACGGTGCGCAGGTGGGGCAATTCATCCGCCAGGCTGGCGATGTGTTCGACCAGCGATGCGTCCACCACGATGGTGGCCAATTGGCAGTCGTTCAACTGGTGGCGCAGGAAGGAGGAACGCAGCTCGGTGTTGAGCATCACCGCCGTGGCCCGCAGGTAGCCGATGCCGAAGGTGGTCGCCACCATGGCGCAACTGTTGAACATGAAGACGCCGACGCGCTCCTCGGGCAGCACGCCCAGTTGGTGCAGGAAGCCGGCAAACCGCTGGCTGCTCGCAAAGGCCTGCCCTGCAGTGAGCGCACCGCCCTGGCTGTCCTCCAGCCAGGGCGCGCCGGGGCGGCTGGCGGCCCATTCGCGCAGGGCATCGGTCAGCGTGCAGGCTTGGGGTTCGTGGATGCGGCTGTACATGGCCCTCTTCCTTCGTTTCTCGGACTATCGATGCGCTGCAGGCTCAGACTTCCAGGTCCTGAAGCCAGGGGACGTGGGCCATCGCCTCCGAGGGAACGGGCTCCAGCACCGACCCCATCAAGCCGTTCCAGCGGTTGAACCACCCGACCATGGCCACACAGGACACGATCTCGACGACTTCCTCCTCCGTGAGAACCTGCCGGGCCTGCTCGATGGCCTGGGCCGGCTCGCGCACCGGCAGGCTCCCGCCCGCGGTGGCGATGGCCAGTGCCTTGCGCTCCTGCTCGGTGTACCGGGGGTCGTCCCGGTAGGACGGCAGCGCAGCCAGCTTGTCCCAGCCGACGCCCAGGTGGTGGGCGGCGTGGACGAGGTGCGTCGTCGTATAGCGGCAGCGCGCGCCGCGCGCGGTTTCCGCCGCGACCATGAAGCGCAAGGACTCCGGGAGCAGTCCGTCGCCGCGCAGCGTCACGCCCAGCAGTTTGAGTAGCGCGGGCACCACGCCCGGCTTGTGCGCCATGGTCAACAGCGCATTGGGGCGATAGCCGACGAAATCCACCAGTTCTTCGAGCACGGGATCGCGGGAACGGGGATCGTTTTCATGCAGGGGCGCGATGCGCGCGGCGGTGTAGGCGTTCATGGACGTGCCTTGGCTTGGGTTTTTCGTACGCACGGCGCAGTCATGCCGCCGCGCCCGTCGTGATGAGGCCCTCGACGTGGGCCCGTTGTGCACCCAGTTCCTGGGCCGTACCGGACCAGGCGACCTGGCCGTGGTCCAGCACGTACTGGCGGTGGGCCAGCTTCATGGGCACCTTGAGGTTCTGCTCCACGAGCACGATGCCGGTGCCTTGGCGATGAACCTCGCTGAACACCCGGACCAACTGGTCCACGATGACCGGTGCCAGCCCCTCGGTGGGTTCATCGAGCAGCAGCATGCGCGGGTTGCCCAGCAGGGCGCGCCCGATCGACAGCATCTGCTGCTCGCCACCGGAGAGTTGATCGCCGCCGAAGTCCAGCCGCTCCCGCAGGCGCGGGAAAGCGTCCAGCACCCGCTCAAGGGTCCAGTGTCCCGGCTGGTGCACCAGCGCGCCGATCTTCAGGTTCTCCAGCACCGACAGGTTGGGAAAGATGCGGCGCGTATCCGGCACCAGCGCCACGCCGAGCTTGGCGATGGCTTCGACACCCAGACCCGAGATGTCCTGCTCGCCCAGTAGGCGCCGGCCAGCCACCAGGGGCATCAGGCCGACCAGGGCCTTCAGCAGCGTGGTCTTGCCCGCGCCGTTGCGCCCGACGATGGCGACGATTTCATGGAAGCCGATTCGTATGGAAATCTCTTCCAGCGCCAGGGCCTGGCCGTACTTGACACTGGCTTTTTCGAGTTCGATCACTGCGCGTCCTCCCCGAGGTAAATCGACCGCACCGCTTCGTTCCTGCGGATGTCCTCGGGGGCGCCGCACGCGATGACCGAACCGTTGCTCATGACCACGATTTCGTGGGACAGCGACATCACCGCGTCCATGTTGTGCTCGATCAGCAGCACCGTCCGTCCTTGCGCGGCCTTGCGGATCAATGCCAGGGCGGCCTGGATTTCATGGTGGCCGATGCCGGCCAGCGGTTCGTCCAGCAGCAGGATCCTGGGGTCGGGAAACAGGGTCACGCCCAGTTCCAGCGAACGCTGCAGGCCATAGGGCAGCGTGCCCGCGATGTCGTCGCGATGTGCCGCCAGCCCCGTCAGTTCCAGGATGGCATCCAGTTGCTCGCGAAACTGTCGGTCGAAGTGGCGGCTCACCCAGAAGGGCTGGAAACCCGGCCTGCGCGACTGGGCCGCGACCAACAGGTTTTCCGCCACCGTCATCTCGCCGAAGATCTTGATGATCTGGAAGCTCCGCCCGATGCCCATGCGGGCCCGCTCATGGGCTGGACGCTGGCTGATCTCCCGGCCGCCGCAGTACACCTTCCCGGAATGGCGCATCTGCCGCCCGGCCAGCACATTCAGCAGTGTGGTCTTGCCCGCGCCGTTGGGCCCAATCAGGCCGTAGATGCGGCCTTCCTGGAATTCATGGCTGACGTCGTTGACCGCCTTCAGGGCGCCGTAGCTGACGGTCACGCCCTCGCATCGCAGTGCCGCCTGGCTCATCGGGCACCTCCTCGCCGGTTCTTCTGGTACGCCGCAAAGCCCTTCTCCAGTTCGCCGACAATGCCGCGCGGGAAGAAGATGGTCGCGAGGATGAACACCAGGCCCAGCACGCCATACCAGTACTTGGTCCAGCTGCTCAGCCACTCCTTGAGCACCTCGAAGGCGATCACGCCGACCGTGGCGCCCCACAACGAGCCGGAGCCGCCCAGCAAGGTCATGATGATCACGTCCCCCGAGGTCGTCCAGTGCAGCATCTGCGGATTCATGTACATCAGCAGCGAGGCCAGCAGCGCCCCCGCCAGGCCGCTCAGGCCGCCCGAAATCACGAAGGTGATCTGCTTGTAGCGGTTGACGTTGAAGCCCAGTTGGTCGGCGCGGGTCTCGTTGCCGCGGATCGCCGCGATCACGCGGCCGAACGGCGAACTGCGCAGCGAGATCACCGCCAGCATGACCAAGGCATACACGCCCAGCACGAACCAGTAATAGTGGACGGGGTCGTAGAAGTCGATGCCCAGGAAACCCGGGCGCTCCACGCCCGAGATGCCGTCGGACCCGCCAGTGAAGCCGCGCAGCTTGCTGTCCGCCAGGATGAAGATCAACTGGGACAACGCCAAGGTCACCAGCGCGAAGAAGATGCCGGACACCCGCAGCGCGAAGAAGCTGAACAGCAGGGCGAACGCAGCCCCCACGATGATGGCCAAGCCCACGCCAGCAGAAAAAGGCAGCCCATACTTCTGCGTCGCCAGGGCCACGGCATAGCCACCCACACCAAGGAAGGTGGCGTGCCCGAAGGAAACCATGCCCAGCGCGCCGAAGACGAAGTCGAAGCCGATGGCGAAGATCGCCCAGATGGCCGCCAGGGTGACCAGTTGGACCAATGCCTCCCCCGGATGGAGAAAGGGCAGCAAAATGCCCGCCACGGCCAGCAGCAAGCCGAAGCAGATATCGAATCCAGAGAGTTTCATGCCGTCCTCGCCGTCCGGTAGAACAGCCCCTGCGGCCGCGTCAAAAGGGTGCCGATCAACAGCACGAAGGTCATGATGTCCACCCAGCCAGGCAGGTACACGTAGCCCAGGGCCCGCACCATGCCGATCAGCATGGACGCGGCGATCGCCCCCCGGATGTTCCCCAGGCCGCCCAGGATCACGACGATGAAGCAGTCAATGATGGTGTTGGTCGCCATGCCCAGTTCAACGGGGAACAGCGGTGCCGCGATCGCACCCGCCAGGCCCGACAGGCCGCAGCCGGTGGCGAAAACCGCCATGCGGATCGCGCCCACCGGCAGGCCCAGGATGCGCACCATTTCCGCGTCGCTGCTGGCGGCCCGCACCAGCATGCCGAAGGTGCTCTTCTCCAGCACCAGGTACAGGCCCACCGAGACAAGTGCGCCGAACCCGATCACGAACAGCCGGTACATGGGGATCGTGCTGCCCAGCATGTCCACGGTGCCGTTCCACAGCGGCGGAATCGCCACTTCCTGGTACCCCGGCCCCCAGAAGAAGCGCACCACGTCGCTCAGGATCAGGATCAGGCCAAAGGTCAGGATCAACTGGTAGAAATGGGGGCGCTCGTAGAGCGGGCGCAGCGCCAGCTTCTCGATCACCGCGCCCGCCAGCGCGGTGAAGAACGTGGCGGCCAGCACGCCCATGAGGAATGACCCCGTGCGCCGCCCCGTTTCATACGAGACGTAGGCGCCCAGCATGTAGATGGCACCGTGGGCGAAATTGATCACCCCCAGCATGCCGAAGATGAGCGTCAGGCCCGCTGCCAGCAGAAACAGCAGCATGCCCAGGCTCAAGCCGATCACGATAGTTGACATAGCGATTCACCCAGTGCGAGAGGCTGGGGGCTGCGCCCCGAAGCCGTCCCGCAACGGCCTTCAGTTCTTGCAGGACTCGAACAGCTTCTCTTCGGGGAAGACCTTGGTGATCTTCATCGTCAGGGCGGGGGCTGGCGGGGTGCCCTGCACCACCTCGCCCCAGAAGCCCGGCTGCAGGGCTTGGTGGTCGCAGGCGCGCATGGTCTTCTTGCCCTCCACCGAGTTCTCGCGGACGCTGGTGGCGAAGGCGTCCACCCACTTTTCCTTGTCCCAGGAGCCAGTCTTTTCCACCGTGTCCAGCCACCAAGCCATGCCGTCATAGGCTTCCCCAGCCGTCATGCTGGGAAAGATGCCGAACTTCTTGCGATAAGCCTCGACAAACTTGCGGTTGGCGGCGGTGTCGATGGTGTGGTCGTAGCGCAAGCCGGAATTGACGCCCAGCGAAGATGGGCCCACGGCCGCCGCCATGGTTTCATCGGCGGCCACGGGCCCGAAAAGCACCTTGTTCTTGCCCAGGTTCACCTGGCCGGCCTGCTTGAGCAGGGTGACCACATCCGACCCCGTCAGCATCAGCAGCACGCCGTCGGCGTCCGACTTGGCGATCTTGTCGACGATGGACGAATAGTCGCGGTTGCCCAGGGGCGGAAAGTCCTCGCCCACGATCTGTATGCCGCTGGGGCCGATCTGCTGCTTGATCCACTCGTAGCCGTCGCGGGTGGCCTGGTAGTCGGCGGTGACGGCATAGATCTTCTTGAGCTTCTTGTCCTGCATGTACACCAGCGCCATGCGGTTTTCCATGCCCAGGGTGTTCGACGTGCGGAAGGTGTAGCGGGAGCCGCCGGGCACGGTGATCTTGTCGTCCGCCGAGATGGTGACGAGATGGGGAACCTTGCGCTGCTTGGTCAGGTTCATGACCGCCAGCGTGGAAGCAGAGCTGAGGGCACCGAAGATCATGTGCGAGCCCTCGGAGATCAGCTTGGTGGCCTTCTGCACGGCCGGCTGCGGCTTGGTCTCGTCGTCCTCCCAGGTGATCTCGATCGGGACGCCCAGTACCTTGCCGCCGCGCTCCTCGACGGCGATCTGCACGCCCCGGCGCATGTCCTCGCCCAACAGCCCGTAGGGGCCGGAAAGCGATAGTACGCCGCCGATCTTGAATTTCTCGGACTTGGCCTGTGCGTGCACGCCAGACACCAGCCCCACCGTAGCCACCGCGGCGACCACCATGCCCTTCTTGAACCACTTCGCAACGTTACCCATGATCTGTCTCCTGTTGTTGATCACCGTGCACTCCAGGTCAGCCGATGCGGGCGGAAATGCCGCCATCGACCATGATTTCGGCGGAAGTGACGTACTTGGACTCGTCACTCGCCAGCCACAGGGCCGTGTAGGCCACGTCCCATGCTTCTCCCATGTGGCCCATAGGGCACTGGCGGTCCCGCTTGGCCATCGTTTCCTCCAGCGACGCCTCCCGGTATCCGTCCGCCAGCGACAGCGAGGGCTGGCGCACCATGGGCGTGTTCATCAGGCCGGGCATCAGCACGTTCGAGCGGATGCCCCGCTTGGCATATTCCAGTGCGACGCTGCGGGAGAACCCCAGTACCGCGGCCTTCGAAGCGCTGTAGGACACATAGGCCACGCCGCTGTCGCGCACGCCGGCCACCGAGCCGATGTTGACAATGCTCCCCCTGCCTTTCCTGAGCATCGAGGGAATCGCATGCTTGCAGGCCAGGAACATGGTGGTGAGGTTGATGTCGAAGACCAGCCGCCAGTCCTCCAAGGTCTGCTCGACGACCCCGCCCAGGCGGGCGGTACCGACGTTGTTCACCAGGATGTCGATGTCGCCATAGGTGGCGATGCAGTCCTGAACCAGCGACTCCACCGCGCCGGCGTCAGTCACGTCGCACTGGGCCACACTCATGGCCCCGCCCTCTTCCCGCACGATCGCCTCGGTCTCCCGCGCCGCATCCAGATGGATGTCGCAACCATAGACCTTGGCCCCCTCGCGGGCGAACAGCACGGCCATGGCCTTGCCATTGCCCCAGCCGGGGCCCGACGATCCGCAACCGGTGACCAGGGCCACCTTGCCTTCCAGGCGTTTCACCATGTCGTGCCCCTCAGTCTGCGCGCCCGTACAGGGTCATCACGGTGGCGCCGCCCAATCCCGCGTTGTGCTGCAGGGCGAAGCGCGCGCCCTCCACCTGGCGCGCCTCGGCGCTGCCGCGGATCTGGTGGGTCAGCTCGTAGCACTGCGCCAGGCCGGTCGCACCCAGCGGATGGCCTTTCGACAGCAGCCCGCCCGAGGGGTTGACGACAACCGCGCCGCCATAGGTGTTGCCATCCGATTCGACGAAGGCCTGGCCCTCACCAGCGGCGCAGAAACCCAGGCCCTCGTAGCTGAGCAGCTCGTTCTGTGCAAAGCAGTCGTGCAGCTCGCACACGTCGATGTCCTGCGGCCCCACGCCCGCCGCCTCGTAGACCTGGCGGGCGGCCTGACGCGTCATGTCGAAGCCCACGACGGAAATCGCCGATTTGTCGCCGAACGTGCCGGGGCGGTCGGACACCAGCGATTGGGCCAGCACCTGCACGTTGGCGCCCAGTCCCATCTTCTGGGCAAACTTTTTGCTCACGAAGACCGCCGCGGCGGCGCCGCAGGTCGGCGGGCAGGCCATCAGGCGGGTCATGGTGCCGGGGACCAGGGGCGAACTGGCCAGCACCTCCTCCACCGTCACCTCCTTGCGGAACAGCGCCAGCGGATTGCGTGCGGCATGGCGGCTCGCCTTGGCGCGGATCCTGGCGAAGGTGTCCAGCGAGGTGCCGTACCGGTCCATGTGCTCCCGGCCCGCCGCGGCGAAGTAGCGGATCGCCATAGGCAGTTCGGGGTGGCCGAAGACCTCGTCCATGACCCCGTTGAAGCGGTCGAGCGGATCGGGCCGGTCGTCCCAGTACGCCTTCAGGGCGCCGGAGGGCATTTGCTCGAAGCCCACCGCCAGGGCGCAGTCCACCGAGCCGTTGGCCACAGCCTTTCGCGCCAGGTACAGGGCCGTGGAGCCGGAGGAGCAGTTGTTGTTGACGTTGATCACCGGCACTCCGGTCATGCCAACTTCATAGACCGCGCGCTGGCCGCTGGCCGAGTCGCCATAGACATAACCCGCGTAGACATCCTGCATGTCGGAGTAGGCTAGGCCGGCGTCCTGCAGCGCCTCTCGGATCGCCTGCGCGGCCATTTCGGGATACGGCAGGTTGTCGCCGGGCTTCTTGAAAGGGGTCATGCCGACACCGGCGACGAAAACAGACTCTTGCATTGCGATACCTCCGGGTTGAATCACCAAACGTGCGTTGAATAGAAGCGCGCAGGAGCGGTCAGGAAACCATCCGTTCCTGCGCGTGCCAATACTTCTTGCGGACTTCCTTCTTCAGGACCTTGCCCACCGCGCTGCGCGGCAGTTCCGCGACGATCTCGACCTCCTTGGGCGCCTTGACGCTGCCCAGGCGGTCCTTGACGAACTGGATGAGCGCCTGCGTCTCCACGGACTGCCCCGGGCGCAGTTCGATGACCGCTCTGACGGCCTCGCCCCACTTGTCGTCGGGCACGCCGATGACGGCGCAGTCCTTCACGGCCGGGTGGGCCATGACGGCGGCCTCGACCTCGGACGAGAAGACGTTGAAGCCGCCCGTGACGATCATGTCCTTCTTGCGGTCGACGATGAACAGGAAGCCTCGCTCGTCGAAATAGCCCACGTCGCCCGTGCAGTGCCAGCCGTGGCGCTGCACTTCGGCCGTGGCCTCGGGGTTCTTGTAGTAGCCCGCGGTGACGATGTCGCCCTGCGCGACGATCTCGCCCACGGCCCCCGGCTGGTCGAGCAGGTTGCCGTCGTCGTCCATGATCGCCACCCGCGTGAAGGGGAAGCGGCGCCCCGCGCTCAGCAGCCGCTGGCGGGGCGCCACCTGCCCTTCGGCGAAATGTTCCTCGACCCGGAGCACGGAAATGGCGCCGGGCACTTCTGCCTGGCCATAGATCTGCAGCATCACGGGGCCGAAGACATCAATGGCCTCTGCCAGCTTTTCGGGCGACATGGGCGCCGCACCGTACATGAGGTAGCGCAGCGCGGAGAAGTCGAAATCGCGCACGTTGGGCTGGGCCAGCAGGGTGTAGATGACCGTCGGCGGCAGGAACAGCATGTTGACCTGCTCCTGCTCAATCACCTGGAGCAGGTTCTGCGGGTCGATGCCGTCCATCAGCACGACGCGCCCGCCGCGCGCCATGAAGGGCAGCGACACCAGCCCCGCCGTGTGGGTGATGGGCGCCGCGGCCAGCACGGTCATGCGATCGGTCACGTACATGGCCGACATGTGGTTGGCCATGGTCGCCGTCAGGTTGCGGTGGCTGAGCATGACGCCCTTGGAACGCCCCGTGGTGCCACCCGTACCCATGATCATCGCCAGCCCCTGCGGCTGAAGGGGCACTGAGAACATCTCGGGCGAATGGCCCTGAACCAACCCGGCGACCGACAGGTCCGGCCCTTGCGCATCGTCCAGAGCGATGCAGTGGCGGATGCGGGGAAGCTTGCCGCGAATCTCCGCGACCTGGCCGGCATAGCGGGCCTGGTAGAAGAGAACGTCGCAGTCCATGTCCTGCAGGAACTCGATGTTGGCCTCCACGCCGTTGCGCGCGTTGACGGGCAGCCAGACGCCCCCGGCGCGCAACACCCCCAGCAGCGCCGTGAAGGCAGATGCGGCGTTGCCGCTGAATACCGCGCCATGGAAGCCGGGCGCAAACCCCAGGGCCTGCAGCCCCCGGGCGATCTGGCAGGTCAGCGCTCCTGCCTGCGCGTAGGTGATGGCCGGTGCTTCACTTGCACAGTCCACGAAGCACGGGGCGTCCGGGTGGCTGGCCACGCCAGCGTCGAAAAAATCCAGCAGATTCATTGCAATGCTTCTCCGTTCAGGCTGGGGCCGATGGGACTGCAGCGATCACCGAAAATCCGCGTGCCGTCGGCAACAGCGGAAGACGTTTCGCATGCTTTTCAATCGGTACCAATTCGTATAAATTGGTACCATTAGACGCCCCTTACCGGTACCAAGTCAATTCACTTGGTACCAAATTTGACTGGTGGAAACCCCTATGAGAAAAAATCTCACGGACGACGAGTTCATGGATGCGTTGACCGCTTTGCTGCTCTCGGAGGGCATCAAGGGCCTGACGGTGGGCGAGATCGCGGCGCGGATGCACTGCTCGCGCCGGCGTCTCTACGACATCGCACAGACGAAGGAAGAGATCTTCTGCGCGGCGGCCGAGCACTTCTTCAACGGCATCCTGGCCCAGAGCGAGGCGCTGGTCGGCCGTGAGCAAGACCTGACGGCGGCGCTCGCCGCCTACCTCGACGTAGGTGTTCAGGCGGCCGGCCGCATCGGGGTCCAGTTCTTGAAGGATGTGGAAGACTCCGCAACCGCCAGGAGCATCTTCGACCGCTACCAACAGGCGCGCACCGTGAGGCTGTCCCAACTGATCGACGAGGGCGTGCGCCAGGGCGTTTTCGCCCCCTGCCACGGACTGGTGGTATCCGAACTCATCCTGGGCGCCGCCCTGAGGCTGCGTCGCCCGGCCTTTCTCGCGCAGGCCGACCTGACCATCGAGGAAGCCTTCCAGGAGTTCTACCGCGTGCTGCTGAGCGGTCTCCTGATCGACACCGCCGCGCCCAAGGCCGCCAAGGGCGGCGCGCGGACAAGCCGGGCTGCTGGGCGGCGCACCAGTGCGAAGAAAGACGCTACCGACGACGAAGTCGGCACGATGCTGCTGGCTGCCTGGAATCGCGACTAGCTGGAGCCGATGTAGCGCTACTGTATTGATAGCTTCTAGCGTTTTATGGACAAGCGCTGGAGGCCAATTGGACCCTTATTTTCAGTGCGGGAAACCGCCCCGCACCAGGCGGACGGGCTCGGCATCCATGCGGCGGATCAGTGCATCCAGCCCGTCGGCCGCCGGTAGCCCGTCGGCCCGGGGCGCCGCCGTGGAGCGGCAGACCAGGTCGTCCTCGGACCATTCCGTGCGCCCCGGCTGGCCGCGTGCGCGCAGCCAGCCCGCCCGGTCCGCGATGAGCTGGTAGCCCGCCGCGCCGCCGCCGGCCTCGGCCTCCACGCCCAGCACCAGGGCCAGCGCGGGCAGCAGCTGGGCATCGGCGGCCACGCACTCGGGCGTGTCGGCTCCGGGCACGGCGTGGGCCAGCACGCTGACGAGGCGCGGGTCGTCTCCGGGCAGGCCCTGCGGCCCGGGGCCTGCCGGCACGGCGATGCGCAGGCGCTGGCCCGCGAGGCTGCGCAGGCTGCGGCGGCCGCCGTGGCGGCAGTCCACCAGCGCATCGGGCACGCGCACGGGGCGCTCCCAGGTGCCCAGGTCGCGCAGCATCCGGCCGGCGGCGCGGGCCTGCAGGTAGTCCAGCACCTCCCACAGTTCGCGGTCGCCGAGCTGGCCCTCGAAGCCCGGCATGGTCTGCGTGCCGCCCTGGCCCTGCATGCCGTGGCGCAGGCGCCAGAACAGCTCGCCATCGAGCCGCTTCCACAGCAGCGCACCGTTGAGGTTGGGGGGCCACATGGCCAGTTGGGCGGCGTCCGGGCCCTCGCCCCGGCCATCGGCGCCGTGGCAGCGCACGCAGTGCTGCTGGTATACCGCCTGCCCGCGCACGATGCCCTGCGCCGTGAAGCCGCTGGGCGACCGGTGCAGGCTGGTGGCCACCGCGGGCGCCAGCAGCAGGTGCGCCGGGGGCCACGGCGCCGCGATCAGCAGCGCCGCCGCGGCCAGCCACAGCGGCGTGCGCGCCCGGCGCCAGAACGGCGAGACGCCCAGCACCAGCACGGCCAGGCCCACGCACAGCAGCGACAGCAGCACGCGCCGCGCCAGCCCGGCATCCACCAGCAGCATCTCGGCGGCCACGCGGTGGCCGAACGGCCAGGCGGGCTGGCCGTGCACCTCGGGCGCGAGGCCCGCCCCGTGCAGCAGCGCGCGCAGCCCCTGCTGGGCGGCCTGCAGGCCTTCGAGCAGGCCCGCGATCACCTCGGGCGGCAACGCCTGCGCCAAGCGGGGCCTACCAGCTCGCGTCCAGGCCCAGCAGGGCCAGCGCCTCGTGGCGCAGGGCTGCCAAGCGCGGATCGCCGCGGTGGCGCGGGTACGGCAGGTCGTTCACCAGCACCTGCTTGACGCGCGCGGGGCGTTCGGAGAACACCACCACGCGCTGCGCCATGAACAGGGCTTCCTCCACGTCGTGCGTGACCAGCAACGCCGAGAAGCCGGTGCGCTGCCACAGCTGCACCAGCTCGGTCTGCATGGACAGGCGCGTAAGCGAGTCGAGCTTGCCCAGGGGTTCGTCCAGCACCAGCAGGCTGGGATCGTTGACCAGCGCGCGCGCCAGCGCCACGCGCTGGGCCATGCCGCCCGAGAGCTGGTGCGGAAAGGCCCGGGCGAAGTCCTGCAGCCCCACCCGGGCCAGCGCCTCGTCCACCCGGTGGCGCTGCTGGCGCAGGATGCCGCGCGCCTGCAGGCCCAGGGCCACGTTGTCCCACACGGTGCGCCAGGGAAAGAGCGTGGGGTCCTGGAAGACCACGATGCGCGACGGGTCGGGCTGAGCGATGGGCATGCCGTCCTGCAACAGCTCGCCGGTGGTGGCGGGCTCCAGCCCGGCCACCAGGCGCAGCAGCGTGCTCTTGCCGCAGCCGCTGGGCCCGAGCAGCGCCACGAACTCGCCGGGCGCTATGGACAAATCCAGCTCGTCGATCACGTGCAGCGGGCCGGCGGGCAGGTCGAACCAGTGGCTCACATTGCGCACGTCGATGCGCGCGCCCGCCACCGTAGCGGCGGGCGCATCGGCCACAGCGGTGCTCACCATTTCACCACCCCCTTCTGCCACGACAGCACGCGGTCGCGCAGCACGAACAGCAGCGTGATCACGCCCGAGAACAGCAGCGCCATCACGATGAGCGCCGCATACATGTTGGGGTACGCCGCCCAGCCCTGCGCCCAGGTGAGGTACCAGCCCAGGCCGGCCTTCACGCCCAGCATCTCGGCCACCACCAGTGTGGAGAACGCCGCGCCCAGGCCCATGAACAGGCCCACGAACACCTGCGGCAGCGCGGCCGGTATGGCTACGCGCAGCACCAGGAACCAGGGCGATGCGCCCATGGTGCGCGCCACGTCGTAGTAGTTCTTGTGCACGCCGGCCACGCCCGACCAGGTGAGGATGGCCACCGGAAAGGCCGTGCCCAGCGCGATCAGGAAGATGGCGGTGGACCAGCTCGACGGGAAGAAATAGAAGCTCACGGGCAACAGCGCCGTGGTGGGCACCGGCCCCAGAATGCGCAGCACCGGATGGATCCAGTAGCTCGCCTGGCGCGACCAGCCGATCAGCACGCCCGTCAGAAAGCCCGCCGCCGCGCCGATGGCGATGCCCAGCGCCAGCAGGCGCACGGAGGCACCCGCGCTCTCCAGCAGCCGCGCCCAGTCGGTCGCGTACACCTCCACCAGGCTTTGCGGTGGCGCGAAGAACGGCGGCGGCAGCAGGCCCAGCTTGGCCGTCAGCACCTCCCACACCGCCAGGCCGACGGCCAAGGCCACCAGCCACGGCCCCGCGGGGCGCAGCCGGCTGCCCACGGCCCCGAAGGCGCGCGGTGCGAACGCCAGCGCCAGCAGCAGCCCGGCCAGGACGGCGGCACCCGCGGCGAACTCGCCGGTGAAGGCCCATTCGCTGAAGCCTGCGGGCTTGTTGGGCCACAGCCAGGTCAGCACGGCCAGGCCGGCCCAGGCCAGCGCGGCGGCGAGCCCCGCCCACCACAAGCGCGGGCCGGACTGCGCCGCGCCCTTTGCCACGGGCGCTGGCGCCTTGAGCACGATGGCGGCCGGGAACGTGCCGCCCTGCGGCGCGGCGCCCTTGCCCTGCACGCCGGCGGGCACGGGCAGGATGTGATCGGCAACGGTGCTCATGGCGGTCAGGCCAGCACGTCGGCGTATACGTGCGCAGCAAAGCGCGCGGGGTCGGTGGAGGGCTTGAGCACGTTCACCAGCTTGAAGTCGCGGGCATAGAACTCGATCTCCTGGCGCAGCGCCGTGCCCACGGGGTGGCTGCGGTGGGTGAGCGTGCCCAGCACGGCGCGCAGGTCTTCCTGCGGTACCTTGGAATAGGGGCTGAAGATGCGCGCCGTCTCGTTCGGGTTGTCAGCCACGAAGTCCGAGGCCTCGATGATGGCGCGCGTCAGCGCGGCCGCCGTGCCCTTGTCGTTGCGCACCAGGGCGCCGCTCACGCCCAGCACGCAGCAGGTCTTGGCCGCGTACTCGCCCGTCAGGTTGGTGGCTAGGTCCACCAGGCCCTTGGTGCGGCGCTGGATGAGCAGCAGGTTGGGGTCGCCGTCGGCGATGGCGTGGGCCTCGCCCTTTTCCACGGCCAGGCCCAGCATGTCGCCGGGGAACTGGCGCCAGGTCACGTCCTTCTCGGGGTTCAGCCCGGCCTTGGCGAGCAGCACCGAGAAGAAGTTCTTGCCCGGCGCGTTCAGGTCCGACACGGCGATGGTCTTGCCCTTGAGCTTTTCCAGGCTGGTCACGCCCGCCGCCTCGTAGCCCACCAGGCGCGAGCAGCCGCCGTGCGAGCTGCCCACCAGCTTCACGTCGAAGCCCGACTCCAGCGGCTTGATCCAGCGGTGGATCATGCCCACGCCGGCATCGGCCTTGGAGGTGGCGATGGTCTCCAGCAACTGGTCGGTGGAGCCCGCGAAGTTGACCAGCTCGACCTTGAGCCCGTGCTTCTCGAAGATGCCGCGCTCCACCGCCACCGGCGCGGCCGAGAGGCAGATGGCGTTGGCGTTCCACGCCAGCTTCACCTCGCGCAGCTTGCCCGCCGCCAGCACGTGGCTGCCCACGATGCCCGAGGCCCCCACCACGCCGGCGGTGCCCGCCGCGCGCAGCAGCTGCCGGCGCGACCAGCGCGCTCCCGAAAATCCGTCCTGACCTTGCATCTTGCCCATGGCTCGCCCTTTTTGCTTTCTGGATGAAGACCGGCATTGCACCGAAACCCGCCGCGCCGGGGAACGAAGAAAAACGGGGATGGATATGCGAAAGACGCAGCACACCCGCGCCCCCGGCACTGGTGCAATGCAGGGCATGAGTTCCCTGCCGCCCCTTCACGGCCTGGCGCGCCTGCGCCACTTCATCCAGCAGCTGGCCGCGCTGGTCGACCAGCGCCTGCCCGAGCCCGAGACCCTGGCCCGGGGCTCCGCGCTGCTGGCCGCGCTGGTGGCGCACGACGACTGGCTGCCCGCGGCCTACGCCCAGCCGCACCCGGACCGCTACCAGCAGTACCTGCTGCATGCCGACGCGCTGGGGCGCTTTTCGGTGGTGAGCTTCGTCTGGGGTCCGGGGCAGTCCACCCCCATCCACGACCATACGGTGTGGGGCCTGATCGGCATGCTGCGCGGGGCCGAGCAGTCGCAGGCTTTCGAGCGCGCCGGCAGCGGCGGCTGGGCGCCCCGTGGCGCGCCGCACCACCTGGCGCCGGGCCAGGTGGAGGCCGTCTCGCCCCACGACCCCGCCCTGGGCGACGTGCACCGGGTGAGCAACGCGCTGGACGGCCAGACCTCCATCAGCATCCACGTGTACGGTGCCAACATCGGCGCGGTGGAGCGCAGCACGTACCAGCCGGACGGCTCGCGCAAGCCTTTCATCTCGGGCTACAGCAACGCGACGCTGCCCAACATCTGGGACCTCTCCCGCAACCCCGCCACACCCGCACTCACCTGACCATGACCGCCGCTCCCGCCCTGCCCCAGACTTCCGCCCTCCAGGTCCGCCAGGCCCTGCTGGACCGCGAGGAGATCGCCCTCCTCGACGTGCGCGAGGAAGATCCCTTCGCCCAGGGCCACCCGCTGTTCGCCGCCAACCTGCCGGCCGGCAGGATCGAGCTGGACGCCTATGCACGCATCCCGCGCCGCGGCACGCGCACCGTGGTGTACGACGACGGCGAGGGCCTGGCCGAGCCCGCCGCGCACACGCTGCAGAAGCTGGGCTACACCCAGGTGAGCCTGCTCGCGCGCGGCCTGCAGGGCTGGCGCGACGCGGGCGGCGAGCTGTTCATCGACGTGAACGTGCCCAGCAAGTCCTTCGGCGAACTGGTGGAGGCCGAGCGCCACACGCCCTCGCTCGCCGCCGAGGAGGTGCAGGCCCTCATCGATGCAAAGGCCGACGTGGTGGTGCTCGACGCGCGCCGCTACGACGAGTACCACACCATGAACATCCCCACCGGCGTGAGCGTGCCCGGCGCCGAGCTGGTGCTGCGCGCACGGGCGCTGGCGCCCGACCCGGCCACGCAGATCATCGTGAACTGCGCGGGCCGAACGCGCAGCATCATCGGCACGCAGTCGCTGGTGAACGCCGGCATCCCGAACCCCGTGGCCGCGCTGCGCAACGGCACCATCGGCTGGCTGCTGGCGGGGCAGACGCTGGAGCGCGGCGCCACGCGCCGCTTCGACCCCGCCGTGCACGCCGACCGCGAACAGGCGCCGCGCCAGGCCCGCGGCGTGGCGGACCGCGCGCGGGTGCAGCGGGCGCAAAGCCGCGACCTGGCACGCTTCGCCGCCGAAGCCACGCGCACCACCTACTGGGTGGACGTGCGCACGCCCGAGGAATTCGCGGCCGGCCACCTGCCGGGCTTTCGCAACGTGCCCGGCGGCCAGCTGGTGCAGGAGACCGACCACACGGCCGCCGTGCGCGGCGCGCGCCTGGTGCTGGTGGACGACGACGGCGTGCGCGCCAACATGAGCGCATCGTGGCTGGCCCAGATGGGCTGGGAGGTGTGGGTGCTGGACGGGGCGCAGAAAGCCGACTTCACCGAGACCGGCGCCGTGGCCAACGCGGTGCCCGAACCCGAAGGCCCCATCGCCTGGACCACCCCCGCGCAGTTGGCGGGCTGGCTGCAGGACGAAGCCGCCGGCCGCACCGCCGTGCTGGACCTGACCACCAGCGCCAACTATGCCCAGCGCCACATTCCCGGGGCCTGGTTCGTGCTCCGCTCCCAGCTCGCGCAGGCCGTGGCCTCCATTCCGCGCGCGCAGCGCTACGTGCTCACCTGCGGCAGCAGCCTGCTGGCCCGCTATGCGGCGCAGGACCTGGCGCGCCTCACGGGCGCCGAAGTGCATGTGCTCGAAGGCGGCACGCTGGCCTGGATCGCCCAGGGCCTGCCGCTGGAGCACGGCGAGACGCGCCTGGCCTCGCCGCGCATCGACCGTTACCGCCGCCCCTATGAAGGCACCGACAGCCCGCGCGCGGCCATGCAGGCCTACCTGGACTGGGAGTTCGGCCTAGTGGAGCAACTGGCGCGCGATGGCACGCACGGCTTCCGGGTGCTCTGAAAAGCTACTCTTTCCATAGCTGCTTGCGCTTTCGGGATAAGCGCTGGAGGCCGATTTGGCTTCTATTTTTTCCAACCACCTGCTGGCGCAACCCCGTATGGCGGCACCGCGATGGGAGCCTTGCGGAGTGGTGATGCGCCCTTGCGGCGCGCGCCGGTCTTGACCCGCGTCAAGCCACAACCCGGCACAAGCGCTTGTCCGACAACACCCCGACTTGTTGGATGGCGGAGGCTCCGCAGCGAGGGTCGAAGAATGGGGCCATCGCAACCCAAGGAGAGCGCCATGAACCCCCTCGCAGTGCAAGCCGTGGACGACGACAACGGCACCATCGACGCCGACATGGCCCGGCAGGCCAAGCCGGGCCACGGCATCCCGTCCCAGGACCCGAGCCCCGCCGCCCAGCACCCGCTGATGCCCGAGGAAGCCGAGCGCGAATCCAAATCGGCGCTGATGGGTGGCGGCATGATGGCCGGCGCTGCGGCCGGTGCCGCGCTGGGCGTGGCAGTGGGCGGGCCCGTGGGCGTGGTGGTGGGCAGCACCGCGGGCGCCATTGCCGGTGCGCTGGGCGGCGCTGCCGTGGGCCAGGCCGTGGAGCCCGGCCCCGACTCCGAGCCTGCAAGCGAAACCAACAAGCCGGTGCTTGCCGAAAAGCGCTGACACGCACTTCGTTTTGATAGCTGCTAGCGCTTGATGGACAAGCGCTGGAGCCCAATTTGGCTTGGAACTCCTGATATGCCGTCCTGATGCAATGGGAAGGTGCGCCGCAAGACACTGTGATTAAAATCAGTATCTTCACCTGGCCGCACCCGCCCATGACGGCAACACACCCCGCGCCCCCGCCCGCCATCACCCGCTTCCACCGCACACGCCTGATGCACATCTGGCGCTCGGCCGGCTGGCCGTGCAAGGACGGGTTGGAGATCGACCTGCTGGCCGCCGGCCTCATCCGCCTGCACACCGCGCCCGATGGCTGCGAGACCCTGCGCCTCACCGACGAAGGCATCCGCATCCTGGCGCAGGCACGCCAGCGCGGCGTGCGCGCTTTAAGCCTGCACGACCGGCTGGGCCAGAAGTTCGCGGCGCAGCTGCTGGCCGCGGGCCGCATCGTGTGGTCCGAACTGTCGCTGCGCGCCGTGGTGGACAACCCGGAGGATGCACCCGCCCCACCGGCCGACACGCCCTCGGCACCCGCACCCGCAGCCATGGCCCCGCTGTGGGCCGACGACGGTCACACACCCGCCGCCCGCGCCGCCGCCAACGTGTGGCGCATGGCCCGGCCCGACCTGTTTTCGGTGCGCAACACCTCCGTGCCCGCCTACCTGCAACCCATGGTGCATGAGATCAAGGCCAGCCGGGCCGATCTGCTGTCGGACCTGCGGCACGGCGCCAAGCGCCAGGCCTACCAGTGGCTGTGCGAGGAGTGCTACTACGTCTTTCCGGTGGGCATCGCTGAGCCTGAAGAAATCCCCGAGCACTTCGGCATCTGGGTGCTGCACGGCAGCCTGGAGGACGGGCGCTTCGAGCTGCTGCGCCCCGCGCGGCACCACCGTTGCACCCTGCCCTTTTCGGTGTGGATGGCCCTGTGCAAGGCCACGCCGCTGCGCAGCGAGGACGACCCGGCCCAGGCCCACCTGGGCGAGCCGGCTCCGTCCGCCACCGATGGATCCAACTCCGCGCCATGACGTACACCGTGGCGGTGCGCGAGTTGTGCGAGGTCACCGCCAAGCAGGGCGACCTGGACCTGCGCTTCACCCCCGCCCCCACGGCGCTCGAAGGCATAGCCGGGCATGCGGTGGCCGCGTCGCGCCGGGGTGCGGGCTACCGGGCCGAAGTGCCGCTGGCCGGCAACTACCAGAGCCTGCGCGTGCGCGGCCGGGCCGACGGCTATGACCCCACCGCGCAGCGCATCGACGAGGTCAAGACCTTCAAGGGACGTCTGGACCGCCAGCCCGCATCGCACCGCCACCTGCACTGGGCGCAGGCCAGGATATATGGCTGGCTGCTGTGCGAACAGGAGCAACTGACGCACATCGACGTGGCCCTGGTGTACCTGGACGTGGGCACGCAGCAGGAAACCGTGTTCACCGAGCGCTGCAGCACGGATGACCTGCGCCAGCACTTCGAGGCCCAGTGCCAGCGCTTCATTGCCTGGGCCGAGGCGCAAACAGCCCACCGCGCGGCGCGCGACGCGGCGCTGGCGGTGCTGGCGTTTCCATTCGGCGGTTTCCGCACCGGCCAGCGCCCGCTGGCCGAGGCCGTCTACAAGGCGGCGGTGGCGGGCCGCTGCCTGCTGGCCCAGGCACCCACGGGCATCGGCAAGACCATGGGCACGCTGTTCCCGCTGCTCAAGGCCGCGCCTGCGCAGCGCATCGACAAGGTGTTCTTCCTGGCCGCCAAGACCTCGGGCCGCCAGATGGCGCTGGACGCGCTGGCGCGCCTGTCGGACGCGGCCCCCGCGCTGCCCCTGCGCGTGCTGGAGCTGGTGGCGCGCGACAAGGCGTGCGAACACCCCGGCAACGCCTGCCACGGCGAATCCTGCCCGCTGGCGCGGGGCTTCTACGACCGGCTGCCCGCCGCGCGCGCCGCCGCCGTGGCCGAGACCGGCCCCGCCCTGGCGCAGGCCCGCGTGCGCGAGGTGGCGCTGCAGCATGAGGTCTGCCCCTACTACCTGAGCCAGGAGCTGGCCCGCTGGGCCGACGTGGTGGTGGGCGACTACAACTACTACTTCGACCTGGGCGGCCTGCTGCACGGCCTGGCCCAGGCCAACCAGTGGCGCACGGCGCTGCTGGTGGACGAGGCGCACAACCTGGTGGAGCGCGGCCGCAGGATGTTCACCGCCGAGCTGCACCCCGCCGCGCTGGCCCAAGCCCGCAGCAGCCCCACGGCCGCGCGGCATGCGCACGTGAAGAAGGCGCTGGACAAGGTGCGCCGTGCCTGGGTGGCGCTGGACAAGGCGCACACCGCGCCCTACACGGTGCTCGACGCCTTTCCGCCCAAGCTGCTGGCCGCGCTGCAGCAGTGCACCACCACGCTCACCGAGCATTTCACGGACCACCCCGCCGAGCCCGACGGCGCGCTGCAGGCGTTCTACTTCGACGCCCTGCATCTGCAGCGCATGGCCGACCTGCTGGACGCGCATTCGATGGTGGACGTCACCCAGGCTTCTGCCGCCTCCCACCACCACCAGGCCGCCAAGCCCGGCGATTCGGTGGTCTGCATCCGCAACGTGGTGCCCGCGCCCTTCCTGCAGCCCCGGCTGGCCGCCGCGCACACCAGCACCTTGTTCTCCGCCACGCTGCAGCCCGCGCGCTACTACGTCGACCTGCTGGGCCTGCCCGCCGGCCATGCGTGGGTGGACGTGGAATCGCCCTTTGCCGCGCACCAGCTGCAGGTGCAGGTGGCGCGCCACATCTCCACGCGCTACCCGCACCGCGCCGCGTCGCTGGCGCCCATGGCCGCGCTGATGGCACAGCAGTTCCGCGCACGGCCCGGCAACTACCTGGCGTTCTTCAGCAGCTATGACTACCTGCAGCAAGCCGCCGCGCTATTTGCAGAGCAGCACCCCGACGTGCCGCACTGGTGCCAGTCGCGCCGCATGCTCGAAGGCGAGCAGCGCGCGTTTCTGGCCCGCTTCGCCGACACCAGCCAGGGCATCGCCTTTGCCGTGCTGGGCGGCGCGTTCGCCGAGGGCATCGACCTGCCGGGCGACCGGCTCATCGGCGCCTTTCTGGCCACGCTGGGCATGCCGCAGGTGAACCCCGTCAACGAACAGATCCGCGAGCGCATGCAGACGCTGTTCGGCGCGGGCTACGACTACACCTACCTGAACCCCGGCCTGCAGAAGGTGGTGCAGGCCGCGGGCCGCGTGATCCGCACGCCCAGCGACGAAGGGGTGGTGCACCTGATGGACGACCGGTTCGGGCAGGCGCAGGTGCGCAGCCTGCTGCCCGGGTGGTGGCAGGTGGTGCTTGCACCCCGGCCATAAAAAAGGCCGGCTCCCCAAGGGAACCGGCCGTGCAAGGCTGCCAGGCAGCCAACAGGGAGTCAATCAGTGCAGGGTCAGGTCGGCGCGGGCTCCGCCACCACCAGTTCCCTGGCCTTGGCCCGCTGGCGGAAGAACGCCACCGTCTGCCACAGTATGAAGACGGTGATCAGCCCCATCAGCGTGCCGCTGATCGGGCGGTTGATGAACACCTGGAAGCTGCCGCGCGACAGCAACATGGAGCGGCGGAAGTTCTCCTCCAGCATCGGCCCCAGGATGAAGCCCAGCATCAGCGGCGACGGGTCCAGCTCCAGCCGCATGAACAGATAGCCCAGCGTGCCGAAGGCCACGGTGATGAACACGTCGTCCAGGTTGTTGTTGATGCTGTAGGTGCCGATGCAGCAAAAGAACAGGATGGCCGGGAACAGCACGTTGTACGGAATCTTGAACACCGACAGCCAGTAGCGCACCA
>Ga0222424_100276_pt1 | contig 40074 bp, 39 predicted proteins | sample 2B2ome_FD_182468 | JGI IMG/M metagenome (GOLD analysis project Ga0222424, IMG submission 182468) | Enriched microbial communities from leaf-cutter ant dump, University of Wisconsin, Madison, United States - 2B200A (version 2) | ecosystem: Environmental > Terrestrial > Nest > Insects nest > Nest... | reverse complement strand
GAGCGCCTGGCGTTCTACGACGCGCTGACGGGCCTGCCCAACCGCCGCCTGCTGCTGGACCGCCTGCAGCGCTCCATCGCCGCATGCCAGCGCAGCCGCAACCTGGGCGCGCTGCTGTTCATCGACCTCGATAACTTCAAAGACCTCAACGACACCCTGGGCCACGACATGGGTGACCGCCTGCTGTCCCAGGTGGCTGCCCGCCTGGTGGGCAGCGTGCGCGAAGCCGACACCGTGGCGCGCTTCGGCGGCGACGAATTCGTGGTCATGCTCGACACCCTGGCGCCCGAGATGCACAACGCCGCCTCCCAGGCGGAGACCGTCGCGGAAAAACTCCTGGCCAGCCTGAACCAGCCCTTCGACCTGGACGGCGCCCAGCACTACAGCACCCCCAGCATCGGCATCACCCTCTTCGGCGACGAACGCCTGACGGTGGACGAACTCCTCAAACGCGCCGACCTGGCCATGTACCAGGCCAAGGCGGCCGGACGCAACACCCAGCGCTTCTTCGACCCGGACATGCAGGCGGCCGTGAACGCCCGCTCCAACCTGGAAGCCGACTTGCGCCAAGGCCTGGCACGCGGCGAACTGCTGGTGCACTACCAGCCCGTGGTGGACCACCAGGCCACCCTGCTGGGGGCCGAAGCCCTGGTGCGCTGGCGCCACCCCCAGCGCGGCATGATCAGCCCCGGGGAATTCATCCCCCTGGCCGAACAGACCGGACTGATCCTTCCGCTGGGCCAATACGTACTGCAGACCGCCTGCGAACAACTGCAGCGCTGGAGCGGCCAGCCGGAAACCGCCCACCTGAGCATCTCGGTGAACGTGAGCGCACGGCAATTCCGCCAGGCGGGCTTCGTGGCCGAAGTGCTGCAGACGCTCAGGAACCACAACGCCGAGCCCGGCAAACTCAAGCTCGAACTCACGGAAAGCCTGCTGCTGGGAGACATCGAAGACACCATCGCGCGCATGGTGCAGCTCAAGAGCGAAGGCGTGGGATTTGCGCTGGACGACTTCGGCACGGGCTACTCCTCCTTGAGCTACTTGAAACGCCTGCCGCTGGACCAGATCAAGATCGACCAGAGCTTCGTGCGGGACGTGCTGACGGACCCGAACGACGCGGCGATCGTGCGGACGATTTTGGCGCTGGCCAAGAGCCTGGACCTGGAGGTGGTGGCCGAGGGGGTGGAGACGACGGGGCAGCTGTCGTTCCTGAGGCTGCACGGGTGCGAGGGGTTCCAGGGTTATCTCTTTGGCCGGCCGGTGCCCGTGGACGTGTTCGCCCGCGAACACCAGGAGCTGCTGCGGGCTCCGCGGGGGCGCAAGCCATGAGCGCCGCGCCGGGCCGCCTCGCAAGCCAAGCTCGCTCCCGCTTGGCGGGACAGGCCGCAGGCCGAAGGGTGCGCCAGTGAGCGGCCCGGGCGTGCTCTGGGTGGACAGCGACACGCAGCATGCCGCCGTCGCGCGGCGGCTGATCGCCGCCAGCCACCCCGCCTGGCGCGTGGTCAACAGCCCCACGCCCGAGACCGCCATGGCGCCGCTCGCCTCGCAGGCCTGGGACGCGGTGGTGCTGTGCCTCAAGCCCTCTGTGCAGGAGCTGCCCGACGTGCTCGAACTCTGCGCCGGCCGCCCGGTCCTGATGTGCATCGACCCCCAGCAGGAGGCGCTGGCCGCCCGGGCCTTCCGCTGTGGCCTGGGCGATTACGTGCTGCGCAGCGCCGACGGCACGGCCCACCTGGGCGAGCTGCTGCACCGGCTGGCGGCGCTGATCCAGGGCGCGCGCGGGCCCCAGCAGTCCGTGCGCATGGTGGACGCGCGCATCTGGCAGGACGCGCTGGGCCTGCTGCAGGAGCAGCGCAGCGCGCTGCAGGTCACGCTGGCCAGCATGAGCCAGGGCATCTTCAAGACCGGGCCGGACGGGCGCATCACCGTCTACAACCAGCGCGTGCTGGAGCTGCTGAACCTGCCCGAGTCGCTGATGGCCGCGCGCCCCACGCTGGCCGACCTCACGCGCGTGCAGGCCGACCGCGGCGACTTCGGCGAGGGGTACAGCCTGGTGGACCGGCGCGGGCACGACTACGTGGCCCAGGGCGCCGTGGCCCCCGCGCCGGAGCTCTACTGGCGCACCACGCGCGACGGCGGCACGCTGGAGATCCGCACCACCACGCTGCCCGACGGCGGCCTGGTGCGCACCTTCACCGACGTGAGCGACTACGTGCGCGTGGAGAACGAGCTGCGCGAGAGCGAGGCGCGCTTCCGCTCCCTCTCCGACCTGTCCTCCGACTGGTACTGGGAGCACGACGCCGAGGGCCGCTTCGTGCAGCTCGCGGGCGACCTGAGCGTCAACGGCATCCCCATGTCGAGCGTGATGGGCCGCACGCGCTGGGAGATCGGCGCACTCAACATGACCGAGGCCGACTGGGCCAAGCACCGCGCCGTGCTCCAGGCGCGCCAGCCGTTCCGCGACCTGGAGCTCCAGCGCCAGCGGCCCGACGGCAGCATGCACTGGATCTCGGTCAGCGGCGTGCCCGTGTTCGACGCCAAGGGGCTGCTCCGTGGCTACCGCGGCGTGGGGCGCGACATCACCGAGCGCAAGGAGGTCGAGAGCCAGATCGAGCGCCTGGCGTTCTACGACATGCTCACCGGCCTGCCCAACCGCCGCATGCTGGTGGACCGCCTGCAGCGCGCCATGGCCACCGTGGCGCGCTCGGGTGCGCAGGGAGCGCTGCTGTTCATCGACCTGGACAACTTCAAGGACCTCAACGACACCCTGGGCCACGACACCGGCGACCAGCTGCTGCTGCAGGTGGCCCAGCGCCTGAAGGCCTGCGTGCGCGAGGCCGACACCGTGGCCCGCTTCGGCGGCGACGAATTCGTGGTGCTGATCGAGGGCCTGAGCCCCGACGCGCCCCACGCCAGCGCCGAGGCCGCGCTGGTGGCCAGCCACATCGCCACCACGCTGGGCAAGCCCTATGCGCTGGGCGGCGCCAGCCACCACAGCACGCCCAGCATCGGCATCGCGCTGTTCGGCCAGCAGACCTGCAGCGTGGACGAGCTGCTCAAGCACGCCGACCTCGCCATGTACCAGGCCAAGGCGGCGGGCCGCAACACCCAGCGCTTCTTCGACCCCGACATGCAGGCCGCCGTCAGCAGCCGCTCGGCGCTGGAGGCCGACCTGCGCCGTGGCCTGCAGGACAACGAGTTCGTGCTGTACTACCAGCCCGTGGTGGACGCCAAGGGCCGCCTGCTGGGCGCCGAGGCCCTGGTGCGCTGGAAGCACCCGCGCCGGGGGCTGGTCTCGCCCGCCGAATTCATCCCGCTGGCCGAGCAGACCGGCCTCATCCTGCCGCTGGGCCAGTGGGTGCTGGAGGCCGCCTGCGCGCAGCTCGTGGCCTGGTCGCGCAGCACGCTCACGCGGCAGTTCTTCCTGTCGGTGAACGTGAGCGTGCGGCAGTTCCGCCAGCCGGACTTCGTCGAGCGCACGCTGGGCATCCTGCACGGCAGCGGGGCCAACCCCGAGCGCCTCAAGCTCGAACTCACCGAAAGCCTGCTGCTGGCGGACGTGGAGGACGTGATCGCGCGCATGGAATACCTGCGGCGCTACGGCGTGGGCTTCTCGCTGGACGACTTCGGCACCGGCTACTCGTCGCTCAGCTACCTCAAGCGCCTGCCGCTGGACCAGCTCAAGATCGACCAGGGCTTCGTGCGCGACCTGCAGACCGACCCCAACGACGCCGCCATCGTGCGCACCATCCTGGCCCTGGCGCACAGCATGGACCTAGCCGTGGTGGCCGAGGGCGTGGAGACCACGGGCCAGCTCGAATTCCTGCAGCGCCACGGCTGCCAGGCCTTCCAGGGCTACCTGTTCGGCCGTCCCATGCCCGCCGAGGTGCTGGAGCGCGCGCTGCGCCCCGCGTTGTGAGCGTCACAATCGGGGCATGAAGAAACAGGTGTTGATCGCCGGCGGCGGCATCGGCGGTCTGGCCGCCGCTTTGGGCGCATCGCGCGCGGGCTGGGATGTGCGCCTTTACGAGCGCGCGGCCGCGTTCAGCGAAGTGGGCGCCGGCGTGCAGCTCGGCCCCAACGTCGTGCGCCGCCTGCAGGCCTGGGGCCTGCAGCAGCCGCTGCAGGCCGTGGCCGCCTTCCCGGGCCGGCTGCAGGTGCGCAGCGCGGCGAGCGGCAGGGAACTGGCCGTGCTGCCCCTGGGCGCCACGGCCGTGGAGCGCTACGGCGCCGCCTACGCCACCATCCACCGCGCCGACCTGCACGGCCTGCTGCTGGCCGCGCTCACCAAATACACCGAGACCCGGTTCCACCTGGACCACGCCATCGACAGCTTCGCCGACGACGGCGACGCCGTCACGGTGCGCACCAACCGGGGCAAGGAGGTGGAGGGCGATGCCCTCATCGGCGCCGACGGCCTGTGGAGCCGCATGCGCACCCAGCTGCTGGGCCCCGTGCCGCCGCGCGTGACGGGCCACCTGGCCTACCGCGCGCTGGTCCCGCAGCACGCCCTGCCCGAGGCGCTGCGCACCCAGCAGGTCACCGCCTGGCTGGGGCCGCGACTGCACGCCGTGCAGTACCCCGTGCGCCGGGGAGAGCTGCAGAACATCGTCGTCGTGGTGCAGGGCCCGCCGCCGCAGGACCTGGAAAACTGGGACCACGCCGCGAACGCAGCCGGCCTGGAGCACGCCCTGCAAGACACCTGCGCCGCGCTGCAGGACGTGGTGCGCAGCGTGCCGGCCTGGCGCCTGTGGCCGCTCTGCGACCGCCCCCCCGTGCGCAGCGCCGGCGACATGGCGCGCGGCCTGGTGGCGCTGCTGGGCGACGCGGCCCACCCCATGCGCCCCTACCTGGCCCAGGGCGCGGGCATGGCCATCGAGGACGCGGCGGAACTGCAGCGGGCGCTGTCCATGCACGACCTGGACGTGCCCCTGCGCCTGACGCGCTATGCCCTCAACCGCTGGCAGCGCAACGCGCGCGTGCAGGCGCGCTCCACGCGCAACGGCCGCATCTTCCACGCCACGGGGCCCGTGCGCTGGGGACGGGACCTGTCGCTGCGCCTGCTGGGCGAGCGCCTGCTGGACGTGCCGTGGCTGTACCGGGGCGACGGGTCGAGCGCGAGTTCCTTATAGGAATTCTCAAAAACCATAGCTGCCAGCGCTTATCTAGAAAGCGCTGGAGGCTGATTTGATGGTGCTTCATGAATTCCTGGTTTGCCAAATTTTGTCAAGCTGCTTACAGTGCGCCTGTATGAGCACCATGAACATTTCCTTGCCCGATGCGCTGAAGTCCTTTGTGGACGAACAGGTCAGCCAACGCGGCTACGGCACCAGCAGCGAATACGTGCGCGAGCTGATCCGCCGGGACCAGGACCGGCAGCAGTTGCGCGGCCTGTTGCTGGAGGGCGCCGCGTCCGCACCCACCGCGCCTGCGTCGTCCACCTATTTCGAAGAACTGCGCGCCCAGGTGCGCCAAGCCGCCAAGGCGTGACGTGGCGGCCAAGCCCGTCGTCCCTCGCCTGCGGGCGCGCCAGGATGTGGACCAAGCCATCGCCTACTACCTGGAGGCGGACGCAGTTGCGGCGGCCATCGGCTTCATCGATGCGCTGGAGAGCGCCTACGCCCATATCGGCCGGTACCCGGCCACCGGCTCGCCGCGCCATGGGCACGAGCTGAACCTGCCGGGCCTGCGCATGTGGTGGCTGAACCGCTATCCCCACCTGGTGTTCTACATGGAGCACGCCGACCATATCGACGTGTGGCGTGTCCTGCACGGCCAGCGCGACCTTCCCGCCAGCCTGCAAGCATTGGAAAAGAATTATTAAAAACCATAGCTGCCAGCGCTTGATTGGCGGGCGCTAGAGGCCAATTTGGCTCATATTCTTTTGGCAGGCTCCGGCAGCAGCCGGTACGCCGCCGCGCCCACGGCCAGCATGCCCGCGATGGTGAGCATCACGGCCACGTACGGGTCCGCGCCGCGCGCGGCGGCCAGCGACGCGGCCACGCCCGTCACCCACTGCATCAGCGCCACGCCCAGGAACAGCGCCATGGTGAACACCGCCATGGCGCGCCCGGTCATGGCCGCGGGGTAGGACGAGCGCACGTCCGCGTACTGCAGCACCATGTAGCCCGACAGCAGGCCCACGGCGATGGAGCCGCCCACGTCCAGCCATTCGGCGTGCAGCAGGCCGATGGCCGCGAACAGGGCGGCCATCAGCAGCGTGAAGCCCGTCAGCCAGCGCCGGCGCCGCACGGGCCCCGGGTCCAGCCGGCCGAAGTACGCGGGCGTGAACAGCGACACCAGCGACGACAGCATGGCCACGTTGCCGCTGGCCACCAGCGAGTAGCCGTGCCGCTCGATCAAGAGCGGCCCCAGCCACAGCCCGCGCAGCGTGAGGAAGGAGGCATACGTCATCAGCGCCAGCAGCAGGATGCCCGCCGTGTGCGGCAGCAGGAACAGCGCGCCGAAGCCGCGCACCGCCGCGCCCACGGATTCGCGCGGGGCCGCATCGTGGGCAGCCGGCTGGGCGGGTTCGCGCACCTTCCAGAAGATCAGCAGCCACGCCAGCACGGCCAGGCCGGCCAGCACGCCAAAGCCCGCGCGCCAGGACCACTGCTGCACCACCCACGCCAGCGGCGTGCCCGTGAACAGCATGCCCATGCCGCCCACGCCCAGCGCCACGCCCGAGACCATGGCGAAGCGGTCGGGCGCGAAGTAGCGCGCGATGAACACCGTGCACACCAGGAAGGCCGGCGCGCAGCCCACGCCGATCAGCACCTGGCCCAGCAGCACCGCGCCATAGCCGGGCGCCAGCGCCGACAGCAGCGCGCCCGCGATGGCGAACGGAAACGCCACCAGCAGCGTGCGCCGCACGCCGTACAGGTCGATGGCGATGCCCATGAAGAGCTGCATGGTGCCGAACGAGAACGCGAATGCGCCCGCGAACACGCCCAGCGCCTGGGCCGTCAGGCCGAACTCCGCGCGCAGGCCGGTGGCGATGATGGCCGTCACGGTGCGGAACGCCGTGCTCAGCGCGAAGCCGGAGACCAGCGCGAGCAGCATGGCCCAGGCGGCGCGGGGGGACAGAAGGATGGGCACGGTGGGGGAGTCTCCAGGAGCGAAACACGGAACGGGCGCCCGGCGAGGTTACCCGGATCGCGCCACCGCCGCTGTCGCCCAGGGGAGTGGGCCGCCAGGGCCCTGTCACAGGCCCGTCGTGCGGCTGGCGCAGCATGGCAATCGGCCGTGCGCCGGGGGATTGCGTCGATCCATGGCGCCAATGGTGCCGAAATGTTTCTAGAGCGGGCTCTCGACCTGGGGGATCACCCCAATGACGGGCCTGGACCGCTGAGGCACCCTGTGGGTGTGCCGGGCAAGGTTCGTGCTTGGCACCATGTCATTGGAACAGGCGAGTCAGGAGTGAGCGATGAGAAAGATGGTGATGCTGTGTTCGGGTGCGCTGGCAACCCTGGTGTTGTCGGGGTGCGCCACCCAGCCTGCCATGGAGCAGGCCTTCCTCGAACCGGCAGGCCCCGGCAGCATGCGGTTCGCCTGCGGCAACGGCGAGAAGGTGGAAATGCAGTTCTATCCCGGGCAGGAGCGAAGCGTGCTGCGGCGCAGCGGCTGGACGGTGGAACTGCCCCGGCGCTCCACCGAGACGGGCTACGCCTACAGCAACGGCCCGACCACGGTGCAGGGCAAGGGCAACGAGCTGACGATCCAGATCGGCCACCTGGCACCGATCTGGTGCCGCAGCAGCGGCGCGATGGTGACAGCCAGCGTGCAGTAGTAGTAGCGGCGGCCCGTTACAGGTCCGTGCGCAGCTTCCAGATTTCGGGGAACAGCACCACGTCGAGCATCTTGCGCAGGTAGCTCACGCCGCCCGTGCCGCCGGTGCCCCGCTTGAAGCCGATCACGCGCTCCACCGTGGTCACGTGGCGGAAGCGCCAGAGGCGGAAGGCGTCCTCCAGGTCCGTCAGTTCCTCGCCCAGCTGGTACAGGTCCCAGTGCGCCTTCGGGTCGCGGTAGACCGTGAGCCAGGCCTGTTCCACCGCGTCGCTCGCCTCGTAGGGCTGCGTCCAGTCGCGTTCCAGGTGGCTGGCGGGCACGGGGATGCCGCGCCGCGCCAGCAGGCGCAGGGATTCGTCGTAGAGCGAGGGGGATTCGAACGCGGCCGCTACCAGCGCCAGCAGGTCGGGGCGGTGCTCGTGGGGGCGCAGCATCGCGCGGTTCTTGTTGCCCAGGGCGAACTCGATGCTGCGGTACTGATAACTCTGGAAGCCGCTGGACTGGCCCAGGTAGGGGCGCATGGCGGTGTACTCGGGCGGCGTCATGGTGGCCAGCACGTCCCAGGCGTGCACGAGCTGTTCCATGATCTTGGAGACGCGCGCGAGCATCTTGAAGGCCATCTGCAGCTCGTCCTGCGTGATGTGGCGGATGGCGGCGTTGAGCTCGTGCAGCATGAGCTTCATCCACAGCTCGCTGGTCTGGTGCTGCACGATGAACAGCATTTCGTCGTGCGCGGGCGACAGCGGTTTTTGCGCGGTGAGGATGGCGTCGAGCTGCAGGTAGTCGCCATAGCTCATGTCGCGGCTGAAGTCGAGCTGGGCGCGTTCTTCGCGGACGATGGATTCGGGTGTCGAATGGATGGGGCAGGTCATGTCAGGTCACCGCGTTCTGCTGGTTGAATTCGGGGCGCTGCCACTCGGCGGTGTCCAGCACCTGGCGCAGGTGTTCCACGGCGTTCCACACGTCCTCGTAGCCCAGGAACAAAGGCGTGAAACCGAAGCGCAGGATGTCGGCGTAGCCGCCGTCGCCCTTGCGGAAGTCGCCGACCACGCGGCGGGCGATGAGGGCCTGTACGATGGCGTAGGCGCCTTCGTCACGGGTTAAGCACACTTGCGAGCCGCGTTGCGCATGGTCGCGTGGTGTGGCAAGGCCCAGGCCATGGCCTGTGCAGCGTTCTTCCACCAACTGGATGAACAGGTCGGTCAGCGCCAGCGACTTCTTGCGCAATGCCGCCATGCCGCCCAGCCCTTCGGCTTCAGTGAACACGTCCAGCCCGCACTGCAGCGCCGACAGGCTGATGATGGGCTGCGTGCCGCACAGGTAGCGCGTGATGCCCGGCGCGGGCTGGTAGCCGGGCGTGAAGGCGAAGGGCGCCGCGTGGCCCCACCAGCCCGACAGCGGCTGCCAGAAACGGTCCGCATGGCGCGGATGCACCCACACGAAGGCCGGGGCGCCGGGGCCGCCGTTCAAATACTTGTAGCCGCAGCCCACCGAGAAATCGGCGCCTGCCCCATGCAGATCGACCGGTACCGCGCCCGCGCTGTGGCACAGGTCCCAGATGCACAGGATGCCCCGCGCCTGCGCGGCGGCGGTGGTGGCGGCCATGTCGTGCATGGCGCCGGTGCGGTAGTTCACGTGGGTGAGCATCAGCACGGCCACGTCCTCGGTGAGCGCGGCGGCGATCTCCTCGGGCTCCAGCAGCACCAGCTCCAGGCCGCGCTCCCTGCACAGGCCTTCGGCGATGTACAGGTCGGTGGGGAAATTGCTGCGCTCGCTGACCACGCGCCGGCGCGCCGGGTGGTCGGCGCGGGCGATGTTCAGTGCCGCGCTCAGCACCTTGTAGAGGTTGATGGACGTGGTGTCGGTGCACACCACCTCGCCGGGGCGCGCGCCGATCAGCGGCGCGAGCTGGTCGCCCAGTCGCTTGGGCAGGTCGAACCAGCGCGCGGTGTTCCACGACTGGATGAGGTCGGTGCCCCACTCGCGCGCCACCACGTCGGCCACGCGCGCGGCGGCGGCCTTGGGCGCCACGCCCAGCGAATTGCCGTCGAGGTAGATCATTCCCGGCGGCAGCGTGAAATGGTCCCGCAGCGGGGCCAGGGGGTCTTGCGCGTCGAGCGCGCGGCAGTCTTGCAAGGTCGTGGTCATGAAGGGCTCTGTACTTCTGTTTTGATAGCTGGTTGCGCTTGTGCATCAAGCGCTGGAGGCCTATTTGGCTTAAAGGGCTTAAAGTTTCCGCAGCACGGCGCGCACGGGCGATGCGTCGGCGGTGGTGAGCTTCAGGGGCAGGGCGATCAGTTCGTAGTCGCCCTCGGGCACCGCGTCGAGCACCAGGTTCTCCAGCACGCGCAGGCCGCGGCGGCGGATGACCTGGTGGCTGTCGAGCGTCTTGCTCTCGGCCGGGTCGATGCTGGCCGTGTCGATGCCAACCAGCTGCACGCCCAGGTCCGCCAGGCGCTCGATGGTCTCGGGCGCATAGGCGGCCAGGGCGCCGTCCCAGCGGTCCTGCGGCATGCGCTCGTAGGTGCGCACCAGCACGCGCGGGGGCAGGGTGGCGTCCACCGCGTGCGCGATGTGCTCCCACGCGATGAGCGGCCCGCGGGCGATGGCGTGGATCACGCGGCACGGGCCTAGGAAGGCATCGAGCGCCACGTCGCCGATGGTGGCGCCGCGCCCGTCGTAGTGCAGCGGCGCGTCGGCATGCGCGCCCACGTGGGGCGAAAGGGTGATGGCGCTCACGTTCACCGGGCAGCCGGGGCCGATGGTGGCGCACCACTGCTGGCTGTAGGCCGTGTCGCCCGGAAACACCGGGCTGCCCGCATGCACGGGCGGCGAGATGTCCCAGAGCTGGCGGGCGTCGGGGTTGGAAGGGCTGGCTGGCATGGGGGAAAGTTTGCGCGCCCCCGAAAAACCGTGGTGTCGGTTATTTCCAACAGAGCACGAAAATAGTTGAGGTCTAAACGATCTGGTCCGCCGGGATCGGCGGCAGCCCGTGCCGCATGCGCGCCCGCTCGCAGGCGGGCCCGCCCGCCGCGAACTCGCGGCAGGGCGAGGGGCGCCATTCGTAGATGCCGCAGGCGGCCTTCACGCCCACCTTGCCGGTGAGCGCCGCGCAGCGCGCGGGCACGTGGTCGGTGCCGCGCATGCGGCTGGTAGCGTCAGTCACCTCCACGGCCAGCCCGTCGGGCACGCTGCCGCCCAGGGCCTGGGTTTCATGGGCCGAGAAGTCCACGCGAAAGCTCGCGCAGCAGGCGCCGCAGCTCAGGCAGGGGTGGTCGGACGAAGGCATGGGCGCCATTGTCCCGCTTGTGCTGGGTCAACTTTCGGGCAATGCGCCCAGCGCCCCATGGAACCGTTTCCTAAAATTGCGAATCACTATTATTCCTATGCAAACCACCATGAAGACCATGGACGATGGCGCCGCCGCCGTTCTGCAGCCCTCCGCCGGGCGTCCGCCCGCCACCGGGCTGGACCAGCTGCCCTTGCACGCGCGGGCGCTGGTGACGGGCATGCTGCCCGCGCGCGACGCGCAGGAGCGCGCCATCGCCTTGCGCCTGCTGGAGATCGGCTTCCTGCCCGGCGAGACGGTGCGCGTGGTTGCGTGCGGCGGGCTGGGCGGCGACCCGATCGCCGTGCGCGTGGGCCAGGCCACCTTCGCCCTGCGGCGCCGCGAGGCGTCCATGGTGCAGGTGCAGCCGCTGCGGGAGGCGCCATGACCGCTGCGGACGGCATCCTTCGCATCGCCCTGCTGGGCAACCCCAACTGCGGCAAGACCGCGCTGTTCAACCTGCTCACCGGCGCGCGCCAGAAGGTGGCCAACTACGCCGGCGTCACGGTCGAGCGCAAGGAAGGCTTTCTGCACACCGCCGCCGGCCGCCGCGTGCGCGTGCTGGACCTGCCGGGCGCCTACAGCCTGCACGCCCACGGCCTGGACGAGGCCATCACCCGCGACATCGTGCACGGCCGGCGCGCCGGCGAGCCCGTGCCCGACCTGCTGGTGTGCGTGACCGACGCCACCCACCTGCGCCTGAACCTGCGTCTGGTGCTGGAGGCCCGCGCCCTGGGCCTGCCCATGGTGCTGGTGCTCAACATGATGGACGTGGCCCAGCGCCAGGGCATCGCCATCGACCGCGCGGCCCTCGCGCGCGAACTGGGCATGCCGGTGCTGGCGACCGTGGGCGTGCGCGGCGACGGCGCCCGCGAGCTGCTGCAGTGGCTGGACGAGGCCGCGGCGCCGCAGGCCCCCGCGCGCCCGGCCTCCGCCCCCTCCGCATCCGCCGCCGACATGGACGCCGAGCGCGCGCAGGAGGACGTGCTGCGCACCCACCAGGAAGTGCGCCGCATCATGGACCTGGCGGTGCGCGTGCCCGCCGTCAGCCTGCGCGCGGACGACCGCATCGACGCTGTGGTGCTGCACCCCGTCTGGGGCCTGGCGGTGCTGGCGGCCACGCTGTTCCTGATGTTCCAGGCCGTGTTCAGCTGGGCCGAGTTGCCCAAGTCCTGGATCGAGGACGGCGTGGCCTGGCTCGCTGCGCTGGTCAACACCCATATGGCCGACGGCCCGTTGCGCAGCCTGCTCACCGACGGCGTGCTGGCCGGGGCGGGCGGGGTGCTGGTGTTCCTGCCGCAGATCCTGTTCCTGTTCCTGTTCATCCTGGCGCTGGAGGACTCGGGCTACCTGCCGCGCGCGGCCTTCCTGCTGGACCGCGTGATGGGCACGGTGGGCCTGTCGGGCCGCTCGTTCATCCCGCTGCTGTCGAGCTTTGCCTGCGCCGTGCCCGGCGTGATGGCCACGCGCTCCATCACCGACTGGCGCGACCGGCTCGTCACCATCATGATCGCCCCGCTCATGACCTGCTCGGCGCGACTGCCGGTGTACGCGCTGCTCATCGCCGCCTTCATCCCGCAGCAGCAGGTGGCCGGCGTGTTCAACCTGCAGGGCGTGGTGCTGTTCGGCCTGTATGTGATGGGCATCGTGAGCGCCATGGCCGTGGCCGCCGTCGCCAAGCTCGCACGCCGCGACACGCGCGCCACGCCGCTCATGATGGAGCTGCCCGCCTACCGCTGGCCCAGCCTGCGCGGCCTGGCCTTCGGCCTGTACGAGCGCGCGATGATCTTCATCAAGCGCGTGGGCGGCATCATCCTCTCCATCACCGTGCTGCTGTGGTTCCTGTCCACCTACCCGGCCGCGCCCGACGGCGCCACGCAGCCCGCCATCACCTACAGCTTTGCGGGGCAGCTGGGCCGCTGGCTCGAAGTGATCGTGGCGCCCATCGGCTTCAACTGGCAGATCGCCATCGCCCTCGTGCCCGGCATGGCTGCGCGCGAGGTGGCCGTGAGCGCGCTGGGCACGGTGTACGCCCTGTCGGCCACGGGCGACGAGGCCGCCACGCAGCTCGGGCCGCTGATCGCGGCCTCGTGGTCGCTGGCCACCGCGCTGTCGCTGCTGGTGTGGTACGTGTTCGCGCCGCAGTGCATCTCCACCATCGCTGCCGTGCGGCGCGAGACCAACGGCTGGCGCTACCCGGCCGTCATGACGGTGTACTTGTTCGCCATGGCGTATGCGGCCAGTTTCGTGACCTACCGCGTGGCGCTGGCACTGGGCGGGGGGTGATTTGGATGGCGCAGAACCTTGTCGTCGGCCTGATCGTCATCGCCGCCGCGCTCTACGTGGCCTGGCGCTACCTGCCCAAACGCTGGCTGCAGCGGCTGGGCGTGAAGCCCGCGTCCGGCTGCGGCGGGGACGATGGCGGGTGCGGCAGTTGCGGCAGTTGCGGGACGACGCAGCAGCAAACCGAGGAAAAAACGGTCGCCATGCCGCGTTCGCGGCGGCAATGAAATTGACAGCTGCTGGCGCTTGATGCATAAGCGCTAGAGGCTGATTTGGCTTAGATATTCCGGGGCAGCGGTATGCGCACGAAGAACCCCACGCCCCTGCCGTCCAGGCCCTCGCTCAGCCGCACCTGCCCGCCCATGCGCAGCGCTGCCTGCCGCACGATGGCGAGGCCCAGGCCGGAGCCGCTCGCGGCGTGGCCCAGTCCCCGGTAGAAGCGCTCGAACACCTTGCCCCGTTCCGCCGGCGCGATGCCGGGGCCGTCGTCCTGCACGCTCAATTGCAAAGCTCCGTCTTCCACGCGCAGGCCCACGGCCACGGTGCCGCCCGCGTGGGCGTAGCGCACGGCGTTGTCCAGCAGGTTGTGCAGCACCGACTCCAGCGCTGGCAGGTCCAGCCGTGCGGGCAGGGTGTCGGGCGCGTCCAGCGACAGCTCGATGCGCCGTGCCATGGCGGCGGGCGCCGCCTGCGCCAGCGCGGCGCGCAGCCACTGGGCCACGTCGATGTCGCGGGGCGCCGGGCGCTGGGCTTCGTCGAGCGCGGCCAGGTCCAGCAGTTGCTGCGCCAGGTGCGAGGTGCGGGCGATGGCCTGCTCCATGTGTGCCTGGGCCTGGGTGCGCTCCGCTTCGCTGGGCGAGCGCGCCATCACGTGCGCCTGCGCGGCGATCACGGCCAGCGGGGTGCGGATCTCGTGCGCGGCGTCCTGCACGAAGGCGCGCTCGCGCTCCACCTTCTGGCGCAACTGGGCGAAGAGGTGGTCCAGCGACTGCTCCAGCGGCTTGAGTTCGCGGTGCCGCGCATCGAAGCCCACGGGTTGCAGATCATCTTGCCCGCGCTGGGCGATGCGGCCGGCCAACTGCTGCAGCGGGCGCAGGCCGTTGTGCACCGAGAGCCACACGGCCAGCAGCACGAAGGGGGCGGCCAGCAGCAGGTAGGGCAGGAGGGCGCGGCCGTTGGACTGCAGAAAGCTCGAATCCGTGCGCTTGGTTTCGAAGACGCGCAAGATCCAGCGCTCGTTGCGGCCGGTGTAGATGCGGTACGACCGGCCCTGAAAGGACGCTTCCTGGATGAAGGGTTCCGCGCGCGGTGTGGTCGCTGGAAGCTTGACGTTCTGCAGGCTCGGCGAGGCAAACACGGGCTGGCCGGACGCGCCGTCCCGCAGCTCATGCATCAGCACCCCGGGCAGCAGGCCGACCTGGCGGCGGCGGACGTTGGTCCAGTGGTCCGTCGCGGCCAGGGCAGCGCTGGCGTGCGCAGGGTCGGTCACCGGGGCCAGCGAGTCCAGCACCGCATCGCCGTACTTCATCAGCCCCGGGTCGCGGGTGATGGTGTGCCGGTAGTTGACGTTGTAGCCCAGCAGCACGCCCCACACGACCACGAAGGCGACCAGCACCGAGGCCACGCTGCGGCGCATCAGCGTGGGTTCGGCCAGGCTGTTCCACATGGCGCGCAAGCTGTGAGGTTCGCTGCTCATGTCAGTACTTGGTGGCGTGCGCCGCTCGCAGCGCATGAAACCGGCACGGCCCAAGCCAGTGCACCCGTGGAACTGGCTTTGCCAGGCCACTGGGTGCGTCCCCCTCCCGAAGGAGAGGGGGAAGGCGCGAAGCGACTCAGGGGGAGAGTCATGCTATGGCTGCAGCAGGTAGCCCACCCCGCGCACGGTGCGGATCAGCTCCGGCCCGATCTTGCGGCGCAGGTTGGACACGTGGACTTCCAGCGCGCCGAAGTCCAGGGGCTCGCCCAGCGGCTCCAGCCGCTGCGCCAGCACGCCCTTGGGCACCACGGCCCCGGGCTCGCGTGCCAGCTCCAGCAGCAGTTGGAACTCGCGCGGCGAGAGGTCCAGCGCCTCGCCGCCGCGCAGCGCCCGGTGGCGCCGGGGCTCGACCACCAGCGTGTCGCCCAGCACCCAGCGTTCGCTGGCCTGCCGCGCGCTGCGGCGCAGCACGGCGCGGATGCGCGACATCAACTCGGCCGTGGCGAAGGGCTTGACCACGAAGTCGTCCGCGCCGCCGTCGAGCCCCGCCAGCCGGTCCTCCACCGCCGAGCGCGCGGTGATCACGATGATGGGCACCTGCTGGCCCTCGCCCCGCCAGCGCGCGAGCAGGTCGAAGCCGCTGCCGTCGGGCAGGGTCAAGTCCAGCAGCACGCAGTCGATGGTGCTCGCATCCACCGTGACGGGCGCATCCACGGCGCGGCGCAGCCACTCGCTGGTCAGGCCTTCCACCTTCAGCGCGGACTGCAGGGCGCGGCCCAGGTCCAGGTCGTCTTCGATCAGCAGGATGTGCATGGGGCGATTGTGGGGGCGTGCGGCGCGTGCGGCCTGGGGTGCAAGGCCGTCTTTGGCGCGGCTTAAGGTGGGCTCCACCACAATCGGTGCGCACATCACCCTATCGGAGGAGCGGCATGCGACGCAAGCGGTTTTGGACATGGGCGGGCTGGGCCGTTTGCATGCTCTGGCTCGCGGGTTGCGCGAGCGGCCCCACGCACCCGTCGCTGGTGGGTGGGCAATTGCCCGATCTGGTGCCGGTGCGCGACTTTGTGGCCAGCCGCCAGTCCACGGGCGGCTACCGCGTCTCGCCCGACGGGCAGCGCATTGCCTGGTTCGGCACCGATGGCGTGGTGCCCGCCGTGTGGGTGCGGCATATCGATGGCGGCGAGGCCAAGGCGTTCCGTATCCGCGCGCGGTCCATCCGCTTCAGCGCCGACAGCCGCTGGCTCGGCATCACGGCCGACCCCACGGGCGACGAGAACACGCGCATCTACGCAGGCCCGGTCGATGGCCCCGGCACCGACCTGCGCGAGCTGATCCCCGCGCCGCATTCGGTGGCGCACTTCGTCGAGGCGGTGGAGGGCTCGGCCGACTTCGTCGTCACCTCCAACCAGCGCGACAAGAAGGTGTTCGACCTGTACCGCGTGAACGCCGCGGGCGGCGCGCCCGTGCTGCTGGCGGCCAACCCCGGCACCGTCAACTGGTGGGGCGTGGACCAAAGCGGCCAATTGCGCGCGCGGGCCCGGCTGGAGGGCGACCAGACCCTGCTGGAGCGCCCCGGCGCGGAGCCCGGCAGCTGGCTGCCCGTGGCGCAGCGCAGCCGCTGGGACACGCTGAGCATCTTTGGCCTGCACGACGCGGGGCGCAAGGCCTGGGCGCTGTCCAACCGGGGCCGCGACAAGCTGGCGCTGGTGCGGCTGGATCTGGCCACGGGCGCGGAGGAACTGCGGTTTGAATCGCCGGATGTGGACCTGGACGAGGTGACGCTGAGCCGCCGCACGCGCGAGCCGCTGGCGGCCTATTTCATGCCGGGCTACCCGGAGCGCGAGGTGTTCGACGCCGCGCTGGCGGCGCGCCTGTCCGCCCTGGCGGGCAGCCAGCCCGCCGACGTGCGCGTGACCAGCGCCGACCGGGCGGACCGTGTGTTCACCGTGGCCGTGTCCACCGATCGGGGCACGCGCCAGTACCTGCTGCGCGAGGGGCATGAGTCGCAGTTTTTGGGCGAGAACCGGCTGAGCCTGATCGCCAAGGACCTAGCGCCCACGCAGCCCATCACCTACACGGCGCGCGACGGCCTTGCCATCCGTGGCTACCTCACGCTGCCCGTGGGCGTGGAGGCTCGGCGGCTGCCCATGGTGCTGCTGGTGCACGGCGGCCCCTGGGCGCGCGACCGCTGGGGCGATGGTGCCGCGAGCCGTGCCCTGCAGCAGTTCCTGGCCAACCGGGGCTATGCGGTGCTGCAGGTCAACTACCGGGGCTCCACCGGCTACGGACGCGCGCACATGGAAAAGGCCCGGGGCGAGTTCGCGGGCCGCATGCACGACGACCTGGTGGACGGCGTGCGCTGGGCCGTGGAGCGCGGCGTGGCCGATCCTGGGCGTGTGGCGATCTATGGCGCCAGCTACGGCGGCTATTCGGCCCTGGTGGGAGCCACCTTCACGCCCGAGGTGTTTGCCTGCGCAGTGGACGTGGTGGGCGTGACGGACATCGCCCGCCTGCTGGAGGCCGCGCCGCCATGGTGGGCGCTGGGCCTGCCCTGGTGGCACCGCTATGTGGGCAACCCTGCCGTGCCGGAGGACCGCGCGCGCATGGATGCGAAATCGCCCCTGTACCGTGCCGAACATGCGCAAAAGCCCATTCTCATCATGCATGGCGTGAACGATCCGCGCGTGAAGCTGGAGCAATCCGAATGGATGGTGGCCGCATTGCGCAAGGCCGGCAAGGCGGTGGACTACGTCACCTTCACCGGCGACGGGCACGGCAACCAGAAGTGGAGCAACAACCTCACCATGTACCGCAAGACCGAGGACTTCCTGGCCCAATGCCTGGGCGGGCGCACCAGCGGGTTCGACTACTACCAGCTGGGCGCGTGGGCGTTCTGACCATGGCGCGCTGGATCCATGTTCTGGTGCTGTGGGCCGTGGTCGGCGCAGGTGCCGCCTCGGCCCAAACCGCCACGGAGGCCCCCGCCGCGCCGGTCTACACGCGGGCGCGCTTCGTGTCCGTGCTGCAGGAGGGCGGCAGCGGCGGCAAGCTGTACGTGCGCCTGAAGCTGCTGCCGCGCTCGAAGCTCCCTTTCACCACGCAGGCGTTCCGGGTGGTGGACCGCGCGCTGCTGGCGGGCATTCCCGAGGGGGCCTGGGTCAAGTTCACGGCCCGGCATATCGAGGGTGAGAACACGCTCACGTCCATCCACGTGGTCGAGGAATGCAAGCGCTTCCAGCCCTGCGACTGAGCTTTCAGGCGTAGAGCTTTCCGCCTGCGAGGGCTTTCAGGGCATGCCCTAGGTTGGTACGCGCCTGGGCCTCGTAGCGGTCGTGGAACCAGCCGGTGCCGTAGATGCGCGGGCGGTGCAGGAACCCCTGCAGCACCGCGCCGCGCCCTGCCACGTAGCGCGGCCAGCGCACGAAGAAGTATTCGCGGCGCACGTTGCGCTCGAATTGGCGGTACACCGCATCGCTCTGGCCCAGGATGGCGAGGTCGATGTCCACCACCCATTGCGCATCGCCCGTGAGCGGGCCGGGCTGGTGGCGCGTGTCGAGGATGTGCTGGTGCACGGCGCAGACGGTGGCCTCGGGCAATTGCTGGGCGCGCAGGAAGCGGGCGGCCCAGTCGGCGCTGCGTTCTTCGTTGCGGGCGCTCCAGGGCCAGTAGATGGCGTCGTGGAACCACAAGGCCAGTTCCACCGCGTGCGGGTCGGCCAGGTACGGGCGCACGGCCTGCAGGTGGCGCAGGCAGGCGTGCAGGTGGGTGGTGTCGTGGTAGGCGCGGGGCCAGCGCGCCCAACTGCGGATAAGGCGGCGGCCTTCGCGTTGCCAGGTCGGGGTGTCCCGATCCAGGGATCGGCCCAGCACCTGCCATTGCGCTAGCAACTCGGCGGCGTGGGCAGGCATGGAATTCAGGCCACGCGGCCCAGCAGCAGGTACTCCATCAGGGCCTTCTGCACGTGCATCCGGTTTTCCGCTTCATCCCAGACCACCGATTGCGGGCCGTCGATCACATCCGCGTCCACTTCCTCGCCCCGGTGCGCTGGCAGGCAGTGCATGAACAGGGCGTCCGGCTTGGCGGCGGCCATCATCTCGGCGTCCACGCGCCAATCGGCGAATGCCTTTTTGCGCGCTTCGTTCTCGGCCTCGTAGCCCATGCTCGTCCACACATCGGTGGTGACGAGGTCTGCACCCCGGCAGGCATCCAGCGGGTTGCTAAAGAATTGATAGCTGCCAGCGCTTGTCCCACCTGGGCTGGAGGCCAATTTCTCATCAATTTCATAGCCGCGCGGCGTGCTCACATGCACCTTGAAGCCCAGCAGCGCGGCGGCTTGCAGCCAGGTGTTGGCCATGTTGTTGCCGTCGCCGACCCAGGCCACCACCTTGCCCTGGATGGAACCGCGGTGCTCGATAAAGGTGAAGATGTCCGCCAGGATCTGGCAGGGGTGGTATTCGTTGGTCAGGCCGTTGATGACGGGCACGCGCGAGTTGGCGGCGAAGCGCTCGATCTTCTCCTGCTCGTAGGTGCGGATCATCACCAGGTCGGTCATGCGGCTGATGACCTTGGCGCTGTCCTCGATCGGCTCGGCGCGGCCGAGCTGGCTGTCGCCCGTGGTCAGGTGCACCACCGAGCCGCCGAGCTGGTACATGCCCGCCTCGAAGCTCACGCGCGTGCGCGTGCTGGCCTTCTCGAAGATCATGGCCAGCGTGCGGTCCACCAGCGGGTGGTGCTTTTCATAGGCCTTGAACTTCTTCTTGATGAGCGCGGCGCGCTCGAACAGGTAGGCGTACTCGGCGGCGGTGAGGTCGGTGAACTGCAGGTAGTGTTTCATGGGGAGTGTTCAGAGAGTGCCCTGCGCACCTGTCGTAGATGGACTTCTCAAGTGGAAGTAGGTGAGATACAGGCCCAACAGCGCGCAGGGAAGGTATAGATAAATCATGATGAAAAAGAAAGCGCAGCACAAAATGCCAATGGCACCGCCGAGGACGGGCCAATACCATGCAACTTGCCTGTCATATATCCACCCCTTGGTCATGACCCAAAGCGCGAGCCAGGCATATGCGATTCCAGCTCCAACATAGAACTTCCAATCTTGCAGGACTTCGGAAATGGGCTGCGTGATGAGAGACCAGATAGAAATGCCAGTGAACATGAACAGCGACATGAGAGCGCCGACGCTGGAAAGCAGCCAGCAAGCCAACGCAATCGCAAAGCGACTTCCAATGACCGGCTCTGTTGCGTGAGGCAGCAGAGCGGTGGGTGGTGCTTCAAACGGCATTTCGCTCATCGTGCAAACACTCATTCAGCCAGCAGGGCTTGCACCAGCGGCTTGAGCTTGGCGACGATTTCGTCGGCCTCGGCGGTGGTGAGGATCAGCGGGGGCACCAGGCGGATCACGCTGTCGGCCGTCACGGACAGCAGCAGCCCTGCCTCGGCCGCGCGGCCGATGAGCACGCCGCAGGGCTTGGCGAGTTCGATGCCCAGCATCAGGCCCTGGCCGCGCACCTCCTTCACGCCGGGCAGGCTGCCCAGCTCGCGCTCCAGCGCGGCCTTGAGGTGCGCGCCCACCGTGGCGGCGTTTTGCAGCAGGCCGTCTTCTTCCATGATGCGCACGGTTTCCACCCCGGCGCGCATCGCCAGCGGGTTGCCGCCGAAGGTGGTGCCGTGGTTGCCGGGCTGCAGCACGCTGGCGGCCTTGGGGCCCGCCACCACGGCGCCGATGGGCACGCCCGAGCCCAGGCCCTTGGCCAGGGGCATCACGTCGGGCACGATGCCGGCCCACTGGTGCGCGAACCACTTGCCGGTGCGGCCCACGCCGCACTGCACCTCGTCGATCATCATGAGCCAGCCGCGCTCGTCGCACAGCTGACGCAGCTGCTGCAGGTATTCCACGCGCATGGGGTTGATGCCGCCTTCGCCCTGGATGGTCTCGAAGAACACGGCCACCACGTTGGGATTGCCCTCGGTGGCCTTTTTGATGGCCTCGATGTCGTTCATGGGCACGCGGATGAAGCCCTCCACCAGCGGCCCGAAGCCGTTGTGGATCTTGGGGTTGCCCGTGGCCGACATGGTGGCGATGGACCGGCCGTGGAAGGCGCGCTCATAGACCACGATCTCGGGCTTGGCGATGCCTTTGTCCACGCCGTACTTGCGCGCGATCTTGAGCGCGGCCTCGTTGGCCTCCAGGCCCGAGTTGCAGAAGAACACGTTCTGCATGCCCGACAGCTCCACCAGCTTGGCGGCGAGCTGTTCCTGCCCCGGCACATGGTAGTAGTTGGAGGTGTGGATCAGCTTGGCTAACTGGTCCTGCAGCGCGGGCACCAGCTTGGGGTGGTTGTGGCCCAGCGTGTTCACGGCGATGCCGCCCAGGCCGTCCAGGTACTCCTTGCCGTTCACGTCCCAGACTCGGCAGCCCTGCCCACGGGCCAGCGCGATGGGCACGCGGCCATAGGTGTTCATCACGTGGGGCGAGGCTGCTTCGATGAAAGCGGTCATGCAGAGATCTCCAGACGGTGCGGGGTGGCGAAAAAGCGAAGCACGATTCTAGGGGGAGCCCGGTGAACGGCTGTTGACGATTGCGCATCACTGCAATGCCCTGCCAAATCGCATCAGGCATGGGGATTGCATGGCAGCTCTTATATAAGAGTTAGAATGCTACGTTGCGGTGCAGCATGCAGCGATCCTGCCACGGCCGCGCCCACTACCACCCAACCCCGATGGTTTCCCCCACCTCCAAAGAAGTCTTCATCCAGGGCGTCACCCACGACGGGAAGACCTTCCGGCCCAGCGATTGGGCCGAGCGGCTGGCCGGGGTCATGAGCCAGTTTCGCCCCGGCGGCAGCCGCCCCGGCAGCCACCTGAGCTATTCGCCCTGGTGCATTCCGACCACGCTCAATGGCGTGAAGTGCGTGGTGGTGAACCGCGATTTGCGCGATTACGAGCCCATGGCCTGGGACTTCGTGCTGAACTTCGCGAAGGACAACAACCTGCAGGTGGCAGAGGCCTGCCTGCTGCCGGACGCGCCGCAGCCGCCCGCCAAGGGCTGAACGGGTTCAGCCCTCCGGGCCGAGCAGCAACCGGTCCGTCTGCAGCTTCGCCCTCCAGGCCTTCTCGACGAAGGGGTCGGTCACGCCATAGTGGCCATGCTTGACGCGCATCAGCAGGTTGGCGGCAGTCATCTGGCCGATGATGCCTTGCACCTCCTGGGCCGTTGCCTCGCGGCCGATCTGCGCGGCATAGGCCTTGAGCGCCTCGGCCGTGAACACGCCCTTCACGTCGCCGCCAATGCTGCAGATGCGCGAGAACACGGCTTGCGCCAGCGGGCCCATGGCTTCCACCTTCTGCAGTTCCACGTCGGCCGCCGCCGCGCCCAGCGATTGCGCGATGGTGGGCAGGTGCTCGTCGGGCAGCGCGTCCGGCGGCAGGCTGCGCAGGATGTTGAGTGCCTTCATCAGCTCTTCGGGCCGGCTGCCCATGGCGCGGAAGGCGGCCTCGGCGACGTCCGCCGAGGGCAGCATGGCGCCCAGTTGCGGCCGCACCTGCTCCAGCACGTAGTCGATGAAGTCCCGCCCCAGCACCGGGAACTCGTTGGTCACCGCGCCGTTGAAGGCCTGGTTGCCCTTGAGCGTGAGCTCCTGCACGCGGGCGCGGTGCGAGCCGGTGCCGATGAAGAGGAAATGGCCGGGCGTGCCGGGCCGGGTGTTGATGGCATCGCGCGCCGCCTTGAGCGCGTGCAGCAGGGTGTCGCCGTCGGCGCTGCCCAGCGCGTGCTGCACCTCGTCCACGATCAGCACCACGTCCGTGCGGGCCTGGTCGATCAGCTCCGTGAACGCCCGGGCCAGGCTCGCGCCCTGGTCCTTGCCCACGTCCGCGAGCTTGAAGCCGAACTTGAACCCGGCCGCGCCCGCGTCGATGCTCGAAACCTGCTTGAGCCGCCGCAGGATGCCCGAGCCGGGCGTCTGCAGTTCCTGGAGCGCCTGGCGGATGGCGCCGTGCACAAGGTCCGCCGGGTTGGACTGCGGCTGGCTCCACAGGTCCACATAGACCACGATGGCACCCAGCGCCTCCAGGGCGGGGATGAGGTCGGTGGCGAGGAACGTGGTCTTGCCCACCCGCCGCTGGCCCGAGAGGAACAGGCCGGAGCGCAGGGACGTGTCGAGGAAGGAGGGCCGCAGCAGTTGCTGCGCCATCTGCTGGGCCAGGGCGGTGCGGCGGTAGGTCATGGTTTATTGGGTTTTATGAAATTCCAATAATTATCATGAACCAATAATTCAGCGTAAAGAGCGCAGCGCATGGGCCAGCACCTCGAAAACCCGCTCGTCCGCGCACTGCGCCACGTTGAAGCGCAGGAAGTCGCCCGCGCTCAACGACTGGCTGAAGGCGTTGCCCGGCGCCAGCACCACGCCCTCCTTCAGGCAGGCGCGCGCCAGGTCGGCCGCATCCAGGCCCTGCGGCAGCCGGCACCACAGGAACATGCCCGCCTGCGGCACCAGCCAGGGCGTGATGCCGAGCGCTTCGAGCCGGGCCGCGGTCTTCACCCTGGCCTGTGCCAGGCGCAGCCGCACCGCCTCCAGGTGCTTGCGGTAGCCGCTGTCGGTCAGCGCCATCAGCACCGCATCGGCCGCCAGCCGGCCGCCGCCGAAGGTGGTGGCGATCTTCAGGTCGACCAGGCTTTCGATCCAGTCGCCGCGCGCCGCGATGTAGCCGCAGCGCAGTGCGGCCGAGACGGTCTTGGAAAAGCTGCCGATGTGGATGACCCGTGCCAGGCCGTCGAAGGCCGCCAGCCGGGGAGCGGGGCTGGGCTCGAAGTCCGCGAAGATGTCGTCCTCGACGATCACCAGTCCGGCACCGTCGGCCAGCTTCAGCAGCCGGTGGGCCGTCACCGGCGAGAGGGTGGCGCCCGTGGGGTTGTGGATGCCGGAATTGGTGATGTACAGCCGGGGCGCGTGCGCCTGCAGCGCCGCCCCGAACCGCTCCACGTCCGGACCGTTCGGCGTGCAGGGAACGCCCACGGCCTGCACGCGGTGCGCCTTGAGCAGGGCGTGGAAGTTGAAGTAGCAGGGGTCGTCCACCAGCACGGTGTCGCCCGGTGAGAGCAGAAAGCGGCAGACCAGGTCGATGGCCTGCGTGCCGGACTCGGTCAGCATGATCTGCCCGGGCGGCGCCTCGATGCCATTGCCCGCCAGCCGCCGCGAGAGGACCTGGCGCAGCCCCGGATGGCCCAGCGGCGTGGCGTACTCCGTCAGTGCCAGCGCGTCGGCCCGCGCCAGCGCGCGCAGGGCGCGGCGCAGGCCCGCCTCGTACAGCCAATCGGGGGGCAGCCAGCCGCAGCCGGGCTTGAGGACGGTGGCATCCGTGTCCAGCGACTGGCGCGAGACCCAGAGCGGGTCGACGGCCCGGTCGAGACGGGGGCCGAGCTGCGTCAGCGCGAGCGGCGCAGCCGGCCCCGCCACATAGAAGCCCGACCCCGGGCGCGACGCAATCGCCCCTTCGGCCGCCAGCCGCTCGTAGGCCTCCACCACGGTGGACACCGACACCTGCATTGCCTGCGCCTGCGCGCGCACGGAGGGCAGGCGCGTGCCCGGCAGGTAGGCGCGGGCGGCGATGCGCGCCTCGACTTCCGCCATCACCGCATGGATCCGTGTGGGTCTTGTAGGCATAACAGTTCTTTTGAATTGTATTGGACTGTGCCTCGCGCATTTCGCCCCCGGATGCTCCACTGGCGCTTTTGCGCAGGAACTGTCCCGATGGGAAAAACAACCACTACCAGCGGCTGGATCAACGGCTTCATCGGCGTGGCGATCTTCGCGGGCTCGCTGCCCGCCACCCGTGTCGCGGTCGCTGACCTGAACCCCACCTTCCTGACCAGCGCACGCGCCACCATTGCCGCCGTGCTGGGCATGGTGCTTCTGGTGGTGCTGCGGCAGCGCCGGCCCCGGCGCGCGGACCTGGCTGCGCTCGCCGTCACTGCCCTGGGCGTGGTGGTCGGCTTTCCGCTGCTGACCGCGCTGGCGCTGCAGCACGTCACCTCGGCCCACTCCATCGTCTTTGTGGGCGTGCTGCCGTTGTGCACGGCCCTCTTCGCCGTGCTGCGCGGCGGGGAGCGGCCCCGGCCCGCCTTCTGGCTGTTTTCGATGGCGGGGGCGGCCTTCGTCGCCGGCTACGCGGCCCTGGGCGGCCTGCAGGCGTCGCTGCGGGGCGACCTGCTGATGCTGGCCGCCATCGTCGTGTGCGGCCTGGGCTATGCGGAAGGGGCGCGGCTGGCCCGCACCCTGGGCGGCTGGCAGGTCATCTGCTGGGCGCTGGTGCTGTCGCTGCCCGTGATGCTGCCGATCGCGCTGTTCAGCCGGCCGGCGTCGTTCGGCCCCGTCGGCCTGCCGGCGTGGCTGGGGCTGGCCTACGTCTCGCTGTTCAGCATGCTGATCGGCTTCGTGTTCTGGTACCGGGGCCTGGCGCAGGGCGGCATCGCGGCGGTGGGGCAGCTCCAACTGTTCCAGCCCTTCATGGGGCTGGGCCTGGCCGCCTTGCTGCTCCATGAGCCGGTGAGCTGGACGATGCTGGCGGTGACGCTGGCGGCTGTGCTGTGCGTTGCGGGAGCGAAGAAGTACGCTTGAAATGGCGCCCAGGAACGAAAAAACCGCCCGAAGGCGGTTTTGTTCGTTGCTGGCAGCGCACCCGTTACAAACGGCGGGCGGCGGATGGCCGCCCGGGCTGTTTGCCTGAAAAAGGTCAGGCGGCCAGGGCCAGGGCTTTCACCTTGGCGGACAGGCGGCTCTTGTCGCGAGCGGCCTTGTTCTTGTGGAAGATGCCCTTGTCGGCCACGGTGTCCACCACGGCCTGCATCTTGGCGAACAGTTCGGTCGCCTTGGTCTTGTCGCCGGCCAGAACAGCCTTTTCGACGTTCTTGACGGCGGTACGGTATTTGGAGCGCAGCGAGGTGTTCGCGGCGTTGATCTTGATGTCCTGGCGGACGCGCTTGCGGCCCGACGCCAGGCGCGGGTTCTTCTTCTTGGGCTTGGTGGATGCCATGGTGTGTTTCCTAAAGGTCTGTGGATGTTGCCAGCAAAGCCCGCGATTATAGCCCAGCGTGCCTGGGGCGTACAGGTACACTCCCGCGGGTGTCCTTGTTCAAAGCCGCCTCCACCGTCTCCCTGCTGACCCTGGCCTCGCGCGTGACGGGGTTGATGAGCCAACTGCTCATGGCGTCGATCTTCGGTGCCAACGCCCTGACCGACGCCTTCCAGGTCGCCTTCCGCATCCCCAACCTGTTTCGCCGGCTGTTCGCCGAAGGGGCGTTCAGCCAGGCTTTCGTGCCGGTGCTGGGCACCACCCGCACGCAGCAGGGCGAAGAGGCCACCAAAAAACTCATCTCCGCCGTCGCCACCGCCCTGGCCTGGGTGCTGCTGCTGACCTGCATCCTGGGCGTGCTGGGCGCGCCGGTGCTGGTCTGGCTGCTGGCCAGCGGCCTGCGCCAGAGTGGCAGGGAATACGACGCCGCCGTGCTCATGACGCGCTGGATGTTCCCCTACATCGGCTTCATGTCCCTGGTGGCGCTGTCGGCGGGCATTCTCAACACTTGGCGGCACTTTGCCGTGCCCGCGGCATCGCCGGTGCTGCTCAACGTCTGCATGATCGCCGCCGCCCTGCTGGGCGCGCCGCAGCTGGAGGCGCGCGGCATCGAGCCGATCTATGCGATGGCGGGCGGCGTGATGCTGGGCGGCGTGCTGCAGCTTGCGGTGCAGGTGCCCGCGCTCCTGCGCCTGGGGCTGCTGCCGCGCATCGGCGTCACCTGGGGCTCCGTGCGCGCCGCCTGGGCCGAGCCGGGTGTGCGCCGCGTGCTCACGCTCATGGGGCCCGCCGTGCTGGGCGTGGGCGTGGCGCAGATCTCGCTGATGATCAACACCCAGATCGCCTCGTACCTCGCGCCGGGCAGCGTGACCTGGCTCTTCTATGCCGACCGGCTCATGGAGTTTCCCACCGCGCTGCTGGGCGTGGCACTGGGCGTGGTGCTGACGCCGCAGCTCACGGCGGCCAAGGCGGCGGGCGACGCGCAGAAGTATTCCGCCATGCTCGACTGGGGCCTGCGCATCGTGGTGCTGCTGGCCGTGCCCTGCGCGGTGGCGCTGCTCACCTTTGCCACGCCCCTGGTCGCCACGCTGTTCCACTACGGCAAGCTCACCGACGGCGACGTGGGGCAGATCGCGCTGGCGCTGTCGGGCTACGGCGCCGGGCTGATCGGCATCGTGGCGATCAAGGTGCTGGCGCCCGGCTACTACGCCAGCCAGGACATCCGCACGCCCGTCAAGATCGCCATCGTGGTGCTGGTCATCACGCAGTTGCTCAACATCGCCCTCGTGCCCTGGATCGCGCACGCGGGCCTGGCGCTGTCCATCGGCCTGGGCGCGCTGGTCAACGCGCTGTGGCTGCTGGCAGGCCTGCTGCGGCGCGGCAGCTACGTGCCCCAGCCGGGCTGGGGCCGATTCGCGCTGCAGGTGGTGGCCGCCAGCGCGCTGCTGGCCGTGCTGCTGGTGTGGGGCGCGCAGCACTTCGACTGGGTGGACATGAAGCACGGCCAGGCCGTGCAGCGCATCGGGCTGCTGGCCGCGTTCATGGCCGCCGCCGCCGTGCTGTACTTCGGCGCGCTGTGGGCCGCCGGGCTCAAGCTGCGCCAGCTCCTGCGGCGCTGAGCGGGAAACAGGCCCGTAAACCCCGGCCTTCTGCTTCTTGACGCCGGGGCAGGGCGCACTTACAACCCTGCCATGCCCCTGAGTCTTTCCGTGCCCACCTCGCTGGAGTACTTTGCATCGCTGGTGCAAAGCGACGACCACTTTCCGCTGCTGGAGGCCGCCGCCAGCCTGGCCCAGGACGAGTACCCCGACCTCGACGTGCAGCAACTGCTGGGCGACGTGGACCAGTTGCTCGCGCGCATCCAGCGCCGCCTGCCGGCCGATGCGCCCGCGCTGCAGCGGCTGCGCACGCTCAACCAGTTCTTCTTCGTGGACCTGGGCTTCGGCGGCAACGTCAACAACTACTACGACCCCGAGAACAGCTACCTCAACGCCGTGCTGCGCACGCGCCGGGGCATCCCGATCTCTCTGGCCGTGCTGTGGATGGAACTGGCCCAGGGCCTGGGCCTGCATGCGCGGGGCATTGCGTTCCCGGGGCACTTCATGGTCAAGGTGCTGCTGCCCAAGGGGCAGGTGGTGTTGGACCCGATCTCGGGCCAGTCACTCAGCCGCGAGGAGCTGGCCGAGCGCCTGGAGCCCTACAAGCGCCGCAACGGCCTGGTGGACGACTACGACGTGCCGCTGGGTTTGTATCTGCAGGCTGCCACGCCGCGCGACATCATCGCGCGCATGCTGCGCAACCTGAAGGAAGTGCACCGTACGCAGCAGGACTGGCAGCGCCTGACGGCCGTGCTGGACCGTCTCATCGTGCTGCTACCCCAGGCCTGGGGCGAATGGCGCGACCGGGGCCTGGCCCACGCCGAGCGCGGCCACACGGCCGAGGCGGTGGCGGACCTGGAGACCTACCTCGCACATGCCGAGGACGGGCTGGACATCGACCTGATCTCCGACCGCCTCGCCGCGCTGCGCAGCGCGTCCTAGAAAGGCGGACTGTCCGCAGGCAGGCAGGCCTGCAGCTGCACGACCTGCCGCCGCAGCTCCGTGTTTTCGGCCGTCAGCTCCGCCACGCGCAGGCGCAGCGCCTGCAGTTCATCCATGCCGGTGCTGGCGCCTTCCGCCGCCGGGCTGTCCTGCGCGGGGGCTGCTTCCTCCCGGGGCTTGCGCTTGCCTTCGCGCACGCGCTTGGCCGCCTGCTTGAGCTCGTCCTTGCCTGCCGCCACCGCCGCCACCTGTTCCGGGGCGGGCAGCGTGGCCACGGCGGCCGCGGCGTTGATGGAGATGGCGCCGGACTTCACGGCGGCCACCAGCTCCGGCGCGGCCTGCTTCTGGATCTTCTCGATCATCACCACCTGGCTGCTGCTCAGCCGCGCGGCCTTGGCGATGGCTTCGCGGCTGTTGAGCGGGGCCGGCGCGGGCAGGGCCTCGGGCTCGGCAGGTTCCTCCGGCGCGCCGGCCGCGGCCTGCGCCTTGCGGCCGGCCAGGATCTCGCGCTTGCGCAGCGCCAGCACGCCGCGCTGGAAGTCCGACACGCTGCGCCGGCCCAGATGTTGATCGATCATCCACAGGTGCACGTCCTCCAGCGACTGGAAGCGCGGGTTCTGCACGGTCTGGAACGGCAGGCCGTGCTTCTGGCAGATACCGTAGCGGTTGTGGCCGTCCACCAGCACGTCGCCCCACAGCACCAGCGCGTCGCGGCAGCCTTCGGCGAGCAGGCTGCGCTCCAGCGCCTCGTGCTCGTCGGGGGTCAGGGGTTCGATATAGGCTTTGAGTTCTTCGTTGACGACGATGTTCATGGCGAGGGATGCGGGCGGGCAAGGGGCGGCATTGTAGACAGGCCGCGGCGCTGCCTACCGGTCGCGCGGGCCCCGCAGCGCCAGCCAGCCCGCCACGGCCGTGAAGGCCGCCACCACGGCCACGATGATCCAGAAGCCGTCCGCGTTGTCGGCCAGCGGCACGCCGCCCACGTTCATGCCGAACAGGCCCGCGAGGATGTTGATGGGCAGCGCCAGCACGGTCACCACCGTCAGCACGAAAAGACTGCGGCTGTTGGCCTCCTGCACGTTGGCGGCGATCTCTTCCTGCAGCAGCTTGATGCGTTCCTGCAGGCCCTGCATGTCGCGCAGCACCACCGAGAACTCCTCGGTGGAGTCGCGCAGCTCCTGCGCGTCGTCCGCGCCCATCCAGGCCGGCGGGTGCTGCAGCAGCCGGAAGAGCGCGGCGGGCTCGGGCGCGAGCAGGCGCTGCAGGCGCACCAGCAGGCGGCGCAGCACGCCCAGCCGCACGCGCTTGTGGTCCAGACGGCCGGCGAGCAGCGCGTCCTCCACGTCGTCGATGCGCTGCGTCACGCCGCGCACGATGTCCACCAGGCCCGAGGCCTGGGTGCGCATGAGTTCGGCCAGCAGCGCCACGCTGGAGCGCGGCGCCTGCCCGCTGCGCACCGCCGTGCGCAGCGCGTCCACCGACCGCAGCGGGCGGGTGCGCCCCGTCACCATGAGGTGCGGCGCCACGCCGGTCCACAGGGTGGCGATGTCCGAGGGCTCGAACGCGAAGTCGAAGTGCGCGTCGTTGAGCACGGCGATCAGCGTGTCGTCGTCGCGCTCGATGCGGGTCGAGACCGAGCGGTCCTTCAGCGCGTCGAAGAAGGCTTCGGGCAGGCCGGCGTGCCGCTCCATCCAGCGCACGGCCTGGGCGTGGCTCAGGTTGAAGTGCAGCCACAGGAAGGCGCCGGGCTCCGCTGCATGGCCTTCGGCCAGCCATTGGACGGCCTGCGCCGAATCCACCTCGCGCGGCGGGCCGTCCGTGCCGAGCAGGTAGCCCCAGATCAGGCCGGCGGTGTCGCCGCCGTAGTTCAGGTTGGCGCTGGACGGGGCCAGCGGAGGCAGGAGGGGCGGGGCAGCGGACGGCACGGGCCAGCATCCTGGCGCACCGCGATGACAGCGCCGTGACAGATGCTGCCGTGTCACGGCGCTGTCATGACACTGTCACCGCCGGGTGTGAGGATGGCGCATCCATTGCACGCCCCACCCACTGCCCATGTTTCACAACAACGCCTTCGACACCCAGGAGCTGATGCAGCGCATCGCCAACGACCTGATCGACAGCTACGACGAAGAGCTGGAACTGGAGATCGAGGACCGCGAGGTGGACGCCGTCGGCGCGTCCGCCTCCACGGACAAGCTGGAGCGCCAGCGCTACTTCAAGGAGCTGTTCCGCCTGCAGGGCGAACTGGTCAAGCTGCAGGACTGGGTGCAGCACAGCCGCCAGAAGGCCGTCATCCTGTTCGAGGGCCGCGACGCGGCCGGCAAGGGCGGCGTGATCAAGCGCATCACCCAGCGCCTGAACCCGCGCGTGGCCCGCGTGGCCGCGCTGCCCGCGCCCAACGACCGGGAGCGCACGCAGTGGTACTTCCAGCGCTACGTGGCGCACCTGCCCGCCGCCGGCGAGATCGTGCTGTTCGACCGCAGCTGGTACAACCGCGCGGGGGTCGAGCGCGTCATGGGCTTTTGCACCGACGACGAGTACGAGGAGTTCTTCCGCACCGTGCCCGAGTTCGAGAAGATGCTGGTGCGCTCGGGCATCACGCTGGTCAAGTACTGGTTCTCCATCACCGACGAGGAGCAGCACCTGCGCTTCCTGGGCCGCATCCACGACCCGCTCAAGCAATGGAAGCTCAGCCCCATGGACCTGGAAAGCCGCATCCGCTGGGAGGCCTACACCAAGGCCAAGGAAACCATGCTGGAGCGCACCCACATCCCCGAGGCGCCGTGGTGGGTGGTGCAGGCGGTGGACAAGAAGAAGGCGCGCCTGAACTGCATCGCGCACCTGCTCTCGCAGCTGCCCTACCAGGAGGTGCCGCACCCCGCCGTGGTGCTGCCCGAGCGCGTGCGCAACCCCGAATACTTCCGCCAGCCGGTGCCCGCGTCCATGTACGTGCCCGAAGTCTATTGATTGCTATCGTTGGGATAGCTGCTAGCGCTTGCCGGATAAGCGCTGGAGGCCAAAAACACTGATATTCAGCGCGCGCCCCGTGACGGCGTGCCGCCGCGCCCGAACTGGTGCCAGGCGCGGCGCAGCTGCGTGTCGGAGCTGAAGCCCGCCATCTGCGCCGCCTGCGTCACGTTGCGCCCCGCCTGCAGGGCCGCCTCGGCCGTGGCCAGGCGGATGCGGCGCAGGTACGCCAGCGGCGCGACGCCCGCATGTTCCAGGAACAGCCGCGTGAGGTGCCGGGGCGAGGTGTGGGCCACGGCCGCCATGGCGGGCACGTTCCAGTCCGCCTGGGGCTGGCGGCCCACGGCGTCCTGCACGCGGTGCAGCGCGGCGTGCAGGTGGTTGCGGTGGTGCAGGAAGGGCGAGAACTGCGGGTCCTCCGGCCCGCGCCGCAGGCCGATCACCATGGCCTGCGCCACCTGCACGGCCACGGTGGGGCCGCACAGGTCGGAGATGCGGTGTAGCACCAGGTCGATGCCCGTGGTCACGCCCGCGCTGGTGTGCACGGGGCCGTCGGCCACGAACACGCGGTTGGCCGCCACGTCGCAGCCGGGGTCCACCGCCGCCAGTTCCTCCAGGTGCAGGTGGTGGGTGGTGGCGCGCCGGCCCGTGAGCAGACCCGCGTGCGCGGCCAGCACCGCGCCCGCGCACACCGTCACCAATTCCAGCTGCCCGGCCGCGAGCCGCAGGCCGCGCAGCCAGTGCAGCAGGGCCTGCGCCTCGGGGGAACTGACGTCGATGGTCTTGCCGAGCAGCCCCACCAGCACCACCCAGGCGGGCCGTGGCAATGCGTCCGGCAGCGGCGCGAGGCCGGCCAGCGCCACGCCCACCGAGGTGGCCGATTCGGGCGTGGGGCTCACGAAGTGCGTCACGAAGCGCTCGGGCTGGCCCAGGGCGCGCAGCGTCTGGTTGGCGACGCGCAGCGCCTCGGCCGGGCCGGCCCAGTCCAGCACCAGGCTGCCGGGCAGCAGGGCGAAGTAGACGTGGATGGGTGTATTTGCGTCTAAGAGCGTGTTCATGATCTGTTCATGGTGCCCGCAAGGCAGCAAAAGGCCGCAATCTAGGCGCGCGCCGCAGGCCATGCTGGTGGCCTGGACAAGGCGCGCAACAACGAGTGCGGCCTTTTGCTGCCTTGCCCGAAGGGTTGCCCCGCCAAGGGGGCATCTGCGGCGTTGCAAATGCTCGCCGGGCCACCAGCCCGGCTGCGCTGTGCGCCTTGCACCTGCCCCCTTGGCGGGGCAACGGGCACCATGAACAGATCATGAACACGCTCTAAGGCTCCGGATTCCATGGGGTGTCCATCTGGCGGGCGGTGCGTTGCGAGAGCGCCTGGCCGGCCAGGCGCGAGACCAGGTGCAGGCTCATGTCGATGCCGGCGCTGATGCCGGCCGAGGTGACGAGCGCGCCCCGGTCCACCCAGCGCATATTCTCCTGCACGGCCAGGGCGGGGAAGCGCGCGCGCAGGTCGGCGATGTCCTCCCAGTGCGTTGTCGCGGGGCCGTCGGCCAGCACCCCGGCCGCCGCCAGGATGAAGGCGCCGGTGCAGACGGAGGCGGTGATTCGTGCGCCGCGCGCCGCCTCTGCCACCCAGGCCAGGGTGTCGGGGCAGGCGGCCGCGGCGTCCACCACGCCGCCGGGCACGATGAGCACGTCCGGCGCCGCGGCGGTGGCGAAGTCGGCGTCCGGCAGCACGCGCAGGCCGGCGCGGGCGCGCACGGGCGCTAGGCTGCGTGCCACGCACTGCACGGCGAACGGCGCGGCCGCGCCAGAGTGCAGGCGCTGCTGCATGCGCGCGGCGGTGGTGAACACCTCGTAGGGGCCGCCCAGGTCCAGGGCCTCCACGTCGTCGAAGACCAGGATGGCGATTTGCAAAGTCTTGTCAGTGGTCATGGTGCAGTGGCGGTTGGGGCGGCAAACACATAGCGCGGATAGGTGCCGCGCGCGGCGGCCACGGCGTCCAGGTCCAGATCGACGGTGCAGAAGGGCTGCTGCGCCGAGGTGCGCGCGAGCAGGGCGCCATCGGGGCCGATGGCCCAGCCCGCGCCGCCATAGGTGCCCGCGGCGGCATCCGCGCGGTTGGACGACAGGCTGTAGGCCCCCGTCCGCACGGCGGCCACGGTGCCCACCGCCAGCCACTTTTCGGTGGTGGCCGCCGCCGTGGCGCGCGGCGAGAGGATGGCCTGCACGCCGCCTGGCTCGGCCTGCGCGGCATAGCCGGCATAGGTGTCCAGCGCCCAGAGCTCGGAACAGATGTTCAGTCCGAAGCCGAGCGGCCCGGCCGCGAAGCGGGGAAAGGTGGCGTCGCCGCGCTCGAACCAGCGGGCCTCCCAGCCGCCGGGCTCGTCGGGCAGGTGGTATTTGCGCCGCAGCGGCTGGCATCCGCCCTGGCGCGACCAGGCGAAGCCCTGGTTGAAGCGCCGCCCGCCCACCGTGACCGGCCGTGCGCCCACGACCCAGGCGCTGCCCAGCTCATGCAGGCGGGCCATCCAGGCGTCGCTGAGCGCCACGGCGGCGTCCCAGCGGGCCGGGTCCATGGGGAGGGTTTCCCAGACGGGCTCGACGAACGCGAACTCGGGCAGCAGGACCAGCTCGGACTTTTCGCCGCAGGTGTGGGCGCACAGCGCCGCCCAGGCGGCGTCGAGCAGGGCGGGGGTATGGGGCAGTTCGCAAACGGTGGTGCGCATGGCGGGGCTCCCTGGGAATCAGGCCGCTGTGGCCCGGGCGCGGTGACCCATCACAATCGGACGGAAATTCATGGTGCGGTTCCTTGATTGAAAAGAGAAAGAAGCCCATCGTGCCTGCGCAGGCAAGCTTCGTCCGAACTGCGCGGGACAGGTTTCGGTCAATTTACGCCATTCCTGGAAAGCCGCCGGCCGGGGTAGTCCGGCGCGCCTGGTGCCGGATGCTGTTATGGTGACTAGGGTTTTCCCTAAATCCCACACCCCACCCTTCGACACGCCATGGCCCGACGCTCCCGCCTGTTCTCCCTGTCAGCGCTGACGCGGGCCTACCAGCGCAACCTGAAGGCGCTGGTGCGGGCCACGCGGCCCGCCCGCCCGGCGCGGCGCAAGGCGCTGGCGCCCCCGCTGGCCGTGGCGCCCCTGGCCGCTGCCGCGCCCGCCCGGCGCCCTGCGCGCAGGCCGGGCGGCCCCGCGCGCGGCGAATGGGTGGCTGGCGTGGTGCCGGGGCCTGCGGGCGCGCGGCGCTACCACCTCTACATCCCGCCCGGGCTGGGGCTGAAGGCGGGCGAAAAGCTCCCGCTGTTGGTCATGCTGCACGGCTGCGGCCAGACGGGGCGCGACCTGGCGGCCGCCTCGCGCATGAACCGGCTGGCCGCGCGCGAGCGCTTCCTGGTGCTCTACCCCGAGCAGGAGCGCGTGGCCAATGCGCACGGCTGCTGGAACTGGTTCGAGGGGCGCAACGGCAAGGCCGAGGCCGAAGCCGCCACCCTGCTGGCCGCCGTGGACAAGGTGGCCCGCCGCCACCCGGTGGACCTGTCGCGCGTGGCCGTGGCGGGCCTGTCGGCCGGCGGCAGCATGGCCGTGCTGATGGCGGCGCTCTACCCGCAGCGCTTTTGCGCCGTGGCCATGCATTCGGGCGTGCCCCCCGGCGCGGCCGAATCGGCGGCCACCGCCATCGCCGCGATGCACGGACGGCGCGCGGGGCGGCTGCCCGAGCCGCTGGCGGGCGCACTGCCGCCGCTGCTGGTCGTGCATGGCGATGCGGATGGAGTGGTGTCGGTGCGCAACGCGCTGGCCACGGCGCAGCTCTGGGCCGGGGCGCTGGGCGCCCGCCCGGGGGCCCAGCGCACCCTGCAGCGCGGCCAGCGCCATGCCATGCGGGTGACGGAGTTCAAGGCCCGGGGCCGCACCGTGGTGGCGCTGCGCGAGGTGGCGGGCCTGGCCCATGCCTGGAGCGGCGGCGCCGCGAACCTGCCCTACAGCGACCCGGCGGGGCCGGATGCCTCGGCGCTCATCTGGGCCTTCGCGGCCCGGCAGTTCGCCCGGAAAATATGAGCCAAATCGGCCTCTGGCGCTTATCCATCAAGCGCTGGCAGCTATGAAAAGATGAGTGGAGGGCGCTACACCATGCGCGCCGCCACCAGTTCCTTCTTGAGGTAGGCGTAGAACAGCGGCGCGGCCACCAGCCCGGCGGGCCCGAACACCGCTTCGGCCACGAACATGACCGAGAGCAGCTCCCACACGCCCATCTGCGTGCGGCGGCCCACCACCTTGGCGTTGATCACGTACTCGGCCTTGTGGATCAGGATCAGAAAGCCCAGGCAGGCGGCGGCGGCCAGCGGCGACACCGACAGCCCGACGATGGTGATGACCACGTTGCACACCAGGTTGCCCACGATGGGCACCAGCCCCGCCACGAAGGTGAAGGTGATCAGCACCGGCGTGTAAGGCAGCGTGAGCCCCCACAGCGGCAGCACGAACAGCAGGAACAGCGCGGTGAGCAGCGTGTTGAACGCCGCGATCCAGAACTGGGCCGCCACGATCTGGCGGAAGGCCTCGCCGAACAGCGTGATGCGCTGCTGCAGTTGCTGGGCCAGCGGCCCGCGCGCCGGGGCCGGGGGGCGCACGGCAGCCAGCGCACCGATCAGCAGGCCCACGTAGGCGAACAGCACGCCCGCCAGCCATGCGCGCCCGGCCAGGGCCAGCGCGCCGGCCTTGGCGCCCAGGTAGCTGGCGATGATGCGCTGGATCTCGGCCGCGCCCTCGGGCAGGTGCGACGCCATGTCGGCCGGCAGCTTCAGGCGCAGCTCCAGCACGGTGCGGGCCATGTAGTCGAGCAGTTCGCGGTACTGCTGGGGCGCTTCCACGAGGTAGCCGCGCGAATGCGTGAGCCCGCCCGCCAGCAGCGCCAGCGGCAGCAGCATCACCAGCCCCGCCGCCACGACCTGCGCCACGCCCAGGGTGCGGGCCGACGGCACGGCCGTGCGCTGCAGGCGTCCCAGGCCGGCGGCCAGCCAGCGCGTGAAGGCCCGCGTGATCAGGAAGCCCAGGCACACGCACAGCAGCCCCGGCAGCAGGCCGCGCCACATCACCAGCAGCAGCGAGGCCGCCACCAGCAGGTAGCTGGCGACCAAGATGCCCCGGGTCAGGGGGCGGGGCGGCAGCGTGGCGGGTTCCGTCACACGCCCTCAGGCCACGACTACGGCGGCGCCATTGCCGCGCGGGGCGATCGTGCCGATGGCATACACCTGCTCGCCCGCCGCACGCAGCGTGGCGGCCGTGGCCTCGGCGTGGGCGGCGTCCACCACCACCACCATGCCGATGCCGTTGTTAAAGGTGCGGTTCATCTCGATGTCGTCAATGCCGGCCGTCTTCTGCAGCCAGGCGAACAGCTCGGTCTGGGGCCAGCTACCCTTGCGGAGGTGGGCGGCCGTGCCCTCGGGCAGCACGCGGGGAATGTTCTCCAGTAGGCCGCCGCCGGTGATGTGGGCCAGGGCCTTGATGGGGTGGGCGGCCAGCGCGGCCAGCACGTTCTTCACGTACAGGCGCGTGGGTTCCATGACGGCCTGCTTGAAGGGCTTGCCGTCCAGCGTAGAGGGAAGATCGGCCCCCGCGCGCTCGATGCACTTGCGCACCAGCGAGAAGCCATTGGAATGCACGCCGCTGGACGCCAGGCCCAGCACCACGTCGCCGGGCGCAACTTGATTGCCGGTGAGGATCTTGCTTTTCTCGACCGCGCCCACGGCGAAGCCCGCCAGGTCGTATTCGCCGGCCGGGTACATGCCGGGCATCTCGGCCGTCTCGCCGCCGATCAGCGCGCAGCCCGAGAGCTCGCAGCCCTTGGCGATGCCGCCGACCACGGCGGCGGCCGTCTCCACATCCAGCTTGCCGCAGGCGAAATAGTCCAGGAAGAACAGCGGCTCGGCGCCCTGCACCAGCACGTCGTTCACGCTCATGGCCACGAGGTCGATGCCCACGGAGTCGTGCATGTTCCATTCGAAGGCCAGCTTGAGCTTGGTGCCCACGCCGTCGGTGCCGGACACCAGCACAGGCTCCGTGTAGCGCTTGGGCACCTCGAACAGGGCGCCGAAGCCGCCGATGCCCGCCAACACGCCCTCGCGCATCGTCTTCCTGGCCAGCGGCTTGATGCGCTCGACCAGGGCGTCGCCCGCGTCGATATCGACACCGGCGTCTTTGTAGGAAATGGGGGTGGAGGAGGGGGCGGAGGTGCTCATAGGGTGCTCGGGGCGGGGAGGGGCACGAAGCGTCGTGCGGCGGCAGACTAAAATTTGCGCGGATTTTACGGGTTGCGCACAGGGCGCAGCCCATCCGACCCCTCGCAACCGCCTGAATTACCGCCCGCCCATGCTGTCTTTTGCCCTTCCTTGCTCCTGCGCCCACGGGCCGCAGCCATGACGATGAAGCAGCTGGCACTGGACATCGGCCTGGCCACGGGCCCCACCCTGGCCCGCTTCTTCGCCGGGTCCAATGAGGCAGCCCTACAGCATTTGCGGCTGGCGGTGGGAGAAGGCCTCAGCCAGGCTGCCCAGGCCACCCGCTCGCCCGTGCCCACCTACCTCTGGGGCGAACCCGGCAGCGGCAAGACCCACCTGCTCAAGGCCGTGCGCCAGGCGCTGCGCGAACAGGGCGCCCGCGTGGGCTGGCTCGACCCCTCGGTAGCCGAGCCGCCCGATTTCGACGAGGGCTGGGCCGCCGTGGTCATGGACGACGTACACCTGTACAGCACCGCCCAGCAGGCCGCGGCCTTCAACTGGTTCGTCAACGCCGTCAGCCCCGCCGGCGGCAGCCCGCGCTGGGTGCTGGCCGCTGGTCACCTGCCCCCGGCCGACCTGCCCCTGCGCGACGACCTGCGCAGCCGCCTGGGTTGGGGCCACGTGTTCCAGCTGCAGCTGCTGGGCGAGGCCGAGCGCCGCGCCGTGCTGCGCCAGGAGGCCGACGCGCGCGGCGTGTTCCTCTCCGACGAGGTGATGGACTACATGCTCAACCGCTTCTCGCGCGACCTGGGCAGCCTGATGCAACTGCTCGACCAGCTCGACGCCTTCGCGCTGCGCACCCAGCGTGCAGTGACCATTCCCCTCCTCAAGGCCATGCTCGCCTCCGAATGACCGCTACTTCCCCTGCCGCGCGCCCGCGCCTGGCCCTTTTCGACCTCGACCACACGCTGCTGCCGCTCGACTCCGACTACGAGTGGGGCGCGTTCACCATCCGCATCGGCTGGAACGACCCCGTGGAGTTCGCCCGCCGCAACGACGCCTTCTACGCCGACTACCAGGCCGGCACGCTCGACGTGCACGACTACGTGCGCTTCGCCACCGAGGCCGTGCGCCAGCGCGGGCCCGAGGCGGCCGCCGCGGCGCACGAGCAGTTCATGCGCGAGGTGATCCGCCCCGCCATCCACCCCCAGGCGCTGGACTTGGTGCGCGGCCACCTCGACGCGGGCGACGAAGTGCTCATCATCACCGCCACCAACGAATTTGTGACCACGCCCATCGCCCGGGCGCTGGGCGTGCCGCAGCTGCTGTCCGTGCAGCTGGCGCGCGACCCGGCCACCGGCTGGTACACCGGCGAGATCGACGGCGTGCCCACCATGCGCGAGGGCAAGGTCACGCGCATGGAGCAGTGGCTGGCCGAGCGCCAGCTCGGCTGGGACGGCGTGGAGAGCACCTTCTACAGCGACTCCATGAACGACGTGCCCCTGCTCGAAAAGGTCGACCACCCCGTCGCCACCAACCCCGACCCGCGCCTGCGTGCGCTGGCCCAGGAGCGCGGCTGGCGCATACTGGATCTGTTTCCTGGACACCCATGATCAAGAAGTTCATCGACAAGCTGCTCGGCAAGGCCGCGGCCCCCGGCAAGAAGCCGCATTTCGGCAAGCGCGAGGAGGTACCGGCCTCCGTGCACGGCATCAACCCCGAGCTGGTGGACCGCCGCGCGGCCGAGGTCGTGGCCACGCTCAAGCAGGCGGGCTACGAGGCCTACATCGTGGGCGGCGCCGTGCGCGATCTGCTGCTGGGCCTGCGCCCCAAGGACTTCGACGTGGCCACCAACGCCACGCCCGAGCAGGTCAAGGGGCTGTTCCGCCGCGCGTTCATCATTGGCAAGCGCTTCCGCATCGTGCACGTGGTGCACGGCCGGGGCCGCGAGCACGAGGTGATCGAGGTTTCCACCTTCCGCGCCTACCTCGACAACGCGGCCGCCGAGGCCGTGAGCGGCAACGAGAAGACGAGCAGGGCCGCATTGGCTGGCATGCAGCATGCAGTGGACGCCAGCGGCCGCGTGCTGCGTGACAACGTCTGGGGCCCGCAGGACGAGGACGCCACGCGCCGCGACTTCACCGTCAACGCCATGTACTACGACCCGGTCAGCCAGATCGTGGTG
>Ga0222424_100275_pt1 | contig 40389 bp, 39 predicted proteins | sample 2B2ome_FD_182468 | JGI IMG/M metagenome (GOLD analysis project Ga0222424, IMG submission 182468) | Enriched microbial communities from leaf-cutter ant dump, University of Wisconsin, Madison, United States - 2B200A (version 2) | ecosystem: Environmental > Terrestrial > Nest > Insects nest > Nest... | reverse complement strand
TCAGACCTACTCTTGCCCAACCGTTTGTTCCACCTAAATGCAGGATGGGATCCGCCAGCTCAGCTGAGCTATACCCGAAATCGTTTGCAGACTGAGGCACTCTGTTAAAAATACCAGAACCAGCTACAGTTTCAAAGATCATCTCCCGGTTTAATCCCCAACCCGGGTACCTTGAAATACGGTTTCTGTCATCCGCGTTGAAGAAGAATTCGCTGGCACTGATTTCAGGTTTGTCAAATTCAGCTTTATGATCCTGGCCGTTTTTGCGGTAAACCTGTGCCACTTTATCCAAACCAACTGTCAGATAGAAGGTTTTGGCGGCATTGGCAGCCCCGATAGGGAACACGTTTGCAGACCAGGGAGTAGCACCGGCTACTTTCGGACCGTAGAACGTAGAAGTATTTGTATCAAAGTAGTAATCACCTACATTACCAGTACCGGAGGTAGGAGGAACTGCTCCGGTCAGGAACTGTGTTCCGGGCAGACCCGTTGCACCAGTAGCGCCAGCAGGACCAGCAGTACCAGGAGCACCGGCAGGACCTTGAGGACCAGTAGCACCAACAGGGCCCTGAGGACCTTGAGGACCAGTAGCACCAACGGTTCCGCTACCACCACCTCCTAATACAGTACCTGAACCCCAGCCAGCATCAGTTTTTGGTCCATAAAGCGTTTTAGTCGTTTTGGCAAAATAGAAATCGCCATTCTGGCCTTCGCTTGTAGGAGCGTTATCACCAGTTAAAATTTTTGTTCCATCTTTACCAGTAGCACCGGTAGCTCCTTTGTCTCCGGTAGCACCTTTATCCCCACCTGGGCCTTCTGGGCCGGCAGGACCGGTGTCTCCTTTCTTACAGGAGTCAAGGCCTGTAAGCACAGAAGCTAGAACTAGGACGGATAAGAATGTACGTCTCATAAAAGTTTAATTTAATTTTATTTACTAGTTAATGATTAAATAATGCCTACTCTAAGAACTGCTTTTCGGCTTACGCAGGGTTGATTTTTTTATTATGCCACAAGAATACTATATTCTGTTTTTACTTTTACTAACGGAGGACATAAAGTGATTTTTGAAGGACGAAACAGAGTCAGAAAACAATACGTCCTTCATTTTTGCGGTTATTGGATACAATTTTATAGAGGCGGCTCATGCCAATTTTGCTAAGTGATTTGTTAATTTCATTCCCGTTGCTCAATTTTAACTTACACTCTTTATTAAACACATCACTGTCAAGGTAAACGATTTTTGAGATGTTAATAATGGTACTTTTATCGATCCGTACCAGCTCTTTTAAATGGATCCGCTGGTCGATAAATGTGATGTTCTCATTCACTGTTTTTTGAGTACCATCCTTAAAGGTGATCTCACAGATATTCCGGTTAGACTCTACAAAAAGGATATCACGCTGATTTACATACAACAGTGAGCGATTGGCTTTTAGGGTTATAAAATGATCTTCGATCACCTCTTTCTGCTCTTCGTGCAACAGACCAATCACGCGACTGATCGATTTCCGGAGATCATTGGAATTAATAGGCTTCATGATCAGCGAGGTCACCCCGATGTCGATGATGTTCTGAAGCTGGCTGAGTTGGTTGGGGGGATGCCGCTACAATGATCTTAACCCGCAGTATCTTTTGATTGATCAGGTTCTCGATAATTTCAAATTCCTTGTTCTTCAAAAGTTTAAGGTCAAAGATCAGAATGTCCGGACGGTGCATAAAAATTGCGCCGATGGCCTGTTCCATCGTGGAGCAATAATCCAGGAATTGCAATTGGTTATCGGTTACACTTTCGATTTTAAACTTCAGCAAATTCCAGGATACCTTGTCCTCCTCAACAATCTGAATTTTAAAACTCATAAATAATCACAGCTTGTTTTAAATGTTTGTTTTTCTTGGTTATATCCTGCTCAATGACAATTATCTCAACACTTTTACTCATAAGAGAAAAAATGTATTGGTAGGTGCAATATATATTAACTTTTAAAAAAATATTAACTTTTTTCAATAATTTTTTTTCAACAATTATTTTAAATTATTGATAATTAATTACTTAAAAGATAAATTAATAAAAAAATAATCCCTAAACAAGGCTATAGGCTGCAATGGAAGTATCAAAAAGCCGTCCTTGCAGGCATCAGTTCGCCCCTGCAATCTTTCGACAGCATACATTTATTCTGGTGTAAGATACAGGGTTCCGAAAGTCGGTACCATATGCAGATCCGGGAACTTTCAGGTCTATAAATTCGGAATATTGGATACTACAAATCAACTGTTGAACACCTGTATCAGAAAAAATATCTTTGAGCCATCAGACAGATGGAACAGCGTTGTGTGCTTCCTTTTTGCGTTCGCCGATCTGTTGCCGCCACATAGCATAATAGAGCCCTTTTTGTTCCAGTAAGTTTTCATGGTTGCCGGTTTCAACAATTTCTCCTTTTTCCAGCACATAGATCCTGTCTGCATGCAGGATCGTACTCAAACGGTGTGCGATCAACACTGTGATCTGATTCCTTTTTGAAGACACCAGCTTAATCGTTTTGGTGATCTCTTCTTCTGTGATCGAATCCAGCGCCGAGGTAGCCTCATCAAAGATCAGGAGATGCGGATGCCGAAGCAATGCACGGGCGATAGCGATACGTTGCTTTTCACCGCCGCTTAATTTTAACCCGCCTTCCCCAATTACCGTGTCCAGCCCATTCTCCGCACGCAGCAGCAAACCCGTGCAGCTCGCCTTTTCCAACGCATCATTCAGATCATCATCTGTAGCCTGTGGGTTTACAAACAACAGGTTCTCCCGTATCGTTCCGGCAAAAAGCTGGGTATCCTGTGTTACAAAACCGATCTGCACACGCAGCTGGTCAAAATCGATCTGGTCTCCATCTACCTGGTCGTAGTAAATCTTCCCGTTGGCCGGCCGGTAGAGCCCTACCAGCAATTTTACCAGCGTACTTTTGCCCGAACCGCTGGGCCCCACAAAAGCGATCGTTTCCCCTTTTTGTACGGTAAAGGAAATATCATTTAGTGCCTTGAAATTTGCCGTCTGATGCTGGAAGACCACGTTCCTGAATTCCAGGATCTCGATCATCCCGATCTGCAGAGGCCGGGCGGGCCGGGGTTCTGCTTTCCGCTGCATGAGCTTATGGAAATTATTCAGCGAGGCTTCTGCTTCGCGGTAAGAGATGATGATATTGCCGATCTCCTGCATGGGACCAAAAATGAAAAAACCGTAAAAAGAAAGAGAAAGGTATTGCCCCGGGGAAATGGCGTCCTTATAGATCAGCCACAACAAGGTAAATGCAATAATCTGCTGCAAAAAATTCACCATGGTACCCTGGATAAAACTCAGTGCCCGGATGCTTTTTACTTTCTTAAGCTCTAATCCCAGGATTTTAAATGTATTGTTATTGAGCCGTTGTACTTCCTGCTCTGTAAGACCCAGACTCTTTACTATTTCAATATTCCGCAGGCTTTCGGTTGTGGTCCCGGCCAGTGCTGTCGTTTCTTTTACAATATTTTTCTGGATCAGCTTAATGCGGCGGCTCAGCAAACTGGTAACAAACGCAATAGCAAAAATACCTACAGCATATACCGGCATAATGGACCAATGCAACTGAAATGCGTATACAGAAACAAAAACGATGCTTACGATAATAACAAAAAAAACATTAATAAAACTGGTAATGAATTTTTCAGTATCGGTCCGCACCTTGGTAAGGATCGAAAGTGTTTCACCACTCCGCTGGTCTTCAAAATCCTGATACGGCAGTCGCATCGAATGCTTAAGCCCATCCGTAAAAATAGTTGCCCCAAACTTCTGGATAACCACATTTACAAAATAATCCTGGAAGGCCTTGGCAATACGGCTTACCATGGCTGTACCTATAAGCAGCATTAAAAAGAACAGGAGGCCATGATAACCGCTGCCACCAAACAGGTATTGATGCTCTGAACGTGGCGTTGTTTTAGCATGATCGAAGTGATGTGGGTGCGTGGCAAAAAGATCCAGCAGTTTTCCGCTGATGAGGGGGGCAAAAAGTGAAAAGATCTGGTTCACAGCAGCCAGGAACAAAGCAAGGGCCACCAGCCAGCGATAGGGTTTGATATAACGGAGAAGAATACGCATACGGTTACGATATATTTTTTCTAAAACGGACCTCAAAGTAAAAATTTCCTGTGTACCGGGAAATTTTATTTATCCAAACAATTAAAATCAACTATAGTTTTGCGATAAAAGATTTTCGGTTGTCTGCAGGACGCTTCTGCATTTGGGCACTTCAACCAGGTTATTGCACTTTTGTGAACGACTGCAGGCAAATAAAACCTGCTGAAAATGACCGTTTCGTGAAAAATCGCCCGAAGGCCGCACAGAATACCCTACGATCGCCTATTTTTATAAAAAACATCGGAATTAACTATTAAACTGCATTTACTAATGAGCAAAGCGATTGATTATACCCCATTGGAAAAACTATCCGTTAACAAACCCGTTAACAGGATTCATTATATAAAACAAGCATGTAACGGCAGAAATGTGCTTGACCTTGGTTGTTATGATGAAACCGCGCTGATGAAGAGTAATTCGGGTTTTTATCTTTTTGATGAAATTTCAGCAGTTTCGAAACTTCATATCGGCGTTGATAATTCTGCCCAAATGCCCGAAGAGGGAATTGTATACACCGAAAGCATCCGGATGCTAAAGGGCGACATTTATCATCTTGAGCAACTGGATTTCAACCACCGGGAAATTGACATCATCATAGCGGGCGAGTTAATTGAGCATCTCCCCGATACATTAATGTTTTTGAAAAAAATGAAACAGCTATTTTCCGGAAAAAGACTGCTGTGTACCACTCCCAATGCGACATCGTCTTTTAATATTTTTCTTTCCCTTTTTAAAAGGGAGTCAGCACATAAAGATCACCTGCAGGTTTATTCTTATAAAACCCTGAATACGTTGTGCAGGAATGCAGGGTTTGAACAGTGGACGATTATTCCGTATCATGTACGATTTACCGAAATGATCCTGAATGCCCGCGGTTTTAAAAAACGTTTTGTACAGTTTTCTGAAAAAATGGTAAATACCATGGAATATCTTTTCCCATTAACCGGAGGCGGTTACATTATGGATATAGTGCTTTAAACCCGTAGCTATAACAGTAAGGCTCGCAGCTCAAACATGTTTTGTTTCTGTGCTCAAAGAATCCTTTATTTGCACCTTTCAAGTTAATGAATCCAGTTCATGCCAGACAACGCTCATACATTTGTAATACCGGCTTATAAAGACGTTCCGTACCTGGCGGACTGCATAAAAAGCCTGCTGCATCAGACTGTGCGTACCAACATCCTTATTGCTACTTCTACCCCATCGGATTATATTGAAAATATTGCCGCCACGCATAATATTCCGTATTATGTTTCGCCACAGACCGGGTCCATTGCGGCAGACTGGAATTTTGCAGTGAGCCGGGCCACCACCCGGTATGTGACCATTGCCCATCAGGATGACATTTACGATAAAGATTTTACCAAAGAAGTACTGATGAAACTGGAACGGTCTCAACATAAAAAACCGTCGATGGTATTTACAGATTATATAGACCTTGTAAACGGCGAAAAACGCAAAAGCTCGCTGAACGCTTTTGTAAAAAACGTACTGCTCCTGCCGTTTCACTTCAAAAGTACGATTCAAAACAATGGGATCAAAAAGGCAGTGTTAGCCCTTGGCACCCCCATTTGCTGCCCTTCGGTAACGCTGGATCTTCATAATATCCGGGAAATGAAATTTTCCACGGAATATACCTGTGTACTGGACTGGGTAGCCTGGCTGAACCTTGCAAAACAGGATGGCGCTTTTATTTTTATTAATAAAAAGCTTGTACAACACCGGATCCATAAAAGCTCTGAAACCACTAACCAGATCAGGATGGGGAAGCGTCAGCAGGAAGAACAGGCCGTACTGCAATCCATATGGGGCAAGCGGCTGGGACAATTAATTTCCAAACTTTATGCAAAAGGGCTGAATGATAACAACGTTTAGATCTATCGTTTTTGTTCAATTGCCCATTTTAAATTAGCAGGAGCATTTGAATGAGCCGGATTCAGCTCCAACGCTTTTTGGCAGGCCTCACGGGCTTTATCCCATTGTTTTAACATATTGTAGGCGGCGCAGATATTGTTGTAGGCATCCGCATTTTGGGGGTCAATAGCAAGTGCCAGTTTACAGGTACTGATACATTCGTTATACTTACCCGCGTTATACTGCTCCAGGCTGGTATTGATATAGTTCATTACCTCTGCTGCATCCATGATCGCCTTTGGCGGCGTTGCTGATGCTTTACGCTCTCCGGCAGCCTGTAAATACTGCAATGTTTTAGCATCACCCGGGTTTAGCAATAACGCTGCCGTGGCTGTTTGCTTTAGCGGCTCCCACATACCTAATCCCTGATAAGCCCCCATTAATACTTCATAAGCCATAAAGGACCTGTTATTGAGTGCCACGGCCTTTTCGGCCAGGTCCTTGGCTTCCTGAAAGCGGCCCTGCTCCAGGAAATACCGGGCAAAATAGCTGTAGCCCTGATCATTGCCCGGCGCCAATAGTAAAGCGATAGAAAAATTCTCAACGGCCTTACTGTGCTCTTTCAGCCTCCCATAGGCAATTCCCAGGTTGATGTATAATGTGGTATAACCCGAGTTCAATTCTTTAGCCCTATTAAACAAGACAATAGCCTGTTTATAATCTCCTTTTGCCATCTGCACCAACCCATAATTCATCCACCCTCTGCCATTCTGCGGGCTTTTCCTTGTAACGTCTTTCCACAGCGTTTCCTCATTGTCCCAAACCTGGTTGCGCTTATATACGCCAAATGCATTAACAGCAATCACCAGGAATATTCCTGTCACCAGGTATTTATAGTTTTTGTCCTTAAGGAAAAACGTCTCCTTTTTTATAATAAGCAGCCCTAAAGCAGTTACTACACTCAGGGTAAGCCCCACAAAAGCAAAATACATCCGGTGATCATTCATCACCTCAGCAAAGGGCACCAGCGAAGTAGGCAACAGGGAAACTGCAAACCAGATCAGACCAAAGGCAATGGGCCGGGTTTCTGTACGCCGTGAGGTCTTAAAAACAGTAACGATCAGGGCGATGACAAATAGAATTCCGATAAGGATACGGAAATCGAACAGATTGGTGATCACAGGCAGATCTGTGTCCGCGCTCAGATCAAAAGGAAGAAAGAACGAACGGAAATAATGGAACCAAACATATGTTTGTGTAAGCAGGTAGTAGCCAAGGGGATTTGACATCCCGTAGGCCGCACCGGTCTGCGACATATGAGAAAGTGTATACAGCTGTGTGCCGGCTACCACAATAACTAACGGCAGCAACGCACGAATACTTCCCCATACCTGTTTGATATTGGCACGCTTAAAAACATCGGGCAACGAAAGTCCTTTTTCGAAAAAAAGTATATAAAAGAATAATAGTACCGGCAGCACTGGAACTGTTTCCTTAGCAAAAACGCCAAGCACCGCAGGCAGGATATACAAACCATACTTTCTCCTTTGCGGATAAGCCACATACATCAGAAACGAGGCCACTATGAGAAAGGTTGACTGTACATCCGATCTGGAAATGATATAATTGATTGTTTCAGCAACAGCCGTATGCAGACCAAACCAGCCGGCTCCCGCCAGGGCGATAAAGTCAACCCACTTGTGCGGACAGGCTTTGCGTATCAGTTGCCGGTACATAAAAAACAACAACACACATAAACCGGTGTGCCAGAGGAATGTGGAAAGCTGAAACACAAATGGGTGCAAGCCTCCCGCCAGCCAGTAATCGATAGCCAGTGTAGTAGTAACCAACGGTCGCAGTCCCCTGTGATTGATGCTGGAACTAAACATATCTGCATTCGAAAAAAATTCGGGAATATTACTCAACTTCCGAATGGCCAAATTACTCTCAATAGTATGACTGTCATCGAAATGAAACCCATTATCAAAATGATTGGCATATGCAAGAACTAACAGGAGCAGCAATATGAAAGCAGCGATGATCAGTTTTTTATTCTTCTTCATTTTCAGCACTTGTGAATTGAGGTTGGATGTTATTTTTCTCTTCTTTTTTCTGAGCGTCTGTTTTCATCAATGCGATTTCCTGCGTAAGCCGTGTTATGTGGCGCTGCAATTTTGAGTTGGCAACAGAAAGGTGTAACAGATAGATGAGAATGATAAAGATAATAGTTGCAAATCCCAGATTCACCGGTTCATACACACCCAGCAGGTGGGCCACCAAATCAAGCCCTTTTGCCCAGATGGAAAAGATCAGCAGTAACCCGCCGCAAATCCACCAAACCAATGCATACTCCTCTCTTAACTTTCCTCTGATGATCAACCGGGAAGTATACACCAGGAACAAACAATTAAGTAAAATGGCTATAATCTGAATTCTGCTCATAAGAAGGTACTTTTAAAGTTTTCTAATATAGGAAAAGAACATACTTAATGTTACTTTTATAAAATAATAGAGGGACGCAAAACTATTAATCGATGATTTCCCCCCCAAGCGCGGACTCATGATCACCGGTATCTCTTTAATGGAAAGGCCCGCTCTTGAGAAAAAGACAAGGGACTCCGGTTCCGGGTAATCATCCGGGTAATGCCGGGCGGCTAATGCAATTGCCTTTTTCCCCAGCAACCGGAAGCCGGAGGTACTGTCATAGATGTTTTTGCCGGTCAGGATACGGTTAAGCCCATAAAAATACCGGATGCCAACTCTTCGTAAAAAGGAGGTTTGGAATCCTTCCTTTGTCAGAAACCTGGAACCAATCACCACATCTGCGTTGTACCGGTTCATTGCTTCAAGGTGTTTTCTTATTTCTCCTGGCGGATGCTGCCCATCCCCGTCCATCTGTATAGCCAGGTCAAAATTATTGGCTAACGCATACCGGATACCCGTTTGTACGGCACCGCCAATACCAAGATTATTGACCAGATCCAGCACCTGAATGTTATGCCGTTCTGCCACAGCCCTTGTTCTATCTGAAGAGCAGTCATTTACTATGACCGGTACATAGTCATAGCCCTGGGGTATTTCTGTATTTTTCAACTTTTCCAAAAGCAGCGGCAGTGTTGTTTCTTCATTAAAGCAGGGTATTATAATCAGCAGTCTGGAAATCATAGCCGCAAAACTAATTTAAATAACATAATTTCCTGTTTATAATATGTAAATAGCCTGCAGAAATGATATTTCGGCTTCCGGAAACAGACTGCTCACCGGCAGATAACGCGGCATAAACCGTATGGTAAATTCACTTTTAGAAGATCATGGATGCTTTTTACCCCGCCCAGCCCGCCCGGTCCAGGCTGCGGTACTGAATGGCTTCGGCAATAAATTCCGGCCGGATGTCGGCAACGCCTTCAATATCGGCAATGGTGCGCGCCATCTTTATAATGCGGTCATAAGCCCTTGCAGAAAGGTTGAGCTTCTCCATCGCCTTTTTTAACAATGCCTGCCCCACAGGATCGATGATACAGATTTCCTTTAGCTGTTTACTGCCCATCTGAGCATTACAATAAATACCGGTCTGATCTTTAAAGCGTACCGACTGGGTTTCGCGGGCGCGGATCACGCTTTCCCGTATGACTTCAGAGCCTTTTTCGCGCTGGATGGCGGAAAGCTCATTGAAGTGGACCGGTGTAACTTCCACATGCAGATCGATGCGGTCCAGCAAAGGACCGGAGATCTTGTTCAGGTATTTTTGCACAGCGCCGGGCGGACAGGTACATTCCCGCTCCGGGTGGTTATGAAACCCACAGGGACAGGGATTCATAGACGCCACCAACATAAAACTCGCCGGAAAATCCACCGCCATTTTTGCCCGGGAAATGGTCACCCTGCGTTCTTCCATGGGCTGCCGCATCACCTCCAGAACAGTACGCTTAAACTCCGGTAATTCATCGAGGAACAAAACGCCGTTATGAGCCAGTGAAATTTCTCCGGGTTGTGGCGTTCCTCCTCCGCCCACCAGGGCCACATCAGAGATCGTATGATGGGGCGACCGGAAGGGCCGTTTGGAGATCAGGGTGGCATTCTCCGGCAATTTTCCGGCCACGGAATGAATCTTCGTGGTTTCCAGCGCCTCCTGTAAGGTCAGCGGTGGAAGGATCGTAGGCAATCGCCGGGCAAGCATGGTTTTTCCGGCACCGGGCGGACCAATCAGCAAAACATTATGCCCTCCTGCAGCGGCTATTTCCAGTGCCCGCTTGATATTCTCCTGGCCTTTCACATCTGAAAAATCGATATCAAAATCGTACTGTGCCAAAAAAAACTCATCGCGGGTATTGACCACTACCGGTGTCAGTCCCTTCTCTCCTTTCTCAAAGAAATCAACTACTTCCTGTATATGATCCACCCCATACACATCCAGGTTATTGACCATACCGGCTTCACGGGCATTTACTTTGGGCACGATCAGTCCCTTAAACCCCTGTTTGCGCGCCTGGATAGCAATAGGCAACGCTCCCTTAATGGCACGCAGTGCTCCGTCCAGGCTCAGTTCTCCCATGATCACATAACCCTCCAGCACAGCTGCATTCTTTAATTGTTCTGTTGCTGCCAGCAATCCGATCGCAATAGGAAGATCAAAAGCCGCTCCGCTTTTCTTTATATCCGCAGGTGCCAGGTTGACCACCACTTTAGTACGGGGCATTTCAAATCCATTCGTTTTAAGGGTGCTTTCCACCCGCTGCCAGCTTTCCTTAACGGCACTATCCGGCAAGCCAACAATCATAGGGTCTTTTCCAGAGGGCATCCAGTTTACTTCTATAATGATGGGGATGGCTTCTACTCCATAAACAGCGCTACCATTGATTTTCACCAACATGAAATGAAGTTAGTGCATTTTATTCAAATCGCCCGGCAAACTGCAATGCGTTCCCTTGCGGTTTTTGGGCGATCGGCGACCGGGGACGACCATTATCCGATGTTGATCAAAATTACCTACTTCCAGATCTGTTCCAACGATCCGGAACTCTATGCCCGGGTAAGACAGTAAAAGCTGATCACTAATGGAGTTGCAGCCTCCCGCGTCTAATACACCTCCCGGTTGGTCTTATATTTGCGCAGCCGCTTTTCGGCCCGCTGTAATTTTCCATAGATATCATTCTGCTCCTTGGGACTCAGATAGTCATCAGCCTTTGCCCGCTCCATCACCTTCCGGATCACCTCCTGTTCTTCCAGTAATTTGTAATACTCTTTGGGTGTAACCTGCTTCTTTTTGAATGCCGATTGAATCGCAGCTTTCTGCCGCTGCTGCATCTTCTGAAGATCCTGTGCGTTTACCCGGGTGGCTGCGCCGGCCAGGAGCAACATCACCAATAACAAAAATCTTTTCATTTCTATTGATTTATAGCGCCGTTTTCGGCGGTGAACGAGCTGCTTATAACGGATCATTTAATAACAACCAGACCATTTTGCGTAATGGTCATTCCTCTTAAATTCATCCGGTTCTGCTTTAGAAACCGGTTATGCACGGCATCCGAATCCTGTTGCTGCTGCATTTTATTGCCTGCCTTACGCGAACCCTCATAAGGTTCATTTGCAAAAATAAGATCATACAGCAGGTACTCCGCCGCCTCTTGTTTTTTCCGGCTCGTCCACCCTTCTACGCTCAGGGTGGCCGCAACCTGGTTGCGGACCGCGCGGATCTGTGCGGCAGACGGATCCGCACTGAGTTTGTTGGCAATCCGCCACATCCCGAGCATGTAGGCCGTAAATGCATCCGCATAATTATGCTGCACATCCAGGTCCCGGCTTTTTAAATAGCGCACGTAAGAAGAATAAGGATCATCCCGCTTCAACACAGCTTCCAGGTTATTGCCTGAAACGGGATTTTTCTTTTTAAGATCATCAACGATCGCACGTCTTACAGAAACAGAAACACCTGCAACCGGCTCAAATAAGAATACATGCAGAGGACGCATTATTGCAGGTGCTGTTGTTGAGTTTTTGTTGCCGCCTTTGCCCAGCCGGATCTTTTCCTGTTCATACTCGCTCCGTATCCGTTCCCGCTGAAAATCATGTACAGCAATATTGGAGATTGTAGCCGTAAGCATATCCTGGCAACAGGCATAGCCCGAAAACAGGCTTAAGAAACACGTTATAAAAAAAGCTTTTTTCATTACGTTGATTTTGAACATCCTTTTGCGAATGTCTTTTACAAACCATTCTGCAGATGTTGCAACTGCTTTTGCATCAGGGCCGCTCCAGTGCTTTAAAGTAGTCTGCCTGCAGAGATGAGCCCTTCGCAATGCCAAACCCGCTCTGATCCAGTGACCGGTCATTTACTGCTTCCATTTTATAAACCTCCGTATCATTGATGAAGAAATGGAATATTTCCTGTCTCAGTTCTACGCGCAGCTTATTAAACTGGTCTTTGCGGATCTTACTGTGCAGGGCCCAGTCCTTATACATAACAAATTCTCCATCAGCCTCCGGATATCCGTAAATGGCGAATTCCCCGCTGGAGCTGATCACGAAAAAGAACTGCGTATTGTCCTGCTGGTTCTCATTCCACATCAGTCCTCCCGTTCCATAATCGTTGCCGTTTACCGGAAACACCTTTATACTGGCTTCTATCGCCGTAGTGTGGGTAATACCCGAAAACAAAGCGCGGGTCCAGTAAAAATGGATCCCCTGGCTGCTGTTATTGGTCATTTGGTAGTAACCGTTCCGGATGCTGGTTGGGTAGCTGCCGGAAGTAACAACCGGCCAGTTCCCGTCGTCACTACTGAAATCGGTCTCATACAACAAGGTATCCTTTTTGGATACATCACTCTTTTTACAGGAAGACAGCAATACAAAAACGGTTAGAACGGCCAGTAGCATTTTTTGATAATTCTTCATAAATTTTCCTTTAGCTTTAGGTGTCAAAGACCCTGCTAAAGTGATTCAAATGCCGGTAACAAACAATCAGCAGAAACCTTCATTTTTTATATCCATGAAAACCGGTAGATGAAATACGGGTATCCGGGTATTGACGTTCTCAGCGGGAAAGTCGATTTTTGCAACTTCAATGAAGGCAGTATTATTGTCCGGAGTACGTATACAGCGGCAAACGATTTTTGAAGAATGACAGCGATCATCTCCTATATAAAAAAAAGCAGTTTACTGGCTGCTGTTCTGTGGCATACAGCAAATCTCTGCGCACAATACAGCCCGGTTGCCGACAGTTTACTGCGGTTGGCAAACCTGCAAAAAACGGATACAGCAAAAGCACCTGTCTTTTATCTCCTGGGCGATGAGTTATCAGCAACCGATACCACCCATGCCATTCGTTTTATACAACAGGGATTACAGCTTGCCGGAGATCATTCCTATTACCAGGGATTAGGGTATTTTTATCTGGGCAGGCTGTACATGGATTATGATATCATCAAAAGCGAAGCCTCTTTTGACAAAGCCCTCTCCTTGCTGAGCCGCTATACCACTCCGGCTTCTTACCGTTATCAAAGCCGCTCCTGGGCAAATAAAGGTGTTATTGCACAGTATAAGAACGACAATAAAACCTTTATCCGTATTATACTCAATAAGTCGATCCCCCTTGCAGTTAAAGCGGGCGACAGCCTGGCTGTTGCACAGGGTTATACCAATCTTTCGCTACCGTTCTTAAACTTCGGCAATTTTGAAAAAGCCATTCTTTATGCCGGCAGATCGATCGCCATCTTTCAACGCAACGGGCCGAGAGACCTGCGGCAGACCGATAACTTTATTAATCTGGCAAAGATCTATTTGCAAAAGGAAGATAACGTTCAGGCAAGAGTGCACCTCGACAGTGCATACACTATCATCCAAACAAAACCAGGATCCCTGTATGACCCTTACTATTATACCACCGAAGCACAATACTATATCAACACCCGTCAGCCGGAGCTGGCCGTACAAAGCATTGATAAAGGGCTGGCCGTTGCTGAAAATATAAAGAGCCGCAACGATCTCCGTACACTGCTTTATCAAAAAGCACGGTTGTTTCAAAGCACCAGTAACACCCGGTCTGCAAGGGACATCCTGCTGCAGATGTATGAGAAGGGATACGTAACAACAGACCTGGACCGAAAGCAGATCTATCATGACCTGGCAACAACTGAAGCCGACCTGCAGCATATGAGCGCCGCTTTTAACTGGCTTAAAAAATACGCAGCGCTCTCCGATAGTTTGAACGAAACACAAACCAGGATCCAGATCGCCGGTCTTGAGGCAAAATTCAATTATGTACAAAAGGAAAATGAGCTTTTAGCAGCCGGCAATAAAATCAGGACACAGCAGTTCATTATATGGGGAAGTATCGCGGGGCTATTAGTGGCATCCGTTCTTTTTATCTACTTCAGCCGGATCCGCAAATCCCGGACAGAACAGGAGGTCCGGTCGCTGAAGCAGCAACAGGAGATTGCCGTAACCCAGGCATTATTACAGGGCGAGGAAAAAGAACGGGCCCGCATGGCCCGCGACCTTCACGATGGTTTGGGCGGCATGCTTGCGGGTGTAAAAATAAATCTGACCAATGCGCTGCAGGATGATCCCTCCAGCGAAATAAGCCGGGTCATTCTGCAGCTCGATGATTCGGTAACAGAATTACGACGCATTGCCCGTAATATGATGCCGGAAGCACTCTTGCGGTCCGGACTACGTACCGCCCTGTCTGATCTTTGCCAGTCCATATCCAATGAGCAGCTGAGGGTCGATTTCAGTTTTATGAATATCAGCGATACCCTGCCACGCCAGGAGCAGATCATCATTTACCGGATCATACAGGAGCTGCTGGCCAATATTGTTAAGCACGCCGGCGCATCGGAAGCCTTTGTTCAATGCAGCCAGGACGAAGCCGTTTTTTATATAACGGTAGAAGACAACGGCAACGGCATCAACCCGGCAGGCCATGGAAACCGCCGTGGAATCGGGCTTGATAATATCCGGAGCCGGGTAGACTTTCTTAAGGGCCGCATGGATCTTCATTCTGAGCCGGGTAAAGGCACCATTATAAACATAGAACTAAAGATCAATGGCAACCAATAAATTATTTATAGTCGTTGTGGAAGACCACTCCATCATTGCAGAAGGATTAAGCAGCATCCTGCAAAGCAGCGAAGAGCTGGAACTAACCGGCATCTTCCAAACTGCGGAGACAGCGCTGCATTTTTTAGAGACACATCCGGTAGATGTGCTTTTGCTGGACATCAGCCTGCCCGAAATGTCGGGGCTCGAAATGTGCCGCGTCGTAAAGCAACAATACAAAAACACAAAGATCATTGCGCTTACAAACCACACAGAAAAAAGCGTGATCCAGGAGATGCTGGAAAACGGAGCAGACGGATACCTGTTGAAAAACACTTCCAAACAGGACCTGATTGCCGCCATCTTCCAGGTAATGAAAAACCAATTCATCATGCAATCCGAATTGCAGAAGCTCCTGTTCAGCCCTGCCCCTGCCGGCAAAGCACAGCCGCGCCTCACCACGCGTGAAAAGGAAATACTCCAGCTGGTAAGCCAGGGAACCACTACCAGCGCCATTGCCCGGCAACTATTCATCAGCCCGCAAACGGTTGAAACGCATCGCAGAAACCTGATGCAGAAATTTGAGGTGAACAATTCCGCCGCTTTGATAAAAAAAGCTACGGAAAAAGGGCTCCTCTAATCCCTGTCAAAAAGGACTACAGGCGGAAGGCTTGCCGTACATACTATGCCCGGGCTTCCCGGATTATTTGCCTGCTGTTTCTTTTTTCAGTTTCAGCAGTTCCGCTTTCAGCTGTTCAATCTCTTCCTGCTGCTGTTTAATCGAAGCAACCAATACCGGTATCAGCCCGGATTCATCGATTGTTTGAATTTTTGCATCCCGGTAGGCATTTTTACCAAACATATAGGACACTTTTCTTTCTTTAACAAGGCTGGGAAAAACCCTTTTCATATTATCGTCCATAAAACCGTACCGCGCTCCTTCGTCCAGCTTCAGGTACTTATAATCCTTTGCCCTGTATTCGAACTGTTTGGGCTCCAGCTGTACAATTTTCTGTAATGGATTTTCAATTTCGGCAATGCCGGTTTTAAGGTCTTTATCGGTTAAGGTTTGCGCACCGGCAACAGATGCAATACTCAAAAAAACAAAGGCGCCCAGTGTACGCACAACAATTTTGCGATTCATCATGATCATCAATTAAGTAAAGGAATAAAAAATAAGATCCCGGATACTATAACCCGGTAAACATAAAGAGGGATCAGGCTGCTGCCCGTGGAGGTGGTGTGGGAATAGAACCGGGGTGCGGATGAACATAGGATTGCCGGAAGGCACAAAATGCTTTTTCAAAACGGTCTCCCCGGAGCAGTTCTTCGTAGCCGCTGTTATTAATGAATTCTTTTTCGGGCAGTAACTCCTTAATTTCCGAAGCCTTTTTTTCCATGCCCGCATCAGCTGCCAGGGCAATATCCTCCTTATTTACAGACTTTTCATACATCAGAACGATGTCGGAAGAAAAAGCTGCAAAAACAATCACCAGCATTAAGAAGCCGGCAGCAATATTTCGGATCAGACCAGCCATGAATGCTGCAAAGATAGCAGAACCGCCCAAGGCATACAAATGGTTGTACAGGAATTAACATATAAATGTAAACCCGGCACCGGGCATCAGCCCGGGCAGCCATATGGGGAAATAACAAACGCCGCCATGCAGGGCAGCCCGGCCTTTTATGTGCATTGTTTTAAAATGTATACCGCTCCTTGGCCCCGGTATGGGCACCCGAAGTAAAAATATCCTAATTTGCGGGCATGGAACTAAAGATACGCAAAGCTGTAGCAGCCGACTGTCAGCGGATACTGGAACTGGTAAAGGAACTGGCGGACTATGAAAAAGCCCCCCTTGAAGTTACCGTAACGCTGGAGCATTTTACAGAAAGCGGATTTGGCCCCAATCCCGTTTGGTGGGCATTCGTAGCTGAAACCGAAACCGGGATCGTAGCTTTTGCGCTTTATTATATCCGCTTTTCAACGTGGAAGGGACAAGCCATGTACCTGGAAGATATTCTCGTAACAGAACGTATGCGCGGCCATAAGATCGGCGCCCGCCTGTTTGACCGGCTATTTGAAGAAGCAAAAGAAAAAGGGCTCAAACGGATCTGCTGGCAGGTTCTCGACTGGAACGAGCCCGCCATCAATTTCTACAAGAAGTACAATGCATCATTTGACGGGGAATGGATCAATTGCGCCGTATCTGTTTAAGCCGTTTTCCAGGGCGTTTCTTTTTATTGTAAGAAAAAGCCCCGCAGTACACGGGGCCTGGAAATAACCAGCAGTAATGGTATTTATCAGAAAGCATATACGGCAGCCAATAAAAAGGTACCGGTACTTTTTGTTCCGTCACCGGAATTTTTCATAAAAATGGGGTCCTTCGCGCTATCGATCCTGAACTCAGGTATGATCGTTAACCCGCTGGCCGGTTTAATATTCAATGACAGTGTACCCTGTATAACGGAAGTGCCCAGTAACGCGCTGCCATCCGGATTGGTGATCACACCCTTCTTGTCATCAAAGTATTCTCCGCGCAGTGTTATACCAAATTTTTCAGTAGGATCAACATTCACATATAATGCAGATCCCCACCAGCTTTGGGAAGAGAGATCTTCCGGCTTTACCATTTTCACGGTGCCATCATAGCCCAACGAGAACAGGTCGCTGATCTTTGCTGTAGCTGTTAGCCCCAGTTGGTTCGATGCAATGCCGGCCGTATCCTTCCCTCCTACATAGTTCAGGTAAACATTCAGCTTTTCAGATGTTTTGCTGAACTGCCCGATGATGAATTTTTTATTCCACGGAGCAGAAAGATAGTCTGTGGGATTGGTAACCCCTGCCATAATACCAAATCCTTTGCCCAATGAGAAGTCCGCCTTCAGACCGGTATGCGAGAAGGGGCCATAAGAAAACATATAGCTCATGCTATAATTCCGGTTCAGCTGGGGGTCCAGCAGTTCATAGCCCACATGCGTACCCCATTTCCCTGCAGATAACTTAACGGCATCTGTGGGAGAATAGGTAATATATGCCTGTTTGATAGCCTGTGTAACGCCGGTTTCATTATAGGAAAACTCCCTTGCTCTTGTACCAAATCCCAGGTCAACCACAACTCCGGCCCGGCCCTTGGTGTAACTTGCTTTCAGCGATGCCATACCCAGTTCAAAAGAATTATGCGAATTGGTAAAACTGGTAAAATTGTTTGCCTGCTGAACAGACTTCGCATGATTAAAGTTAAAACGGTAATATGCATCAACAGAGCCATTTACCTGCAGATCGCCTTTTTCTTCCACTTCATCAGTAGTTACGTCCTGGGCAAATAAAGCACCGGAAATAAGAATCGTCTTTGTAAGCAACAGAATTTTCCTCATTCAATAAAATTTTAATTTGTTTAAAACGGGTTTGTGGTCTTTTTCATAAGCAGGCGTTTTGATGGTCTTCCAGGTTCTTTTAGCGGCAAAATGCAAATTGAGGCTTTGAAAGTTATAATATACAAATATATTATTATGTGATATTTTTTTACTTAAAACTATAAAATATAAATTAAATTAAAATATTTAATAACTTTTTATGAGGTAAAAATAAATATTGATGACGTATTTTCAATATATTTATTATATATTTTAAATTATAATATATAAACAACTGTTCTAAATTTTCCTCCAGGGGGTATATTTTTCATGCAGGCTGTTTGTGAACTTATCTGCAACTGTTATCTTTGCCGCCTCAAAAAAATTTACATGGCAAATACAGCAGACATCAGCCGCGGCATGATCTTAAAGCTCGATGGCAACCTTTATTCAGTAGTGGAATTTGGCGAAAACAAAACTGCACGGGCTGCAGCCAAGGTTTGGGCCAAATTAAAAGGTGTGGATAACAGCCGCACCATTGAAAAAACGTGGAACTCCGGTGATACGATCTACCCTGTTCGCGTTGAAAAAAGGGCCTATCAATATCTGTATCAGGATGAAACCGGCTATAATTTCATGGATAACACAACTTTTGAACAAATGAGTGTTGCAGAAAGCCTGATCGATGCTCCGCAATTCCTGAAAGAAGGCCAGGAGGTGGGCATTGCCATTAATACGGAAACCGAGCTTCCGGTTAGTGTAGAGCTTCCTGATAAGATTGTGATGCTGGTTACCTATACCGAACCCGGATTAAAAGGCGATACGGCTACCCGTACACTGAAACCGGCTACCGTTGAAACCGGAGCTACCGTGAATGTACCTTTGTTTGTGAATGAAGGAGAACTCATCCGCGTTAATACAAAAACCGGTGAGTACGTTGAACGTGTAAAGGAATAAATCAAAATAATCCTGAAGAATGGCTTAAATCACCCGATTTTAAGCCATTTTTCGTATAAATTGTAGCGTTTTCTTAAAATATCAAAAGAAATGCTACTGAATTGTTTACCTTAGCTCTCCGCTCTTTTTATTCGTTTTTTATTAATAAAAAAGTAACGGAATCGGACCCCAAACTATTTTAAATCTTGAAGAATATGGACTTTAAGCAAATCCAGGAGTTAATCAAAATGATTAACAAATCCAATATTGGTGAATTAAGTATTGAACAAAAAGATTTCAAAATCTGCATCCGCCAGAAAGAAGAACAGGTAACCCAGGTTGTTACAGCCGCACCTGTACAACTGCAACAAACCCAGGCACCGGTTGCACTGCCCACACAGGCTGCTCCTGCCACCCCGGTTACAGCGCCAAAAGCAGAAATACCTTCCAACACGATTACAATCAAAAGCCCGATGATCGGTACTTTTTACCGTAAACCCGCGCCTGATAAGCCTAATTTTACGGAAGAGGGTGATGTGATAACTCCCGGAAAGGTCATCTGTGTGATCGAGGCCATGAAACTTTTCAATGAAATCGAAAGTGAAGTAAGCGGAAAAGTGATCAAAGTATTGGTAGACGATGCTTCTCCGGTTGAATTTGATCAGCCCCTTTTCCTGGTAGAGCCTTAATTTAATTTGATAAATAACCAATTTGAAGATTTGAGAATAGGTACCTGTTTTCAAAATACTTTTAATTGGTTTTTTATTTTCAAATCGGCCTATTATCAAATTATCAAATTAGAAGCATGTTTAAAAAAATATTAATTGCGAACAGGGGTGAAATTGCCCTGCGTGTGATCCGGACCTGCAGGGAAATGGGCATCCAGACCGTTGCAGTTTATTCTACTGCGGACAGTGAAAGCCTGCATGTAAAATTTGCAGATGAGGCCGTTTGTATCGGAAGGCCCGCCAGCGTAGACTCTTATTTAAATGTACCCAATATTATGGCGGCGGTGGAAATCACCAATGCCGATGCCGTGCACCCTGGTTACGGATTCCTCGCCGAAAATGCCAAATTTGCCAATATCTGCAACGAAAACGGGATCAAGTTTATTGGCCCCACTGCAGAAATGATCAACAAAATGGGCGACAAGGTTACGGCCAAGGAAACCATGATCAAAGCGGGAGTACCCGTGGTTCCGGGTGGCGAAGGTCTCCTGCAGAGCCTGGATCATGCCAAAGGCGTTGCAAAAGAGATCGGCTACCCGGTTATTTTAAAAGCAACAGCAGGTGGCGGCGGTAAAGGTATGCGTATTGTATGGGCCGAAGCAGAAATGGAGCGGGCTTATGATACCGCCAAGGCCGAAGCAGCTGCAGCCTTTAAAAACGACGGGATTTACATGGAAAAATTCGTAGAAGAGCCCCGTCATATAGAAATACAGGTAGCCGGTGACCAGTATGGCACAATATGTCATCTGAGCGAACGGGACTGTTCCATACAACGCCGGCACCAGAAACTGGTAGAAGAGTCGCCGTCTCCGTTTATGACGGATGAACTGCGCCACGCTATGGGTGAGGCTGCAAAAAAAGCAGCGGGTGCCATTGGCTATGAAAGTGTAGGCACCATCGAGTTCCTCGTGGATAAACACCGGAACTTTTATTTTATGGAGATGAATACCCGGATCCAGGTAGAGCATTGTGTAACAGAAGAAGTGATCAATTTTGACCTGATCAAAGAACAGATCAAGATTGCCATGGGCGAAAAGGTTTCCGGTGCAGATTATCTCCCGCAGATGCATGCCATCGAATGCCGGATCAATGCCGAAGACCCCTACAATGATTTCCGTCCTTCACCAGGGAAAATAACCAATCTTCATGTTCCCGGCGGTCACGGGGTACGGGTAGACAGCCATGTATACGCAGGCTATACCATTCCTCCTTACTACGACTCCATGATCGGAAAACTGATCACAGTAGCACGCACACGCGATGAGGCCATCAATACCATGTACCGTGCATTGAGCGAATATGTGATCGAAGGTATCAAAACAACCATTCCTTTCCATTTACAACTGATGCAAAATGAAGATTTCCGGAATGGGAATTTCAACACCAAGTTTATGGAAAGCTTTGTTATGAAGAAATAAGAAGATCATCAACCTCCAAAATACAAGCCCGGCATTGCCGGGTTTTTCATGTCCCCTTTCCGGTTCCGGAGGATGCATGACAAGATGAAAAAGGAGCGGCAAAGCTGACCGGATCATTTTTCATAAACCAGGTTTTTCAGCAAAACATCAATCCGTTTCTGGGAAAGCAGATCGGCCAGCAGGATTCCTTTTTCCTTATTGGTATCCAGGAGGGTTACGTCATGGTCATAGCCCAATTTGAAAAATACGCGGTCATCAATGATCCATCCCTGTACACCAAATTTATACCCTTTGTATGATAATCCTTTGCGGGCCGTTTGCAGATCCTCATCCAGCACCACTTCAACAATATCACCATCCTGAAAATTCCGGATCCGGCCCTGTACATGCGCCATGATATATTCTTCCTTTACAACGGTTTCTTTCCTGTCTGCATTCTTTGCCACTTCATTTTCGATCTCCTGTAATACATCCGGATCGTTGATCACTTTCAGATCCTTTTGGGCAGGCATATTTTTAGGACCGGATTTCGGATTAAAGATATTATACCCGAATTTGGCATTGTACAGCTCCGGGTATTCAAACAGCTCTTTTACAGCGATGATCTTATATACATACAGGGCTGTTTCAGGATTCAGCTTCATGGTAAAATAGTTGTATCCCTGTGCTTTAACCGCCTTTACAATATTACCGATGCCGAAGTTATATGCGGCAATGGTCAGCGGCCAGTTTGTTCGGCCAACGAACCGGATGAGCATATTATAGTTATCTTTTATCAGATTGCAGGCAAGGCGGGTGGCCTTGTCAAAGTTCTCCCGCTCATCCCTGGTTTCATCAACCACCAGTCCATAGCTCCGCGCTGTGGCCGGCATGATCTGCCAGATGCCCTTTGCACCTACTGCAGACTCTTCTTCGGTTAAAAAGCCACTTTCTACAATGGGAAGGTATTTTAGATCCCGGTGAAGACCGTAGGCTGCCAGGTACCGCTCCACCAGGGGAAAATAAGCAAATGCCCGTTTGCGCAGGGCCGGGAAATTGACCACATTTACCTGCTTACGGATGGTATTGATCAGTTTATCCTGTATAAACTGCTGATCCATGGGAACGGGCTCCCCGCAAAAGGACACAATATGCTGGGCCCTTGAGCAAAATGGCAAAAGCCAGAGGAGCCCTGCTACGATTATATGTTTTTTATAAGCCATCCGGGTCTGTTGGGTTTATGCACCAGGTGCCATCACTGATTGCTTAACAGCAGAACAAGGGCACCGCTTTCCACTTCACTCATTGTTTCGCGCCCAGGGTCATCTTCCCGAACGCTTCCTGCTTTTTTTATCCGTTGCGGGAGCCGGTTGTTGCCGGGATTCCGGTTTCAGAACCGGGGTTTGTACTTTTGCAAGCTCCCGGTTGTATACTGCTCCGGGGATCACGATACTGGCCGTCCCCTTCTCCTTTCTCCGTTCATCAACAAATAGCACCAGGCTTTCATTGTTGACCACATTAGGTGAGCGGGTTACAAAGATCACTTCCTGCACGGTCTGAGGCCGTACTAGCGGAAAGAATCCGATATAGGTAAGATAACTGCCCTTCACCATCATCTTTGCCTGCTCTGCCGCATCATACCAGTACATGTAGGTTCTGCCCATAAGAAAATCCTCATCCGTATTATTGATGATCTTTAGTTTGAAGTACGTATGTACATCTTTAAATACAATATTTTCCAAAGCGATCTGCACCCCCTTGTTAATGGGCTTATCCGCAGCAATATTTAGCTTATCCGCAATATCGGTATGTAACAATGAGTCTGAGATCCTGAAGTTCCTGACCGTATCCCGGATCACATAAAAATCGGAATTGACCGTAGGTACCTGGTTCCTTGGAAAATTATAAAGATCGATCCCCTTTTTGCCATAACGTTGCCAGAGACCGGCCTCAGAATACGCTTTGTCTGCTTCTTTTTTCCGGTTCTCTTCCTCAAGCTTTGCCAGCCGTTCCTGTGCTTCCTTTCGGGCGGCCTCTTTCCGGGCCAGCTCTTCTGCAGCCTTCTTCCGTTGTTCTTCCTCCTGTTTTTTCTTTTGTGCCAATTGTTCCTGCCGTTGTTTTTCTTTCGCTGCGGCTTCCTGTTGTGCTTTGGCCAGGGCCTCGGCGTTTTGCTTTTCCTTTAGCTCTTTTTGTTTTTTTTCATCCTGTTCCTTTTGCAATGCCAGCAATGCGGCTTCCTTCCGGGCCTGCTCCGCAGCGGCTTTTTGATCGGCTTTTGCCTTTTCTTCAGCCAGCTGCAGCTGCCGTTCCTTTTCCTGTGCCTCCTTCCGGGCCAGCTCCAGCGCTGCTTTTTGCTGCTTCTGTTCCGCAGCGTTTTCTTCCGGACCCTTCACCGGGGTCTTTGCAGTCTCTGCTTTCTTTTGAGCAACCAGTGCTTCTGCATTCCGGGCTGCGGCCTCCTGTTTTTGCCGTTCCTTTTCCTTTGCCAGCTCATCTCCCGGGCTCGTTTCTGCCGGATCCTTCTGACCCTTTACAAAGGCCTTCAGTTCTTTTAAGTTGGAATGATCGTACCACAAGGGCGGACGGCTGTCATCATTAATATCATATGTGGAATCAAACAACAGGCGGAACATATGACTCCGGCCTCCTTCATTCACCAGCAGTCCTGTAACAGGCCCGCTTGTTTTTTCTTTATTGAACTGGATCGAAATGGATTTTTCCTCCCTTCGTTTGGGCACATAATAATCATACGCCGCCTCATCTGATAAATTAATATTTACTACTTTATCGGGAAAGTTGATAATGGTAATGCTTTCACGGCCTACGATGATCTTTTCGCCGTTAATATTCTGGGAGTTTGCATATGCACAGGAAAAGGAGCAACATCCTATAATCAGGAGAAACTTTTTTAAACATCGCGGAGTATACATGGTTTTTAGTTTTGAACCCGTCCCAATGAGTACCGGGACTGTGGGATGAGGTTTGAGAATCGAAAATCGAGAATTGAGCGTCCTGAATCCGGAATCGGGAATCCAGCATCCATCATCTGCTATCTGTTGTCTTTATTTTCCAGCCTTACGAATCATCATAATCGGTGTCCCAGCTATTACCATCATCATTCTTTTGCCCTTCCATTTTGATCAGGAAGTTCTTTGCCGGAAAATAAGGTTTCATATAAATGTCGAGATGGATATTATCCTTTTTTACCGCATCCTGCTCAAACCTCCGGATGGTAAAATTTTCCACCAGTTTGCGCGGGCCGGAAATACCATCCAGGAACAGTACCATCTGCGTCATCAGCTCCCGGCGCGTATTGGCATTAAAGTTTTCAAAGGCCCGCCGGTTCAGAAAATCGATCAGCACCTTGGTTACATAATCAAATACCCGCACCACAGAATAGGTCTGAAGCCCCATATTATCGCCGTTAAACAATGTTTTTGCAGAATAGGCCACTACCCTTCCCTGTTCCTTTACCATCGGTATCAGGCTCATCTTTTCCAGGTTGGCGATCTCACTCTTCTTCAGCTCAAAAGCCACTCCGTTGATTCCACTGAGCACGCCGAACTTTTTTCCTGCAGCCACCTGGCTCATTAACGTGGTATAAAGCCTCCCAGCCAGGGCCGTAGAGGGCGGCATATACAATACTTCATCTTCACCGGCATCGTTATACCCACCTCTTGCCACCAGCCAGTTACAGGTCATCATTACGCTGGACAGGAACTTTTCGCCTCCCGCATGATGGACCCGCTCAAACAATTCCATTACATCATCCGGCTCATCCAGATGCTCAAAATCCGTAATCAGCATGACCTTGTTCTCATGTGCCAGCTTACCCCAAACCTCTACTGCTGCCCTGCTGCCCAGGTACCCCGGAATAACCAGCAGGCTGTAATGATCCCGGAGATCCAGCCGGTCATAGTTCTTTTTAAACTCCTCCCGCACAAAATCGACGAACAAGGTATCATCCAGATCCTTCAGCTGCTCCAGACCGGCGTTCATAAAAGATACGTTGGGGACTCTGTCCCGTTCCGTGTTGGAAAAAAAAGCATCAACCGAACGATACGTACGCTCCAGTTCCCGGGTCTGATCCAGTATTGTTTTCAGACTTTGCCCATGTCCTGCTTGTTTTTGTGCAGCGATCTCTTCACAATAAGCACTCATCTCTTCCACATCCCTATCCGTATCCAGCAAGGCATCCCAGATCCGGAGGCGGTCCAGCAGCTGCACACGTTCGTCCCGGAACCCGGAGGTTTCAAGAAAGAGGTCCTTTTGAGCCTTCCGATCGGCATCCAGGTATTGCGCTCCTTCTATAAAAGAAGCAAGAAGCGCATGCATGCCGGATGCCGGCAGTTCCGCTTCCGCAAAATCCTGTTTCAAAATCTCCTCTTCATTATGATCTGCAGGCCCCATTTTCTATTGCATTAATCCGGTATAAAAGAATTTACCCCACCGCCCGAGGAGCTGCTGCCCGAACCAGCAGACTCACCGCTTCCGGTACTTCCGGAGCCGGAACTGCCCCAGAACTTCGATTTATCAAAGACCTCACCGTCGATCTCCATTTTGCTGCAGGAGATCAGGATTCCAATAGTCATCGGGTTTTCGCCCGAGCCGGTAAACGTTTCCGAGTAATTTAAACAATACCCGTTGGAAAACTGTACCCGCCGCATGGCCGCCTTTGTATCCCGCTTCATAAAGATGATCTCTCCCTCCTGCGTCATTGTTGGCGATAGCGTCCATTTGACAAACATGGTATCCAGGGACGATTCAATGGTAAGACTGATCAGTCCGCCATCAGTGCCTACTCGTGGTTTTCCGTACTGATCCACTGATTTTTTAAAATCATATGCGGCACTCAGAACATTATAGGTCTTTCCGGAAATTTTTAGTATTGCATAAAACGACATATAAAAAATTTTACTGTTTTTATAAATGAGGTTCGAGCATTGCAATCAGCTTTTTTATGGTTTCCCGCAGTGCTGTACGATTTTCACCCGGGGTGAGCGCCTGCTTCAGCGATCTGTTTGCTTTCAGCGCCCGGGCTGCTTTTATATATTCTACTGCCTTAAAATGGTATGCGCATAAAACCCGGCTTTGCCTGCCCAGCTGATCCGGTGCAAAATCTTCCAGCGTTTTAAATTGCAGTGTTTCCCGGATGGTTTCACCGGTTTCACCCTCAAGTTCTATGCTGATCCCGGGCTGATAATACCCAAAAACCTTTTCCAGGTTCTGAAGCCCCTGTACAACCGCCGGTTTCAGCGGTACTGCGGCAGTTAACTGCCCGGTTATAAGCGTCCGGTTCGGTGCGATCTCGGCAACCGTTTCCGCAGCTTGCTGCCTGCTGAAATTATGATCATTAAATACGTCGCTCATCTGTTCTTATTTTATTTCGTTACCCGTTATATCTGCGACCCCTGCTACCGTATCCATCCCGGCAAGTACACAGAAGGCATCGAGAGCACCGTGGATCCGGTAGTAATATAGTCTGCAGCTCCCGATGCTTTCAGTCGCTCCATAGCCTGGTGAATACATTGTGTAGGCCGCTGCTCATGAGGATGCCAGGTATAGGGATCCCGGATCGATACCCGCACCCGGATCAGGAACACCGAACCCCGCCGCAATGCCCGCAACAGATAAGCCCGGTCATCCGTTTCGCGGTTATCATAGGGATTATAATCCTCATCCAGTTGCCAATGTACTTCATCAATATTGCCGTTGGCATTGAGCCAGTCTTCCGAATCATAATCTGCCTGACTGATCGGTGGCGGATTTCCATCATCCACACCCCGCCCGATGATGCTTCCCGAGTCTGCATGGGGCCGGGCCTGTAGCTGTCGCCCGATGGCATCAAATACCCGGGACCGGATCCTTGGATTGGCATTGAACAGATCGCTCAGCTGCGGTTCTGCATACGCTGCCCCGCCCCCGCGCCGGTAATGCCGCAGATGTGCCCGTGCATTGGGCTGCGGAGATATCCAGGTCCAGTAATTCATAATGGAATTATATACCTCCTCATCTGTTGCGCCGGTGCAGATCGCCTGCGCTTTTAAATAATCTCCTAAACCGTCAAACATGAAGATCTGTTTTATGTTTCCTTTTTCCGAACTGCCGGCACTGCCTGCTGTGACTGACCTGCTCCGGCGGGCCTGTATTCATTCTGTTCCAGGTTAAAAAAATGCGTATTTCCCGTACTCTCCATATAATCCAGGTACCCCGTTTCGCTATCGATGGTATTCAACACCGGACCATAGGCTTTCTTCAAGATCAGGTTGTGACTGTTATAAATAAAATACAGGCTGTTTACATCCTTATGTACGGGATAATTGTTCCGATCAAAAAAACCTTTTACGCGCCGGAGCTCCGTATCGAAGTTCCTGATCGAGGTCTTCAGTCCGGGTTCTTCCGGTGTTCCTTCATCAAAATCACCCAGGATCTTTCCCGTAATTTTCTGCAGCGGTGCAAAAGCCGCGTCGCCGGTAAGTTTTGAAAGGAAGCCATTGACGCCGCTCAGCGGCACGTATTGCAACACCTGGGCATAGAACTTTTTTTTAGAAGGCATCATGGGCAATAACAGCGCGGCAATAGCCTCGGCCACCCTGGCCTTATCTTCATCCGGAAGGGAAGAAGCCTCCAGGTCCAGATCCTTATCTTTTGTTACTGCGGCAATCTGCTCCCGGCATTTCCGGATCATACTAACAGACTGATCATACTGGATCTGAACCACAGTCTGAGGCTGTGGTTCTTTTCCTGCGCTCTTCGCCTCCGTTTCCTGCTTCTCTGCATTTTCAGCCATCTCCGCTACTCTCTTCAGGTAGGTATCCACCCCCAGCCATTCGGTACCGGCTTGCAGAGGTGCCAGGATCTTCTTTACCTTTGCCCGTTCCATCAGCTTATCAAAAGCAGCATTGGACGTTTCTGAGCCGATCGCAAACAACCGGAGCATTTCCGTTAGTTTGTCTACCAGCGGACAAAGGAAGTTGAGTATCTTCTCTTTTTTTATCCGCCCGGTATCCAGGCTCGTTCCCTTTGCCGCATTCTTTATTTCATCCAGGAACTTTTCCAGGCGATCGACTGACTGACCAGGAACGGCATCAAATCCCCGGAGCATCTGGTCAAACTTTGGAAGGTCTCCCGGCTTTACCAGCTTCGGTACAGCGTCGATCAGCGTTTTAATGGCGCTGATACATTCCTGTACCAGGCCCTCCACCTCGTTCTTGCTTTGCTTTAGCTTATCGATATGCCCGGCATTATCTTTGCCGGTTCCAAAACCATCAATGCTCAACAGGTTACCCAATGCAGCAACCAGTCTGGCCTTTATCTTGCCGGTAAAAACAGACAGCGTATTTGCGTTACACTCGGCCACCAACCGCTTTAAGTCCTCATTGGGTTCAAAATATTCGATCACCTGTGCAGTAAGATCAAAGCTGTTTCCGAAGGCGTATTTTTTCCCCTTGCCTCTAAAGGCTTCCTGTTCATCAAACACGTGCTGGTAACGGTATAAAGGCGTAGCCACATAAATTACGGACTGAACCCACCACTTGCTTTTAAAACTGCTATCGCCGCTCAGCTCGCGGATACACTCATTTGCTACATTTCCACCCTGCCCCAGGCCTACAAAATGAAAACAGGCGCTGTATCCCTCCCAGGCCGTCGTCTTCGTCTTTATCTGAGTATATAATTTTTTTGCTTCCTGCTTCCTTCCGTCTACCCCGGAAGCATCGAAATCAAACACCAGCACTTCATTATCGATATGCAGTTTATCCGATAGCTCATTTTTCATTTTCTTCATGTAGCCATCCCAGTCGTTATAATCCTTATAATAGGTATATTCCTTATCACATTTTTTTTCCGGTTCGGTTTCCTCTTTAAAAAACAGATTCAATCCGGGTACAGATGCTGCTGCACTTTCCACTTTGTCTATTGCTCCCTGTGCCGTATCCGCAATTCCGCCCAGCATCGCATCTGCCGCTACGGTTCCGGCGGGTTTATAGCGTACCAGGACCAACATCTGTCGGACATCCTTCAATTCAAAATCCTGTTTGGTATCGGCTCCTTTTCCGGACATATCAGTTGTTTTCTATTTCAGAAAAGTTACAGTGCAATCTGCGGTCGTATATCCCTGCAGCGGTTCCGTTGCCCCACTGCTGTTCGTTTTGCCTTCATGCGTCTTTCCATCCCCCGTCCGGATCTCATAACGCCGGCCGGCAACGGCTTTCTGCGCCTCATCGTTTAAGGTAAATGTTGCTGTAAAATCTTCCTTTGTTGTTTTTTCAGCAACAGCCGCACCTTTTTGGGCCGCCTCTTTCAGGGCTTTCCCGTTTATGATATTCTTAGCCTGGGCCGCTCCTACTTTGCCTTTTTCGATAACCCATGCTGCTCCTCCGGCCTTACCCGAACCTCCGCCGCCCGCCATTTCCCCAATGAGCACCGTAAAACATCCCAGCACAATCATTCCTCCGTGGGCGGTGGTATCCCCCATCCGGGCAGCTGGTCTTCCTCCAATGAGCACCCCGCTGCTTCCCAGGGCAATCACGTCCGGCGGGCCCGTGCATACACACATGTCTCCCAATACAGCAGCCGGCTGTCCGCCGATCAATACATTGGGCACACCTGCAGGTAGCACCGGCCCGCCCACATGTGGTACCAATCCATTCACTAACGGACAAACATGCATATCGCCTACTCTTGCAGCGGGTTTTCCCATTGTACTTTTTTTATTCAATAAAAAATCGTCTTCGTTTTGGTGGCGGCAGATCCTCTCCGGAAACGGGGGGCGGCCCTGGGGATGCTTCCTTTTTTCCGTTTTCCAGGGGCCTTTCTTCCTCCTGCTCCCAACCGCGCTCCTCCGGGAACAGGCTGCCTATCTCCCGTTGCTCCGCAACCAGGCCCCGCTTTACGTCCGGTGCCCACCGGTCCATACAGCCCGGCTGTGCTCCCTCCGTATAAAAACAATCAAAAAATTCAAAAAAAGTCTGACGGTCTTTTTCACTCCACTCCCGGAAGTTTTCCAGTAATACCCGGGCATCCCATACCCGGAAGTAAACAGGGCCCTCACCGGTGTTTTTATAAAAAATACCCTGTAGGAATCTGATGACCTCCTCCGGAGGTTCGCCGGTTTCAAAAAGAATGCAATGATCCAGGCGGATCAGCGGATCCTTTTTCCTTAACGCATAAAAATCGGTCTCCACTTCAAAAAGCCAGGGGGCGGCATCCCATATTCCCTCATCATCCGTACCACTAAAAAGCGAAATATTCCGGGGATATTGCTGCAAGAGCCGGATCAGCGTGTACTCTTCATTTAAAGCCGTATCATAACATAAATATCGCACAGTACTAATTTATTTTTACAAGGGCCGCTTCCAGCGAGGCCATTCCATCCCCCTTCAGGCCCAGCATTGCGCCACCCAGGTTGGCTTTGGCATTTCCCTTCATATCCAGGTTCACATCGGCCGCCACATTAATATTCATGCCGGAGGCATCAATGCCCTGTTTACCCGCCATTGTTATTTTGTTATCCGCTTTCAGGTTTATGTCCTTTGCATTCAAATTGATCTCGGTCGCTTCCAGGTTCAGGGTGTCGTCTGCTTTGATATTGATAATGCCTGTAGAGGTAATGTCCATACTGGTTCCATCCTTTTGCATATCGATTTTCAGGATCACCGTACCGCCGCTTTTAATACCAATGGTAGCGCGCCCCTTATCCCCATCCAGGAATATAATGGAAAAATTATCATCATCATTTCCGCTGCTGAGCTTTACTATTTTCTGCTCTTTGTTCTTCAGCAGGTAGAGCCTGTTGCCGATTTCATCTTCAAAATCATCAGCAAGAATGATCTCGCCTTTTTCATCATCGATCTCCAGTCGTCTGCCCGTTCTGGTACCGATCCGTTTTATGTTATTTCCCGCCTCCGGTATTCCGGGCTTATGTTTTTCCGTATAAACAGCGCCCATCACATACGGCAGCTCCGCATTCTCATCTGTAAATTGCACCATTACTTCATCCTCTATTTCCGGAATAAAGCGGAACCCTTTATCTTTTCCGGCATGAGGGGCCAGCACTGATATCCAGGGGCTTTTTTCGTCCTCCTTCATCCAGGGGAACCGCACTTTTACCCTTGCCATACCGGCATCATCCACATTATCGGTAACCACGGCCAGCTGTTGTTTGGCCCGGGGGAACACCCCGGTATTGGTGTAGGGCGGCACTTCCGCTTCTGAAGGAATGGCCACAAAACTATTGCTGTAATGGTCCTGCTGCATGCAGTTGTGGTGGATGGCGGTAATGATAAAACTTTTTCCGCCGGGATCATCTTTGTCCTTTATTTTTATGACGGTTCCGATCGCCAGTTTATTGTTCCGTGTATTACCGGTAATGCTCGCAGACCGGGTATAGCCTGCCTGCTGCTCCATCCGGAACATATGTTCAATCTGGCTCTGATTAAAACCGGAGCCCATAAAATGATGCTCCCAGGTTTCCAGGGCCTTCTTTCCCGCATCTCCCGTTGCCTGTAACACAGGATTACCGGGTGCCGTTTCTTCCCTCGTGGCCTTTATCGCATCTCCCTTGTAGGCGTCTGTTCCTACAGCATCAACCGGATTCCGGAACAACTGCGCGTGCAGATTCAGGTTGGATATATCGTCCGGAGCAGTTAATGTTACCGCTGTACCCCCGGGCTTCTTACCAAACAACAGTTGCGCTCCATCGTAATACATCCATTCTCCAAAACGCATCGCCAGCGCCGCTGTAAACTCAAACAACGTTTGGTTATACTGAACGATGTAGAGCAGTTCTGTTGTAAACTCAGGGTTGTTCTTTACGGCAGATTTGATATCGGAATCCTTATATGCCTTTTCGACGATATTTGAAAGTGTCTGTTTGTAAAAAGAATGATATTCCGGCACTTTATCCACTTTGAAAAAAAGCCCCGATCCTTTGATCTGGAACTCATAGTTATGCTCATCCACCAGCGAAGAGTTCACCTCCCGTATCAGTCCCTTAAAGCGGTGCTGCAAAGCCCCGGAACCGTCCTTAAATTCGATCTGCAATTCCTTACCCAGTATATCTTTTTTAAACCGGATGATCGAATCCAGTGTGGCCTGATCATCGCCGGCCCTTATCGAGAAGGAGCAATGATTTACGCTGATCAATGACTCGTCCAGCATCAGGTTTGAAAACACTAAGGGCTGACTGTTCTTATATCCCTGGATGACAATTTCGGTCTTACTTAAAATAGCATCGTTTGACATGAGTTATTGTTTAAGCCGGCTTAAAGCAGATAAAATGAACCATTCATTGTATTTTAGCAGGGCTGACCAAAAAAAACACAATCCACCCTCTTGTCCTTTCCTAGATTACACACGCAACTATTGCTTAGTTTACAGAATAGGTTTTCTTCATCGTAAAAATAGATCATTGCCCTGCTACAAACCATCGCTATTATTAGGTATAGCGCCCCCTCTTCTTTTTTTCTATTTTTGATTATTCCAGTTTGTATTCATCTGGTCATGATATCATAATTAAAACAACATGAGCTCCCGGGGCCACCATATTATGAAACCTCCGTTTCGCGCAGAAGCAATATGCGCCGGACTGGTTGAGTCGGGAGTGCAGATGGAGCAGATCGTGGTCAATGCAAAAGGTGGTTTCCGGAAAAGTTTTAGTGACGATGTATCCGAAATGGTCGCAACCGAAACTGACTGCAACTTTGAGTTGGTTGTGAACCGGGATGGCATCTATGATAAACTTCCGGAGGGTCTTTTTCATCAAACCAGGGGAAACAGCCGGGTGCGTACGGTTCAGGATGCTGTTGACGAGCATAAACGGTTTAAGGAAGAAGAGCGGCAGGCCCGGAGTTTTTTTGCACCTCTTGAACAATTGTTATTCCGGTACCAGGTTTTGGTAGAACTGGAGGAGCGCGAAGGGCTGTTTGATCTTCAAAGCGGAGTCCGGGACCCGGCCTGGTTCCGCTTCTGGAATGTTAACGAATCACTTCCGGAAGAAGAAGCCGGGAGGATGCTTCAATTGATGCCCTATCTTCATTTTATAAAGGGAGACCCGGTATCTACCGAAACGGCGCTGAGCCACATCCTGAACAAAAAGGTTGTATTGAGGGAGGAGGAACGCCGGAGCACCGTTTCAATGCAACACGCGTGTACCCTTGCAAATACACTTATGGGTGAGAACGGAGCATTGGGACACAATACAGGAGAGCTTTTTAATTACTGGATCTTCTCCATCGAAGGGAGCTGTAATGACGAAATGCTGCCATTTATCAGACAACCCCATCAAACAACCATTCTTCAAAAATTTGAGGACCTCTTTATTCCCTTTGAAACGGATGTACAATTTGAGTTTGAGCTAAAGGATGAGGAGGCTGGCAAATATACCGGTGCTGTATTGGGCTATGGAGCCCATATATAACCGGGGCCTTATAACTATTTATTTCAAAACTTCAGTATATGGCGTTAAAGTTCTTCATACTCTACGCAGGCATTTTCTTTTTCTCCTCACTGGCGTTAATACCCTTTATCCGGCAAATCAGCAGTACGTTCGGCAATATGGGCAAACGGCCCTGGATCTTCACGTTTGTTACGGCAACCCTTTCATCAGGCGCAGCCTTTGCCGTCACCTATATAACGCGCGACCTTTTTACCACCTTCTGGCTGCTGGGTGCGATATTCCTTTTACTGGGCATCCTGTTCCTGATACTTGTGCACAAAAAATATTTTCGCGCCCGCCGCGACAACCGCAACCGACAGCTATTTGCCGAGTTACTTTTTGGATGCTCTATTCTTTTCTTAAGCGTGGCTATTTTTTCTTCGCTCCAATACTTTATAAAGGACCGGAACTTTATGTACTTCCCTTTATTGCTTTGTATGTTGTTCTTCTTTGTTCCGCTATTGCTGCTGTATACATTTGACGCAGCCACCAGCATTCCCCCGCCGGAGTATAATACCTGGAACTATCCACAGCAAACGATCGACATGCCGGATGAAAAAGCGGGTGAACATCTGTATGTGATCTGGTTCGAGATCGCAAAAAAAATCACAGGCGCCCAGCAAAACACCTTTTTCAGAGGCAAGGCACCCGAGGATATGTTGCTGGGAGATCTGTTCTACCATTTTATTAACGAATACAACGAAGACCATAGCGAAACTCCCATTGAGTACACCAGTGAAGGTAAAACTGCTGAATGGCTGTTCCGCACCCGGCCCCGGTGGTATCATTTTTCAAAAGTTCTGAATGCCTCTGTTACAGTGGCCCAGAACCGTATAAAAGAAAACACAATCATTATTTGCGAACGCGTTTAATCATTACCGCTCAAAAGCTAAAACATGGATAACGGATCAAATTTCCTGCGTGTAAACTGGACAGACGGCATGAAGCTCAACAAAGAGCTCTTTATTGCCCAGGATAATGCTGCCGCTGCCACAGCCTATCAGCTCACTGCTACAACCCTTTCTCCATTCCGGTATGGATTGCTTCCCGTAGAAAAGAACTTCAACGTCCGGTTGGCTGTCGACAATCAAAATACCATCCGGGTATCTGTACTTTCGTTAAAAGCGCTTACCCAGGGAGGATTCCCGGTTATCATCGACGCCTTTACCGATGCCTCGGCAACAGATGGAGTACCGGCTGTAGCTCTTGAGCTCAACGTGCTTCAACAAACCACCTGCTGGGCCGTACTGCTTGCAAAACCGTTTGAACGGAACGCGGCAGGGACGATTGATCCGAACGAAACCCCGGCACGCTTTCCTTTTGTAAAGGCGGGTTTTAGTGTGATCATTGCTGACGACCGCGAAATACATCAGTATAGCCAGCATCCGGCCGCCCTTGTTATCGGTAAAATTTCTGTTACAGGCAATGCCGCACATATTGAAGAGGAATACATACCTCCCTGTATTGCCACGGCGGCATATCCCGACCTCCTGGGATTACATGCAGAACTGGACCAGTTCCTTGCCGGGCTGGAGCAGGCCTGCTCTCAGATCGTGCAAAAGATCTATAAAAAAAGTCAGCAAAATGCACTCTCGGAACTGGCCCGGTTTCTCTGTGACCGGATGATGCTTTTTCTGGGACCCACCATTACGGAATACCGGTGGGATATTATTCACGAACCACCTTCAAAAATGCTTGGGCCCATTGCCGCGTTGGCCAGGATCATTAAAAACACCATCGATCTGCGTATCGGTTCCGGCAAAGATGAGCTGATGAGCTATTTATGCGAGTGGTGCGAGCTGAACCAGGGTGCCCTGGAAGGGCTGCTCAATGAGATGGCTCTGCTCCGTTATAATCATAACGACATCAATGAAAACATCCGGCAGATCATTGAGTTCGCCCGCATCATCGGAAAACTGTTTGCCACACTCAGCAGCCTCGAGTTCATTGGCAAGCGAAAGGATGCAGGTCTTTTTGTAAAAGAAGAACAAACTTTTCCGGATAATGACGCCAGTGCACCCAAGCCTAAAAGAAGGTTTTTCGGATAGCGTTACACCGCACGCCTTATTATCATAACCCTGTTTAAAAGATCATTCATGAAACCGAATAACAGTACCGAAAGAAGCAGCGCTTTTACCCGTTTCCTGCTTTTCTTCCTGCTTACCATCGCGCTTATTGTAACCACCATTTTCTTTGGAATACGAATCCCTTATGCGGAAAATGAAAAGTTGCGTGAGCAGCTGGCGATCATCGAAAAGGAAAACGAATTCCGGGACCATTTTGCAGATAATATGCAGCAGGCGCAGTCGTTACTGGACACTGTAAATATGGACGCAGCCAAATCCGGCCTGATCGATGGGCGCATTACACAAAAAATCCAGGAAATGGATGCCCAGCTGAACAAAAACAATACCAGCTCAAAGGAGATCTATTCACATATCATCAAAGCGCTGAACAATACCCAAACAGATAAGAAAGGATTGCGGGCTGCCAGCAGCAAGGACTCCGTGGTGGCCATGTACAATGCCCAGATCCAGGAGTTGAAAAATTCACTTACCAAATGGCAGGAATCCTATAAGCAGCTGGAAATGCAAAACCTCCTGCTACGCCAGAAATAACCGGATCCTTTAAACTGACACACCATGCATTTTGTATATTCTAAACAATGGGGCCGACTGGATTTCAGGGTATGGATCTCCCTGATCACTGTTGCCATCATCGCATTGGCCTTGTTAGGCTACAAAGTAGCCACCAATGTTACCTGCCCGGAATTTCATTTAAAAACCACGAGCAACATCAATCATATACAGGAGGGGCCCAATACCTATTTTGTGAACGAACAGGTGCGTTTTTTTGCAGCCCGTGAGGATGCCAGCCTCATGGTGACCTGGAATTTTGGCGATAAATCAGCCACACAGATCGGTGCTTCCGTTACCCATAGCTTTATAAAAGAAGGGAACTACCTGGTTACTGCCATGATTAACGGAAGCTGCGCCGAATCTATGAACATCCGGATCATCCAGAACAGCACCCCCATTACTGCAAGCGGCAGCCCCGATATCAACCGGATCGTTTCCGATGATGTTGTAGCCGCCGGGAATGCCACGGTGTTTAATACCACTGCCCTCTCCACCGACTACAGCTGGAGCGTTCAGGAACTTCCGGAAATGGGACAACAGCGCACCAGGGTGGCGACGTTTGTTTTTACAAAGCCCGGCACGTTTACCGTAACGCTGAAACTGGATCAGGGCGCATCCTATCAAAAGACCATACAGGTTACCGATCCGCTGGTAACCGGCAATACCACATCCGACCTCCCGCTTCCGCCGGGGCCTGCAGAGGTAGGGCCGCCCCCGCTGCCGGCAGATGTCCCCGATAAAAAACTCGAGGAAAATAAGCCGGAGGCGCCCAAACCGGCGGCCCAGGAGCCGCCCGCTGCGGCCGTCAAAGTGTACGAACAGCTGCCGGAACCGGCCATACAGGCAATGCTGGAGGAAGTAGCGGAAGGAAAGAAAGATCTGAGCAACTTTAATAATATCCTCTGCAACGGTGCCGGCACAAAAGTAATGGCCAATAATCAGTCTACCACCTTTGCCGCGCTCTGCAACGAACTAAAAGAAAAAAAGGGCCTGCCCCTGTTGAAACGAAAAAAAAGGATCCAGTCCTTTAAAGTGGTAAGGGATGCAGGAAATGGTAATTGTGTAAAGATCATCTACATCACATACAAGTAAAACCGCAATCACTTGAAAGAATATTTAAAACTCCCGCTACGTTTTGACCAGTTCTTTGAAAAGAAAAAGCTGCCTTCCTGCGGATTGGTGGATTCTATTTACCGCAATCTCCATCTCATCATCACCACGGTACCGGGAGAGAACAAAACCGATGCGGCATACGGGGCCTCATTCTGGGAAACGGATTATGATATTCACCTGGATAATGATTCAAGAAAGGAGCTGATCGCCGGCAATTTAAAAAAGCAAATTGCGCTTTATGAAAACCGGATCAGCAACGTGGACGTAACGGTTGATGTGAAACTGGCGATCCTTAAAACGCAAAGTACGGATCTTCCCAGGCGGAAAATTGAGATCACTATCAGCGGTATCATCCGGAAAACGCTGGAACCACTTAGGTTTCAGACCGGTCTGTTTATTGGCCCGCTCACCCTGGATTAACCGTCAACGATCATTTATTAATACCTGAACCATCATGGAACTATTAAAAAAAGAGCAGATCCGGGATCGCATGATCCGCCTGGCAGCAGCACACTGGCAGGTTCCGGAAAACGAAATAGAGGCCAATTTTGATCCGCTGCTGATGTTGATCTTTGACGTGTTGGCAGGCGAGGTTGAAAATATCGGCCACCAGATCAATGATGTCAGAAGCCGTCTGCTAAATGAGCTTTCCACCATTATGCTGCCCCATGCACTGTTAAGAGCCAAACCAGCCTCCTGTATCTTAACAGCAACGCCGGCAGAGCGCACTACAGTGCTGAACGAGGAGCAAAGTTTCAGCACCGTGGCCATTACTCAAATACCCGGAGCACCGGCATCAGAAACCGAACTCAATTTTACGCCAAACGGAGAAGTGAAGCTGTTCCGGCTTACCCCGGATTTTTTAAGATTGGGTAACCGGGTTTATAAGCTGGGCGACGCCGGGCGCAAGTCACTGGTTCATGAAGACCTGCAGGATAAAGCGCCTGTCAATGAGATCCATTGTACCCTTCAGACCCGGGAAGCATTCACTTCCCTGCAGGGCTTACAGCTCTTTTTTGATCTTAAGGGACATTCTGAGGCCAGCGATTTTTATTTTGCCGTTCAACATGGCCGGCTCTTCGTTAATGAACAGGAAGCAGCCTTTACAAAAGGTTATTATAAACAGGAGCAGTATGAAACCGGACTGAAGGACAGCCTTGAAATGGAGGGGGATTATAGCCGGAAGGTGCGGAGGGAAATAGCAGGCATTTACAGGCAACAGTTCATTACCTTACAGGATGAACATCTTGCCGCTGCCGCTGCGGATGCTCCTATTTTTAAAAACCTGCCCGGCAAGTTGCAGGAGGAGATCCGGGCAAAAGAAACCATCCACATCACCCTGCGGCTGGGCCGGTATTTTCAGCAGGAAGTCCTGGAACGGCTGCTCATTGGCATAAACGCATTTCCGGCATTAAACCGGAAACCGGAAAAGGTTCATTTCAAAACGGAAAAATGGATCAATATCATTCCGTTGCCGGTAAAAGGTTCATATCTTGATATAAAAAGCATTGAAAATTCAGAAGGCGGCCGGTATAAGCTCCGCCGTGACTCCGGAGAAGATGCCGTTCACGAGGGACAGGCCATTGTAAGAACCGCACGGGTAGCCCGGGACAGCAGCCGCGATGTGCGGAATACTATTAACAGTCTTCTCGAAAGTATCCGGGATGAAAGTGCCTATTTCAGCCGGATCAGCAATGATTTTATTGCTTCCCAGCTTAATGAGATCTCCAAGCTGCTCACACGCCTGCAGGACCGGCTATCAGCTTCCGGGGATGAAAAACCGGCTTTTAACTACGTTCTTTTACGATCTATGAAGGACCAGGAAACCGTGTTTGTACAATATTGGTCCACCACACCGGCCGCAGCAGCTGCCTTAAAAGCGGCTTCTACCTTCAAACCCGTGATGCATACATTAACCACAAGTCCGTGCTTTTCATTAACTGCAGCCAGCGGGGGCGTGGAAACCTACAGCGATTATGCACAAAAGCAGATGCTGGTGCGCCAGCTTTCCTCAAGAGGCAAAATCATCAGCAGGGAAGATATCCGGTTGCTTTGTTATGAGCTGTTTGGTCCCCGTCTTCAGGATGTTGTGGTACATAAAAAGATGACCGTGCTTCAGGGAGCCCGTACCGGTATCACCCGAACCATTGGTATTGACCTGCACCTGAAACAGGGGGACTATCCCGAAGATGAATTGTCTTACCTGCAAAAACTACTGGCCTACCAGCTGGAGACCCATGCATCGTTTGCCTTTCCGTTTGAGATCAATATTTGCCATTGAGGTTTTTGGAGTAATGCCACTGAGGCGTTGAAACACTGAGTTTTTATTTCCATTTTCCGGCGGCAATAGAAACCCGGTATCAGGAACACATTTTTTTATGATGCGCCCCCTAACAAGGCCCTCGCTCTCCGGGCACCTCAGCAATTTTAATTCAGAAACTCAACGTTTTCTGTGCCTAATTTTATCATTCCGTCAAAAACAGATCGGCAGCAATACCGTCCGCAAATAACCGTCCCTGCCGGGTCAAACGGATATATCCTTCATCTATGGTCAGCCATCCACGTGCGCTGTAGCCCCCGGCCTGCTTCAGCACCCGCTGCCGCACCGTTTCATCCAGCGCTTCCAGCTCCAGGCCCTCCGATGTGCGGAGAGCGATCATAATATATTCATTCTGCTTTTGGACGGATGTTAATACTTCCTCCTCAAATGGGATCAGTCCCTGATCAAGGGCTC